>Ga0070705_100001388_pt1 | contig 12844 bp, 14 predicted proteins | sample KBSK5253metaG_FD_65455 | JGI IMG/M metagenome (GOLD analysis project Ga0070705, IMG submission 65455) | Corn, switchgrass and miscanthus rhizosphere microbial communities from Kellogg Biological Station, Michigan, USA - KBS K5-25-3 metaG | ecosystem: Host-associated > Plants > Roots >... | reverse complement strand
GAGAGCCGTACGGGAGCAGACGCCTGCGCCGCGAGCGGCCCCGCGACGATTACGCCAACAGCCAATAGCCAATAGCGCCTATGGTTTTGCGATGCCATGGAGATACAGTTCGATGTGGGTGTTGAGGTAGCTGCCGACGTCAAAGCCTTCGGGCATGCAGGCCGCGAACGCCCGGCGTGCGATCACCGCATGCATCAGAGGAGCCATGGCGAGTTTCGCCGCGACGGCGACGTTGACCGGGCGGAATTCGCCCTGCTTGACGCCGCGCTCGAGCACGCCGGCCATGAGGCGGTGGCCGCGGACGGCGACTTCTTGATAGTAGAACCGGGCCAGCTCGGGGAAGTTGCCGGCCTCGGCCATCATCAGTTTCGGAATGCCGGCGAGGGCGGTCTCCCCCACGAGACGCCAGTACTCACGCACCAGCTGTTCGAACAGCTCGCGCGCACTCCCCGTGAACGCCTGTGCCAGGGCCTCGCCCTTGGCGATCACCGGCACGATCGTCTCGCGGATGACCGCCTTGAACAGCGCTTCTTTGTTCTCGAAGTAGAGGTAGATCGTCCCCTTCGTGACGCCGGCGCGGCGCGCGACGTCTTCGAGCTTGGTAGCGGCGAAGCCGCGCTCCACGAAGACCTCGAGCGCCGCGGCCACGATCTCCTCGGGGCGGGCGTCCTTACGACGGCGCCACCGCGGCGAGCGGGGACCGCGAGGGGTGGGCTTTTTGGCGACAGCGGCTCGAGGCATCGGGGCTCCTGAATTAGTTACTGAACGGTCAGTAACTACGCTGGGTTCCCCGCCGCCGTCAAGCCCTCCGGTAGAAGAAGATCAGGCCCGTCACCGGCGGCACGACGCCCAGCTGGCGCAGCATCGTTACCACCTGGCCGCGATGATAGGACGAATGGTCCACGGTGTGGTGAAACATCTGGCTGAAGGTGTGCAGATACTCCCCTCCCGTCGACGGCTGCACGGTCCGCGTCTCGGCCAGTTGCGCCTCGGCGAGCTGCGCGAGGAACGCCCCCCGCTCCGCCTCGATCGCCTCCCAGCGGGCCCGCACCTCCGCGGCGCTGTGCAGGTCCTTCCCCTGGGCGACCGCCGGGTTCGGCTGCTTGAGCCAACGGTTCAGCCAGAGGTGCTCCGCCCAGACGATGTGCGCCAACGTGCCGTGGATGCCGCCATGACTGCTCTTCAGGTCGCGCTGATAGAGATCGCCGGGCAACGCGTCCGCCGCGTCGAACAGCTGGCGGTTGGCCCAGGCGTTGTAGGCGAACAGCTCCCGGAGTTCGCTCAGTCGTGACAGCATGTTTCGGTGCAACAGGCGGCGGTAGATAAAGCGGCGGTCGATGAAGCGGCGGTCATTTGCGGTTGCGTGTCGCCCACTTTCACGACGAAGACTTCCCATTTGTAACCGTTCGGGTCCGTGACCCAGATCTTGTCCTGCAGCGCGTAGCAACAATCGACGTCCGCCTCTTCAAACGTTGCCAGGCCTTCGGCCTTTAATCGGACCGCCGCCTCTTTCACTGCCTCCGTTGAGGCAACCTGGATTCCCAAGTGATTCAATGCGCCCGCAGTCACATCCGGCGACGCGTTGAGCGTCAGGTTCAACGCAGGCTCGGCAACGTCGAACTTGGCGTACCCCGGCTTGTGCTTCACCGGCTCGAGACCGAGAAACGTCCGGTAGAATCGCACCGACTCGTCGAACTTCGGCGTGTTGAGCGCAACATGCACCTTCATACGGTGACTCCTTTCAGGGCGGCAACGGACACCAACTTGCTGCGGGTGCAGCACTCCGCGTAGAGGAACGCCAGCAGGTCGCGCAGGCCGACGGCGTCGGCGCGATAGCGCAGGTACTTCCCTTCCCGCGTCACGGCCACGAGCCCCTCACGCTGCAGGGCATCCAGGTGGTGCGACAGCGTGGAGGGCGGAATGTCGAGCTCCTCCTGGATCTCCCCAACCACCAGCCCATCGGGGTTGGCCGATAGGAGGAGGCGGACGATGGAAAGGCGCACCTCATGCCCCAAGGCGGCGAACTTGGGGGCGAATTGCAGGGCGGCAGCAGTCGTGGTGGTGTTCACAATTCGATAATACTAGAAGTATAGATGTCGTGTCAATCCCCGTGAGGAGGCTTAAACTTGAGCCATGGAGCGCACGGACCATCAGGCCGCTAGGTACGCACGAGGGGTCCGCATCGTCGCCGGAGCGATCGCCCTCGTCATCATCGGGAAGCACCTCACCACGGACGTGCCCCCGGCCGTGCAGCACGATCTGCTCGTGGTGCGCGCCTTGGCGGTCGCGGTTGCGATCGGCATCGCGCTGCTTCCCTTCCGCCACCCTTCCGTGGCGCAGCTGCGAGGCCTCGCCTTCGGGTTAGGTATGGGTGTCGTGTTCGCCACCGTGGGAGTGGCCACGGTGCTGCCGGATGAGGTCTGGGAGCAGTCGGTTTCGCTGGTCGCAATGATGTTCGCTGCCGCTCTCTTCATGCCGTGGTCGTGGCGTTGGCAGGCCGCCTTCGTTGCCATCGCCCTGTTGGCCGCTACAGTCGTGTTCACGCTGGTCATTCCCCGCAGCGCGCTCGACGGTCACAACACCGTCCGTGTGCTGCTCACCCTGTACTTCTTGGCCGCGCTGAGCGTCTTCGGGGCCAGCCTGGCCGAGCGCGCGCGCCGCCATGTGGCCGCGTCCGAGGCGCAATACCGAGGCCTGTTCGAGAGCTCCAGTGACGGGATCGCCCTCCTCGACGGGACCGGCATCATCCGCGAGGCCAATCCCCGCCTCGCCGAACTCCTGGATCGGCCCCTGGCGGAGATCGTCGGCGTCCCGCTGAGCCGCTTCTACGCCATGGATCAAACAGCGACCACCGGCACGTGGCCGGTTCCCGACGAGCACGCCGCCGTCCTGCGGGGGGAGCTGCGCTCCACGTCACGTACGCTGGTGCGGCCCGACGGCCGCACCGTGGACGTGGAAATTGGGTTCGCGCTGCTGCCAGATCCCAAGGGGTCGCTGGTCCAGGCGGCGCTGCGCGACCGCACCGAACGCCGCGCCGACGAACGCCGCCACATCCAGGAGCAGCGTCTCGACTCGATGGCGCGTCTCTCCGGCGCGCTCGCGCACCAGTACAACAACATCCTCGGCGGCATCCTCACGCACGCGTCCGTGCTGCGCGAAGAGGTGACGAGTCCCGATGCACGCGCCGCGGCGGACGAAGTGCTCAACGGGGCGCGCCGCGGACGGGAGCTGACCAAAGAGCTGCTCGGCCTCAGCCGGCCGGAAACCGTCACGGTCCGGCCCGCGTCCGCCGCCGCCCTGGTGGAGAGCGCCGCCGCGCTCGCGCGCGCCGCGCTGCCCGCCGGCGTGGAAGTGCACACCGAAGTCGCCGCCGACCTTCCGCTGATCGCCGCCGACGTGGATCAGGTCGTGCACGCGTGCCTCGAGCTCGTCTTCAACGCGCGCGACGCGATGCGCGGGCGGCCGAAGGCCCGCGTCACGTTCGCGGCTGCCGAAGAGCCGATCGCGGGAGGGGGCAGTCCAGTGTGGCGTGGCGCGCCACCGGGCCGCTACGTCCGCATTTCGATATCGGACACCGGCCGGGGGATGGATCCCGCGATCGCCGACCGGGTGTTCGAGCCGTTTTTCACGACCAAGCCGATGCACGAAGCCAAGGGCCTCGGCCTCGCGGAAGTCGAACGCGTGATGCGGGCGCACCGCGGCGCGGTGCGGATCGAGAGCGCGATCGGACGAGGCACGACCGTCCACCTGCTGCTGCCACTCGCCAGTGACTCGGCTCCGGCACGCCGGGCGACTCCGCCCCCGATGTCGGCGATCAACCCGACGCCTGCACCGGAGACCAAGGGAGCCACGATTCTCGTCGTGGACGACGAGGCGATCGTCCGCAACAGCTTGAAGCGGGCCCTCACCCGCTTGGGCTACCGCGTGCTCGAGGCGGGCGACGGCGGGTCGGCGTTGTCGGCGATGCAAGCCGCCGACCCGCCCGTCGACCTCATCATCCTCGATCTTGTGCTGCCCGGGGGTGGCGCAGGGATCTTCGAGCTGCTCAAGGCGGTCCGGCCCGACGTGCGGGTGTTGATCTCCTCAGGCTACAGCCCCGATGCCGAGGCGGCGCGCGGTCTGGCGGAGCGGGTGGAGGGGTTCCTGCCCAAGCCCTACGAACTGAGCCAACTGCGCACCGCCGTGACCCAGGCGCTCTCCGGGAGAGCCGCCTAACGGGCGGCCGCGCGCTCGCCGCCGTCGAGCACGCTGTGCTCTACCGCGCGTCCCTCGATCGCCTGATCGTCGCCCACGACAGAGCCCTCGACCGTCGCGCCCTGGATCCGGACGTTGTCGCCGAGGATACTGTTCGCCACCGTGCTGCCCGTGACGCTGCTCCCCGCCCCGAGCGTGACGTTCGGCCCAATCGTGCAGTCGGCGAGCCGCACGCCATCCTCGATGCGGACCGGATCCTTGATGTGCACGCCCTTCGGGACGGTCTGGGGACGCCGCGCGCGGCCATGCTCCAGCAGGTGCTGATTCGTCTCGAGCAGCGTGTCGACCTTGCCGCAGTCGTACCAACCCGTGACTTCGCCCACAACCAGCTTCTTGCCGCGGTCCACCATGTACTGAAAGGCGTCGGTGAGATAGAACTCCCCGCCCTTCCCCGGCGCCGAGCGCATCACCTCGGTGATGCCGTCGAACAGCGTCTTCCAGTCCTTGATGTAGTAGAGACCGATGTTGGCGAGCTTCGAGATCGGCGTGGAGGGCTTCTCCACGATGCGAGTCATGTAGCCGCGCTCGTCGGTCACGATGACGCCGAAGCGCTGATAGTCCTCGACTTCCTTGGCCCACAGAATCCCGTCGGCGTCGGTGCGCTTGACGATCGACAGGTCGGCGTCGAACAAGGTGTCGACAAAGATGATCATGACGGGCCCGTCCACGTATGGGCGAGCGAGATCGATCGCCCCCGCGGTCCCGTCCAACGTCTTTTGTTCAACGAATCTTGCCTTGACGTCGTAATGCTCGACGACGTACCGCTCGACGGTTTCCTTTAGATGTCCCGTGATGACGATCAGCTCCTCGACGTCGAGTCCTCGAACGGTGTCCATCACGTAGTCCATGATGGGCCGACCGGCGACCTTCACGAGGGGCTTGGGGACCCGCTTCGTCAGCGGCAGCAGGCGGGTGCCTTTGCCCGCGAGGGGCACGATCACCTTCATGGCACCCGTCCGTAGCGGTCTTGCAACCGCACCACGTCGTCGATCTCCGGGGTGGAGGCTTCGAGCAGGTCGCTCGCGACCACGGCTTCGAACTGGTGGATCGTCTTGGGCTCGATGTGGAACGCCTCGTCTTGCCGCATACGCCGCTCGATGAGCGTCTCGCCCTGCTGCAGGCGCAGGATGATCTCGCCCGCCAGCACGTAGATCGACTCATCCTTCTTGTTGTGATACTGCAGGCTCAGCACGTGGCCGGGCTCGATGTGCAGGATCTTCCCCACGTACCGATCGGTCCGCGCCCAGATCAGCTCGTGCCCCCACGGCTTCTCGACGCGATACGGAACGTCGGTCATAGCAGCCTCAACTTGAGCGATGAAGGTGTAGTCACACAGGCCGTCACACATACGCCGCACCCGACGCAGCCTTCCGGCTTGAGCACCGGATGTCCGTGGTCGTCCATCGCCAGGGCGCGCTCGCCCACCGGGCAAGACCGGGCGCACACGCCGCACGCGGACCCCTGGAACGTGATGCAGCGCTCGGGATCGAGCTCCAGCACGCCCATGTGGATCGATGCCCACATGTCGCTCGGCACCACCAGGGCGCCCGTCTCACACGCCGCGGCGCACGGCATGTCGTTACAGGCGATGCACGCCTGCATCGCCGGATCGATGTACGGCGTGCCCGCCGCGAGCCCCGCACTGGCGGGGGCCTTGATGATGGCATGCACCGGGCAGACGTCTATGCAATCTCCGCACCGCGTGCACGCGGCGACGAACGCGACCTCCGGAGCCGCGCCGGGAGGCCGAAACCAGCGCCGCGGCGCCACCCGCTGCTCCGTCCGCTCGGCGATCTCCTGCAGCAACCGTCCGATCGAGTCCTGGAGAAAGCCCCGGCGGTCTCGGTCGGTCAAAAGCTCGACTCCAGACTGATCTGCCACCGGAACGCCACGCGTCCCTCGAGACCGCCGTTCCAGTCCGCGGCGTAATCGGACCGGTTCACAATAAATGGGAACTCGAGCCTGAACCCCCAGTTCAAATCCCTGATGCGGTGGCGCGTCACGAGCCCCACGCCGCCGTCGTACAGGGTCGTGTACGCGTTGCCCGGCGGGGCCGAGGGCACCGCGAGCGTGTCCACCACCCCCAGGTCCAAAAACGCTTCGAGCGCTGCACTCGACAGCAGCCCCGGGCGACGAGGGGCCAGCAACGGTTTCGTGGCTTCGAGGTTGACGCCAATGGCCCAGCGTCCGCCCAGATCGGAGCGGAAGGCGCGGAGGTTGGCATTGCCCGGCGCGTGGTAGTGGAAGTCCGGACGCACGAACAACGCGCCGCGACTCCGCAGCAGCGGATTGGTGAACGTCTCGTAGGGATCCGCGCCGGCGACCGGAATGCGGCGCTGCAGCGGCGGGACGTTGTCCCCCAGGTAGGCGCCGCCAAAGACGCGGACGCCCAGCCTGGACATGAGCCAAAACGGCGTCCGCATCTGCAATTCGCCCGTGACGCGCGCGAACGGCTCCATGTCGTAGCGGTCGGTCGAGATGACCCCGGCGCCGGGAACACGGTACACCACACCGCCGCGGGCGCCAACCCGGCCCTGCCACAGCGTGTTGCCGCGTTCGACCGCCGTACTGATCCACGGCCCCGCTTCGATCGTCCCCGCGTCGTCCCACAGCCGGCGATCGACGTAACCCAGATCCGTGGTCGCCATCCACAGGGCGTCGAAGCCGGCGTGCGCGTCCGCCCCGAACGTCAGGTGACGGCGCAGGGAACGGTCGACGCTGATGGCGACGCCGGCGCGACCCTCGACCAGCCAGGTGGCGACGCTCGACTCCGTGCGCGGCATCGGGTGACCACGGGGGTTGGCGACCCGCAGGTACCAGCCGGCGCGATGCGCGGCGTTGCGGTCCAACGCCACGGACGCGAGCCCGAAGGTCTTGTCGAAGCGGCCGAGATAGTTGCCGCGGCTGCGCAGCGCGAGCGTGACGCCGCCGTAATCATTGCTCCAGGCGACGGGCAGCACGGCCGACACTCTCCGGTCCCGCCGCACGGTTTCACGCGTGGGATCGTCGAGGCGCACCGCGGCTTTACCCACGCCCCACACCCCACGCCTTTCATGGTTGTTGAGCATGTTCCAATCGTGCGCGCGGACGCGCGGGTCGAGCATCAGCCGCCGGGGCTTTCGCGCCGTGATGAATTCGACGTGCTCGACCTCCGGCTGGCCGGTGGCGCGCGCGTAGATCGTATCGCGGTCGCCGATTTCGACCGGCATCCAGCCGTCGCCGAGGCGCTCGATGGTAACGGCCGTTAGCCATTGGCCGTTGGCCATGCGCTCCCGTTGGACTTTGCGCAGCCGATAGTCGATGAGCGGCGTGCCATGCAGCCATTGGGCGAAAAGCCACTTCAGGTCCATCCCCGAGACTTCCTCGGCGACGTCCCGGAACGCGCTCTCGTCCACGTGCTTGAGCTTCCAGCGGGCGTAGTACGCCCGCAGAATGCGGCGCATCGCGTCGTCGCCCACGACGTAGCGCAACTGCTCGTAGAACAGCTGCGCCTTGGAGTAAATCATCGTGTTGTACGTCGTGAAGTCGCGGTAGCGCTCGCTCACCATCGAGACGGGCTCGCTCCAGCGGTCCAAGTCCCAGAACAAGATGTTCCCTTCCACGCCGGGATACGCCGGGCCTTGGCCTTGTGACTCGAAGAACCACCCCGTCTGAAAGCTTGTGAAGCCTTCGTCGAGCCACCCCTCGCGCCATTCGTTGTTGGCGAGGACCCCCATCGTGTAGTTGTGCCCCACTTCGTGGACGATGAGGCCCAGTCCCGCGCTGCCGTCCATCACCATCATCGGGAACTCGGTGCCGCCCCCCTCGATGCGGTGCACGTTGGTGATCTGGGGCCAGGGGAACTTGCCGTACAGCGTGTCGAGCCAGGCGAGCGCCATCTCGGTGCGCCGCACGACGATGCCCTTCCCCCACGTGGCGCTGTCGGCGGGCTGGTACAGCACATGCACCACGACGTCGCGGTAGCGGCCCTGCTCGTAGCGATAGTCCGGGTTCAGTGAGAACGCGAAGTGGTGGACGGCGTCGGCGAAGAATCGGACGCACTTGCGACCCTGCCCCACCGTACCACACCGGGACGTGGGACGTGGGGCGTGGTACCAATCGCGCTGATAATCGATCGGACCGCGAACGACCGCCGCTTTCTCCCAACCCGGATCACCCTCGATTGGCACGCCCGTCGCGCCGATGACCTGATCCTGGGCGAGATCGAGCGTCACGTCATAGCTCGCGAACTCGCCGTAGAACTCGCCCGCCGGATAGAGGGGGTGGTCCTCCCAGCCGTACTGGTCGTATACGACGACCTTGGGATACCACTGCGCGAAATCGAAGCGCCGGCCCTGCCGTCCCTGACGGCGCGGCAACGTCGAGGGCCGCGCCTGCCACGCGATTTCCACGACCATCGAGTCCCCGGGCGCGAGGGGCCGGGGCAGCGTCCAGTGGGCGATGGTCGAGTCGGGGGCGTAGGGATAATCCGGCGCCCCGAGCGTCGCTTGCGTAATCCGTTCAAAGGCATAATCGGGATCGTGCATGCGCTGAAAGCGTACGCGCCCTTCGGCTGCGTCCACCGCGGCCCAGCGGGAACCGGGACGGAACGCGTTGAGATACTGGTGGACGTAAAAGTCGTGCAGCGTGTCGGGCGACTGATTGACGTAGCGGATGCGCGCTCGGCCCGTCAGCACGCCTGACGGTTCGTCGAGGCTCGCGCTGATCTCGTATGCGACGCGCTGCTGCCAGTAGCCCGTGGTATCGGCGGCAACGAGGAGCCAGAGGAGCGGAAGCATAGGGACCGTGAATCTCGCGTCTTTCGGACCCCGCTCGCAAGGAAAGGAGGCCGTCGCCTGACGGCTTCGGCCTCAAGATGGGCCTCCACTTTCGCAGGAGGAGACCCATGTTGCACCGCATCCTCATCCTTGGCGCGGTCTTGTTGACTGCCTGCAGCGACCGCACGCCCGTGAATGCCCCGGGCGACGCCGCTGTCTCGGCGAGCTCAGCGTCTCAGAAACCGGAGAAGCTCGCGCGTCAATTCGCGAAGGCGCTGCGGAATGCGGCCTTCAGGGCCTACGTGAAGGCGCAGCTCGACGCGTCGCCGTTCCACGAGCACAAGCTGCAGTTCCAGGCGTTCCTGGGCGCGAACGGCGGCCGCGCCCTCCGCTACCTCGACGACGGCGTCGAACAGGAGGCGACGGCCGCAATCCCGCTCGAGATCTACTTCCCCGTGCCCGCACACCGTGCCGCGTGGACGGGCGAGGAGAACGTGCTTGTGGCGACGGGCATCACGGACCGCGACGTCCCGATCGCGTTCGACCCCCAAGGCGGGCGCCACCTGCTCGACCCGGAAACTCCCCCCGCAACGCCGGTGCTCGCCCTGGTGCCGGTCGAGACCGATTTCAGCATCGCTCCCCATCGCCAGATGTGCCTGGAGGGGTGCGATGGCAGCGGTGGCGACGTCCAGCCGCCCCCCCCTCCGCCGCCGCCAGCGGCCGGTTTGTACATGACCAAAGCCCATTTCGTGCAAGACTTTGAAGGCTGGTTGAAGGGTGCCCCCGAATTTGAGGTGCACATCCTCGGACAGCAGGGGCAAACCGATTCTCTCACGAGCTATCAGTGCGCCGGCGAGCGACAGTCTGGCCCGTACTTCTTCAATCAGGACAACCTGGACTGGTCGGGGCAGGTGCTGCTCTTCTCCAAGCAACAGCTCGATCAGTACAACGCGGCACATCCCGGGCAGAACGTTCGCGTGTTCGTCGTGGAAGACGATGACACCGCCTGTCAGATCAAGACGGACCCAGACCGATTCCAAAAGATCGTCTATCAGATCGACAGTCTGTATACACGACTCACCACCGGGAACGATTCGAGCACCGCGTTGCGGAAGTACTTCGGCTACGGCCGGGCGGCATACAGCATCTGGCAGGCGTTGGCTTCGTTCTTCAAGAGCAATGACGAGCTGGTCGGGAACGCCGTGCAGGACGTGATCGTCGGGCAGTTCTATCCCGGATACAACTGGTTCGTGAAGGGCGAGAACGGGGTAACGAACGGCTGGATCAATCTGGTGATGTACTAACCGACCTTCGAGAGCCACCATGCGCAGACTGATCGTCGTCCTCGTCGCCCTAGCACTCGTCGCTCTCCCTGTGGACGCCGCGGTAGGGCAATGGACCATCGGGTTGGAAGTGGGCGTCTGTCGCTCCGGCGGGTCCGCGCGCGACACCAGCCACGGCAGTGGACCGCCGCGCTGGCGTCCCGGTGATGTACCGACGATCGGTCTGCGCCTCGAGCGCGGTGTGGGTCGGTTCGGCATTGGGCTGAGGGGTTCGTACGGCAAGCCCGGCCTGAGTGCCATCGGGGAGGGCCTGACCGTGACCGACAAGACGTCAGGGCAGCTGGTCGAAGTGGCCACGCTGGTGGCCGTCCGGGTGGGAGGGATCGGGCCGAGCGGAGTGCTACGAGCGGAAATGGGGCCCGCCCTCCACCTGTGGAAATACGGCGACGATCTCCATTCGCGGGTCAGCGCGCTGGGCGCGCTGGCCTACGAGTGGCCCGTCGCGGGGCGCTTCTCGGGCGCGATTCGACTCGAGGGGACCCTGTCCAAGTCGTGGTTCGAGGAGGGGGACCTGCCGCCGGAGTACGATCTGCGGCTCACGTGGCGCTACGGGGTGATACTGGGACTACGGTACCGGCTGTAAGGCGGCTACTCGCCGGTGAGCATCCTCCGCTTGAGGGCCATCAGCCGCCGCCGCACCGAGCCGTCGAGGATCCGGCCCCCCACTCGCACCACCACGCCGCCCACGATGTTGCGATCGGTGCGGAAATGGGCCCGCACCTCCCGCCCCAGCGCCTCCGTGAGCCGCGTGACGATCTCGTTCTCGGTGCGCGCGTCGGGCTCGCGCGCCAGCGTCACGCCGGCGTGCACCCGGTTCAGCTTCTGGTCGAGCAGGATCAGGTATTCCTGCGCGATCTCCCCGAAGAGCCCCTGGCGCCCGCGGCGCACCACCGCTTGCAGGAAGCGCACGAACTCCGGGGGCGCCTCGCCCTGCAAGGCGCGCTCGAGGATGCGCCCCTTGGCCCCCTTCGAGACGCGCGGCGAGGCGAGCATCGCTTCGATGCGCGTGTCGGCGGCCACCGCGCCGGCGACTGCATCGAGCACCTCGCCGAACGAATCGCCCACCGCAAAGAGCGCTTCAGCGTAGTTACGCGCGATCGTGACGGACTTCACGGCTTGGCCTCTTTATCGAGCGTCGACAGGTAGTCCGTGACCAGGCGCCGATTCGCGACGCTGTCGAGGTTCGCCTCGATGACCTTCGAAGCCGCGGCAATCGACAGCTCTACCGCCTCACTCCGCAGCGCGAGGATCGCCTTCTCCTGCTCCGCATCGATGTCCTTGCGGGCGCGCGCCAGCAGGGCCTCGTACTCCTCCCGCGCCTTGGCGAGCAGCAGCTCCCGCTCTTTCTGGGCGACCACTTTCGCCTTGGCGATCATCTCCTGCGCTTCGCTGCGCGCGCCGGCGATCGTCTGCTTGTGCTCCGCGAGGAGACGCTGCGCCTCGGTATTCGCCCGCTCGGCGTCCTCGAGCTGCTTTTGAATGCGGCGCTCGCGCTCCTCGACGGACTTGAGGATCGACGGCCAGGCGAAGCGCCACAACAGGGCCATCAGGATCACGAAGATCAGGACGGTCCAGAAGATCACCCCCGTATTGATGTCGAACGGGGTCGGCGCGTCGGTGGCCTCGCCGTGCTGCAGCAGCAAACTCAGCAGCATCACTTGAGCAGCTTGAACAGCAACGCGAACACGAGGGCCGCGAGGGTGGCGCCTTCGATGAGCGCCGCGGTCAGGATCATCGCGCCGCGGATGTCGGCCGAGGCCTCGGGTTGCCGCGCGATGGCCTCGACGGCCTGGCCGCCGATGCGGCCGATGCCGAGGCCGGCGCCTATGATGGCGAGCCCCATCCCGATTCCCGCGCCGAGCAGCGCGTTGTTGTTCAGCGCGGTCTTGACGGCGTCCTGCGCAGGTTCTTGGAGCAGCAGCAGCAGGTTGTGCATATCAGTCCTCGGTGAAGTTAGTGCTCATGCTGCATCAGTCCGATGAAGACGGACGTCAGCAGCGCAAAGATATAGGCCTGCAGGAACGCCACCAGCAGCTCGAGACACATCATGAACAGCACGAACAGCACCGTCCCGCCCGCCACGATCCAGTTGCCGAACACGAAGATCAGGCCGAGCAGGGAGAGGATCACGAAGTGTCCGGCGGTCATGTTCGCGAAGAGCCGCAGGCACAGCGCGAAGGGCTTCACGATCTTTCCGATCAGCTCGACGGGCGTCATGATCATCGCCATGATCACGGCGCCGATCCCCGTCATCCCCGGGGGGACCATCACGATGGTCTTGAGATACCCCTTGGGTCCGAGCGCCACCATCCCCGATCCCTCGATCGTCAGGAACGCGAGCAAGGCCAGCCCGCCGGTCACGGCGAGGTTGCCGGTGGGGGTCGAGCCCCACGGGAGCAGGCCGAGCAAGTTGCAGTACAGAATGAAGAAGAACAGGGTCAGGATGAGCGGCGCGAACTTCTCGCCGCCGTGCCCGATATTGGCGATCGC
>Ga0070705_100001387_pt1 | contig 12861 bp, 9 predicted proteins | sample KBSK5253metaG_FD_65455 | JGI IMG/M metagenome (GOLD analysis project Ga0070705, IMG submission 65455) | Corn, switchgrass and miscanthus rhizosphere microbial communities from Kellogg Biological Station, Michigan, USA - KBS K5-25-3 metaG | ecosystem: Host-associated > Plants > Roots >... | reverse complement strand
CTTCGCTGTACCGTGAGCAGGCAAGAATTCAAGAAGGCAGGAGTGCCATTCAGAAATTATTGAATTGACGCAACCTAAAATGAGCTTATGAGGTGGGTGAGGAGAAAACTGGGGGGACCTTGCGCACTTTTCGTTCATCATTCTGGTCAAACACACAGCGAGGTGGATCATCCGTTTCTTTTCCGATCTGTACGCATCGTGCGCACAGTCATCCTGCATCGGGGAGCGCGCCATACAAGCGCGTCTGATTCACACAATCTGTTAGACCGCTGCCGTGACAGCGCTGCGCATACGTCATTGTTTCCTGCCCTGGGTCGCTTGCGCGAGGACGGGAGTGGGTATAGCTGGGTGCCGGTTGTATTTGCCGATCGATGGGATGAGAAGCAGTAATGCTGCGGAGTAAAGTGATGATCAGTCTCTTATTTCTGATTTCGCATCCGTCTGCATTTGCGGGTGGTCGGCACGGTTTTTCAATCAAGGTGTTCACCTCCCCCGACGATCAGTTTTGGGCTAACTCCGTGATTATCGAGGGAGAACATGAAGTGATGCTGGTCGACGCGCAGCTGACAAAAAACAACGCTGAAAAAGTACTACAGGAAATCAACGCCACCACAAAACCGCTGTCTATTATCTACATTACGCACGAGCATGCCGATCATTTTCTCGGCCTGGAGGTCTTTAAGCAGGCATACCCTGGGGTGAAGATTACGCGAGAGTGCCTGAGAATGGGATTGGAGAGGCGCCAGGTTTCGGTTTTCGGATTCTATTGGAGGCGCGGAAGCCCGTTGTATCCAAAAACCGGCTCGTACATTGTATACGGTCAGAGTCCAGAGTCACGTGTACTTTATCAATCTGCGGAGAAGTCAAGGGTACTCCGCTGCGAGAGGAGGTATTGGCCATGAATCGTCGTATTTTTTTGCAATCAGGGAGCATTGCGTCCGTAAGCCTCGTGTTCGCGAAGGCTGGGCGCTTGTTTTCAGAGGTCACGACGCTTGACCGTTGGCGCACTTTTCAAGTAACGACCCGCGTCGAAGTCCTGAAAACCTCCGGGACGACACGCGTATGGGTGCCGGCGGCACTCATTAGTGAAACACCCTTCCAGAAGACGCTCGCGAATACCTTCAACTGCGAGGGCGGTACCGCGAAAATAGTCGAAAACAAGACCGACGCGCTCGGAATCATCGCTGCGGAATTTCCGGCCGGGGTAAGGCCGATCCTCACAGTGACGAGTCGGATCGCCACGAAGGATTGTGCGGTCGACCTCACCGCGCGCCGCACGACACCCAAGGAGAGCCGCGCGGAATTGGAACATTTCTTGCGGCCAACCAAACTCCTGCCGACCGACGGTATCGTGAAAGCGACGGCGAACGAAATTACGAAGGGCACGACTACGGATGTGGAGAAGGCGCGTGCGATCTACGAGTGGATCGTTGACAACACCTTTCGGAACCCGAAAACGCGCGGCTGCGGCACCGGCGACATTCGCTTCATGTTGGAGTCCAGAGATCTGGGCGGCAAGTGCGCCGATCTAAACGCGCTTTACGTTGGGCTGGCGCGCGCGGCGGGCCTCCCCGCGCGCGACGTTTATGGCATCCGCGTCGCCAAGTCCGAAATGGGCTACAAGAGCCTCGGTGCTTCGTCAGAGAAAGTGACGAAAGCGCAGCACTGCCGCGCTGAGGTTTACCTTGGTGACCACGGCTGGCTGCCCGTTGATCCCGCAGACGTTCGGAAAGTCGTCCTCGAAGAACCGCCCGGAAATCGACCGTTGGAGGACGACATGGTCAAAAAGGCCCGCGCGCGGCTATTCGGGTCCTGGGAGATGAACTGGATAGCGTACAACTTCGCGCATGACGTCGCTCTGCCCGGGTCGAACGACGCGCCACTCGCATTCTTCATGTATCCTCAGGCGGAAACCGCCGACGGCCGACTCGACAGCCTCGATCCCGACAACTTCAAGTATGAGATCACGTCGGCGGAGACCACGTCCACAAATGGCTGACGCAGACAGACGTAGAAATGTGGTTCGCTCCCTCCACATTCTGGGCGAATCGTCGGCGATCCCCAAACTATTCGGAAACGGGAATCTGGGAGTTATTGTCCCACGGCGAATATGCCGATTTTGTGCGTATTGTCAGCTAACCGGAAGCTATCCGGCTTCCAGCGGCGGGATTAGTCCTCTGAAGTCGGCTTCTCGCCAGCTTTCCAACGGTCAACGCTAGCGCGTTTGTCGGTACTAACCTAACGGCCGAGCTGGTAATTTCCGGGCTGCCCGTTATTCGGAACGATTCGATGCCTAGCTAGGCAGCCAGTGAGCTTGCCGCCACGCAGAACGTGCGGCGCCACGGACTCGACATAAAGATTCCCGCGCTCAAGGCCCTGGCGCCCACGCAATCAGAACTGCCGTTTCTCGGGACGCAGGTCGTGGTCATGTTGATTTTCATTGTCCTTGGGGTTCTCGCGGCCGGGCGTTTCCCCGCGGAAGCCGTACACGCAGCCTGAGCGCTCTCATCGGTTTGGAAGGATTGGTGTACCCTCCTCCTCAGGTGGGGCATCTACTCATTCAATTCCGCCGACGTGGAAATAGGGAATCTCGATTACAGGGAAAAGGTCTCACTGTAGGAGCAGACCATGAACACACTTTCGAAATATAAGTTCTGGATAGGCGGAGTATTTTGCTTGGTCGTCGTCGGCCTGATTGTGGGGGCAATGCGCCCAAAACGGGTATCGGGGGCGCCCGGCGCTTCGCCGGACGTTGAAGTCGTGGAGGTGGAGCAAAGAGACGTTCCGATTTTCGGTGAGTGGATCGGCACGCTCGACGGATTCACCAATGCCGACGTCAGAGCACAGGTCACTGGCTACCTGCAGAGGCAGGGCTACCAGGAAGGCGCATTCGTCAAGAAGGGGCAGCTGCTCTTTGAGATCGACCCGCGTCCCTTTCAAGCGTCGCTCGATCAAGCTGAGGGACAGTTGGCGCAGGCCAAGGCCGCGCTTGCGAATGCCCAGGCTGTGCAAGGCAGGACCGAGCTTGACGTCAACCGCTACGTCCCCCTAGCCAAAGAGCAAGCCGCCAGCCAGCAGGATCTAGACAATGCCGTCCAGAATAATATGGCGGCGAAAGCCACGGTGGCAACGGCCGTGGCTCAAATCAAGTCAGCGGAGGCCGCCGTTGAAACGGCCAAGATCAACCTGGACTTCACCAGGCTTGTCGCACCCATCGATGGCATCGCTGGGCAGGCTCAACTTCAAGTAGGCGCCCTGGTCAATCCAAGCAGCGGGCCCGTGACCTCCGTCTCCACCGTCGACCCTATCAAGGTTTATTTCACGGTCAGCGAGAGCGAGTACCTCGATTGGAACAGACGGTTCCCCACAGAAACTACTCGGCAAGCTGCTGACAAGAGGCTGCGCCTTGAACTGATTTTGGCAGACGGACTCTCCTATCCACGTGAAGGCACATTTTACTTTGCGGACCGCCAAGTGAATCAGAGTACCGGCGCAATTCGGATCGCCGGGCTATTTCCCAATCCTGGAAATATTCTGCGCCCCGGCGGGTATGGCAAAGTTCGCACGGCCGTCCGAGTCCAACAGGACGCGTTACTTGTACCTCAGCGTGCAGTTTCGGAGCTGCAAGGCGGCTATCAAGTCGCGGCGCTGGACCACGAGAACAAGGTGAGCATCCGAACAGTTAAGGTGGGCGACCGGGTCGGCGCCCAGTGGATTATCGTAGACGGACTGAAGCCAGGCGAACGCGTGGTTGCTGAGGGAGTGCAGAAAGTTCGCCCGGGCATGCAAGTCAACCCCAAGCCGTTTGCCGCGGAAGCGAAGGGAAGGTAATCCCATGTCAAAGTTCTTTATCAACCGTCCCATCGTCGCCATGGTGATCTCCATCGTCATGGTGATCGTCGGAGTGATTAGCATATTGAGCCTGCCTATCGCCCAGTTCCCCAACATCGCTCCGCCGGAGATTCAAATATCGGCAACCTACGTCGGTGCGGACGCCCAAACCCTCGAACAGGCGGTGGCCACTCCCATCGAGCAGCAGGTGAGCGGCGTGGACAACATGAATTATATGTATTCGCTGAACGCCACCGGCAATTCGAACACGACCGTGATTGTGAATTTCGACGTGACAACAGATCCCAATACGGATTTGATTCTCACCCAGGCCCGCGAAACACAAGCTGCCTCTCAGCTTCCCGCCGACGTCAACAACTTCGGGGTTACCGTCCGAAAGTCGGTAAGCGCTCCCCTGATGTTACTTTCGTTGTACTCGCCGCATGGAACCTACGATGCCAAATTTCTGGCCAACTACGCGTACATCAATCTCACCGACCCCCTGACGCGCGCGCCGGGTATCGGCAACGTTCAGGTATTCGGTGCGGGCCAATACGCGATGCGTCTGTGGGTAAGACCCGACCAATTGGCAAAGCTGGGTATCACTGTTCCCGAAATCGTCAGCGCTATTCAGGCGCAGAACACAGTGAACCCAGCCGGGAAGGCGGGCGGCGAACCGGCGCCCAAGGGCCAGGAATTTACCTACTCCGTTCTTGCGCAAGGCCGCCTGGCGTCACCGGAAGAATTCGGACAGATCGTGGTGCGTGAAACGCCGGACGGCGGGACCGTGCGTGTCCGGGACGTGGCTCGGATCGAATTGGGTTCGCAGGACTACAGCGTTATTGGCCGCCTCAACGGGAAACCGGGCGCGATTATCGCTACCTATCAGTTGCCCGGTTCCAACGCCGTCCAAGCAGCCGCAAGCGTCAGGAAGCTGATGGCCCAGATGAAGGAGCGCTTCCCGGCAGATATGGATTACGTTGTATCGCTCGACCAGACTCGCGCAGTCACGGAAGGCATTAAGGAAATCGTTATAACGCTTTTGATTGCCCTGACGCTTGTGATCCTTGTAGTCTACCTTTTCTTGCAGGGCTGGCGCGCCACGCTGATTCCGCTTCTTGCGGTACCAGTTTCACTCGTGGGCACATTCGTGTTCTTCCCGCTGTTCGGTTTCTCCATCAATACGCTTTCTCTCTTTGGTCTCGTACTGGCGATCGGCCTCGTCGTGGACGACGCCATCGTCGTGGTTGAAGGCGTGGAACGGCACATCGAGGAGGGTCTGACTCCCAGGAATGCGGCCTTGAAAGCAATGGAAGAACTCTCCGGTCCTGTCGTCGGGATCGCCCTGGTTCTCTCCGCCGTATTTGTGCCGACAGCCTTTATCCCCGGCATTACCGGCCGGCTCTACCAACAGTTCGCCGTAACGATCGCGATTTCGGTGCTCCTGTCCGCATTCAACGCGCTTACGCTCAGTCCTGCGCTTGCCGCCTTGTTGCTCCGGCCAAAGAAACAGAGCCGAGGTTTACTGAGGCGGTTTTTCGATGGGTTTAACCGCGTCTTCGAGCGTGCAACCGAAGGGTACGTCCGTTGGAGCGCAGCTCTCATCCGAAAGACCGTTGTCATGGTCGTGCTGCTCGTGACCTTTGGAGTGGGGGCCGCCTTTTTTGCCGGCCGAGTGCCATCGAGTTTTCTTCCGGACGAAGATCAGGGCTATGCCTTCGTCAATCTCCAGCTCCCGAACGGAGCTTCATTGGAGCGCACCACTGCGGTCGCAGCGGATGTCGAAAAAATCCTGGGCAATACTCCGGGGGTTGAATACACGACCAGCGTCGTCGGCTTTAGTTTGCTGAGCTTCGTGCGCACCAGTTACAACGCTTTCTTTTTTGTTACGTTCAAGCCTTGGGATGAGCGCAAGACCCGAGCGGAACAATTTCAAGCCATCAAGGCGCATCTGAACCAGGAATTGAGCAAGTTGCCAGCGGCGATCGCTTTCAGCTTCTCGCCGCCCGCGATTCCCGGAGTCGGTACCTCGGGAGGATTCACATTTGTCCTTGAGGATCGCGCCGGAAACGATGTCCAGTTCCTGGCAAAAAATCTGGGCACCTTCCTGGAAGCGGCGCGCAAGCGCCCGGAGATTGCGGGCTTGAGCACTACCTTCCTGCCCAGCGTCCCACAACAGTTTGTCGAGGTGAACCGGGACAAAGTGTTAAAGCAGGGTGTGCCCCTCAACGATGTCTACCGGACGATCCAGGCATTCATGGGTGGATACTTCATCAACTATTTCAATCGCTTCGGCCGTCAGTGGCAAGTTTATATCGAAGCAGAAGACGAATACCGCGCCAAGGCGGAAAACGTCGGGCAGTTCTACGTTCGCAATAGCAAAGGCGAGGATGTCCCGCTGTCCACGCTAACTAGCATAAAGCCGCGGCTCGGTCCGGAGTTTACCATGCGTTTCAACGAGTATCGCTCGGCGCAAATCAACGGGAGCGCAGCGCCGGGTTACAGCGCGGACCAAGCCACGGCGGCCCTCGAGGATGTTTTTAAACAGACGATGCCGCGTGAGATGGGCTTCGACTACTCCGGTATGTCCTATCAGGAGCAGAAGGCGCGAGAAGGAGTCCCCGCTTCGGTGATCTTTGGACTTTCGCTGCTCTTCGTGTTCCTAATTCTGGCGGCGTTGTATGAAAGCTGGTCGCTGCCGTTCAGCGTGTTGCTCAGTACGCCCGTGGCGATCTTTGGAGCTTTTGGAATCCTGTGGTTGCGCCGCGTGCTGCTCGGTGTTTTCCTCCCGCCGTATATGGTCCAAATCGAGAACGACGTCTACTCGCAAATCGGCTTGATTGTGCTCATCGGCCTGGCCGCCAAGAACGCAATTTTGATCGTCGAGTTTGCCAAGGAAGAGTACGAGAACGGAAAGCCTCTGGTGGATGCCGCGCTCCAAGGGGCCAGGCTTCGTCTGCGGCCAATCTTGATGACGTCTTTCGCGTTCATACTCGGTTGCGTGCCCCTGTGGACCGCGACCGGCGCAGGATCGGTTGCGCGTCAAATCATGGGTACCGCAGTAATCGGCGGGATGCTGGCGGCGAGTGTGATCGGAATCTTCTTCGTGCCTGCGATCTTCTACCTGGTGGAGAAATGGTCAGGCGCCGGCAAGGAACACGTTTCGGGCGCCTTGCCCGCAACGCCCGCTCCAGCGGAGGGGGACTGAGATGGACCACCGCGAGAACGGCGCGAAGGAAGAGCGGCGGAGCAAGCCTATGAAGAGACTAGCCGCATTCATGGCTGCCATGATGGCCTCGAGCTTAGTCGCTGGTTGCAGCGTAGGCCCGAACTACCATCGACCCGTCGTTCAACCTCCAGCGGCCTACCGCGATTTGAGCGAGAACCCACAGGTCCGGGCGCAGGCCGCGTCCTATGCAGATCTTCCTTGGTGGCAGGTCTTCCAGGACCCCCAATTACAAGAACTCATGCGCACAGCGCTAAAGCAAAACTACGACTTGCAACTTGCGACGGAGCGCATCAACGGTGCGCGCGCGCAAGTTGCGATAACACGTTCCAATCTATTCCCGCAGGTCCAAGGGAACGGGAATTTCAGCGGTGGAAAAGAACATAACTTCCAAACCAAATCGAACTTTCTGCTCCTTACTGCCGACGCAGCGTTCCAGTTGGACTTCTTCGGCAGGCTGCGCCGCGCAAACGAGGCGGCACGCGCCCAACTCCTTGCAACCGAGGACGCGCGGCAGACGGTAATATTGACGCTCGTGAGCGACGTGGCGAGTGACTATTTCGTGCTCCTGCAACTTGACCTGCAACTCCAAATCACGCGCGGGACCATCAAGACGCAGGAAGACTCGGTAAAACTCACTAAGCTTCGCGTCGATCATGGGGTGGCTACAAAGCTCGACGTTTTGCAAGCTCAGCAAGTTCTCGATTCCGCGAATGCTACCATCCCGGACTTGGAGCGGCGTATCGCGCAGGAAGAAAATGCCATCAGCATTCTCCTTGGCAACTACCCACAGGCCGTGCCGCGCGGCCGCCCGCTGGTCGAGCAGCCGCTTCCTCCCGAAGTGCCGCCGGGAATGCCTTCCTCGTTGATCGAGCGCCGGCCTGATATTCGCGAGGCCGAGCAAGTCTTGGTCTCTGCGAACGCCGAGATCGGAGTCGCCAAGGCACAGTTCTTTCCACAAATCGCTCTCACCGGCTCCGGCGGCGGCTCCTTCGGACGGAGCAGCGCTTTCTCGAGCCTGATGGCCTCGCAAGTTGGAATCTGGTCCTACGGAGCCCAAGTGAGCCAGCCCATTTTCACGGGGGGAGCTCTTCGCGGAAATCTGCGGCTTGCAAAGTCGCAGCATGAATCCGCCCTGATCGCTTACCGGCAAGCGATTCAGCGCGCCTTCGGAGATGTTTCCGATGCCCTGATCGGCTACGAGAAATTGCATCAGGTCCGACTTCGCCAGGAGGATACCGTCAAGGACTTACAGGAATCCGTTCGCCTGTCCGACATGCGTTACAGGGGAGGCACCACCACTTACCTCGAAGTCTTGGACGGCCAGCGGTCGCTGTTTTCCGCCGAACTCACGCTCGCGGAGGCGCGCGGCACGGAGTACCAGAGTCTTGTGCAACTGTACAGGGCGCTAGGCGGAGGCTGGCAGCAACAGCCGTAGAATTGGCGAGCCGAATTTATTTATCCTGTACGAATACTTCCGGTAGGCACCATCCTGGGGAGAAATCAGACAAGGAATGGCGGTCTCCCCGTGCTTCCAAGTCCTTGCTAGGGCGCAAAAGTCCGCCTGCGGACTAACGTCGCGATCTCAGATATGCGCCCAATTTTTCGTACTGATCCGTGGCTATGAAGTCCGCGCCTGCGGCGGCGGCGGCTTCCCAGCGTTTCCGTACGGCCGATTCGGAGCCGAAATTGTATGACCCGAACCAGCCGTTACAGCTCAATTCTGATTTTGTTTCGCCGTCAGCGTGTAAAAGCGAATCCACAAGTTGTGCGTGTGCGCGTATTCCACTAACTCTCGGAGCCGCCGTTCCTTTTCAGAATCCCACTCTCCAGCATGGGGCTGGCCGGCCGGTTCCACGACGTGCCAGTTGTTGTTCCACCACCGGTGGTAATTGTCCCCCGCCTTCGGAGCAAGCACCTGCGGCGGCGCAGAGGGGTCCGCACTATTCGTTTGGACGGCCCCGAAAACTAGCAGCCGCGCACCAACGGCAACCTGATCGTAGAAAACTCTTTTTTGCGCCTCAGATTCGCCTGTCAGTACAAGTATCGGGCGAACAGCTAAGGGTTCGTTCTGAAGCACATCCGTGGTGCGCGTTGCCGTGGTGAGCCAGTCCTGGTATTGCGACAGCAAATCCCAAATCGCCGCCAGATGCTCGGGCTCTTCCGATTTGACATCCAAATTAAGCGTAATCAATGGCCAGTCGCCCCGGTTGCCCTGGCGCAGCGCGTCTTCTACGATCGGCCGAACGCGCTCGAAGAAATAGTCCCGGAGACTTGGCTCGGCCCCAGTCGCCGGGGCGCCGTGACTTACCACCGACTTTGCCTCGCCCGTCTTGGTGTTCTTGGTCCAGAGCAAATCCTGCTCGATAGCAAGCGGCGTACCGGCTGAAAGGGCGCGGTCAATTCTGTCCGCCCACCATTCAAAATAGGGGTAGCAGTTATGTGCGTCCAGAACAACACGAGTGCCGGGGCGAAGTGCCGGGAGCGGAGCACGTGGAGTCCTCGCGAAGGACAAGGCGAGTGGAATCGACAAAACAGCGGTCACCAGTATGCAACAGACACGCATGATGAGTTCTCCTGCAATGAACCTGCAAAGAACCATAATCTAAAATCTAAAGAAGATTGATGTAAATGGGACTGCCGAACAAGGGCAATTTACCATTTAGATCGCGATCTGAAACCCACACTTAACAGTGCTTCTCGGCGCTACCCCAGGATAATGAGATGGCCGGAGCCGGCGGCAAAGCGACTTTGGTGGAACGCCATTGCTGTTTTACTGCCTTGGTCATGTCCGGTTGCCGCGTTTACCAGCCGCTCGTTCCTTTGGCTTGAAAACCAGTTTTTTGAGTGTTATCAATAAACGCCTGCGGGACAAGGCAGAGCGCAATCCCTGTGGCACCGTTGACCGTCCTCGCTCTGCGAAAGGCGCGGTGATATTTTAGTCAGGAAGAATTCATGTGTATTTCAGAACCCAAGTCTGACGGGCCCGTAACTCGCCGGAAGGGCCACGAGCAACCTGTGGCTACTTCGGTATGCGGCTGGCGATATCACCACATCGGCATTCCGACTGACGTTCAGCGTCCCGACGAGATTTACCTGGAACGGTTTAAGATGTACGTCTCTGCGTTCGAGACCAGTCCCTGTGGCATTCAATGGATGCGCTTCGAGCCCGATAGCCCAGTGCACGCCTTGGTCAAGTCAGTCCCTCACATCGCGTTCGAAGTAGACGATCTTCAATCTGCTATAGCAGGGAAGCAGGTTCTCACGGAACCAAACTCACCTTCGGAAGGCGTTATGGTTGCGATGATCCTCGATAGCGGCGCGCCGGTTGAACTTCTCGAATTTCGGCGTGATGTGCGTGACGGATCAATGCATTGAGACCCTTGGCGGAACGCCGGACTTAGAGAACAGATTCGTCCCCAGAGTGGAATCGCCCAAGTCGAGCTGGATTGCCCACCAAGAGGCGCTTATGTTTGCCGGTTGTCTTTCACTTCCCTGGCAAGTCGGATTACAGGACGCTGAAGTGGCGACCCGTGAATCGCGACTGGTGAATTGAGAAAAACAGCCCATCGAACCAAGCGGCGGGCGCAGGCCGGCAAGGAAATCCAGAGTACACTTCCTGCGTATTAGGGGTAGTGATAGTTGTGCGGCTCGGATCCTTCGCAAATGAGCCGCAGACGGAGAAAAAATGCCAACGACAACAAGATTCGAGCTGGACGGCGGCGGATTGCCGTCGATGCCAAACCTGCGTGGGGCTGGGAAAAGAATATTGCAGCTCGCGATATTGGTGGTTCTGATTATTGTGGTGCTGGCGAGCACAACCTCCATTCCGACCGGGAACGTGGGCGTCCTTACGCTGTTTGGGCGCGTGACCGGTGAAACGCTTCCGGAAGGAATTCACCTCGTCAATCCACTGAAATCGGTGCAGAAGCTTTCCGTGCAGACACAATCGGTGAAAGAGAGCGCCAATGTGCCGTCAAATGAGGGATTGATCCTGGCACTGGACACGTCGCTGCTTTTCCGGTTGGACAAAGACAAGGCCGCGTTCGTTTACCAGACTGTAGGCGACAATTATGCGGAGAAGATCGTAGAGCCGACCTTACGGGCAGCGATTCGCGCTTCCACGTCAGCGCATTCGGCGAACGCGCTCTATACCAATGCGCGTGAACTGGTGCAGCAGCAGATTCAGGATGAGCTGAAGACACAACTCGCGCCGCGCGGAGTGATTGTCGAAAACGTGCTGCTTCGCGACGTCCAATTACCGGCCATGCTCAAAGGCTCGATCGAGGCCAAGCAGCAGGCCGAACAGGACGCGCTGCGCATGAGTTTCATCCTGCAGAAGGAAAAGCAGGAAGCCGAGCGCAAGCGCATCGAGGCTCAAGGTATCGCGGACTTCCAGAAGATCGTGGCGACGGGCATCAGTCCGCAACTCCTCGAATGGAAAGGGATCGAAGCGACGGAGAAACTGGCGACCAGCGCGAATGCCAAGGTCGTGATTATCGGCAATCCAAAGAATGGCTTGCCACTGGTGCTCGAACCAAAGTAAACCTCCAGGGAATGTTCCGTCCATTCTGCAAGGGGTCTGAGACTTGCTGATGGAGTCGGACGGAAAGTACGGAGATTTTCGTCGGCAATATGAAAAATCGGTGTTGTCGTGCAGGTATGATTCGAGCTCCTCTATCCAGGATACGACAACACTTCTAAGGCGGGACTACAAGCATTACTCCGTGTCAAAGCCTGACAAGTCGCGCGATACCGGACAACTGAGCTTTGGCACTAAACTGGTCACTAGTAGACGAGGCGCGGCGAAATCTCGTTTTCACGGAGCCCTTTGATGTTGGACCAGGGTGTTTGGGCCGAAGTCATAGTGGGAGGCGAACACCTGCGATTATTCTCGGAGCACAACGCGCAGGGGGTGCAGGCATCTGTTTACAATGTAACTGCAAAGAATTGGATTGCACCCTCCGAGCCAGTTGATGATATCGACCAGGGAAAAGACAGAGCGGCAGCACATGCTAGGGCGTATCTTCACAATGCAGGACACTTAGAACTGCCGCCGTTGGAATGGAAAAAGTCCCGCTCAGCGTAGTTCACCGAACTTCGGCCGCGATTTTAATAGCTTATCGGGTACTTATTTGAGGAGTGAATATGTCTCTCTCTTCTTCCCCATTCCCGATTCTATCCAGGACGCCTCGGCACTACTCAAGGGAGAGGGCCTGAACTCCATCCCCGGGTACTTTATCGAATCCTCTTCTTCCTATTCGGATCGTTCGTCATCTGGGACTCCATTTGGCAATCTCTTCGTCATAGGGGCTAGGTCCAAGTCGAACCTTTCCGGTTACCGCGTTAATCGTGACTGACCTGCCCCCCGCTTTGATTCAGTCACAGGTCGGCGGCAGCACCGGTCCGCCGCGCTTGCAAGCGGACTGGTGTTAGCGGACCTGCTGGCAAGTGTCTTACGCCGATGCTCCTGCAGCGTGTTCGGCTGCCTTCGTCTCGACCAACGCTCTGAGGAAGCGTTGTGTCCGATCCACAAACGTCAGTCTATCCGCAAGGCAGGTTTCCAATAGCAAGCTGACTCCATAGTGCCCGACCGCTTCGGCTGCAGCGATTAAGGCGCGGTACTCGCTGATCCGAAACTGTGCAACGTGATTGAGTTTCACCAACGCGAAAATGCGTCTGGCAACGGGCCCCTGGATCTCCGCCAACTCCCTACGGAAGTCCTCAATCAACGTCTCCTGTAGCCGCCCACTGAGTTTTGCGGGTTGCTCGCCGAGAAGTTTGAAGCACTCATCGAGTGTGGC
>Ga0070705_100001376_pt1 | contig 12941 bp, 13 predicted proteins | sample KBSK5253metaG_FD_65455 | JGI IMG/M metagenome (GOLD analysis project Ga0070705, IMG submission 65455) | Corn, switchgrass and miscanthus rhizosphere microbial communities from Kellogg Biological Station, Michigan, USA - KBS K5-25-3 metaG | ecosystem: Host-associated > Plants > Roots >... | reverse complement strand
GCTATCGGCACGTGCTCGTCGACGACGTGCAGGAGCCGAACTTCGCGCACGGGCTGCTGCTGCGGCTGCTTGCCGCCGAGCACGGCAACCTCTTCGCCGCCGGCGACGACGACCAGGCAATTCATCGCTTCCGGTCGGCGGCGACGAAGAACCTGCGCGACTTCCAGGCCGAGCTGCCCGACGCGACGGTCGTGACGCTGGAGCAGAGCTTCCGCTGCCCGCCGCGGGTGCTGCAGGCGGCGACGGCGGTTGTCGCGCCGCTCGAGCAGCGGATCGCGAAGCCGCTCGATCCGGTCGACGGCGCCGGCGCCAGCGAGGTCCTCTTCTGGCGCGCCGCGAACGAGCGCGCGCAGGCGCAGAGCGTCGCCGCCGACGTTGAGCGCCTGATCGGCCGCGAAGGCGTCGCGCCCGAGCGGATCGCGGTGCTCGTGCGCTCGATCGGGCGCGAGGGACAGGCGGTCGCGGTCGCGCTCGAGGAGCGCGCCGTCGGCCACCGGCTCGTCGGCGATGCAGCCTTCTTCCAGCGCACCGAGGTGCGCGACCTGCTCGCGTGGCTGCGGCTGCTGACCGATCCTGGCGATGCACCGGCGGTCGTACGCGCGCTGGCGCGGCCGCCGATTGCGCTGCAGGCGATCGACCTTGCGCGTTGCACGCAGATTGCGCGCCGGCGCAAGCTCGACATGGTCGCCGCGCTGGCGGCCGCGCTCGAGTCGCCGCAGATCCCGCCGGAGACGCGCGACCGGATCCGCGAGTTTCTGACGCTCCACACATCCGCGCTGAGAGCGCTCGACACGCTGCGACCGGACCTCTTCGTGCACCGCTTGATCGAGCGGCTCGGGCTGCGCCGCCAGCAGCTCTTTACCGCGCAGGCAGAGGTCGTCGAACGGCTGCAGGGACTCGCACGCTTCGGCGAGCTGGCGACGGCGTTCGTCGCGCGCCGGCCGCAGGCGACGCCGCGCGAGTTCGCGCGCTCGATCGCCGCCGCCGCCGAGGCCGGCTTGCGCGAGGAGGACGACCCGCCGCCTGGCGCGGTGCGCGGCGTACAGGTGCTCGCGATGCACGCGGCGCAGGGGCTCGAGTTCGACCACGTCTACGTGCTGGGGCTGCACGCGGCGCGCATGCCGGGCGCGCACACGCGCACGCTGGAGCCGATCGCGCCGGCGCTGATGAAGGAGGCGCTGCCGCAGGACGACGGCGCGGCGCATGTCGCCCAGATGCGGCGGTTGCTGCACGTCGCGATGACGCGAGCGCGGCGCCGGCTCGTGCTCGTCCATCCGCAGGCGAGTGACCGCGGCGCGGCGCAGCCGCCGTCCCCGTTCGCGGAGGAGGCGCGGGTTGCACTGGGCGCCGATTGGGAGGAGCGCGCGGAGGAGCTGTTCGGGCCCGACGAGTCGCTGCACTCGACCTACCGGATCCTGCGCGACGAGCTGTTGGAGACCATCAAGCGCACCGGCTCCTCGCTCGGGGAGCTGCGCTTCGACACCGACCTCGACGTCTCGCACGCGGTCGTGCGCTACTTGGAGGTCGTGAAGCTGGCGGCACTGATCGAGCGCGCGAGAGACCAGCCGTTGGCGGACGCGCTCGACGAGATGAACGCGCGCATCGCGCAGGCGATCACGCCCGAGCAGCGCGAGATCTTCCAGACATCCTCGCTCGACGACTACGTGCTCGGCGCCGACCACGACACGCGCCGGCGCGCGGCCGCGATCGCCGCGCGCGAGGAGCCCTCGCTCGAGCCGTTCCTGCCGCGGCGCGGCGACGGGCTCGTGCTGAGCGCGTCGGACATCGACACGTACCGGACGTGCCCGTTGAAGTACAAGTTCGCGCGCGTCTTCCGCATCCCGCAGGAGCCGACGTTGAATCAGCGCTTCGGGATCCTCGTGCACCAGGTGCTGGAACGCTTCCATGCGGGCGACGAGCCGCGCACGCTCGACGGGATGATGGGCCTGCTCGACGCCGGCTGGCGGCGCGGTGGGTTCGGCGGCTCCGAGCAGGAGATCCAGCTGCGCGGCAAGGCGACCGACGCGCTGACGCGCTACTGCGAACGCTTCGCGACCGAGGAGGCGCAGCCGACCTTCTTCGAGCGCTCCTTCTCCTTCCAGCTCGGCCCGCACGTGCTGCGCGGGCGGGTAGATCGCGTCGACCGCCTGCCGGAGGGCGGCTGGGAGCTGATCGACTACAAGACCGGCCCCCCCAAGACGCTGGCGCAGCTGGAGCAGGACGTGCAGTTGTCGCTCTATGCGGTGGCGGCGTGTGAGGCGTGGGAGCTGCCCGAAGCGCGCGGCGCCTACTACTACGTGCTCGACGACGCGAAGGTGCCCGTGCCGGCGGCGGCCGGCCGCGACTGGATCGAGGAGGTCGCGACCGAGGTCGCCGACGGCATCCTCTCCCAGGGCTTCGAGCCGACGCCCTCCTACGCCGCCTGCGCGATCTGCGACTACCGCCTTGTGTGTCCTGCGGCGGAGCGATGATGCATTCCATGGAGACGCTGCACGATTGGATCGCCGAGCACCCACCACCGGACGAGCGCTTCACGCAGACGGTGGCCGGCGTCGCCGATCGCGTGCGCCAGGGCGAGGATCTGCGCTTCGCGGTGCGCGAACTGCTCGACGAGTTCGCGTTTCGGGGGCGCGACGACCTGCGCGCGGCGGCCCTCGCACAGGAGCCGGCGCCAGTCGATCCGCGGGTGGACGCCTACCTCGGCGCGCTCGCGGAGCACTTGGCTCGCACGTGCGGGCTGTCCGTTCCGAGCTGGGCACTGTCCGAGTCGCGGATGCTTGACCACATGTGGTTCCCGGGGGTCGCGCTTGGCTTCCGCCCGACCGCCCTTCGCGAGTCCCCTGTCGCCTTCCGGCGCCGCGGCATCTTCATCGCTCGCGGTGCGCTGAGCCGGGTGTGAGGCGATGCGACGCGCGGAGATCGTCGCCGCCCTCACGGCACTCGGCGCGCGGCTGTACGAGCGCGGGATAGAAGGCGAGGTCTACGTGGTCGGGGGCGCGGCGGTCGCGATCGCCTTCGACGCGCGCCGCGCCACCCGCGATGTCGACGCAGTCTTCGAGCCGAAGCAGGAGGTGTACGCGGCGGCCGATGAGGTGGGCGGCGAGCTCGGCCTGCCTCCCGGCTGGCTCAACGACGGCGTCAAGGGCTTCGTCGCCGGCCCGTCGAGGAGCTGTTCTCCTAGCCCTCGCCGCGCTGCTTGAGGAAGCGCTGGAACTCGCTGGCGATGCGGTCGCCGGAGGGGAGGTCGCGGGGGTCGAGCGGCGGGTCCTCCTCGTCGGCGGCGCGCTCGAGGCGCTCGACGAACGCCTGCACGTCGGGGTCGCTCTGGACGGCGAGGTTGACCTGGCGCTCGTAGTCGAGCGTCGCCTGCTCCAGCTCGGTCGCGTCGACGGTGACGCCCACCAGCCCTTCGAGCTTGCGCACGAGCGCGAGCGCGGCCTTCGGGTTGGGCGCCGAGGCGATGTAGTGCGGCACCGCCGCCCACAGGCTCGCCGCCGGAAGGCCGGCCCTCGTGCTCGCCGCCTGCAGCGCGCCGACGATGCCGGTCGGACCCTCGTAGGAGGACGACATCACGTCGAGCCGGTCGACGAGCGAGCGGTCCGATGCGATCCCAGTGACGGCGATCGGCCGCGTGTGCGCGACGTCCGCCAGCAGCGCGCCGAGCGAGACAAGCAGCTGCGCGCCGAGCGCCTCGGCGAGGTCGACCACCAGCTGGCAGAAGGTGCGCCAGCGGTAGGACGGCTCGTGGCCGACGATCAGCACGAGGTCGCGCGGCGCCCGCGGCACGCGCGCCTCGTAGATCTCGACGACGGGCCACGTGATCTCGCGCACGCCCTGCTCGTCGACGCGCACCTGCGGCCGCGTCGACTGGAAGTCGTAGAACTCCTCCGGGTCGATCGAGGCGAAGCGCGTCGCGCCGAGCGAGGTGCCGACGAACTGGACCGCCGTCGAGGCGGCGTCGCCGGCGTCGTTCCAACCCTTGAACGCGCAGACGATCGCCGGGGCACGAAGCCCGTCCGGGCGGCGTTCCCACTCCAGTGGCTGCATCCGCCTCACCGTACATCATGGGCCTGTGAATCCACTCCCAACGGTCAGCGCGCTCCGGCCGGCCGAGGACGTCGACGGCGTCTTCGCGTGCGTGCGCAAGGACCGCCTGCTGAGCAGAGCCGGTACGCCGTATCTCGCGCTGGAGCTGCGCGATCGCACCGGCTCGGTGCAGGCGCGCGCGTTCCGCGACGCGGACCTGCTCGCCGGCCGCTTCGAGCGCGGCGACCTCGTGCGGGTCGCCGGCCGCGTCGAGCGCTTCCGCGACGAGTTGCAGATCGACGTGCGCGCGATCGCGCGAGCGGATGCGGCGCAGGTCGACCCGGCGTCGTTCCTCCCGCACGCCTACCGCGACCTCGACGAGCTCGACGGCTTTCTCGAGCACCTCGCCCGGGAGGTCTACGACGCGGGCTTGAGAGCGCTGCTCGCCGAGCTCCTCGGCGACGCCGAGCTGCGCGCCGCCTGGCGCCGTGCGCCGTGTACGCGCGCCGGTCACCACGCGTACCTCGGCGGGCTGCTGGAGCACACGGTCGCGGTCGCGACGCTCGCGCAGGAGACGTGTCTGCTGCACGTCAAGCTCGACTCGGACTTGCTGATCGCTGCGGCGCTCGTGCACGACGTCGGCAAGACGCGCGAGTTCACGTACGGCGCGGACTTCGGGATCAGCGAGGAGGGGCGGCTGCTCGGCCACGTGCAGATCGGCCAGCGGATGCTGGAGGAGCGAATGGCGCGGATCCCGCACGACGCGCTGCCGGAGGCGCGCCGCCTCGCGCTGCTGCATTGCGTGCTGTGCCATCACGGGCCCGACAGCGCGCCCGGCCGGCGCTTCGGCTCGGCGGAGGCGCTCGCGCTCGCACGCCTCAACGCTTTGGATGCAAGCGTCAAGGGCGCCTTGGAGCACGGGCTGCCGATCTAGCGAATACCACATTTATGCGGTGGTGCACCGTGCCTCACTGCGCTACATTGACGCCATGCCGACCACCCGCCCACGCCACACGATCACCGAGACGCCCCCTGTGCAGGAGGCGCTCGACCGGCTGCGCGCCCAGATGGGCGCTAAGAGAATCGACTACGCCGAGCTGCTCATGATTGGAGCGGAAGAGAAGGCGCGCCGGCTGGAGCGCGACGACGGGGCAGCGCGTGCGGCGCGCGAGCGGCTTGCGGCGCGAATCCTCGACCGTACGCTGCCCGAGCCCGACATCGCCGCGGCTGACGAGGTCAAGACGCTCGGCTTGATCGCGAACCACGAGTAGCCGTGCTGCTGCTCGACAACTCTGCCTGGAGCCGCTTCTGGCGACCCCGCCTCGCCAAGGAGCGATATCGGCAGATCGCGGACTGGCTGAGGGAGCAGAAGCTGGGCACATGCCTGCCGTTCTTGCTCGAAGCCGGGTACTCGGCGCGGTCTGCGGCCGATCATGCCGCGATCATGGGAGACCTTGACCTCCTCCCGCATGTGGAGATCACCGCGAACGTCGAGCGGCTCGCCCTCGAAGCTCAACAGAACCTGGCGCGCGTCGGGCATCACCGCTTGAGACCGGCGGACATCCTCATCGCCGCCTGCGCACATGAAGCCGGCGCCGGGGTCCTGCACTACGACAAGGACTACGACGTCCTGCGCGAGCACACGCGGCTGCGCTTCCGTAGCGAATGGCTCGCGCCGGCCGGCTCGCTCGATTGAGGGCGACTCCGTCAAGGACGCTCTGGAGCATGGGCTGACGCCCTGAGCTCCAGGTACTCCGCGCGCGCCGCGAACGTCTCGCGCATCTGCGCGGTGATCTCGTCGAGGAACTCCTCGCGGTAGGCGCTGTCTGAGAACACCGACACCGCGTAATAGACCCCCGACAGGGCTGCGATCGCGCCGGAGACGCGCAGCAGCTCGGTCGTCGGCCGCAACGGCACGTCGAGCACCGTCAGCGCGAACAGCTTGTGCCCCGGATCACCGGTCCACGCGAGCAGCACGTCGGCGTCGATCGCGATCGTCCCGAAGGCGAGGAAGAAGGCCCCGATCGCGAGCGTCACGACGGCGATCTGCAGCCCATGGGCGAACAGCAGCACGAGCCCGACGTTCGCGCGCTGCAGCGGGCGCAGCGGTGGGGCGGACGGCTCGCCGGCACTCACCTCGCGCTCGAGCAGCGTGATCTCGCGGGGAAGCCGCACGGCCAGGAACCCGGTCGCGACGAGCGCGAGCAGGATGCCGATCGCGGCGAGTGTCGGGCCGCTGCGGCCGGCGAACACCTGCCACATCTCGGTGTTGACGAACAGCACGAGCGAGAAGAACAGCAGCAGCGGGATTGCCCGCGCGAGCAGCAGCAGCGAGCGTGCGAGCTGGCCGCCGAGGCGCCGCGCCGACCACACGACGATCGCGCCGAGGCCGAAGCCGAACGCGAGCGCGACGAGGCCGAGCAGCGCGAGGTTGCCGACCAGCACGACGAGGCCCCAGCCGCCGTGCACCGCCCCGAGCACGCCCGCCGGCATGAGCACGAACAGCGCCAGCTCGACGGTGCCGACGTCCTCCGGGATCGCGAGTGCGCGGCGGTCGCGCACGCGGTTCACGAGCGCGACGATGAGCAGCGTGACGGCAAGGGCGCCGACCAGCGCCGCGGCGTTCGCGAGCGGGGACCAGTCGACGTCGAGCGCCGCGAGCAGCTCCGCCAGCAGCACGAGCGCGAGCAGCGGGAAGGCACGGTTGAAGACGTCCGAGCGCGCCGAGAAGTCCTCGCTCAGCAGCGGGAGGCCGGCGCGGCGGAAGCGGCGCTCGTAGCGGTCGAGGCGCGCGGCGCGGTCGGGCTCGTCCACGCGCGGGATTCCATCCGAGCGGGCGGACGGGCTGGTCAAATCCGATCTGCGTGCTAGGACTTAGGACACCCTAATTAGATTTAGGGTACCCTTACGCGCCGCCATGACTACAGACCACGGAGTCCAGATGAATCGCCTCGCCCGCGGGGCGGCGCTTGTCGCCGTCGCGCTGATCGCATCCTTGCTCGCCGCTTGCGGCGACGCGAAGACGACGGCTGCCAACGACTCCGGGCGGCTCGCGTTCGAGCTGACCGACGAGGGCTGCTCGCCGACGAGCGCCAGCGTCCCTGCGGGTCCCGTCACGATCGTCGCGACCAACCGCACCAAAGCCCACGACGAGCTCGAGCTGCTCGACGCCGACAAGACGGTGCTCGGCGAGCGCGAGCACATCGCGCCGGGCGACGCGGCAGAGCTCACGCTCACGCTGCAGCCCGGCAGATACGCCGTCTACTGCGGCTTCCAGAGCGGGCAGAGAGCGCCCGGAACGCTCACGGTCACCGGCAGAGCCGTCGCGACGCACGGCACGACGCCGGCCGAGCTCGACCAGGCGGTGGCGGACTACAAGCGCTACGTCGCGGACGAGTCGACGCAGCTCGTGACCGCGACGACTGCGTTCGTGACGGCACTGAAGGCAGGTGAGCTGCAGCGCGCGAAGCAGCTGTTCGGCCCGACGCGCACGCACTACGAGACGATCGAGCCGATCGCCGAGAGCTTCGGCGACCTCGACCCGCAGATCGACGCGCGCGTCAACGACGTCGCCGACCGCGCGCAGTGGACCGGCTTCCACCGCATCGAGCAGATCCTGTGGCAGCGCGACACGACAGACGGCACGGCGCGCTACGCCGACAAGCTGCTCGCCGACGTGCAGCAGCTGCACACGCGCATCCCCGGCATCGAGCTGCAGGCGGCGCAGATCGCCAACGGCGCCGTCGAGCTGCTCGATGAGGTCTCCGGCAGCAAGATCACCGGTGAGGAGGACCGCTACTCGCATACCGACCTGGCCGACTTCCAGGCCAACCTGACCGGCTCGCGCGAGGCGTTCGAGACGCTCAAGCCTGCCCTGCTCGCGGGCGGGAACGCGGAGCTGGTCGAGCAGGCCGAGGCGCAGTTCACCGCGGTCCAGGAGGGGCTCGACCGCTATCGACGCGACACGCCGCTCGGCTTCGCCCTCTACACCGAGCTGACGCGGCAGGACCGCCGCGCGTTCGCGCAGCAGCTGGCGGCGCTGACGGAGCCGCTGTCGCAGGTCGCCGGGAAGCTCGTGCTGCAGGGATGACCGTGACGGACGGGCAGCGGGAGCGGGACGGTGAGGCGGCGGCGGCGCGTGGACTGACGCGCCGCCGCCTGCTCGCCGCGGGCGGCGGCGCGCTCGGCCTGGCGGTCGCGGCCGGGGCGGGCTACGCCGTCGGCGAGGCGAGCGCAGCATCCCCGGATGAGGGACGCCCGCGCCGCGACGAGGTCCTCCCGTTCGACGGCAGATGGCAGGCTGGCGTCGCCACGCCAGCGCAGGCGCGGCTCGTGTTCGGCGCCTTCGACTTCCTCGGCGCGGATGCGCGCGAGCTACGCGACCTGCTGCGCGCCTGGAGCGACGCCGCTCGCCTGCTGACGGCGGACAAGCCGGTCGGAACGCCGGCGGGCGAGCCGCTGCTGCCGCCGCTCGACACGGGCGAGGCGCTCGGGCTGCCGCCGTCGCGGCTGACGATCACGATCGGCCTCGGCAGCGAGCTGTTCGAGCGCGACGGCGACGACCGCCTCGGCCTGCGCGCGCGGATGCCCGCTGGCCTCAGACCGCTCGGCCCGCTGCCGGGCGACGAGCTCGACCCCGCGCGCTGCGGCGGCGACCTGTGCGTGCAGGCGTGCGCCGACGATCCGCAGGTCGCGTTCCACGCCGTCCGCAACCTGCACGAGTCCGACCGGCTCGAGCAGTTCGTGTGGCTCGACGACGGCGAGCCACAGGCGTGGATGGCGGCACGTTCCTCGTCGCACGCCGCATCCGCATGCTGATCGAGACATGGGACCACACGTCGCTCGACGAGCAGGAGAAGGTGATCGGCCGCTCCAAGGTCAGCGGCGCGCCGCTCACCGGCAGCGTTGAGCACGACGTGCCGGACCTCAATGCGCGCGGCGCCGACGGCCAGCCGGCGATCCCGCTCGACGCGCACATCCGGCTCGCGGCGCCGAAGCAGAATCGCGGCGCGACGATCCTGCGGCGCGGCTACGCCTACACCGACGGCATCGACCCGCGCACCGGCCTGCTCGACGCCGGCCTCTTCTTCATCTCCTTCCAGCGCGACCCGGCAACCCAGTTCGCGGCGATCCAGCGGCGGCTGGGGACGACGGACGCGCTGACCGAGTACATCCAGCACACCGGCAGCGGGCTGTTCGCGATCCCGCCGGGCGCGCGCACCGGCGGCTACGTCGGTCAGACGCTGCTCGGCTGAGCGAGTGTCTCGGCCGGCGCGGGTAGGCTTGCCAGCGCCCGATGCCCGACGGAAGCGGAAGCGCCCAGGAGACCAAGCAGGAGCGGCTCAACCGTGAGCTGATCGAGCTGCTCAACGAGGTGCGCGTCGCGCTGCCGGGCGTGCAGGTGCTGTTCGCGTTCCTGCTCGCGGTCCCGTTCCAGCAGCGCTTTGCGGACACGACGAGCTTCCAGCGCGACACGTACTTCGTCGCGCTCGCGCTGTCGTTGATCGCAACGGCCTTGTTGATCGCGCCGACCGCGCTCCATCGCCTCAACTTCCGCGCTAGAGACAAGGAGGCGATCGTCTTCATCTCGAATCGCCTCGTGATCGCGGGGACCGGCGTGCTCGCGTTCGCGATGACGGCGGTGATGGTGCTGATCGCCGACTTCATCTTCAGCACGCCGATGGCGATCGGCACCGGCGTCGGCTCGGGCCTCGTGTTCGGGCTGCTGTGGCTCGCGCTGCCAGTCAGCCGCTGGCGCCACCAGTGACATGAGCTTCACCCGCACGACCGCATGGGCGCGCGGGATCGGGACGCCGCTGCGCGACTACCTGCGCACGGAGACGGGCGGCGCCGCGGTGCTGCTGGCAGCGGCGCTCGCGGCGCTCGTGTGGGCGAACGTCGATCACGGCTCGTACGCGCGCGTGTGGGGGACGGAGCTGTCGATCCGGCTCGGCGACTGGACGCTCGCCGCCTCGCTGCGCCACTGGGTCAACGACGGGCTGATGGCGATCTTCTTCCTCGTCGTCGGCCTGGAGGCGCGCCGCGAGCTCGACCTCGGCGAGCTGCGCGAGCGGCGGCGGCTGCTGCTGCCGGCCGCGGCGGCGCTCGGCGGCATGGTGGCGACGGTCGGCGTGTTTCTCGCCTTGAACGCCGGCTCGGGCGCGGCTGACGGCTGGGGCGTCGCGCTGTCGACCGACACCGCGTTCGCGATCGGGATCCTCGCGTTGGTCGGTCCGAGCGTTTCGGGCCGGATGCGCGCGCTGCTCGTGACGCTGCTCGTCGTCGACGACCTCGTCGCCCTGTGCGTGATCGCGCTCGTCTACTCGACCGAGCTGGCGCCGGCGTCGCTGATCGTGGCGGGCGCGTTGCTGGCGACGGTGCTCGTGGTGCGCGCGGCCGGCGTGCGGCGCGGCTGGGTCTATGCGCTGCTTGGCCTCGCGCTGTGGGTCGCCACGTGGAGATCCGGCATCGACCCGGTCGTCGTGGGGCTGCTGATGGGCCTGCTGACGGTCGCGCGGCCGGCCGCGCGCGAGGACCTCGAGCAGGCGACCGTCCGCTTCCGCGCCTTTCGCGAGCAGCCGACCGCGGAGCTCGCGCGGGTCGCGCGCGCGAGCGTCGAGCAGGCGCTGTCGCCGAACGAGCGGCTGCAGCACCGCTTCCACCCATGGTCCTCCTACGTGATCGTGCCGCTGTTCGCGCTCGCGAACGCCGGGATCCCGCTCGGCGGCGGCTTCCTCGGTGACGCGCTCGGCTCGCCGGTGACGCTCGGGATCGTGCTCGGCTACGTGGTCGGCAAGCCGCTCGGCGTGCTGGCGGCGGCGCGCGTGGTGCAGCGGATGGGGCGCGGCGCGCTGCCGCTGCCGATCGGCTGGGGCGCGTTGGCGGGGACCGGAGCGGCGGCCGGCGTCGGCTTCACCGTCGCGCTGCTGATCGCCGAGCGCGCGTTCGACGGCACGCGGCTGCGCGAGGCGACGCTCGGCGTGCTGCTGAGCGTGCTGCTCGCGCCGCTCGTCTCGGGGACGATCTTCCGCGCGATCCAGCGGCTGCCGCGCCGCCGGCGGCTGCGATTGTTGATCGGCGACGCGGACGAGCTGGAGGACCTCGCGCTGCCGGTCGACCCGGAGTTCGACCACGTGCGGGGACCGGCGGCCGCGTCGGTCACGCTCGTCGAGTACGGCGACTTCGAGTGCCCCTTCTGCGGCCAGGCGGAGCCGTTCGTGCGCGACCTGCTCGCCGGCGACGGCGATCTGCGCTACGTGTGGCGCCACCTGCCGCTGACCGACGTCCACCCGCACGCGGAGCTGGCTGCCGAGGCGTCCGAGGCGGCGGACGAGCAAGACCGCTTCTGGGAGTACCGCGCGCTGCTGTTCGAGCATCAGGAGGCGCTCGAGCCGAAGCAGCTGGTCGCGTACGCTGAGCAGCTCGGGCTCGACGCGGATCGCTTCCGCCACGACCTGCGCGAGGGCGAGCACGCCGGCCGCGTCGCCCGCGACGTCGAGAGCGCCGACCTCTCCGGCGTCGCCGGCACCCCAACGTTCTTCGTCAACGGCGCCCGCCACCACGGTGCCTACGACCTGCAGGCGCTGAAGGCGGCGGTCAAGGCCGCGCGGGCGCGGACGTTGGTGGCCGAGCCCGTCAGCCCTTGAAGGTCGAGGCGCCGGCGTCGCCGAACGGCTCGTCGCGTTCGCGGACCGCCGTGCGGAAGCCGGCCTGTGCGGCGCGCTGCTGGAACGCGTAGCCCTCGGCGGTGTGGCGCGCGATGCCGTCGAAGAGCGTGCCGATCAGTTGCGTCTGGTGCAGGCCCTGCGCGTAGAGGGATTGGTTCACGAGCAGCTTCATCATCTGCAGCTGGTTGAGCGGCAGGCGCGCGATCCGCTCGACGAGGATCTCCGTGCGCTCGTCGAGCTGCTCCGGCTCGGGCGCCTCGATCGCAAGACCCCACTCGAGCGCCTCGGTCCCGGACAGGCAGTCGCCGGTGAACAGCAGCCGCTTCGCGCGCTGCGGGCCGAGCCGATGTGCCCACATGGAAGTCGTCGGCGAGCCCCACACGCGTGCGGGCGGGTAGCCGATTTTCGCGTCGGCGGCGATGATCAGCAGGTCACTGCAGAGCGCGAGGTCGGTGCCGCCGGCAACGCAGAAGCCGTGCACCTTGCAGACGACGGGCGTTGACGCATGGAACAGCGTCATGAACGCGCGCACGTTGCGGCTCATCATCGCGTGGTCAGCGAGCGGGTCCCACGTGCCCGACGGGTCGTGGTTGCGCGCGATCGTCATGGGATCGAGCGGAGATCCGGCGGGCGCCTGCGACGCTGCTGTGCGACCCATCCCCTCGGCGCTGTCGACCAGGTCGTACCCGCCGCAAAAGCCCTTGCCGTTCCCTGCCAGCAGGATCACATGCGCCGCCGGGTCGAGGTCAGCCCGCTCGACGCACGTCGCCAGCTCCTCGATCAGCGTCCGCGTCAGCCCGTTCCCGCGCTCGGGCCGGTTCAGCGTGATCCGCGCCACCCGGCCCGTCACCTCGTACGTCATCGTCGTCGGCTCGCTCATGCGCTGCGACGCTACCGCCCGCGCGCTCAGCGCACGCCGGTGCGGATCAGCCGCCCGGCCTGTCGCCTCGCCGTGCGTCCGCTGCACGTCGGCGGTCTTCCGCGGCGGCCGCGCGGTCGTCGGCCGCCGCGGCGCGGTCCTCCGCGGCCTGGCGCCGGGCGCTCGCGGCTCGTTCGCCCAGTGCTCCGGGCGCATTGTCCGGATCGCGCGAGCCGCCGGACTTCCTTGCCTCGCGCTCGCGCGCCGCGGCGGCGAGGTCGCGCGCCTCCGCCGCCTCGTCGCGCGCGCGGGCGGTGTTGTCGCGCGCTGCCGCGACGAAGTCGCGCTGGCGCATCGCCGCGTCGCGCCGCGCCGCCGCCGCGCGTCGC
>Ga0070705_100001370_pt1 | contig 12976 bp, 18 predicted proteins | sample KBSK5253metaG_FD_65455 | JGI IMG/M metagenome (GOLD analysis project Ga0070705, IMG submission 65455) | Corn, switchgrass and miscanthus rhizosphere microbial communities from Kellogg Biological Station, Michigan, USA - KBS K5-25-3 metaG | ecosystem: Host-associated > Plants > Roots >... | reverse complement strand
CGCAAGCTGGTGTTACTGAACGGGCACGGCGGGAATGATTTCCGGGCCATGATACGCGAGCTGGTGCCGGGGCGTACCCTTTTTCTGTGCACGGTGAACTGGTACAGCTCAGTGGATCCCCGGCCCTTCTTCGCCGAGCCGGGGGACCACGCGGGCGAGCTGGAAACCAGCGTCATGCTCACGATCGCCCCAGAATTGCTGTTGCCCCTGGGGGAAGCCGGTCCGGGCTCCGCGCGACAGTTCAGGGTGCAGGGTCTTCGGGAAGGCTGGGCCTGGGCCCCGCGGCAGTGGTCCCGGGTGACGGGCGACACCGGGGTCGGGAATCCTGGGCAGGCGTCGGCTGAAAAAGGGGCGCGCTTTCTGGAGGCGGTGGCCGCAAGGCTGGGCGGGTTTCTCACCGAGCTGGGCGAGACCGAGCTGGAGGAGTTGTACCAATGAAGCGGGAGAGGCCGCTGCTCGGCAGCGGAGCTGTCGGCGGACTGGTGATCGGCTGGATTGTGAGCATGCCAACTTCCCCGCTTTGACATGAACCTCGGTCGCTGCGGTGCGTTGCCGATGATCGTGATTCTGGTGGTCGCTTGCCGGGAGCGCGAGCAACCGCCCCGAGAGCGCGATCAACCGGCTCAGCCTCCATCGGGGCGTTTCATCGCGGAATATGGGCCGGCCACCCCCGAATACGAGGATTTTCGAGCCGGCCTGGTCGCCAACCGCTTCCTCGATACCATCGCGGCCCGGCTCAACGACTCCTTGCGCATTCCCAAGGACGTGATTCTCGCGACGTCGCACTGCGATGAGCCCAACGCCTCCTATTCTCCCGAAGCCCGCCGAGTCACTCTCTGCTACGAGCTGTTCAAGGCGCTGTCGGAGCGGTTCGATCGTGAAGTGGGTGGGGAGTACCTCGTGACCGGCACACTCGTCTTTGCCCTGATGCACGAGCTGGGGCACGGGTTGATCGATGTGCTCGAGCTGCCCACAACCGGGAGGGAAGAGGACGCCGTGGACCAGCTTGCCACCATCCTGCTCTTGAACCAGGGTCCGATAGGGGACTCGCTGGCCTTCGGCGCGGTGGGCTGGTTTGCCACCAACGCCAGGTCGAGCCAGCTCGACGACCTGGCGCTGGCGGATGATCACGGGCTCGATAAGCAGCGCGTCTACAACATCATTTGCTGGATCTACGGACGGAATCCCAAGCGTTATCCCGAGGTGATCGCGGAGGGCTGGCTTCCCGAGCACCGCGCGGAGGGGTGTCCCGCGGAGTATCTCCGTTTGCGGCGGAGCTGGCAGCAGCTGCTGGCTCCCTACCGGCCCGGCCCACCCTGAGGGAGACGCGATTCCCATGGGTTATGTCGACCGCCACTTGCTGCCCGGAGAGCGGGTCCTTTACCGGACCCGGCTGCACTGGAAGCTCTATGCGGGGCCCGCCCTGCTGACCCTCCTTGTTCTGCTGCCCCTAGGCATCCTGGCGCTTTCATCCGAGCACCGGTGGCTCGCCGTGCTCCCGGCCGCAGTGGCGCTGTTGCTTCTGCTGATCGCGTTCATCAGGCGTCGAACTTCCGAGTTTGCCGTCACCACCAAGCGGGTCATCCTCAAACTCGGCGTGCTGAACACTCGCTCGGTGGAGTTGTTGCTCCCGAAAATCGAGGGAATTGCGGTCACCCAGAGCCTGGCGGGGCGGTTGTTCGGATTCGGGGAGATCGTGGTAACGGGAAGCGGGGGTACCCAGGAGCCCTTTGCAAGCATCCAGGCTCCTCTGGAACTCCGGCAGGCGGTCCAGGCCGCCACGGAAGGCGGGCTTTCCCTCTCCGGGGAAGGGCCGTAAGTTAGGGCCGCGCTTTAGGGCGCCCTCAGGGGCGTGCTGGAATACCGTATCTCGAACCGGGAGGGTTTGATGAGACGTATTGTGCTCCTCTGTTGTGCTGCAGTGCTGGTGGGTTGCGCCAAGAAGGAGAGCACGCCCGCCGCCGACACGACGGCCGTCGCGCCGCCGCCGGCTCCGCCCATGCTGACCGCGGCTGATCTGGCCGGCAATTGGCATGTTCGGGTCATGGGCGAGGCGAGCGATAGCGTCCTGACTGAGTACGATATGACCGTGCCGGCCGCCGACACCGGCTGGAAGGTCATGCTGGCCAAGCGCCCCGCCATGACCCCAACGGTCATGTTCTCCGGTGACAGCGTGGTGGTGGATATGGGTCCCTACGAGAGCGTGCTCCGCAAGGGCGTCCAGGTCACGACCCATGGCGTGAGCCGGCTGGTGGGCGGTGAGCTGGTGGGCACCACGGTGGCGCATTACAGCAAGGGCACCGACACCGTCGTCGTACTGCGGACCCGGGGCAGCAGGACCCCGTAAGCGGTTTCCTCAACGCGGGTTAGCCCGGCCGGCCGCGGTGGTTCTGCGGTCGGCGGGCCGGCCTGTGCATGCCCCCCTGCCGTGACCTACCACCCCGCCGAATCCCGCTACGAATCGATGCTGTACCAGCGGTGCGGTCGCAGCGGGCTGCAGCTTCCCGCCGTCGCGCTGGGCCTCTGGCATAACTTCGGGGGCGTGGACGGCTTCGCTACGGCGCGCGAGCTGCTGCTCCACGCCTTCGATCGTGGGATCACCCACTTCGACCTGGCCAACAACTACGGACCCCCGCCAGGTTCCGCGGAAGAAACCTTCGGTCGGGTGTTGCGGGCGGACCTGCGCCCCTACCGCGATGAGCTGATTGTCTCGACCAAGGCGGGTTACCTCATGTGGCCCGGGCCCTACGGCGACTGGGGTTCACGCAAGTATCTCATCGCGAGCCTCGATCAGAGTCTGCGCCGGCTGGGGCTCGATTACGTGGACGTGTTTTATCATCACCGTCCCGACCCCGGCACCCCCCTCGAGGAGACCCTGGGCGCCCTTGATCAGATTGTGCGCAGCGGCAAAGCCCTCTATGCCGGCATTTCCTCCTATCCGGCGGAACTGACCCGACGAGCGGCGCAGCTGCTCAAAGCCCTGGGTACGCCCTGTGTGGTACACCAGCCGAAGTACAGCATGCTGCATCGCTGGATCGAGGAGGGTCTGCTGGAGGTGCTGGCGGGGGAAGGGATCGGATGCGTGGTGTTTTCGCCTCTGGCCCAGGGCTTGTTGACGGATCGCTATCTGGCGGGGATTCCTGAGGATTCCCGCGCCGCCAAGCCGCACGGCTTCCTCAAACGCGAGCAGGTTACCGCGCCTCTGGTCGCGAAGGTCCGTCGGTTGCACGAGTTCGCGCGGGCGCGCGGCCAGAGCCTGGCTCAGCTGGCCCTCGCCTGGGTGTTACGCCATCCGGAGGTGACCTCGGCGCTGATCGGGGCGAGTCGGCCCGGACACATCGATGACGCCCTCGGTGCGCTGGCCGGGCGCCGCTTCACCGAGGAAGAGCTGCACGCCATCGACCGGATTCTCGCGGGCTGAGCTCAATGGCCTCGGCTCCTTCCCATGCGGCGTTCGCCCTGGCCCTGGGCGCGTGCCTCGCGCCCGCTGCCATGCGAGGACGCACGCTGGTGTTCGGGGCCGTGCTCGGCGTGCTGCCCGACCTCGACGCAGTCGGTTACTGGCTGGGAGTCCCGACCAGTGCGCTCTTTGGGCACCGGGGCGTGACCCATTCCCTCGCGTTTGCCCTCGTCGTCGGCCTGGCCGGGGCGCTGCTGCTCGCGAAACGCGGCGTACCGGCCGGCGCGGGCTCCCGGGCCGCAGTGTACCTGGTGCTGGCGATGATATCTCACGGCATGCTCGACGCCTGCACCAACGGAGGCCCGGGCATCGCCTTTTTCTCCCCCTTCAGCAACGCGCGCTACTTCTTTCCGTTTCGCCCCATCGCGGTCTCGCCCATCGGTGTGGAGGGAGTCTTCGGTGAGCGGGGGCTGCGCATCCTGGTCAGCGAGGCACGCTGGATCCTCCTGCCGTCCGCCCTGTTGGCAGGGGGCGCGCTCTTCCTGAGGTCTCGATGGTCCCGACCCACGGCTTGACCCATATCGCGCTGGCGGTGGGCGATCCGGAGCGCTCGTTGCGATTCTATCAGCAGGTGCTCGGCGTGGTCGAGATCTACCGCGAGCCCGGCTTCATCCAGGTGCAAACGCCCGGGGCCCGGGATGTCATTGTGTTCGAAAAGTTGCCGTCGAAAGCGGGGAAGTCCGGCGGAGTCGCCCACTTCGGATTCCGGCTGCTGCGGCCGGGGGACATCGAGCTGGCGGCGCGCGAGGTCGAGCGCGCCGGGGGCACGGTCCAAAGTCGAGGCGAGTTCGTCCCCGGCGAGCCCTATCTCTTCGCGAGCGATCCCGACGGCTACAGCCTCGAGATCTGGTACGAATTGCCGACCCCGATCGATCCGGGCGCTTAGCTCACGGCTTGCCGGCGCGCCACGCCGCCCCGATCTCGCGCTGGCGAACCGAGGCGCCGGGCAGCTCCTCGATGCGGACGACCGGACGGTCGTAACCCGCCAGAATGACGACCGTGTTCCAGCGGCCCGCGGGCCGCCGCACCTCGATGCGGAGCGTATCGCCCAGCCGAGCCCGACTCAGCAGGCCACGGAACTCGGCAACCGAAGGAATCTGGGCTCCATTCACACTCATCAGCCGATCGCCGGTGTGCAGTCCCGCCGTGCCCCACGCGCTCGCCGGGTTACTGAGCAGCAAGCTGATTCCAGATTCACCAGGAGGCTGCCATGCGCGGATGCGCAGGTCGGGGGCCGGCCGGCCATCGTTGCCCAGCGCCGGGATCCAGGAAACCGCCGCGCGCATCCCGGCCAGAGCCAGAAAGCGATTGAAGTCGATCGGATGACCGGTTCGCACGTGGGCCGAGAAGAACGCGGTGACGTCACAGCCGCAGACCGCGGAGACCGTGCGCTCGATATCGCGGCCGAGGAATCCCTGCTCCCCCGAGAAGCGCTCCAGCATCGACCGCATCACGTCGTCGATCGAACGAGTACCCCGGGTCGCATCGCGCACCATCAGGTCCAGCATGGTTCCGATCAGCTCGCCCTGGAGGTGCGTGCCGGCGTCGTAGTCACCCAGGGACCCCGGTGCCGCGTTGTAGGCCGCCTGGCTCACCCGTTCGGCCGAAAGGTGCGAGTGTCCCGGACTCGCGAGGTAGCGCGCGATGAGACCTCCCAAGCGCGCGGCGCGGGTCGAATCGAAGGTTGGGAGGCCCGCCCGGCGCAGCAACAGGTCGCTATAGAAGACCGAAAGGCCCTCGCTGAACCAGAGTCCCGCGGTGGGCGGCTGAGGCCGGTAGTCCACGCTGCGATACTCCGCCGGCCTGATCCGCATCAGGTTCCAGGTATGCATGAACTCGTGCCCGATTTCGGGAAAGACGCCCGAGACGTTGCGCGCCAGGAATTCGCTCGGCGTGCCCAGGGTGACCGAGTTCAGATGTTCCAGCCCTCCACCGGCGCCGTCCTGGAGCAGGAAGCTGTATTCCCGGTAAGGCGGCCGGCCGAAGAGCTTCACGGCTTCGCGGGTTATGCCCTCCACGCCGCGGGCCAGCGCTGCCGTGTCGAACGGGACCGCGTCGGGCAGCGGCCAATAGACCAGGCGGTGCGGCACCCCGTCGATGGCCCAGCGCCAGGTTCGCAACCTTCCCACCAGGATCGGGGCGTCGACGAGCACCGCGGTGCTGGGCGAGAAGTAGGTGCGCGGATCCGAAGTTGGCTCCAGTCCGCTGGCCGCTTCCCAGCCCGCCGGGAGCTCGAGGGTAAGATGGGAGGGAGCGAGCGTTGCCCCGACGAGGTACAGAAATGAATGCGGCCCTCCCAGCAGTCCTCCCGTCGGAGCGAGAAAGGGTCGCCACGCAGAGCGGCGGGGTTCGCTCTGCGGCGGGAGCTGGAGCCGATAGTGCAGCGTGGCCTCGCCTCCGGGAGCCGTAACCCGCCACAGCGCGCTGTCCACTCGAACGATATGCGCGCCGCCCGCGCCCTCGACCGTGGGACCGTTGAGGAAGCGCCAGTACTGGTCGTCATATTCCGGATGGGCAGCCATCGCGAGCAGGAAGCTGTCCGGGGCGTTGCGAACCCGCAGCTCCACCGCGAATCCTGACAGGTCGGCGGGGTCGACTCGCAGGATGTAGTTCAGGATGGGCTGTGCCCGATCAAAGCGCAGCTCTACGGCGTCGACCGGGTGTCGCAGCGGATGCTGGGCCGCAGCCGTGCTTGTGGCCAGGAGCAATCCGAGGCATACCACGGGGTTGCGAGTCACGCTCTCGTCCGGATTCGGGGTGCCGCTGTGATGCCGCTGGGAGCCGGTACGTTTAGCGCCAGGTGCCAGCCGGTTCGTGCGAGTCGTTGAAGGGCCCGGGAACGCAGGTTAGAATTCCAGTGGCCGAGTGGCCGGATTCTGCCCCTTCAAGCCGGAGTCGCCATGTCCAAACGGGAAGAACAGCGCATCGCCGCTTTGATCAAGAAGAACGCTGCGAAGGCCTCCGGACCCCGTCCGGACAAGTCGGCGCAGTATGATGATACGCTCCGGAAAAAGGCTCCGGAGACGGATGACGAGACCAAGCGCTTTTTCAAGGAAATGAAGCGGAGAGAGTTCTGAGCTCCGGCCTGCTCGAGCGGCTGTTCGCCCACCTGAGCTGGGCGGATGGCCGAACGCTTGCCGCACTGCGTGCCGTTCCGGCGCCACCTCCCAAGGCCCTCGACCTCTACGCCCACATCCTCGGCGCCGAACACGTCTGGCTGGCCCGGCTGCAGCAGCAACCCGCCGGCGTGGCCGTTTGGCCGCAACTGAGCCTCGACGCTTGCGCCGAACTGGCGGCAGCGACTCATGCGGGCTTCGCGGCGCTCATGGAAGGGCTGAATACCGCAGGGATGGAACGCGAGATCCCCTATACCAACAGCGCCGGCAGCTCGTTCCGCACCAGGGTGAGCGACATCCTGATGCACGTCGCCCTGCACGGCTGCTATCACCGTGGACAAGTGGCGCTGCTGCTGCGCCTCGGCGGCCATGAGCCACAGCCGACCGATTACATCGCGTTCGCGCGGGGAGCTCCCGCGGCCACCCGCGTGCCGTGAGTCTCCCTGGCGGCCCGCTCGCCTATGCCTTCTGGCACTGGAAACGGCCCGAGATCGCCACGGCGGTGTATGAAGCCCGGCAGCGAGACTTTCAGGCCGCCCTCGCTGCCGAGCCGCCACCTGGTTTCCTGGGCGGCACCACCGTGCGCCTCGCGGGTGCCAGCTGGGCCGCTGCCGGCGGTCCAGCCTATGAGGACTGGTATCTGGTGACCGGCATGGCGGCCCTCGAGCAACTGAACGAGGCCGCGGTGACTGCGGGGCGGGCCAAACCGCATGATGCCGTGGCGCAACTAGCCGCGGGTGGAACCGCGGGACTCTACGGCCTGCGCGCCGGGACTGCGTTGACACGCCCCGCCTTTGCCGTCTGGTTCGAGAAGCCCCCCGGGCTCAGCTATCACGACCTCATGCAGGTCGTAACGCCCCTGATGGTGCAAGTCACGAGCGCGCTGTGGAGTCGCCGCATGACGCTCGGTCCCACGCCGGAATTCTGCCTGCAAGCCAGCACACCCCTCGAGCTGCCTCGCGAACTCAAGGGCCAGCGCTTTACGCTTCAGCCGATCTGAAATCGCTGCGGCCGGACCGTCGTGACGCGGCCCCGCTTGCTCTGGCGAGCTTCGGGAGCTAGATCACGTCCTGACGCCACACTCCCGCTCCCGGAGGTGGAAAATGGACCGGGCTTCCGCACTCACCGCGCCCCCCGAAGCAGGTTATCAAATCCCCGCAGGCGCGGGCATCGGACACGCGCACCTCAAGGTAAGTAGCCTTGACCGGGCCCTCGAATTCTATTGCGGCATCCTGGGCTTCCACCTGGTCGCCAAGTTCCGCAACAGCGCCGCGTTCCTGGCCGCGGGAGACTACCACCACCATCTCGGTCTCAATACCTGGGAGAGTCTGGGAGCCGGCCCGCCCCCGCCTCATCACACGGGTCTGTATCACGTCGCCATCCGCTACCCGACGCGACGAGACCTCGCGGTTGCGGTCAAGCGACTGCGCGACTCGGCCGTGCCGTTGCGCGGCGCATCGGATCACGGGGTGAGCGTCTCGATCTACCTCAGCGACCCCGATGGAATCGGCCTCGAGCTGACCTGGGACCGGCCCGCGGCAGAGTGGCCGCACACGCCCGAGGGCGGTGTCGAGCTGCGGATGGCCGACCCCTTCGACCTCGATGCGCTCCTCGCCGAGGCGGAGTCGTGAGCCAGCTGACCTTGGCGCTCATCACCCGCACGCTGCAACCAAGGCGTGGCCTGGCGTGGCACGGGGGGCCGACGCCCTCGCGGGCGTTGCGCGGCGTTGACGCGGTGCTGGCCCGCTGGCGACCGCTGAGGGGCGGACATACCATCTGGGAGCTGGCGCTGCACGTCGCCTACTGGGACTACACGGTCCGGCGTCGGATCCTCGGCGTGGCGCTTCCACGGTTCCCCCGCACTCCCGCCAACTGGCCGATGATGCCCAAGCGGGCCGACGAAGGGGCCTGGGCCGCCGATCGCGCCCTGGTCGCCAACGAGCATCGCTTGCTGGTCGAGGTACTCGAGGGTTTTCCGGCCAGTCGGCTTGGTCGCAGGATGAGTCGGGGAAAACGCTGGACCTACGGTGACACGATTCTCGGGATCACGGTACACGACGCCTATCACGCCGGGCAGATCCAACTCCTCAAAAGGATTGGACGCCGGGGTTGACCGCTGGTTTCCCGCGGAGCGGGTTTCGGGCGATATTTCCGCAGCAACGTTCTCCCTACCGAGGCTTCCCGAGTGACCGCCCCAGCCGCGTCCAGCGCGCCCGCCGCCGCGACCGTGTCCGTTGCTCCGCACGCGGCAATCGTCTCGCCCTTGGTGGACGCGCTCTGCGCCGGCGGCCTTTCGCTGCTGGTGCTCCTTCCCCTGCTGCTGAGCGGGCGGGGGGATTTGCTGCTGGTGAGCGTCGGCGTGCAGGCCTGGCTCACCGCCCTGGTCAACATGCCGCATTTCCTGGCCTCGTACCGGATGGTGTACCGGTCGCGAGCCAGCGTACGGTCCCACCCCTGGGCCGCCGTCTACGTTCCCATCGTGCTGCTGCTGTGCTGCATTCTGGCGGTGCTGGCGAGCCGCACGACCGACGTGCCGATCTCCGCCCTGCTGACCATCCAGAATGCCTATCTGGCCTGGCACTACACCGGCCAGGCCTGGGGCATGACGGCGACCTACGCGTATCTCGACGGTACCTCGTTCAGCCCGCTGGAGCGCCGTTTGGTGCGCGGCGCCCTGTACATCCTGCTGGCCTGGCACGTGATCTGGTTCTTCAACCTGGCGTACGAAAACCTTGGACTGGCCCCGGTCTATGAGGCGGTGACGCTCCTCATGGCCGTCGCCCTCGCGATGGGCCTGGTGGGTTTCGCTCTGCACAAGGCGCGCACGGGGCGGTTCCCGCCGATCCGCGCCGTGATTCCCTGGCTTGCCATCTTCGTGTGGTACGCCGCGATGGCGCGCTGGGGGCTGCCGGCGCTGTTCCTGGTGCAGATCGCCCACGCGCTGCAGTACCTGATCTTCCCCATGCGGGTGGAGATCAATCGCACCCGGCGAGGCGCGGACAGCGGCGTCCCGCGTGAGCGGGTGCTCCGCCACATGCTGCTGTACTTGGTCCTGCTGCTGGCCGCATCGGTCGTAGCCGCCGTGCTTTTCCCCTTGGGCGCCATGGCGGTGGTGACCAGCTGGCTGGGCTCGCGGCCCGGCCAGGTCGTGGGCTTTGCGATCCTCGCTTTTCTGAACATCCATCACTACTTCACGGACGGGGTGGTCTGGAAGCTCCGTAACCCCGAAGTGCGGGAAGATCTGTTCGGTCACCTCCCCAAACCGGCTGCGGTACCGGCACCCGTCCCAGAGACCGCTCGTCGCAGGCGCCGAGCGCGCTGAGGGAGGAGTCGACGGCTGGGCAGCCGAGCCGTATCTTCAAGGCCATGCCTCCGCTGCTGGAGCTCGGACCGGCTCGCCGCCGGCAAGAGTCGGCCCACGCCTTCGAGGCAGAATCCATGGAGAAGGCCTGGCGGCGGGCCTGGCGCATGGTCTTTGCCCAGTGCATCGCCCTGGCGCTGGTGGGTTACACCGCCTTCGGGCTGAGCTGGGGGCTGAGCGGAGATGGTGCCGCTGTGCTGGCCGCCGGGAGCCTGGTGGTGGGCTACGTGCTGCCGCTCTGTCGGCTGCTCGCGTTCTTCCTTCGTCACGCCGATCAGTTCTGAGCCGGATGTACGAGCGCCATTCCGATCCCCTGCTGCCGCGCCCGCTCTTCCTGCGGAGACTCGCCCTGCATGCGCTCACGGCAGGCGGCATCGTGGCCGGCTCCCTCGGGATCGGCATGCTCGGCTATCATCTGCTCGGCAAGCAGGCCTGGATCGATGCGTTTCTGAACTCTGCGATGCTGCTTGGTGGTATGGGACAGATCGGCGACCTCTCCTCGACTCCCGCCAAACTCTTCGCGGCGCTCTTCGCTCTTTATGCCGGCCTGGTATTGATCGCGGTGACCACACTCATCCTGGCGCCGGTGCTCCACCGGGTGCTGCATTCGGTGCACTTGGAAGAGTCGGACCTGCCTGGAAACGCCGAGCCGTAATCGTGAGCCGTGCGGGATTTCCCGATCTGTTCTCCCGTGATGCTTCGGCTTATGCACAATTCCGGCCCCGCTATCCCGCAGCGCTCTTCGAATGGATCGCGGCCTTGCCGGCGCGGCGCCGGATGGCGCTGGACTGCGCGACCGGCAACGGCCAGGCGGCGGACATGCTCGCCGGGCACTTCGCTCTGGTCCTGGCGCTCGACGCAAGCCGGCCGCAGCTGCGCGCGGCGACCCGGGCCACCGGCGTGTACTACCTGGCAGCGGTGGCCGAGTCGAGCCCGGTGCGGTCCGGAGCGGTGGACCTCATCAGCGTGGCGCAGGCCTTTCACTGGCTGGACCGGCCCCGATTCTTCGAGGAGGTCGAGCGGATCGCAGCGCCAGGGGCCGCGCTGGCCATCTGGGGCTACGGGAGGCTGCAGGCGGAACCGGCGATCGCGGCCCTGATCAACCGCTTTCACGACGAGACCGTAGGCCCCTACTGGTCGGCGCAGCGCAGGCTGGTCGAGGAGGGATATCGCGGGTTCGCGCTCCCCATGGAGGAGGTCGCGGCTCCGCCGTTCGCGATCGAGGCCCAGCTCGGCTTGCCGGAGCTGCTCGGCTATTTGCGCACCTGGTCGGCGGTCGGGAAGTATCTCCAGGTGCTCGGGCAGGATCCCGTCGAGTCGCTCGAGCCGCAGCTCGCCGCCGTCTGGGGCGACCCCGCCGCGCGCCATCCGATCCGCTGGCCCCTCTTCGTGCGCGCGGGCCGCTGGCGCTCGGAGCGGCTCAGTCCTCCAGGACGAACGTCACCTTGAGATCGACCCGGTAATCCTTGATCTCGTTGTTCACCACATCCACTTTGAAGCCCTTGATCCACACTCCCTTGATGTTCTTGAGCGTCTTTCCGGCGCGCTTGATGCCCGCGCGGACGGCATCGTCGAAGCTCTTGGAAGACGTGGCGGTGATCTCGGTGACCTTGGCGATGGACATGGCAAGCTCCCAGTGGCGAGGAATCGAGGAATCTACCGTCCGGGGACGCCGCACGCGCCGGATTCCCGCACTGTGATCGCGCTCCTGCTCGCGGCAGTCGCCACCGGATCCCTGCAGGCTCCCCTCGGCGTGGCCCACACGCTCATGCCGGTCCCGGCGTCTCTAGTCTGGCAGGTGGGTCGTTTGCGCCTCGACAGCAGCTTCTCGGTCCGCGTGGCTGGTTCGCGCCGCGACGACCGCCTGGCCCGGGGCGTCGAGCGTTTCTTACGGCGCGCCGGGAGTGCCACGGGGCTCCTGCTCGGGCGCGGTGCGGGCGGGCTCGCGCTTTCCGTGGCCGGCCCCGGCCAACGGGTGCAGTCCCCGGAGGAAGACGAGAGTTACACGCTGGAGGTCACTCCGGGCGGGGCGAGCCTGCAGGCGCCGACGACGGTTGGGGCCTTGCGTGGCCTGGAGACGGTGCTCCAGCTCATTGATTCTGATTCGGCCGGCTGGTACCTGCCCTCGGTGCGGATCGCCGACCGTCCGCGTTTTCCCTGGCGCGGTCTTCTCATCGACGTCGGCCGACACTTCGAACCGCCCGAGGTCATCAGACGGCAGCTCGATGGAATGGCCGCGGTCAAACTCAACGTCCTGCACTGGCACCTGTCGGAAGACCAGGGTTTCCGGGTGGAGAGCCGTCGCTATCCCCGTCTCCAGCGGTTCGGATCCGACGGGCTCTATTACACCCAGGCGGAGATCCGCGAGATTGTGGCCTACGCCCGCGACCGGGGCATTCGGGTGGTTCCTGAATTCGACATGCCCGGTCACTCCACCGCGTGGTTCGTGGGTTACCCGGCGTATTCAAGCGGCCCGGGACCCTACACCATCGAGCGGCACTTCGGGGTATTCGTACCGACCTTCGATCCCACCCGCGCCGAGACCTACCAATTCCTGGAGGGATTCATCGCCGAAATGGCGGCGCTGTTCCCCGATCCGTATTGGCATATCGGTGGCGACGAGGTGGAGGGCTCCCAGTGGCGGACCAATCCCAGAATCCGTGCCTTCATGCGCGTCCACCGGCTGGACAACAACGGGGCGCTGCAAGCCTATTTCAATCGCCGGCTGTCGGCCATTCTTACTCGGCACGGGAAACGGATGGTCGGATGGGATGAAATCCTGCATCCGGACCTCCCGCCGACCACGGTCGTGCAGTCATGGCGGGGCCAGAATTCGCTGGTCGAGGGGGCCAAGCGAGGCTACCGCGGCATCCTTTCGGCGGGCTGGTATCTCGACGCCATGCGCACCGCGGAATTCCATTACCTGGTGGATCCCCTGGCGGAGGGCAACGAGCTGGAGCCGGATGCGGCGAGCCGCATTCTGGGCGGCGAGGCCTGCATGTGGGCCGAACACATCACCCCCGAGTCGATCGATTCCCG
>Ga0070705_100001368_pt1 | contig 13011 bp, 11 predicted proteins | sample KBSK5253metaG_FD_65455 | JGI IMG/M metagenome (GOLD analysis project Ga0070705, IMG submission 65455) | Corn, switchgrass and miscanthus rhizosphere microbial communities from Kellogg Biological Station, Michigan, USA - KBS K5-25-3 metaG | ecosystem: Host-associated > Plants > Roots >... | reverse complement strand
CGCGTGTCACCACTGTGGCCACCGCGAGCGGATCCCGACCGCCTGCACGCAGTGCCACTCGGCAAGCGTCGCGCGCCATGGCGCCGGCACCGAGCGGATCGAGACGGAGCTGTTGGACGCGCTCGGCGATCCCGACTTTCCGATCCTGCGGCTCGACGCTGACACCGCGCGCGGGGGAAAGGGGGCCGTCGCACGCACCCTCGAGCGCTTCGACCGCGCGCGCGCCGGCGTCCTCGTCGGCACGCAGATGGTCGCGAAGGGTCACGACTTCCCCGACGTGACGCTCGGCGTCGTGCTCGACGCGGACCAGACGCTGCGCTTCCCCGACTTCCGCGCCGAGGAGCGCACGTTTGCGCTCGTCGCGCAGCTCGCCGGTCGCGCCGGCCGCGGCGGAGACGGACACGGTCGCGTGCTCGTGCAGACGCTCTCGCCCGACGCACCATCGATCGCCGCGGCCGCCAGACACGACGCCGACGGCTTCCTCGCCGGCGAGCTGGAACGCCGCCGCGCGCTCGCGTATCCGCCGTTCGCCTCGCTGATCCGCGTGACCTGCTCGGCGGAGGAGTCAGGCGACGCCGCCGCCGCCGCGCAGGCGGTGGGCGAGCGGATCGCCGCGCCGGAAGCTGTCGTGCTCGGGCCCGCGCCGCTGTTCCGCCTGCGCGGGCGCGAGCGGAGCCAGCTCGTCGTGAAGGCGCCGCGCCGCCGCCCAGCGATTGCGTCGGTAGCGGCCGCCGTCGACGCCACGGCGAGAACGCCGCTCGGCCGCCGCGTGCAGCTCAGCGCGGACGTCGATCCGCAGTAGGCCGGCGCGCCCCCATGCCCTTCCGGCGGCCGGCGAGCGGCCTGTCCGCCGACTACCCTTCCCGCCATGGCCGACGAGCCCGCGACGATCGACGAGCAGCTTGACGAGGAGCACGAGGAGGAGCGCCTCGACCCCGAGGTGGCTGCGCGCCGCCAGGCGGCGTTGCGCTTCGTGCGCCAGTGGGGCGATCCGGTGCTGAAGAGCAGGGCCCGCCCGGTCGACCGCTTCGACGACGACCTGCGCACGCAGATCGAGCAGATGGGGCGGATCATGGAGGATGCGCTCGGGATCGGGCTCGCCGCCACGCAGGTCGGCAAGCTGCAGCGGGTGCTCGTCTACCGCGTCGAGCCTGACTCGCCCGTCAACGCGGTCGTGAACCCCGAGATCGAGTGGTCGGGCTGCGAGCTGGACACGCTGGAGGAGGGGTGCCTGTCGCTGCAGGGTGTGCTCGTCGACGTTGAGCGGCCGGTGCACGTGCGCGTCAGAGCGCAGGACGAGCACGGCGCGCCGATCACGATCGAGGCGTCCGGGCTGGAGGCGCGCGTGCTCCAGCACGAGATCGACCACCTCGACGGCGTGCTGATCCTCGACCGCGCCTCGCGCGATCAGCGCAAGGCCGCTCTGCGCGCGCTGCGCGAGGCAGCCGACCAGGCCGCCTGAGCCGGCTTCGCCGCCGCCGTGCGCACCGTCTACCTCGGCACGTCGGACTTCGCCGCCGCCGTGCTGCAGCGGCTCGCCGCCTCGCCGCACCGGCCGGCGCTGGTCGTGACGCGGCCAGATCGCCCTGCTGGACGGGGCCGCAAGCTCACCCCGCCGCCCGTCGCGGACCTCGCCCGCTCGCTCGACCTGCCGCTCGACCAGCCGATCGACGTCAATGAGGAAGCGGCTCGCGCGCGGATCGCTGCGGTGGAGCCCGAGGTCGTCATCGTCTGCGCGTTCGGGGCGCTGATCCGCGACGAGCTGCTCGCCGCGCACGACATGCTCAACGTCCACCCGTCGCTGCTGCCGCGCTGGCGCGGGGCAGCGCCGATCGAGCGGGCGATGATGGCGGGGGATGAGGAGACCGGCGTCGCGATCATGCGCGTGACGGCCGGGCTTGACAGCGGCCCGGTGTGCCTGCTGGAGCGCGAGCGGATCCATGACGACGACACGTTCGGCACGCTCTCCGAGCGGTTGGCGCGCATCGGCGGCGAGCTGCTCGTGCGGGCGTTGAACGAGCACCCTCCGTTCCTCGAGCAGGACGAGTCGGCAGTCACCTACGCGGAGAAGATCACGGCGGAGGACCGGATCCTCGACCCCGTCGCGCAGCCGGCAGCCCATCTGGCCCGCACCGTTCGCGCCCTCTCGCCGCACATCGGGGCGCGGCTGGCGCTGCCTGACGGCTCCGGCTACCTCGGCGTCTGGGGCGCCCAGCCCGTCGCCGAGGTCGTGTCCGCGCCCGGCGCGCTGCGCGGCGACGACGGCCGCCTGCTGCTCGCCACTGCCGACGGCGCCTTGGACCTCACCGTCGTCCAGCCGCCCGGCGGCAGACGCATGTCCGCCGCCGACTACCTGCGCGGGCACGGACTACCGCACTGAATCTGGCCGCGCTCAGTCCGTCGTCGCCGGATCACCCGACCGGCAACGCCGCGCGGAAGCCGGTGACGACGGCGGCGAAGAGCGTGAAGACGCCGACGGCGTGGGCCCAGCCGGCGTCGGCGAGCGTGAGGAAGCCGAGCGTGAGCAGCAGGCAGGCGAGCGCCACCCGCGCCAGCAGTCCTGACCGGGCGGCACTCAGCGCGTGCACCGGGCCGAGCGCTGCGGCCGGCTGCCCGCCGCCGTCCTCCTCGTAGCCCAACCGGCCGCGCAGGGTCAGCGCGAACAGGAACACCAGCGACGGTGCCAGCAGCACCGCGCCTGCCGCCACCGAGACCAACAAGGCCACCAGCGTGTCGTGTCCGGCAGCCGCCTCACTCACGGTCAACCCCGGCAGCAGCACGGGCTGCTGTGCGATCGCCCAGCCGGCCACCACGGCGGCGACCGCCAGCGCGGCGCTGTAGCGCGCCCACTCGTAGCGCCGCGCCCACACGAGCGCCAGCGTCCCGGCGCCGGCGAGCCCGGACACGATCAATGCCGGCAGCCCGTCGCCGACGAGGTCGTCGAACAACCCGCGTGCCTCAGACCGCACGACGAGCAGCGCCGCGACCGCGAGCCCGCCGGTCAGGACCCCGGCCGCCAACGCCCGCCAGCGGAACGCTCGCTCCAGCTCCTCGGAGTCCTGCCGCGCCGCATCGGCCGCCAGGTACACCGCCGCCAGATACGCACCAAGCGCGACCGCGAGCACGCCGATCGTCAGCGACAACCCGCTCGTCCAGCTCGTCCACAGGTCTCCGGCGGCGTTCCCTACTGGCACGCGCCCGTCGGCGATCGCGCCCACGACGGTCCCAAGCGCGAACGGCGTCAGCACCGACGCGACGCCGAAGACCGTGTCGACCGTGCGCTGCTCGCGCGCCCGGGCGGTCCCGGCCCGCAGCGCGTACGTCGTCCCGCGGAAGATGATCCCGATCGCCGCGATGAACAGCGGGATCGCGAGCGTCGAGACGATCGAGCCGAACGCGACCGGATAGCACGTCCACATCACGACGAGCACGAAGATGAGCCAGACGTGGTTTGCCTCCCACACGGGCGCCATCGCCGCGTGCGCGTGCTCGCGAACGATTGCGCCGCGCTCTCCACGCCCGGCAAGCAGCTGCCAGAAGCCCGCGCCGAAGTCCGCGCCGCCGAGGACGACGTAGAGCGTCAGGCCAACGAGCGCGAGCAGCAGGGGGACGGCATCGAGGCTCATGGCGATTCCCCGGCGGCGGCGCCCGTCGGCTGCGGATCGCGCGCGCCGCCGACCGGCGCACGCGCAAGCCGGCGCAGGATCCACCACACCGCCCCCGCGAGGCCCAGGTACACGAGCGCCAGCACCGCGTAGCCGACCGGGACCCCGTCGGCGCCCGTCACCGCCTCCTCGGTGCGCATCACCCCGTAGACGACGAACGGCTGGCGCCCGACCTCCGTCACGACCCAGCCGCACAGCAGCGCAACGACCGACAGCGGTCCACAGACCACCAGCGCGCGATAGAACCACCGCGATACGGGCAACCGCTGCTTCCGCCAGCGCACCCACAGCACCACGGCGCCGACGGCTGCGAGGAGCGTCCCGATCCCGACCATCGTCTGAAACGCGAAGCGGATCACGTTGATCGCGCCGGGGCGCTCGTCGGGCGGCACCGAGTCGAGTCCTCTCACCGTCGCGTCAGGGTCGTGGTGGGCGAGCAGCGACAGCAGGTCGGGGATCGCGACTCCGCCCGTGACTTCGCCGGTGTCCTCGTGGTACCAGCCGCCGATGTGCTCGCTCGCGCCGCTCGTCGTCTGCTGCAACCCCTCGAACGCCGCCAGCTTCACCGGCTGCTGATTCGCGACCTCACGTGCTGCCCAGTCGCCGACGAGCAGCTGCGCGGGCGCGGCGAGCGCAGCGATCGTGAGCGGGATCGCCAGCGCGGTGCGCTCGTAGCGGCCCCAGCGGCCGTGCCGCAGCTTGCCCCACGCGTACACGCCCGCGAGCACGAAGCCGACGACGATGTACGCCGCGACGTACATGTGCACGAGCTCGTGCCAGAAGAAGCTGTTGCCGAACAGCGCGCTCCACGGCTGCACGTCGGTCACGCTGCCGTCGGCGGCGAGTCTGAAGCCCTGCGGGTGGTTCATCCAGCCGTTGACGGCGATCACCATCGCCGAGCCGGTCAGGCCGGTCGCGACGATCGGCAGCCCGCACAGCAGGTGCACGCGGGGCGACAGGCGGTCCCAGCCGTAGACGTAGATCGCGATGAAGATCGCCTCGAGGAAGAACGAGAAGCCCTCGAGCGCGAACGCGAGCCCGAAGACCGACCCGAACGTCGCCATGAAGTCGGGCCACAGCATCCCCAGCTCGAACGAGAGGATCGTGCCGGTGACGACGCCGACGGCAAACAGCGCGACCATCACGCGCGTCCAGCGGCGCGCCAACGTGCGGTGCAGCGGATCGCCGGTTCGCAGCGAGAGCCACTCGACGAACACGACGAGCGCCGGGAACGCGACGCCGAAGCACACGAGCGGGATGTGCGCCGCGAACGACATCGCCTGCATCTGCCGTGCCTCCGACAGGTACTCCTGCTGGACGGGTGCGAGCGCGGCTGCAAGCACGGCGTGCACGGCCTCGATCGTATCTCCGGCCGCGACCGGCCCAGCGTGACCGCCCACACACAGGCGCGCCGCCGCGCGCCATCCGCGCCGGCTGGCTGCGACGATCCCGGCGTGCCGCGCCACGGCTCGTCCGCCTCATCCGTCTCGCCCGCCCGCCGCGTCGCTGCGACCGTGCTGCGGCGCGTCGAGCAGGACGACGCCTATGCCGACCGCGCGCTCGCCGCCGAGGCCACCCGCGCCGGCCTCGACCCGCGCGAGCGCGCGTTCGCCACGCAGCTCGCCTACGGAGCGATCCAGCGCCGCCGCACACTCGACCACGTGATCGCCGCGTACGCCGGCCGCCCGCTCAAGCGGCTCGATCCGCCGGTGCGCGATGCGCTGCGGCTCGGCGTGCTGCAGCTGCTGTTCCTCGACGGCGTTGCGCCGCATGCGGCCGTCGACCAGAGCGTCGAGCTGGCGAAGGCAGGCGGCGGGCCGGGCTTCAAGCTCGTCAACGCGGTGCTGCGGCGTGCTGGCCGGGAGGGCCGCGCCCTGCTCGACGCGCTCGACGACACGACCCCTCATGGGGCGGCGCTGCGTCACTCGACGCCGGACTGGCTCGCCGAGCTGTGGTGGGACGCGCTCGGCCCTGAGGAGGCACGCTGGCTGCTCGCGGTCGTGAACGATCCGGCCGAGAGCGCGCTGCGCGTCAACACGCTTGTGGCGGAGCCGGATGCCGTGCGTGCAGAGCTGGCTCAGCGCGGCATTGCGACGCAGCCCGCGCCGGACCCGCTCGCCACCGCGCCGGCCTCGCTCCCCGACGGCCTCGTGCTCGCGAGCCCGTTCGATCCCAGCACCGACCCGCTGTGGGACGCCGGCGTGCTCGTCCCGCAGTCGCGCGCAGCGATGAGCGCCGCGCGCCTGCTCGGTCCGGCACCCGGGTCGCGCGTGCTCGACCTGTGCGCCGCGCCGGGCGGCAAGACGACACACCTCGCTGCGCTCGTCGGCCCCGGCGGCGAGGTCGTCGCCGTCGAGCGCAACGCCAGACGCGCCGCCGCACTCCAACGCACGGTCGAGCGGCTGCGCGCCAGAACAATCGTCCGCATCGAGACCGCCGACGCGGCCGAGCCACGCTCCGACGGTCCCTTCGACGCCGTTCTCGTCGACCCGCCGTGCAGCGGTCTCGGCACGTTGCAGGGGCGGCCCGATCTGCGCTGGCGCGTCCAACCCGCGGCGATCGAGCAGCTGGCCGAGCTGCAGCTGCGAATCCTCACGGCAGGCGCACACACGCTCAAACCGGGCGGCGCGCTCGTCTACTCGACCTGCACGATCTCGCCGCGCGAGAACGAGCAGGTGGTCGAGCGCTTCCTGGCGCGTGAGCCGCGATTCACGCTCGAACGCCGGCACCTGCTGCTGCCACATCGCGACAGGACGGATGGGTTCTTCTATGCGCTCCTGCGCCGCGAGGTCTGATATGACCGGGCAGATGCAGAGAGCGGGGCATGGCGGAGCAGACTGAGAAGGTCGATCTCGGTCCGGAGTGCCCGGGCTGCCACGAGCCATGGTTGCGTCCGACGACGATGCCGGGCCGCTACCGCTGCGTCTTCTGCCTGCGCCGCTACGAGCTGTCGTCGGTCTGCCCGGACTGCGGGGAGCACTCGACGATCGTGCGAATGTCGAGCACGGCGATCCTCACCTGCAACCACTGCAGAGCCTCGATGCTCACGCAGGTCTGACGGCTGACCCTGCCACACTGCCGCGCATGACCGCCCGAGCCGCCGAGCTTCTGCGCGCGCGTCGCGTCGCGCCGTCGATCCTGTCAGCCGACTTCACGCGCCTGGGCGCCCAGGTCGACGCGGTGATGGAGGCGGGCGCACGCGTGATCCACGTCGACGTGATGGACGGCCATTTCGTCCCGCCGATCACGATCGGCCCGCTCGTCGTCTCAGCGCTCGCGGACCAGGTCCACCAAGCCGGCGGCATGCTCGACGTCCACCTGATGATCGAGCGCCCGGAGCAGCAAGTCGCTGAGTTCGCGCGCGCCGGGGCCGATTCGATCACCGTGCACGCGGAGGCGACGCCGCACCTGCATTACGCGCTGCAGGCGGTCAAGGAAGCCGGCTGCGCTGCCGGCGCTGCGATCAATCCCGCCACGCCGCCAAGCGCGCTGCAGGAGGTCGCCGAGCTGCTCGACCTCGCGCTCTGCATGTCGGTCAATCCCGGCTGGGGCGGCCAGCCGTTCATCAACGCGTCACTCGGCAAGCTGGCGTCCATGCGCGCCGCGCTGCCAGAGCAGGTTGCGCTCGAGGTCGACGGCGGCGTCGACGCCGCGACCGCTGGACCATGCGCCGAGCAGGGCGCTAGTCTGCTGGTCGCCGGGTCCGCGATCTTTGGCGCCGCAGATCCGGCCGCGGCCTACGCGCGGATCGCCGAGGCCGCCGGCGCCGTCTAGCGGTCCGCCGCCTCGCGAGCGGCCCCCCGGCCGCGCAGAGAGAGCGAAAGGACCCCCACGTGACTGGCATCCCGATCGTCACCGCCGTCGACCTCCGACGCCGCTTCGGCGAGGGAGAGGCGGCCGTCGACGCGCTCGACGGCGTCACGCTCGAGCTGCCCGCCGGCGCCTTCACGGCGATCATGGGGCCCTCGGGCTCCGGCAAGTCGACGCTGATGCACTGCCTCGCCGGCCTCGACAAGCCGACCTCGGGGACGGTCACGATCGACGGCATCGACCTCAGCACGCTTGACGACAAGCGGCTCACCGAGCTGCGGCGCGACAAGGTCGGCTTCATCTTCCAGACGTTCAACCTTCTGCCGGTCCTGACCGCGCAGGAGAACATCGAGCTGCCGCTGAAGATCGCGGGCCGCGACGTCGACGCGGCGTGGCGCGACACGATCGTCCACACGGTCCACCTGAGCGACCGGCTCACGCACCACCCGTCCGAGCTGTCCGGCGGCCAGCAGCAGCGCGTCGCGGTGGCGCGCGCGCTGATCTCCAAGCCGGCGGTGATCTTCGCCGACGAGCCGACCGGCAACCTCGACTCGCAGTCGAGCGCCGAGGTGCTGCGGCTGCTGCGCCAGTCGGTCGACGAGCTCGGCCAGACGGTCGTGATGGTCACGCACGACGCGAACGCGGCGGCGATCGCCGACCGCGTCGTCGTGCTCGACGACGGCAAGATCGTCCACGACGGCTCCGCGGGCACCGCCGACGAGGTCCACGACCTTCTGCGGACGGTGGGCTGATGCTCGCGCTCTCGCTGCGCGGGATCACCACACGCAAGCTGCGCACCGCGCTGACCGCGTTCGCCGTCGTGCTCGGCGTCGCGCTCGTGTCGGGCACGTACATGCTCACCGACACGATCAACAGCTCGTTCGACGAGGTCTTCCAGACGGCCAACAGAAACGTCGACGTCGCGATCACGCCGACGAGAGTCTTCGGCAGCGACAACGAAGGCAACGTGGTCACGCCGAGACCGCTTCCGGCCTCGCTGTTGGAGCGGGTGCGCGACGTCCCCGGGGTCGCCCTCGCGTCCGGCTCGGTCTTCGAGCTGGGCCAGATCTACGACAAGGACGACGAGCCGCTGATCGGCAACGGTCCCCCGATGTTCATCTCGGACACGACGCCGAAGCGCTTCGATCCGTTCGTCTACGTCGACGGGAACGCGCCGCGCGGCCCCCGCGAGGTCGCGCTCGACAAGTTCAGCGCCGACAAGGCCGGCTACAAGGTCGGCGACACGATCAGACTGTCGGGCGAGGGGCCGCAGGAGGCGTTCAGGCTCGTCGGAATCACGAAGTTCGGCGACGCGGACTCGCTCGGCGGCGCCGCCGTCGCGATCGTGACGCCGCCGGTCGCGCAGGGCCTGCTCGACTTGCATGACGAGTTCACCACCATCCAGGTCGCCGCCGAGCCCGGCACGACGCCGAGCGAGCTGGCGGCCGCGATCCGCGCGGTCGTGCCAGCGAGAGTCGCGACCGTGCGGACCGGCGAGCAGCAGGCAGCGTCCGACTCGCAGGACATCAAGGACAACCTGTCGTTCTTGCGCACCTTCCTGTTCGTGTTCGCCGGGATCGCGCTGTTCGTCGGCGCGTTCCTGATCGCGAACACGTTCTCGATCACGGTCGCGCAGCGCGTGCGCGAGTTCGCGCTGCTGCGGATGATCGGTGCAAACCGTCGTCAGGTGCTGCGGGCAGTCGTCGGCGAGGCGTTCGTGATTGGCTTCGTCGGCGCGGTGATCGGCTTCCTCGCGGGCTTCGGGATCGCGCCGGGGCTCAAGGGCCTGTTCACGCTGTTCGGCGCCGACTTCCCGGCGAACGGGATCGTGCTGCTGCCGCGCACCGTGATCGTCTCGTTGCTGCTCGGCACGGTGATCACGCTCGTCTCCGCGTTCGCCCCGGCGCTGCGGGCGACCCGTGTGGCGCCGATCACGGCGCTGCAGGACGCCGCCACGCTCTCGAAGGGCCGCGCCGCGCGCTGGCGCACGCCGCTGGCGGCGGCAGTGGCGGTGCTGGGCATCGCGATCCTGTGCTTTGGCCTGTTCGGCTCGGCCAAGGGCGGCGACGCCGCCGCGCTCGTCGGCGTCGGCGCCGCGGTCGTCTTCATCGGCGTCGGACTGCTGGCGTCGCTGATCGTGCGGCCGCTGTCGCTCGCGGTCGGGCTGCCGCTCGAGCGGCTGCGCGGCGTGAGCGGTCGGCTCGCGCGCGAGAACGCGACGCGGAATCCGCGGCGCACGGCCTCGACCTCCGCTGCGCTGATGATCGGCGTCGCGCTCGTCGCGTTCATGACGATCTTCGCCGCGGGGCTGAAGGCCTCGATCGCCGACGCGGTCGACCTCGGGCTGAAGGGCCAGCTGATCGTGCAGACGACGAACTTCTCGCCGACACCGGCCGCGGCGCGCGGCGTGCTGTCCGCGGTCGACGGCGTCGACACCGTCTCGGGCGTGCGCTTCACGAAGGCGATCGTCGCCGGCGAAGGAAGACCGAACGTCACCGGCGTCGATCCGCAGACGATCGGCGACGTCTTCAACGTCGACTGGGTCGACGGCTCGGCCGCGACGCTGCGCGCGCTCCGTCCCGACGAGGTGCTGCTGTCGCAGAGATGGTCCGAAGACCATGACCGCGGCGTCGGCGACACGCTGCGCGTCACGACGCCAACGGGCGCCAGGCTCGACGCCAGAGTGGCCGGCGTCTACGACGACGACGCGAACCTGCTCGGCGCGCTCACCTTCCCGAACGCGGTGCTCGCGACGGCCTTCAACGTCAGAGGCGACGCGTTCCTGATGGCGGCGACGACGCCGGGCCTCGACGTCGAGGCGGTCAAGGACCGCGCCGACAGAATCGTCAGCGCGGCCTTCCCCAGCATCGAGGTGCTCACGAAGGACGAGTTCGTCGAGAGACAGGAAGGCCAGGTCAACAGACTGCTGCAGCTGATCTACGTGCTGCTCGCGCTGGCGCTGTTGATCGCAGGCTTCGGGATCGTCAACACGCTGTACCTGACGATTCACGAGCGCACGCGCGAGCTCGGAATGCTGCGCGCGATCGGCACCTCGCGCGGGCAGGTCAAGCGGATGGTGCGCTACGAGGCCGTCATCACGGCGATGATCGGCGCGGTGCTCGGCCTCGTGCTCGGGGCAATCTTCGCGGTGCTCGTGACGATCCCGCTCAAGAGCGAGGGCTTCACGATCTCGATCCCGGTCATCCAGCTGATCATTCTGCTGATCCTCGCCGCGATCTTCGGCGTGATCGCCGCGATCTGGCCTGCCCGCCGCGCCGCCCGCCTCGACGTGCTCAACGCGCTGGCGTACGAGTAGCGACCGCCTCGGCACTCGCCGGTCAAGCGACGGCCGGCGAGCGCCGATGCGTCATCTATGCGGCGCTGGCTCAAGCGGGAGAACGACGACATCGCCGACGTCGCGATCGTGCTCGCGGTGATCATGGCGCTGACGATCGTGAGCGTCGTGCTGTTCGGCGGCCAGGGCGCCGGCGCGGGCGGCGCGGGCCTCGGCATATGGATCGCCGAGCGCAGCCGGCAGCGCCATGCGGCCCGGGAGGCTGCGGGCGAGCCGCGCGGGCGGCTCACCGTGCGAGGGATGGGACAGGCCGCCCTGGTCGTTTACGTCGTGCTGATCGCCATGCTGGGGCTGGCGCTCGCGATCCAGCACTGGCGGGACGATCCGCTCGCGGTCACGGGCATCATCGCCTGCCTGACGGCGTTGGCCGGCTGGGCGGTCGCGCGCTGGCTCGGCCGGAAGCGCTGACCGCCGCTACGCCCGCCGGTACAGCCCGAACAGCAGGCCGGACAGCAGGAACGCCGCGCCGAAGTAGCCGGTCTCGACGCGCAGCACCTCGTCGCTCACCACAGGCGACACCACCCATGCGACGAACAGGACGGCACTCAGCAGCCACGCCGCTGCGGCCAGGGCAGCCCGGCGGCGGGCCAACGCGGCCTGGTTGAGCGTTCCCGCGATCAGATGGAAGCCCATCCCGAGCGCCACCAACGCGAGGCCGCCACGGTCGTACGAGAAGCCCTTGTCGCCGAGCAGCGTGCTCATCACCCATGGACCGATCGCGAGCAGGCCGAGCGCGACCGCGCCGGCGAAGCCGGCGATCGCCAGCACCGTCACGCGGATCGCTCTGGCGAACTCCGCGCCGCTCGCGCGCGCCTCGAGCCCGGCCAAATGCGGCAGGATCGAGGTCTGGATCGCCTGGAACAGCTGCAGCGGCGCGCGCACGATCAGCAGCACGTTGAAGACGAAGCCGGCGAGCGCCTCGCCTGAGGAGGCGTTGACGATCAGCACCGCTGCATTCATCAGCGTCTGCTCGGCGAGCATGATCGCGAACACCGAGATCGCGAAGCGCGTGCCGTGCTGCATCGTCAGGTCGGCGACCGCCTCCTCGATCTCCGCGTGCGCCGGGCCCTCCATGCCGGCGTCGAGCACCTGCGCTTCGTGCCGCAGGTCGGTCGGCTCGCCGTGCGTGCGCAGGCGCGTGAGTGCGAACGGCACGACGACGAGCGAGACGAACGGCGCGACCGTCATGCCGAGCGCGATCGCCGACTGCCCGTTGGTGACGCCGATCGCGGCCGCCAGCGCGAACAGGAAGCGCGAGGTCGACTCGAGCAGCACGAGCCCGCCGTAGAGGCCGAAGCTCTGGTGCCCGGCGAGCCAGCCGCGTGCGAAGTAGCTGCCGGCGTACGCGATCACGCCGATGACGGTCATCCAGTAGAGCGCGTGCGAGCCGTCGTAGAGGTGGTCGGTGATCTGCGACCGCAGCGCCAGCGCCACCGTCAGGAACAGCAGCGCGAAACCGGCCTGGATCGTCGCCGGCACGCGCAGCGGATGGCCCGCAAGCCCGCGCGCGCGGCGCTCGGCGATCGTGCGCGAGAGCAGCTGCTCGATCGGCCGGTAGATCACCGACAGGATCACGAACATGACCGACCACATCAGCGAGATGCGGCCGTAGGCGTCGCTCGGCAGCGAGCGGCTCGCGAGCGCGAGGTACAGGAACGAGAAGATGCCGGTCGAGGCGATCCCGATCGTCAGGATGCGCGCGCCCGAGCCGTAGGAGCGTCCCTCGCTCCCAGCTGGCGGCGCCGCGCCCTCGACCGTCTCGGATCTAGCCGCCGAGCCGGACAAGCAGCATCGTCCACGGGAAGGGCGAGCGCTGCTCGACGACCTCGCCGTGCTGCGCGAGCAGTCGCACGAAGGAGCGCTTCGACCAGTGGTTGACGTGTCCGGGGGTGTTGCCGAGGTCGGCAATGTACGCGCCGCGCGCCATGTTCAACATGCGCCACAGCGGCTCGCGGGGGACGGAGACGAGCAGATGGCTGCTGGCGACACGCGCCATCTCCGCGACGGTGTGCTCAGGGTCGGGGACGTGCTCGAGCACCTCGATCGCGCACGCCAGGTCGAACTCACCGTCGGCGAACGGCATGTGCTCGGCGGCGAGGGTGCGGTACTCGAGGTTCGGCCGTTGGCGCGTTGCCCACTCGGCTTTCAGCTTCTCGTCGTCGAGATCGATCCCCACGATCC
>Ga0070705_100001367_pt1 | contig 13011 bp, 9 predicted proteins | sample KBSK5253metaG_FD_65455 | JGI IMG/M metagenome (GOLD analysis project Ga0070705, IMG submission 65455) | Corn, switchgrass and miscanthus rhizosphere microbial communities from Kellogg Biological Station, Michigan, USA - KBS K5-25-3 metaG | ecosystem: Host-associated > Plants > Roots >... | reverse complement strand
GCCTCGTCGGCAATGTAGATGTCGTCGCGCGTCAGGCGCTTGGCGCGCACCTCGTAGCCGAGCTCGGTGGCGAGCTCGATCACCGACGAGCGGGTAATGCCGGTGAGCGCCGAGGTGAGCTCGGGCTCCCAGAGGCGGCCGTCCTTGACCATGAAAATGTTTTCGCCCGCGCCCTCGGCGACGAAGCCGTCGACGTCGAGCAGCAGGCCTTCGTCATAGCCATGCTGCGTCGCCTCGAGCGTCGCGAGCACCGAGTTGGGGTAGGTGCCCGACATCTTGGCGCGCGCCATGGTCACATTGATATGGTGGCGCGCATAGGACGCGGTCTTGACGCGGATGCCCTTCTCGAGCGCCTCGGGCCCGAGGTACGCGCCCCATGGCCAGGCGGCGATCGCCACGTGCACCTTGGCGCCGATCGGCGAGACGCCCATCTTCTCCGAGCCGTAGAAGGCGATCGGGCGGATGTAGCAGGCCTCGTGCTTGTTCGCGCGCACCACCTCGAGCTGCGCCTCCATCAGCTGCTCGCGCGAATACGGGATCTTCATCATGTAGATGTGCGCCGAGGAGAACAGCCGGTCGGTGTGCTCCTTCAGGCGAAACACCGCGGTGCCGATCGCGGTCTTGTAGGCGCGCACGCCTTCGAATACCGCGAGCCCGTAGTGCAGCGAGTGCGTCAGCACGTGCGTGGTCGCGTCACGCCAGGGCACCAGCTTGCCGTCGTACCAGATCCAGCCGTCGCGATCGGCCATCGACAGCGGGCCGCGCGGTCCTTTCTTGCCTTGCGCCATCGGCGCTCCCCGGGATGCGGAAGCGCCGCATTCTAGCCATCTGCGGCGCCGGCACAATGGTTTAAACGATTAGCCAATCGGTTAACATTTCGTTTGATGCACGCCGATCGCGTCTTCGACGCCCTCGCCTCGAGCGCTCGCCGCCAAGTGCTGCGCGAGCTGGCGCAGTCCGAACGCACTACCAGCGAGCTGGCGGCGCGCCTGGGCATCTCCATGCCGGCGGTGTCGCGCCACCTCTCGGTGCTCGAGAACGCCGGCCTCGCCGCGAGCCGGCGCCACGGCCAGCGGGTGCTCTATGGGCTGGTGCGCGACACGCTGATGGAGGCGCTCTCCGGCTTCGCCGCCGAGCTCGCCGCGCGGCCGCCAACTAAGCCGGCGAAGCCGCGCGAGGCGATATAGCAGAGCCGCCTCGGGGTCGGCACCCAAATTGCTCCCCTCTTGGCCGATGCGGCCCACCCGATCGAGGACCTGGTTTACGCGCTTCGCCAAGGCGACGGCGAAGGTCACGGGGCGGCCGATCGCGTTCACCGCGGCCGTGGCGGTGATCGCGCTCTGGGCGATTACCGGCCCGCTCTTCGGCTTCAGCGATACCTGGCAGCTCATCATCAACACCGGCACGACCATCATCACGTTCCTGATGGTGTTTCTCATCCAGAGCACCCAGAACCGCGACTCGGAAGCGATCCAGGTGAAGCTCGATGAGCTGATCCGCCTTTCCAAGGGCGGGCACAACGCGCTGCTCGACCTCGAGGAGCTCGAGGAGGCGGAGCTCGACCGCATCCGTCAGGAGTACTGCCGCATCGCCAAGGAGGCACGCGCCCGGCTGCGCCGCGGCGAGGACGACACCGACGTGCCCGAGGTGGTCGAGCAGATCGCGGCGGTAAAGCACGACGTCGAAGAGGAGCGGCGCGAGCTCGCCGAGCTCAAGAAGCGCATCTAGCGCATAGCGCGCGTCGTTCCCGCGGCAGCGGGAACGCTAATCGCCGAGCACCTGCTGCCAGAGCGCGCGCACTGCCGCGGCGTGCTGCGCGATCTGCCCGTGCGGCACGCGCGCGTAGCTCGCACCGTTCAGCCGCAGCGCATGCTGCAGGCGCCGGAAGTCGCGGTAGGCATTGCGCGCGCGCTCGGCCAGCTCGGCGTCGAGCAGCCCATGCGATGCCGCCATCCTGAGCAGCGCGATATTGCCGAGGTTGCCGACGAGATCGTGGTGCCGGTGGGCGTGTGCCAGCACAAGAAACTGCACCGCAAACTCGATATCGATCATGCCGCCCGCGTCGTGCTTGAGGTCGAAGAGCGCGCTCGTGTTGGGGTGGGCAGCATGAAGCCTTTCGCGCATCGCGCGGATTTCCGCCCCGAGCGCCCGCGGCTCGCGAACGCGCGTCAGGACTTCTTCACGGATGCGTTCGAACGCGGCGCCCACCTCGGGCGCGCCGGCCGAGTAGCGCGCGCGCGTCAGCGCCTGGTGCTCCCAGACCCAGGCGCTCGTTTCCTGGTAGCGAGCGAACGCCTCGACAGCGGAGACCAGCAGCCCGGAGGCGCCGCTCGGCCGCAGCTCGAGGTCGGTGTCGAACAGCACACCGGAAGTCGTGCGGCTGCTGAGCCAGCTATTCACCCGCTGCGCGAGACGTGCGTACACCTCGGCCGCCTGCTCGTGCGGGTCGTCGTAGAGAAAGATGATGTCGAGGTCCGAGGCATAGCCGAGCTCCTTGCCGCCGAGCTTGCCGTAGGCGATGACCGCGAAGCGCGGCGCGTCGCTGCGATGCCGGCGCGCGAGCTCACCCCAGGCGCACTCGATGACGAGCTCGAGCACGCGGTCGGCGAGCGCGGAGAGGTGGTCCGCCAGGCGCTCGACGCTGAGAAGCCCGGCGAGGTCCTGTGCCAGCAGGCGAAACACCTGCGCCTGGTGCATGTCGCGCAGCAGGTTCATGCGCCGCTCGGTATCTCCGGCCGCTTCGGCGAGGCGCTTGCGCGCGGCCGCCGCAAAGGCCGCGGCATCCGGCGGTTCGTGGAGCAGCCGATCGTCGAGCAGCTCATCGAGCAGCAGCGGATGGCGCGTGACGAACTCGGCCGCCCAGCTCGAGGCGCCAAGGATGCGCGCCACGCGCTCGAGCGCTTCGGGATGTTCGGCGAGCAGCGCAAGATAGGCGGCACGGCTCGCGATCGCCTCGAGCAGTGCAATGCCGCGCGTCAGCGTGGCTTCCGGGTCGGGCGTCGCCTGCGCCGCACGCGCGAGCGCTGGCACCACGCGATCCAGCCGGCGGCGCGACTCGCCCGGAAGCCCGGCATAGCGCTGGCTCGCACGCAGCGCGTCGAGGCGCGGGTGCGCCGGCCACGCCAGGTCTGCGTCGGCGGGGCGCTCGGCGAACACGGCCCCGAAGTGCTCGCTCACCGCCGTACGGTGCCGAGCCAGCTCGTCGGCGAACGCCGGCCAATCGGCGAAGCGCATCATGCGCGCGACGCGCTCCTGATCGCCGGCGTCTTCCGGCAAGTCGTGGCGCTGGGCATCGTCGAGGTATTGCAGGCAGTGCTCGGTGCGACGCAGGAACCGGTACGCAGCCGCAAGCTCCGCAGCCGCCGTCGGCGGCAGATAGTGCATGCGCGCGAGCTCGGCGAGCACGTCCAGCGTCGGCCGCACGGTGAGCGCTGCATCGCGGCCGCCGCGCACCAGCTGCAGCGCCTGGGCGATGAACTCGATCTCGCGAATGCCGCCCGGGCCGAGCTTGACATGGTCGGCGAGCTCGCGTCGCTCGACATCGCGGCGCACTTCGGCGTGCAGGGCGCGCATGGCGTCGAGCGTCGCGTAGTCCAGGTACTTGCGAAAGACGAACGGGCGCACGATCCGGCTCAGCTGGTCGTGATCGGCGCCGCTCATTTCCCCGGTGAGCGCGCGCGCCTTGATCCACGCGTAGCGCTCCCACTCGCGGCCCTGGGCGACGAAGTATTGCTCGAGGAAGTCGTAGCTCGCGACCAGCGGGCCGGCGTTGCCATAGGGTCGAAGGCGCAGATCGACGCGGAACACGAAGCCATCCTCGGTCGTGTCGTCGAGCAGGCGAGTCAGCCGCCGCGCCGGCGCTTCCAGCCGCGCTGCCGCAGCGCTGCTCGGATGCAGAAAGACGAGGTCGACGTCGGAGGAGACATTGAGCTCGCGGCCGCCGAGCTTGCCCATGCCGACGATGACGAGCTCAGGCACTCCAAGCCACTCGAGGCCCGCGGCGAGCGAGACCTCGGCGAGGTCGCTCATCGTGCCGCACACCTCCTCGAGCGGCGCCTGCGCGATGAGGTCGCGCGCCATCACCCGCAGGCAGACGCGATTGCGCAGGCGCCGCAGCCGCCGCCGGAATACCGGCTCTTCCTCACCGGCGGCGCCGGCGAGCGCGGCGTTCATTTCGGCGCGCGTAAAGGGCTGCGGAAGCGCCAGTTCGCCGGCGAGCTCGGGCCGCGTGTGCAGCACCCGCGCGGCGAAGCGCGAGACGGTCGCGAGGTCAGTGAGCTGCGACATTGCAGATTAGAATGCTCACCTGAGAGTCAATTCCAACATGCAGCGACTGTGGCGGACCCTGGAAGTGGCTGCCTGGGCGACGTTTTTCGTGCTCGCCGCGGCGGTGCTCGTGCTGCGCTACGCGGTGCTGCCGCACATCGAGCGCCTGCGGCCCGAGATCGTCGAGCGCGTGAGCGCCATCGTCGGCCAGCGGGTGACGATCGGCGGCATCGAGGCGCAGTGGCTCGGCTTCCGCCCGCAGGTCAACCTGACTGACGTACGCATCTATGATGCCGAGGGCCGCGAAGCGCTGACGCTGCCGTCGGTGGAAAACATTCTCTCATGGCGCTCGCTCGCGCACGGCACGCTCAGCCTGCATGCACTGCGCATCGTCGGCCCGCGGCTCGTCGTGCGCCGCGACGCTGCCGGCGCCCTGTACGTCGCCGGCATCAAGCTCGTCGCGACCCCCGGCGAACCGGGACTGTCCGACTGGCTCGCCGATCAGCGCGACATCGAGGTGCGCGGCGCCGAGATCGAATGGCGCGACGAGCAGCGCGCCGCGCCGCCGCTCGTGCTGTCGTCGCTCAACATGCACCTCAGCAATCGGGGTGAGCAGCACCACCTCGGCTTTACCGCGCGGCTGCCGGAGAGCCTTGGCACCAGCGTCGCGCTGCGCATCGAGTTCAGCGCGCGCGACATCGACGAGCTGCATGGCTGGAACGGCAAGGCCTACATGGAGGTCGGCTACATCGACGTCGCGGCCTGGCAGCCGTGGCTCGACTACCCGATTGTCGTCGAGCGCGGTCAGGCGGCGCTGCGGCTGTGGCTGACCGTCGCGGCCGGCATGCCGAGTGCGGCGACCGCCGATGTGGCGCTCGCCGGCGTGCGCACGACGCTCGCCGCCGATCTGCCGCCGCTTGACCTCGCTTCGGCCGTCGGCCGCCTGCAGGGCGCGCGCGAAGGCGAGCGCTACCGCCTCGCTGCCCGGCATCTCGCGCTCGCGCCGCAGGATGGCGCCCCGCTGCCGCCCCTCGAGTTCGACGTCGCCTGGCAGCCCGAGGGCGGCGTGCTGAGCGCGAGCGCGCTCGAGCTCGCGCCGCTTGCGCATCTCGGCGAGGCGCTGCCGCTGCCGCCGGAATTTCGCCTTGCGGCGCATGAGCTCGCGCCGCGCGGCCGGCTTGCGGGCCTGCGCTACGAATGGCAAGGACCGCTCGGCGCTCCGACGCATTACCAGGCGCGCTCGGGTTTTGTCGATCTCGGGCTGAAGGCGCGCGAGAAGTTTCCCGGTTTCGCGCAGCTCGACGGCACGCTCGAGGCGAGCGAGCTGGGCGGCCATGTGCAGCTCGACGCGCGCGGCGCCGAGCTCGAGCTGCCGCGCGTCTTCCCCGACCCGCGCCTCACCTTCGACGTGCTGGCGGGCGAGCTCGCCTGGAAGCGCGACGGCGCGAGCTTTAGCATCGAGGTGCCCTCCCTCACCTTTACCAACGCGGACCTGAGCGGCAATGCCTTCGGCAGCTATGTCTACGAAGGCGAGGGGCCCGGCAAGATCGACGTTTCGGCGGTGCTGAGCCGCGGCGAAGCGAAGAGCCTTCCGCGCTACCTGCCGCTTGGCGCCCTGATGGGCGAGAAGCCGCGCGAGTGGCTGGTGAAGAGCATCCTCGCGGGCGAAGCCGTCAAAGCGGAGCTGCGCCTGCGAGGCGATCTGCGCGCCTTCCCGTTCGTCGATCCGGCGCAAGGCGAGTTCTCGGTGACGGCGCGCGTGCGCAAAGGCGTTCTCGAATACTCGCCCGGCTGGCCGCGCATCGACGACATCGAGGCGGAGCTCAGCTTCCAGAGGAACCGCATGGACATCGCCGGCAAAAGCGGAACCATCCTCGGCGCGGCGGTCCATGATGTGAAGGTCAGCATCCCCGACCTGCGCTCGCGTTCGCCGCGCGTGCTGGTCAGCGGGCAGGCGCATGGCGCGACGGCAAAGTTCCTGCAGTTCCTGCGCGTCTCGCCGCTGCGCACGAGCGCCGGCCGCTTCACCGAGGCGATGAGCGCGAGCGGCGACGGACGCTTGCGGCTGAAGCTCGAGCTGCCGCTCGCGGAGCTGCGCAATACGAAGGTCGCGGGCGAGTACGAGCTTGCGGGCAACGAAGTGACGCTCGCGCGAGACGTGCCGCCGCTTACGCAGGCGCAGGGCAGCGTGGCGTTCACCGAATCGACACTCGCGCTGCGCGATGTCCGCGCGCGCGCCTTCGGCGGGCCGCTGACCATCTCGGGCGGCACGCGCCGTGGCAGCAGCGTCATCGAGTTCGTGGCGCGCGGCGACGGGCAGCCGGCCGAGCTCGGGGCGCTCTTGGACGAGCCGCTGCGCCGCTACCTAAGCGGCTCGGCGCCTTACATCGCCACCGTGACGCTGCGCGACGGCCTGCCGCGTGTCAGCGTGGAGAGCCCGCTGCGCGGCGTTGCCTCCGCGCTGCCCGCGCCGCTTGCCAAAACCGCCGTCGATGTCCTGCCGCTGCGCGTCGACTATGTGCCGAGCGAGACCGGGGACCGCATCTCGGTGGCGCTCGGCCGACGCGCTGCCGCCGAAGTGCGCCGCGTACGCGAAGGCGACGCGATGCACGTGGAGCGTGGGGCGCTTTCGCTCTCACCGCCGACGCATAGCGTGCGCCTTCCCGAGCGCGGTGTGCTCATCTATGGGTCGACCGCCGCCCTCGATCTCGATCGCTGGCGCAGCGTCTTCGCCGGCAGCGGCAAGACCGGCGGCGCGAGCACTCTGCCGGTGAGCGTCGAGCTGAAGGCCGCGCGCGTCGACTTGCTCGGCAAGCGCATCCAAAACGTCGCCGTGCGTGCCACCGGCGACGCCGCCGGCTGGTCCGCGGTGCTCGACGCCGACGAAATCGCAGGGCAGCTCACGTATCGCGCCGAAGGCGCGGGACGGCTCGTCGGGCGGTTACTGCATCTCAGCGTCCCGGCCGCCACGCCGGCGAGCGGTGCCAATCCACCGACAAGCCCGAGCGACCTGCCGGCACTCGATATCGCGGTGGAAAGCTTCAACCTGCGCGGCAAGGAGCTTGGCCGTCTCGAGCTTCTCGCCGTTCCCGAAGGACCGGACTGGCGGATCGACAAGCTGGCGCTTGCGAGCGAGGACGCTACGCTCGACGCCAAGGGCCGCTGGCGCGGTGGCCTTGCCACCGACCTCGACTTCAGCCTGCACGCGAGCGATGCCGGCAAATTTCTCGGCCGCGTCGGCTACCCGAACGCGGTTCTCGGCGGCAAGGCGGAGCTCGCCGGATCCCTCAGCTGGTCGGCCGAGCCGAGCCATATCGACTACCCGAGCCTGACCGGCGAGCTCAGGCTCACCGCCGAGGACGGCCAGTTCCTCGAGATCGATCCGGGGTTCGGCAAGCTGATCTCGCTCATGAACCTGCAGGCGCTGCCGCGGCGCATCGCGCTCGACTTCCGCGATGTCTTTTCGAAGGGCTTTCGCTTCGACCGCATCGAGGCCGCGTCCAACGTCGATCACGGCGTGATGGACATCCATCAGTTCCGCATGCGCGGCCCGGCGGCCGAGGTGGCGATGTCCGGGCGCGTCGACCTGGCGCGCGAAAGCCAGGCGCTCAAGGTACGCGTCGTGCCGAGCCTCGGCGGCTCCGCCTCCACCCTGGTGACGATCGTCAACCCGGTGGCCGGGGTCGCCTCGGCGCTCGCGCAGAAGGTGCTGAAGGACCCGCTCGGCCGACTCTTCGCGCACGAGTTCGACGTCAGCGGCAGCTGGGCCGATCCGAAAGTGGTCAACCTCACCGTGGCGCCGCCACCCACGGAGACCGCCACGCAGTGAGCAAGGTGCGCATTGCGGCGGTGCAAATGGTGTCCGGGCCCGAGCTCGCCCCGAACCTCGAGGCCGCCGCGCGACTGATCGCCGCGGCCGCCGCAGCCGGGGCACGGCTCGTCGCGCTGCCGGAAAATTTCTACTGCATCGGCCGATCCGAGACCGACAAGGTTCGCTTGCGCGAGCCCGACGGTCGCGGCCCGATCCAGGATTTTCTCGGCCGCGCGGCGCGTGAGCATCACATCTGGCTCGTCGGCGGCACGGCTCCGATCGCCTGCGCCGACGAGCGACGCATCCGCAGCGCCTGCCTGGTCTACGACGACAGCGGCGAGCGCGTCGCACGCTACGACAAGATGCATCTCTTTCGCTTTTCCTCTGGCGATGAGCGCTACGACGAATCCCGCACTCTCGAAGCGGGCGATCGCCCGGTCGCCGTGTCGAGCCCGTTCGGGCGCCTCGCGCTTTCGGTTTGCTACGATGTGCGCTACCCCGAGCTCTACCGCGCGCTCGCGCCCTTCGACGCCATGTTCGTGCCGTCTGCTTTCACCGTGCCGACCGGCGCGGCGCATTGGGAGACGCTGCTACGGGCGCGGGCGATCGAGAACCAGGCTTATGTCATCGCTCCCGCCCAGGGCGGTACGCATGCCGGCGGCCGGCGCACCTACGGCCACAGCCTGATCGTCGACCCATGGGGCGAGCCGCTGGCGGTGCAAGCCGAAGGCGAAGGCGTGGTGCTCGCCGACATGGATGCCGCCCGCATCCACGAAGTGCAGGCGGCGCTGCCCGCGCATGCCAACCGGAGAATGCATTGATACTCGACACCGCCAAAAGCACGCTGCTCGCACCGTTCGACCTCGAGGCCGCCAAGCTCGAGCAGGTCTTCGGCACGCTGGCGACGCGTCGCGTCGACTACGCCGATCTCTACTTCCAGTACTCGCGCTCCGAGGGCTGGTCGCTCGAGGAAGGCATCGTCAAGTCCGGCAGCTTCAACATCGAGCAGGGCGTCGGCGTGCGCGCCGTCTCCGGCGAGAAGACGGCCTTCGCCTACTCCGATGAAATCAGCCTCAACGCCCTGCAGGACGCGGCTCGTGCCACACGTGCCATCGCCGCCGCCGGGCAGGCGCGCCTGGTCAAGGCCGGCTCCCGCCGCTTGCCGGTGCAGCTCTACGCCGCGATCGATCCGATCGCCTCGCTCGCCTCGGAGCACAAGGTGGCGCTCCTCGAGAAGCTCGAGCGCAAATGCCGTGCGCGTGATCCGCGTGTTACGCAGGTGATGGCGAGCCTCGGCGGCGAGTACGAGGTGGTGCTGATCGCGCGCGCTGACGGCCAGCTCGCCGCCGATGTGCGGCCGCTGGTGCGCCTCTCCGTGCAGGTGATCGCCGAGCAGAACGGGCGGCGCGAAGCGGGCAGCGCCGGCGGCGGCGGTCGCACCGACTACTCGCACTTCACCGACGCAGTGCTCGACCTCTATGCGGAGCAGGCCGTGTCGCAGGCATTGGTGAATCTCGAGGCGCGTCCGGCGCCCGCCGGCACCATGGCCGTGGTGCTCGGCCCCGGCTGGCCGGGCATCCTGCTCCACGAAGCTGTCGGCCACGGCCTCGAAGGCGACTTCAACCGCAAAGGCAGCTCCGCGTTCAGCGGGCGTCTCGGCCAGCGCGTCGCAGCGCCGGGCGTGACGGTGGTCGACGACGGCACGCTGCCCGGCCGGCGCGGCTCGCTCACGGTCGACGACGAAGGCACGCCGAGCCGGCGCAACGTCCTCATCGAGGACGGCGTGCTGCGCGGCTACATGCAGGACAGCCTCAACGCGCGGCTCATGAAGATGCCGCTCACCGGGAACGCGCGCCGCGAGTCCTTTGCGCACCTGACCATGCCGCGCATGACCAACACCTACATGCTGGCCGGTCCGCACGATCCGGCGGAAATCATCCGCAGCGTGAAGCGCGGCCTCTATGCCACGAACTTCGGCGGCGGCCAGGTTGACATCACCAACGGCAAATTCGTCTTTTCTGCCGCCGAGGCCTATCTCATCGAGGACGGCAAAGTCACGCACCCGGTCAAAGGCGCCACGCTCATCGGCAATGGTCCCGATGCTCTGACGCGCGTCTCGATGATCGGCAACGATCTCACGCTTGACACCGGCATCGGCACCTGCGGCAAGGAGGGCCAGAGCGTGCCGGTCGGCGTCGGCCAGCCGACGCTGCGCATCGACGCCCTGACCGTCGGTGGCACCATCGGAGGAAATTCGGCCTGAGCGGCGTCGATTCGCTGGTCGAACGCATCGCGGACGGCGCGTTCATCGCGCTGCCTCCCGACTACTCGCTGCCGGCGATGGACGCGGTGCGCGCGCTCATCCGCCGCAAAGCGAACGGTTTGCGCCTCCTCGGCGTTCCCGTGCTGGGACTCTCGGCCGATCTGCTGATCGGCGCCGGCTGCGTCGCCGAAGTCCACTCCAGCGCCGTATCGCTCGGCGAGGCGGGGCTCGCACCGCGCTTCGGCGAAGCGGCGGAACGCGGCGAGATCAAGATCGTCGACTACACGTGCCCTGCGGTGCACACCGCGCTGCAAGCAACGGAGAAGGGCGTGCCGTACATGCCGCTGCGCGGCGTGATCGGCTCCGATCTCGTGCCGCCGCACGCCGACTGGCGCGTCGCGCAGAATCCGTTTGCCGGCGCCGCAGATCCGATCCTGCTGGTCGCCGCCATCGTGCCGGACGTCGCGCTGTTCCACGCGCGCTGGGCCGACGAAGCCGGCAACGTCTGGGTCGGCCGCCGGCGCGAGCTCGCCACCATCGCACACGCCGCGCGCCAAACCTATGTAACCGTCGAAGAGTTTCGCCCAGGCGACATGCTGGACGATGAGCTGCTCGCGCCGGGCGTGATCAGCGCGACGTATGTCAGCGGCATCGCACGCGCCGAGCGCGGCGCCTGGCCGCTTGGCGTGCCGGACGTCTACGCCATCGACGACTCGCACCTCGCCCTGTACGCAAAAGCTGCCCGCACGCGCGCGGGCTTCGAGCAGTATCTGCGCGATTTCGTGTGGCAAGAGCGGAAGAGCTCCTTGCCTGTCTGATCGCGCGGCTGATCGCCGAGGCGAACCATGTCGCGGTCGGCGCCGCCTCGCCGATTCCCGCCACTGCCTGCGAGCTGCTGCGCGCGCAAGGCCGGCCGCTGCGCGTCACGCGGCTGCACAAGCGTAAAGGCAACCCCTTCAGCGAAGGTTCGCGCGAGCTCTTCGACCTCGCGGGGCAGGGGCGCATCGACTACTTCTTCCTCGGCGGCGCGCAGCTCGACGGCGAAGCGAACATCAACCTCGTGCGCGCCGAAGGGCGGCGCTTTCCCGGCTCGTTCGGCTCGGCCTTCATGTACTTCAGCTGCCGCACGATCCTCTTTCGCGAGGAGCATTCGCGCCGCGTGCTCGTGCCGCGGGTCGAGTTCATCTCCGCACCCGGGTGGTCGCCGCCCGAGGTGGTGCGCCGGGGCGGCCCCGTGGCGCTCGTCACCGGCAAGGCGCATTTCACCTGGCAGGCCGACAAGCGGCGGTTCCGCCTGGCGAGCGTCCATCCGGGGGAAACGCCCGCCGGCGTGCAAGAAGCGACCGGCTTCGCCTACGACGAGGACGCGGTGGGCGAGACGCCGGCGCCGACGCCGCTTGAGCTCGAGCTGCTGCGCGGGCCGGTGGCGAGCGCCATCGCCGCCGATTACCCCGACTTCGCGCGCCGGGTGTGGAGCTAGACTAGCGGCATGAACGCTCCCGAAAAAGTGCGGCAATACGACCGGGCCGCTCAAACGGTCGGGAACATCGTGCATCTCGAGCACTTCAACGTCGTGATCCCGGACCAGCGCCTGGCGACCCTGTTCTACGTCGTCGGCCTCGGCGGCACGCGCGATCCGTATCTCTTCACCGGCCTCGAGAACATGTGGGTGAACTTCGGCCGCACGCAATGCCACCTGCCGAGCCGTGCAATGCCGCCGCGCGCCGAGGTGCTGCGCGGCACGGTGGGACTGGTCGTGCCGAATCTCGAAGACCTGGAAAAGCGCCTTACGCACGCGGGCAGCGAGATGAACCGCGTCGTGCCGGAAGCCAAGACCAAGTTTTCCTGGTCGCGCAAAGGCGAGGTCGTGGAAGCGACCTGCCCTTGGGGCAACCGCGTACGCTGCCACGCGCCGTCGCCCGAATACGGCCGCACCGAGCTCGGCATCGTTTACGTGGATTTCGACGTGCCGCGCGGCACCGCGGACGGTATCGCGCGCTTCTACGATCAGGTGATGCGCGCGCCGGCAACCGCCGAGGGCGGCCGCGCTACCGTGAGGGTGGGGAAAAACCAGCGGCTGATGTTCACCGAGACCGACCGCCCGCTTGCGGAATACGACAACCACCACATCCAGATCTACATCGCCGATTTTTCCACGCCATATGAATGGCTGAAGGCGCGCGATCTCATCACCATGGAGACCGACGCCAACGAGTGGCGCTTCCAGTGGATCACCGATCCGCGCGATAACAAGCCGCTCTTTCAGATCGAGCACGAGGTGCGCAGCATGAAACACCACCTCTACGCGCGGCCGCTGGTGAACCGCAACCACGGCATCACCAACATGACCTACCAGCCGGGTCAGGACAGCTTCCGGGGCGTGTACTGAACAAGCCGCTCGCCACGCCGCTCTGGAACGACTATGAGCGGCCGCACGCCGATCTGCGCGAGGCCATCGAGCGCATCGAGCGCGCCGGCGAGCTCTTGCGCATCAAGGGCGCCGACTGGAACCTCGAGATGGGCACGCTCGCCGAGATCGTCTATCGCGAGGAAACGCCGCCCGCCATCCTCTTCGAAGACATTCCCGGCTACCCGGCGGGCTATCGCGCGATTTCCGGCACCACCAACTCGGCGAAGCGCCTTGCCATCGTGCTCGGTTTCGCGCCACCGT
>Ga0070705_100001360_pt1 | contig 13041 bp, 14 predicted proteins | sample KBSK5253metaG_FD_65455 | JGI IMG/M metagenome (GOLD analysis project Ga0070705, IMG submission 65455) | Corn, switchgrass and miscanthus rhizosphere microbial communities from Kellogg Biological Station, Michigan, USA - KBS K5-25-3 metaG | ecosystem: Host-associated > Plants > Roots >... | reverse complement strand
CCGGAAGATCTCGCGATACTCCAACGCCTCCGACGGGATGCAGAGCTGTTCTTCGAATTCCTGCACGGGCGCCCAGGTGTAGACCTGCTTCATGACGAAGTACGGCTTGGTGTACATCTTGGGATCGTCAATCGTCACGCTGACCTCGAGGTGGTCGTGATCGATCCGCCGGTACCGCTCCTCGACTTTCGCATCCATGCTGCGTGGATGGCCCTGTTCATCGGCCCACGCGTCTTCGTTGAAGCCCGTGGTCGTGACGACGAACGTGTAGTCGTCGGCCCATGTGCCGACCGAATAGCCGTAATATCTCGGATCGCGCGCGTCCTTGGCCGGCGTGCCGACGTTGGTCGGGAGCGGACGCCCATCCGTCCAGATCTCGCGCCAGATGCGTTGGTACTGCAGCAGCTGCAGCGTGCGCCGTGGCACGTGCTCGAAGGCGAACCCGCGGGTTTCGAACAGCGCGCTGCGCGGGAACCCCTCTGGATTGCAGGTCACGAGCGGATCGTTGGTTTGCGCGATCGGCACCGCGCGCGGGCCCTGCAACGGTTTGGTCGCATCGAACAATTGCTGCCCGAGCGCGGTCATCGGCGGCGGTGGTTGCTTGCGCGGCGAGACCGGGCCCAACCAATGGCCGCTGATGTCACGGCGAGGCGCCGGACCTGCGGCTTTCGTCGCCGCGGACGCCGGCTGCTGTTGTTGCCGCTGGGCGAGAGCCGGGATGGCGATCAGCGAGAACGCAATGACGGCAGGGAGATACGCACTGGTTTTCATCTCCGCCTCCTACTGGCTCTGGCGGTTTCGTTCACCCCAGCTCAGAACCGTGCCGTCAGCTTTCGTGACTCTGAGCATGCGACCGAACTTGGTGCCGTTCCGCGCAGGATTCGCGTCAACTGTAATCACCTCGCCGGCGACGACCGAATTCTTCGTCCACCCGTCGGTCATCAGTGCCGAGGGACTGCCCGTTTCGAGCGTCCAGCGAACGACCTCGCCTGTTTCGTCTTTGACGTCGAGGACCATGATGCCGTGCGGGTTTCTCCACGCGTAGCTGATGACCTTCGCATCCTTGAGCGTCGTGCGTTTCGCCTGATCGTAGGCCACGTCCGAATGGTGAGCGAAGACCGGGGCGGCCGTGAGGATGGCGGTCATGACGACTGCGAAGGCGACGATCCTGGTTCTCATCGGCAACTTCTCCTTCTTCGGTCAGCGCCTGGCGCCGGGTCCGCGACTGCGCGTAGGTAAATGTAGATGAAAGACGCCGATGATAACAGCTACGGTCGAGAACTAAAAAGTGGGTGCGGCGGACTAGACTTCCCAGCCATGCGGCGCACCACACAGATCGCGATGCTCATTCTGTTGGGGTCGTCGGTCAATGCGGCCGGGGGCGGGGGGTGGTGCCTTCCTCCGCTTTGCAGAGGCCGGCGGCCGCTTCGACGATCTCGCGCTGATCGCCATCAGTCATCTCCATCCGGATCATGTGTCCGATCTTCCGGCCCTGCTGTGGGGCGACTTCGTGCGGAAGACTGCCCTTCGCATCGCGGGGCCGTCGGGGAACGCGGATGCTCCCGCCTTTGGCGCCTTCCTCCAGCAGTTGTTCGATCCGCAGACGGGCGCATTCAGGATGTTGGGATCGACACTCGGGGGTGTCGGTCGCGTCGCCCCACTGGACGTCATCGTCGTTGACACGCCGGGCGCCAGGCCCGCTACCGTTCTGAAGGGCGACGGCCTGATCGTCACGGCGTTCAGCGTGCCGCATGGAAAACATCCCGACGCTCGCTTACCGCGTCGCGGTCGGAGATCATGCAATCGTGTTCGGGACGGACCAAACCGGCACCGATCCCCGTTTTGTCGAATTTGCCCGCGGCGCCGACCTGCTCGTCCTGCACATGACGGTCGGCGTCGGCGTCAAAAGCCCGCTGCATGCGGCCCCGGATGTCGTCGGGCGGATCGCACGTGACGCGAAGCCGGCGCGGCTGATTCTCAGCCACCTCGATCCGGGCAATCTCGACGAGGCGGTTGCGGAGGTAAAGAAGCAGTACACGGGACCGATGACCATCGGTGCGGATCTCCAGTGCACGCCGGTGCCATCGCTTGGTTGCACGCACGCTGGTTGGAGACCGAGGAATGCGCCGCGAGCCGACGACCCGAATCAGGCGCGATCGCATGTCACGCCTCGGGCGTCAGAATTTGCCGAGGCCCTCAGTCAGCTGGATCTAGGTTCCCTTGGGATCGGTCAGGTACGCGGTCCCGATGCCGTCCTGTATGCGATACGGACTGACAGCTTCACGCGCTTCGCTTCGAGCTGGGTGCAGAAGGCCGCGAGATCCCTGACCTCGAACCCGATGTGATCCAGCGCGCGGCCCCGCGTGGGCACGCTGGCAGGCGCCGGAGAAAATCGGAGATTGGTGGTCGGAATCGTGCTCTGTGACGACGGGATGGCCGCCTTGTTCCACGCCGGAGCGGTGAGCACGGTTCGCGTCGCAGCGTCGGCTCGAAGCGCGTGCTCGGGGCCCCAACTCGGGGATCCAACCCGAGTGCCTGAGCGCAAGAGCTGGCCCTGAAAGAAATTCCAGTCACACAGCATCAGGCGACGTGTGGATCGGGTGATCACAGTCGCCGCGCCGTTATCGTAAGGGTACGGTCCGTATCTCGGAGCTGCCCACGGCCATCAAAGCAGGTCCCATGGTCTGTGATCGTGATAAAGATGGCCGTGCTGGTCGCGGTGCCGCTGAACGTCTGCTTGGAGGTAAATTGCGCACAGTAGCCGCCAAAAGAGGGATCCGCGCGAAAGCTCGTAATGGTCCCGTCCACCGCCATTTGGGCGATGAATTTGGACCTCCACGTGCAGTGCCGGCCGCTGTCACCGGAACCCCCATCCAAGTCCGCCAATCCTGAAAAGGTATCGCCTGTCTGCTCGAGAACATTCAACCTGGCGGTGCAGCCGTAAGTATTGCTACCACCCGTATCTCGAAACTCGAGCACAAGTCTCCCGCTTCCGGGGTAGACGCCGAGGAGCGAGGGGTAAGCAGGGACTGGAGTTGGCGCTGACGGCAGAGGCGCCGTGCTGCCGCACGCACTAACCACGAGCGCTCCCGCCAGGTAGACTGCCGCGGCGATTCGTCGGATTCGGGATCGTGAGAGACCCACGAGGATGCCCGGTGCAACCCGGGTGCCTGAGCGCAAGGGCTGGCCCTGGTAAGGAATTCCATTCAAACAGCACTGGATACGGGAATTACGGTAGCGCCAATCCGCCGTCGTGTCTGCGTTCCGCCGTGCGCGCGCGTAATATTTCAAGGATCATGCAAGGAGCAGAGCAACGGTTCAGCAGGCACGTGCTGAGTGCAATCGCCGCGCTGGTCATCTGCGTCGCGGGGTGCGGGGGTGGATCTGAATCTCCCACGACGCCGACACCAACGAGCGCGCCGTTTCTCTCGTTTACAAGCACCGCGGGTGACCTGGTCGGTCGCGGGCGATCCGATCGGATTGACTTGACTCGCGTGACGTTCTCGGGTGGGGTGTCAGACAACAACCGCGTTCTGCACGTGCAGATCCTCGGCGCGCCGGGCCTGTCGTCGATGATTCTGACGCTGGGAGCGGCGCCAGGGCAGATGCTCGCACGAGGTAACTACCCGAACGCGAAGTTCGACGTCTCCGGGGTGACGCTGTCCTTCGGCATCGCCGGATCTGCCTGTCCGAGCACCGGCCAGTTCGAGGTGTTGGACATCGCCTTCGGGCCCAGCGGCGGCTTCGGCGGCTACTCGGCCAGCATCCAGCGCCTGCATGCCACGTTTAGACAAAGCTGCAATGGATCGCCTTCGGACAGCATCAGCGGAGAGGTGCTGCTACTGAACACACCTCTGGGTTGACGATCGGCTCGCGCAGTTGACCGCTTCGAATTGCCACACTGCTCCGACTAACGCTTGTAAAGCTCCGCCCGAACCGCGGGTATCCATTGCAGATCCAGCCCGTAGGAGGAAACTGGTTGTGGACCCATCCGGTGAACCAACTGGGCGCGCGGTCGACATACCGATGGACGGACTTAGGCGTGCGGCCTGAACACGCTGCCTTTAGTGCTGTCTACCTGGACACAATCTCAACGAGGTGGCGGGGGCGGAAGATCGGCAGGCGGGGTCATGTCGAACCGTTGCCTGCCTGTTTTGGGATCGATAGCCCTGTCGAAGTCCGTGCAGAAACTGATCTCCACAGCCGTACGTTTTGGCACGCGCTTATACAGTCGCGTCCGCCTGTCCGGCGCGATAAAAATCTCGGGCGCCGTCGTCGTGATTTCGAACTGCAGGGTGTCCGCGTCACGCAGGGATATGCGCTCCGTAATTTTTACGTTGCGCCCGATCGGAACGGCACCCGCGATCGGCTCGGGATACAGTGCCTGGGGATGGATACCGATCGTCTCGACCACGAGCGTCTCGCCCTCCCAGTGACCGACAGACATACCCGTGTTCGATGGATCCACTTCGCCGGGCAGCGATCGCCCGTCTGTGTAGATCCGCCGAATAAGGCCGCTCTCGTTCGTAAGGGTGACGCGGCCGGGAGTGAACAACAGCTCGACGCTTTCCACAAAACCGCCGCTGTAACCCGTGAACTGGCTTGGTCTGCAGTACAGCTCCCGAAACCCGCCGGCGTCACTGCTCGCCGTTTTCTGCATCGCCTCCAACAGTTCGGGCTTCAGCGGAGCGGGTGCGCGTCGAAGTTCCGCGGTTGGCGCCTCTTGGAGTCCCCACCACCCTCTCCAGTTCGGCAGCGATTTCTGTTGCCCGTTCGCGGAGTCGGTCAAAAAAAGGGCGAGCGCGACGGCGCAACACGCGCAACGGAGACGTGACGGATCTGCGCTGCCCACACTTCGTCGATTCATTGCGGCACCTTCGCTTCGGCCGGCAGGCCTGTAGCGCCGGGTCCGCCGACGCCCAAGGCAACACGACCGTCCGCATGCGTGCCTTTGATGAAGTGCCCTCCCGTTCGACCATCTTTCAGCGGCGAGTATTCGACCGTGATCTTCTCTCCCGCAGTGAACGTGGACTTCGTCCAGCCGAGCCGGGAGAGAACGCTTATTGAACCGTTCTCGAACGCATAGAGATCGTACCCTGAAGGCGAAGCGGCATTCGGAACGTACACCCAGACGTATACATGAGGATTCATCCATTCGACCTTCGCAACAATGCCGGTGACACTGAGCGTTTTCGTTCCGTCGAACATCGCATAAGAGTGATGTGCCCACGCCGCACTCGGCGGGATCAGCGCCACGCCGAGCGCGTGGGCGAAAATGGCCGCCCATCGGCTCCATCGGAATCGCCTGTCGCTCATCACAACCTCCCGGTCGCGAATACTTCGAGCTGGCACTATTTTGAGAACGGGAATACATGGAGCCTGGCACTTGCGTCGGCTGCGTCGATGGTCCAACGGACGCGCATCAGGCGCGGTAGCGTTTATCGATCCGGGCAAGGAGCTCGTCGCGGTGCAGTAACCGTCCTTCTCGTGCCGACAGACGACCCTTTTCTACCTCGCGTCTGAACCACTCGTCACGTTCAACGGACGTCGCCAGCAGGTCCAACGCCAGCTCGGCCTTGCATCCCGCGCCTTCCGCAAGGCGATTCAACTTGGCCGCGAGCGCCGGCGGAACATGCAGTCCATGGAGTCAGCGTAGGGCGAGCGCGAGGGGCTGTCAATGCCGATGTTGCCCTGTGATCGCGTCGCCGTTGCCGCTTCGTGTCACCGATGCTTTCGAGTATCCCGTCGTGGGATCGAAAGGCGTGCATCGGCGTGCCCAACCCGAAATCCCTCGCTCAGCCGACCGCAATCCCCGCATTGTTGACGGGGAAGGAGCTGCTGTCTCCGCTGCCGTGCTGCGGCCGCGTGCGACGCGAGTTCGCCAAGGAGATGAACCGGTTGCGAATGGAGCAACGAGCCGGCATCTCGAACGCGAAGCGCGAGCTCGAGCGGGTTAAGCGCGAGATCGAGCAGGTGATCGACGCCATCTGCAACGGCGTGCCTGGCCGAGAGGTCAAATTCAGAATGGAGAAGCTTCAGGAGCGCAAAGAAATCCTTGAGAAGCACATCGAAACGGCCAACGAACCACCGCCACTTCTGCACCCAAGCATGGCCGATCTCTACCGGACGAAAGTCGAACAGCTCGCGTCGCGCTGCAGGCGTCTATTCGCGATTGATCTGCCCATTCATCAATCTGGCCTGGTTCGGCGCCGGCGGGATTGCGATGACCGGCCTCCCCGCGACGCGCGGCGAATGGTGACGCCACACCCGGGCGGCGCTGTGTTGCACCGCCCTTACACCGTCGTCACACGCCCGAGATCCCCCGCCTGCTAGCGTCGCAGCTCTGACCTTCCCATGTGGGGAACGGAGGAGCGCAACAATGACGAAGCGAAGGGCGTGGAACGTACTTCTTCTTTCGGGCGCGGCAGCAGCCGCGCTGGCGACGACCGTGGTGATCGGCAGCGATGGCGATGAGCGGCAGGGCGATCGGGACGATCGCGATGGACGTGAACCGTACTCGATCGGCTTGTGGGGCGACCTTCCCTACTCGGACCTGCAGGCGAAGACGGGCGTGCCGAACCTGATCGCCGACATGAACGCCCGCAAGCTCGCGTTCACCGTCCACGACGGCGATTTGAAGGTGGGCAGCGGCGTCCCCGGTTCGCAGACCCCTACGACGTGCAGCGACGCGATGTACCTGCAGGCGCTCGGCTACCTGAACTCGCTCGACGCGCCGGCGATGTTCACGCCCGGTGACAACGACTGGACCGACTGCGATCGGCCGGCAAACGGCGGCTTCAACGCGCTGGAGCGCCTCGACCACGAGCGCGCGCTGTTCTTCAGCACGCCGTTCTCGCTGGGCCGGCACCCCATGCGTCAGGAAGTGCAGGCCGGCCCGCTCTGCCGCGGCATCAGCGGCTTCGTGCCATGCGTCGAAAACCGCCGGTGGCACGTCGGCGGCGTCACCTACGCGACGCTGAACGTGCAGGGGTCGTGCAACAACCTGTGTGACGTCGCTCCCGACGCGGCTGAGTACATGGCACGCAACCAGGCCAACATCGTCTGGCTGCAGGAGACGTTCGCGGACGCCGTCGCGCGCGACTCGGCGGCGATCATGCTGATCGCGCAGGCCGACCCGGGCTGGGACGCGACCGATGGCACGCGGGCTCCCCTGCGTGATGCGAAGACGCTCGCCGAAACCGACGGCCAGCCGGATGGGTTTCAGCAGTACCTGAGCGCGCTTCGCGACGAGGTGATCGTCTTCCGCCGGCCGGTTGCTTACGTGCACGGCGACTCGCACTACTTCCGCCTCGACAAGCCGTTCCTCGATGCGAAAGGCAGGCGGCTGGAGAACTTCACGCGCGTTGAAACCTTCGGCGATAACCAGGCCAACGGCAACAACGACGTGAACTGGTTGAAGGTGCGCGTTGACGTGCGTAACCGCGAGGTGTTCTCGTACCAGCCTCAGATCGTGCCGGCCAACCGGACGGCCGTCCCCGCGCCCTGACACTCCGCCGAAGCCGGAAGCGGCAGGCCAGCCCCACTCGCAAAGCGGGGCTGGCCGACCAATACCTACTTCATCGCAGCCCCGTCCGAATCACCTGATTGAACAGCCGCGGAGGCATCTGGTCCGCGTCCGCGAAGTTGAAGCCCGCCGTCACGCGATCCCAGTACGCCGCGTCGTGCCGGGGCGTGATCGTCGGACCGGCTGCGTAGCGCAGCGGCCTCGCGGTCTCCGCGCTGGCAACCGTCGTCGTCGCGAGAACGGTGGACGCTTTCGCCACGAAGGTCCACCGGCCGCACAGGTACAGCCATTGCCGCCAGGAGTCGCCTGAGGTTGCCTCCAGGCAAGGACGTCATCCGTGGCGATCATCGGCGTGGTGCTGCTCGCGACGAGCAGCCGCATCCGTATGGCAGAAAAGCGGTCCGGTCCCGGCGCAATGATGCTGCGAAGCAATCACTGACAACCCTGGCCGCAGTTGGCCGTTCGGACTATGCCGCTTTCGCCACGGCGATCGGCTCCAGGGCGACGGCAAGTACCTCGTCGACGGATGCCACGACGTGGAAGTGCATCCTGTCCCGCACGTCGGCGGGCACGTCGTCGAGATCGTGCTGATTGCGCTGCGGCACGATCACGTCAGTCAGTCCGGCGGCATGCGCAGCCAGCACTTTCTGCGTGAGGCCGCCAATCGGCAGCACCCGTCCCTGCAGCGTCACTTCACCGGTCATCCCGACCGTGCTCTTCACGGGCCGGTCCGTCAACAGCGACGCCACCGCCGTCACCATGGTGATGCCGGCGCTCGGCCCGTCCTTCGGGATTGCGCCGGCCGGCACATGGAGGTGCACCTCGCGCCCATCGAGCGCGTGTTCGTCGATCCCCAGCTCGCGAGCGTGACTCTTCACGTAGGTCAGCGCGATGCGCGCCGACTCCTTCATCACGTCGCCGAGCTGTCCCGTCAACACCAATCCGCCCTTGCCGGGCATCGAGGCAGCTTCGACGAAGAGGACGTCGCCACCGACACCGGTCACGGCCAGGCCGGTCGCCACGCCGGGCACCGCGGTGCGAATGGCCGCCTCGTGCTCGACTTTGGCCCGCCCGAGCGCATCGCGCACGGCGCGGACGTCGATCGTCACCGGGGCCGGTGAATCCGCGGATGCGATTCGCGTCGCGGTCCGCCGCAGCAGCGTTCCGAGCTCGCGCTCCAGCTGGCGGACACCCGCCTCCCGCGTGTAGTCCGCGACGACGACGCGCAGCACGGCGTCGGTGACGTCCACTTCTTCGGCACGGAGTCCATTGCGCTCGATCTGACGCGGCCACAGGTGGCGCCGCGCGATCGCCACCTTCTCTTCGGTGGTGTAGCCATCGAACCGGATCACCTCCATCCGGTCGAACAGCGCCGGAGGAATCGTGTCGGCGACGTTCGCCGTCGCGACGAACAGCACCTGGGAGAGATCCAGCTCGACGTCGAGATAGTGGTCGCGAAACGCGTGGTTCTGCGCCGGGTCGAGCACTTCCAGCAGCGCCGCCGATGGATCGCCACGCCAGTCCGCGCCGAGCTTGTCGACTTCGTCCAGCAGGATGACCGGATTCATCGTCCCGGCGTCGCGCAGCGCGCGCACGAGCCGCCCCGGCAGCGCGCCGATGTAGGTGCGCCGGTGGCCACGGATTTCCGCCTCGTCACGCACGCCGCCGAGCGACATGCGGACGAACTGCCGCCCCGTCGCCCGGGCAATCGACTCCCCGATGGAGGTCTTGCCCGTTCCCGGAGGGCCGATCAGCGTGAGGATGACCCCCGATCGGCGCGTCTCCGCCATTCCACGGTCGGTGCGCAGCTTGCGGACAGCGAGGTACTCGGTGATCCGCCGCTTCACGTCGTCGAGGCCTTCGTGATCGGCGTCGAGGACTTCGCGCGCGTGAGACGGATCGAGATGCTCGTCGGACCGTTTATCCCAGGGGATGGCAAGCAGCCAGTCGAGATACGTCCGGATCATGCCCGATTCGGCGTTCGCATCTCCCATCCGCTCGAGCCGGCCCAGTTCGCGGTCTGCCTGCTGCTGCACCGTCTCGGGCATCCCGGCCGCCGAGATTTTCCGACGGTACTCGTCAACGACCGAGCCGTCCTCTTCACCCAGCTCCTTGCGGATGGCTTCCATCTGGCGGCGCAGGAAATACTCGCGCTGCTGCTTCTGTGCGCCATCTTCCACGTCGTCATGGATCCGCTTCCGCACCTGCAGCTCGGCGAGCCGCTCGCGCTGAAGCTGCAAGGCCAGGGTGAGCCGCTCGACGACGCCCAGCGTTTCGAGCAATTGAATCTTCTGGCTGAAGTTCAGGTCCGGCGAGTAGCCGGCCGTGTCGGCGAGGGCGCCCGTATCGGTGATCGACCGGACGAATGCGCGGATGCGGCCGTCGTCGCCGCGCAGCTCGAGGATCTCGTCCACGACCGCGCGGTATTCGCGCTCCAATTCGTGGGTGAGGGTGCCGGCGGGCCGCTGGTCCGGACGGGCTTCGACGTCGACGCGCAGGACACCGTCGGCGTCAGTGCTCGCCGCACCCGCAATCCCGCGGTGCAGCGCGGTCAGCGTCACCGCGAGTCCGCGGCCGGCAAGTCGGACGTGTTCCGACACTTCAGCCACCACGCCGACGCTCGCGTAGGTGTGGTCGTGCCGCGGCACCAGCAGCACCCGCTCGTCGCTGCCCACATCAACCGTCAGCGTGACGGGCATGCCGGGAAACACAACAGCATCATCCAGGGGAACGATTCGCAGCCTGTTCATAGTTACGGATAGGACGCGCGAGCGCCCGGAGGCGTTTCAGGGCGCCGGCGAAGTTCGACGTCCTTGAGGTATCTTGAAACGCCTCGAACCGCATGAACCTGCTGACTATTCCGACGTTCAGCGCCGCGGGCGTCTTCCACGTCGTCGTGGAGTCACCGCGCGGCACCGCGCTCAAGCTCAAGTACGACGCGCGCTGGAAGGCGATGACGGTCTCACGGCCGCTCCCCCTCGGCACCACGTTCCCCTTCGATTGGGGATTCATTCCCTCAACGACCGGCCCGGACGACGATCCGCTCGATGCACTGGTCCTGTGGGACGTCAGCTCTCATCCGGGCGTTGTGCTTCCCTGTCGGGCGATCGGCGTCATGCAGGTCGAGCAGAATCGCGCGAACAACGATCCGTCGATGCGTCTCCGGAACGATCGCATCCTCGCTGTTCCGGAGGCGGCCCGTCGCGAGCGCGATTTCAAGGGAGTCGATGCGCTGCCGTTGCGCCTGAGGGAGGAGCTCGAACAGTTCACGCTCGCCGCGACAGCCCTCGAGGGGAAGGACGTTCGGGTTATCGGCTGGGGAAGTGAGAGCGTGGCGCTGAAGTTAATCGAGGACCTGGCATCCGTCCGTCAGTAAGCGCACCCACTCCTCTATTGGACGAGTGTCTCGAACGACACCTTAGGTGTTCCGCGGGCTGCCTTAATCTTCGCCCTTGGCGTAAATCATTCGATCATCGTCTTTTTAGCCACTGGCGCATTCTGCCACGTTCGGGAGGATGGCGCCATGGAGGAAGACTCATGCATCCTGTACCACTCGATGTGATGGACGCTGTCGGACCGGCTCTCGGCGCCGTGGTGTTCGTGGCCGCGATGTCGCTCGTCGCCGAACCGACGCGCCGCACCCTCAATGCCATCATCCTGGCGGGCGCGAGCGGCGTGTACCTGAGCGGCGGCTTCGGCCTGTGGGAACTGGTCTACCCTGTCATCGGCACAGCGATTGGGTTTCGCGCGCTGCGGTCATACCGGTGGACCGCGATCGGCTGGGTCATTCATGCGTGCTGGGATCTCGCGCATCACCTCTGGGGCAATCCCATTTGGCCGTTCATGCCGAGCTCCGCGTTCGGCTGCATGATCTTCGACACCGTGATCGCGCTGTGGTTCCTGGCCGGTGCGCCGTCGTCCGTCAGGCAGCCGCACGCCGCTGCGGGCGCCGCGAGTGCGTGAACGCGTGCTAACGTCCGCTCATGCACGTCGAATCGGCGCCGCCGGCCAAGGTCGAGTACACCGCGATGTTGCTCGGCGCCACTGGCAACGTTGGCGGACAAATTCTCCATTTGCTGGTGCAGAGCCCGCTGTGCAAGAAAGTCGTCGTCGTGACCAGGCGCAACGTCGAGCAGCTCGCGAGCCCCAAGGTGCACCAGGTGGTCGTCCACATGGACACGCTGAAGGAGGAGCTTGCGCCATACGCCAAGGGCGTCGGCATCGCGCTCGCGGCGTTCGGTGTCGGCAAGGGCAGCGCGAAGATGACGGACGAAGAGGTGCGGACGATCGAGATCACCTACCCCATGGCCTTCGCATCGGCAGCCAAGGCGGGCGGCGCTCGAGTCCTGGCGATGATGACAGCGGCGGGCGCCGACCCGCGGTCGTCGACCAGGTACCTCCGCAACATCGGCGACAAGGAGAAGGAGGCGGAGGAGCTCGGGTTCGACTTTCTCGGGCTCTACCGCCCGTCCGTGATCCTCGGAAACTCCAACACGCCTTCCGCACTAGGTGTCGTCATGCCGCTGGTCCAGTGGGCGATGCCGTCTCGCTACCACTCGATTCATAAGAACGACCTGGCGCGCGCCATGGTCGCGCAGTCGGAGCAGGCGTTCCTCGCGCTCGCGAGGGGTACGGGTCCCGCGAGTCCGATAGTGAAGATTCTCGAGTACGCCGAGATGAAGCCGTTTCTCGTCGCGGCCGACAGCGCCGGCGCCTGAACTACTTTTGCGGAGGAGGGTCGACGAAGACGTAGAGCGCCGCGCGCCCGCACCTTCGACCTGATTGCCGTCGAATGTGTTCGTCGGATGATGCTCGACATCCAGAAAATCAGCGCTCCGGGGGTGCGCGTCACCCTGAGCCTTTCCCGTCCGGATCGCCGCGGCATCGATTACTGCGTCAGCTGAGGACTGCGCGCGATTCTGGGGATCGAAGACCAGCGAAGCATTAGCGCTGCCGGCGGCGGTTCGCATCCAGGGCCTGGCGATCGGGATTGATGTCGGCGACGAGGACTACGCGGACGCCATCCACGACAAGTGCCGCCGCAAGGGGCTGCTCGTCTCGACCGAAGGGACGACGGTGCTGCTGCTACCGTCGTTGGCGATCGACAAACGGACCGCCGGGAGGGGGCTGGACATTCTGGCCCGCTCGATATGAAGCGCCGCCGTGACGGCGAAGCAACAAGCGGCGCGTTTGTGAACGACCGGTGAATACGCCCGCAGCCGCCATCGCGATCAGCGCTACGGCTTGCGCGTTTGTCCCATATTTTTCCGGGAGAGCCATTTCGTCGGCGGTAACGCCTGCGCGGTCCTGCAGCGACTTCAGACCCTCGGATATGTCCCAGCCCTGGAGCTGATAGGTCCCGGCGCCTCACTGTTTACGGTGCCGACCGCCGTCAGCAGCCGCTTCAGCGGCGAGGTCTCCACCAAGGGTCCTACGAGCGCTACTAGGACACGGTGATCAGAGAGATCTTCGGCAGGATGGATGAGTTCTAGGCGGCTGGAGTGCAGCGCATGGAC
>Ga0070705_100001356_pt1 | contig 13056 bp, 11 predicted proteins | sample KBSK5253metaG_FD_65455 | JGI IMG/M metagenome (GOLD analysis project Ga0070705, IMG submission 65455) | Corn, switchgrass and miscanthus rhizosphere microbial communities from Kellogg Biological Station, Michigan, USA - KBS K5-25-3 metaG | ecosystem: Host-associated > Plants > Roots >... | reverse complement strand
CAGCGTGGATCTGCACGCGTAATGACGTCCTCGGCAATTTCGCCGTGCTGCTTGCGGCGCTCGGAGTGTTTGGAACGGGCACTGGCTGGCCTGACCTCATGGTCGCTGCAATCATGGCGACGCTTGCAATGCAGGGCGCTGGGATTGTTTACCGGCAGGCCCTGACCGAGCTGCGGCACTCAGCAAGGCCGGTCTCGGTAGCGGCGAGGTAGCAAAGAACCGACCTGTCATGGACTTTGCGCCCGGTCATCTTCCCGCGTGCGCTGGGACGTCAATCCGTAGTCAATAGAAACTCATTCCGCCGTACTGCTCCTATGTGCTCCAACTGCTTCAGATTTCGGTAAAATCGTCGAAAGCGACACATCAGAATCCGCCGCTCGCGCGCGCCGATAGAGTTGCGCAGCATCGGGATGATCTCTCGCTTGGGCCACCAACCGAATGACACGGCGCCGCTGCTGTGTCATGCGAAGATGCTGGTACGTACAACGCCTTTCGATTTGAGCTAGCCTGGCAGCATGAGCACCTCACTTAGCCCTCCTTGCAATCCACTGAGTGCACGGCAGGTAGTGGCGATCTCAACTTGATAGCAAGTCAATGACAACCTTGATGTTGAGCACGATCAAAATGGCCGCGATGGCACCTGCAAGAAGCGTCATCCAGCGAGGCGCAACCAGACTGGCCATCTTAGTCCGATCAGCGGTGAACATGACCAACGGCACGATCGCAAATGGAAGCTGAAGGCCGAGGACCACCTGGCTGAAGATGATCAACTTTGTGATGCCTCCGTGGCCGTAACCTACGACAGCCGCAATGGCCGGCAAGATGGCGAGCCCGCGGGTGGTAAGCCGTCGCGCCCAGGCCGGAAGGCGTACGTTTATGAATCCCTCCATCACCACCTGGCCCGCAAGTGTTGCGGTGACGGTGGAGTTCATGCCGCAACACAACAGTGCGACGGCGAATAGGGTTGCCGCCGTTGCAGAGCCGAGCAGCGGAGCCAAGAGACGGTGGGCTTCGCTGAGCTCGGCGACTGATGTCTGCCCGACCCTGTTGAAGGTTGCCGCGGCAAGAATAAGAATCGCAGCGTTGACGGTCAGCGCGAGCATCAGCGCAATAGTGGAATCGATCGTAGCGTACTTGATTGCTTCACGCTTGGCAGGAACGGTGTCGGCAATGATCCGCGTCTGAACGATCGAGGAGTGCAGATAGAGATTATGGGGCATAACGGTCGCGCCGATGATGCCGATGGCCAAGTAGAGCATCTCCGGGTTCTTGACGATCTCGACGGTCGGCGCAAAGCCAACAATGATTGCCCTCAAGTCCGGCTGCGCCATTGCGATCTGGATGGCGAAGCAGACGGCGATCACCCCGAGCATGCTGACAATGAACGCCTCGATCCAGCGAAAGCCGACATTCTGCAGATAAAGGATCAGAAACACGTCGAGCGCAGTGATGAAGACGCCGATTTCAAGTGGGATGCCGAATAGCAGATTGAGGCCGATGGCGGTGCCGATCACCTCGGCCAAATCGGTCGCACAGATTGCGATTTCGGCCAAGACCCACAGCAGCAAGCTGATCGGCTTCGGAAAGGCATCGCGGCAGGCCTGAGCGAGGTCGCGCCCTGTGGCGAAGCCAAGGCGAGCGCAAAGTGCCTGCAACAGGATCGCCATCACATTGGAAAACAGAGCAATCACCAGGAGCGTGTAGCCGAACTGAGCGCCTCCAGCCAGCGAGGTGGCCCAATTGCCTGGGTCCATATAACCGACGGACACCAAATAGCCGGGGCCAAGAAAGGCAAGCAGTTTGCGCCACCCGGTACCCGCAACAGGGATGGAGCCCCACACCTCGCGCAACGATGGTTCCCCGCGTGCCTGTCGCCAGCCATCGGTGACGCGCGAGGCGGTCGGTTCAGGCTTCACCTCTTGATCCAAGAACCGGTCCCTCATCTAGCGATGCAACTAAGAATGAGTTGCATCATATCCGATTGATGCGGGCGCGCAACCGTGTGCGCTTAGGGGGGCCGGTGTGAGGCAGGGGCAGATCAACGATCGAGGCCAATGGGGTAGGCTGGCGGATTACGTCTTGATCGCTCTGTCGGAGGACACCAAGCAGAAAGCATTGGATGAGGCTCTAGTGCGATAAATGTCTCTTCTGGCTCTCTGGGTCAAACCTTCCGCTGGCCGGAGGGGACCTGCCGCATGCCAGGGCATGCGCTCTTGGACAAGCCGAGAGCACTACCCGAGCGAACTCCCTATGAGGCCGCCTAATGCGGCGCATCGGGGTGCCAGCCGATGACGGCCAGCATCACGGCGAAGCCGATGACGTAGGCGACGGCGATGTGCCAGCCGTGCTTGAGCCATTGCCAGACCGACTTGGCTTCCGGATAGAGGTTGCTGAGCGCCACCCCGGCCGAGGAGCCGAACCAGATCATGGAGCCGCCGAAGCCGACGGCGTAGGCCAGGAAGCCCCAGTCGTAGCCGCCTTGCTTCAGGGCGAGCGCGGTGAGCGGGATGTTGTCGAACACGGCCGAGACGAAGCCGAGGCCCAGCGCGGTCTGCCAGGCCGCCGCCGGCAGCGTCTCCACCGGCATCAGCGAGGCGCAGGTGACGAGCGCCAGCAGGAAGATGGTGCCTTTGAGAGTCTCCGGCAGCACGGCCCAGTCGGGCCGGCGCCACACGGCCAGCACCAGCAGCGCCGCCCACACGGCGAGGCCGATCACGGGCAGCTGGTCCAGCAGCTCGCGGTAGTGCAGGTTGGCGACCACATTGGCCAGGATGGCCGCGATCAGGATCGCGAACACGATGGCCACCCGCGACCAGTCCACGCGGACGCCCGCGACCGCGTCCTTCACGATGGGCGAATAGCGCTGCTGCTGGATGGAGGCGGGGATGCCGAAGATGAAGATGGCGACGGCCACCGCGACATAAGCCTCAAGGACAGACAGGGGGCTCACGCCGGCGATCCACATCATGGTGGTGGTGGTGTCGCCCACCACGCTGCCCGCCCCGCCGGCGTTGGAGGCCGCCACAATGGCGGCGAGATAGCCGATGTGGACCCGGCCCTTGAACACCTCGCGCGCCATCACGCCGCCGATCAGCGCCGCGGCGATGTTGTCGAGGAAGCTCGACAGCACGCAGACGATGACGAGCAGCGCGAAAGCCCCCTTCCAGTCATCGGGCAGGAAGGCGGGCACCACGTCGGGCAGCTTGCTGGTCTCGAAGTGCCGCGACAGCAGGGCGAAGCCCATCAGCAGCAGGAACAGGTTGGCGAGGATCACCCATTCGTGTTGCATGTGAAGCGCGAGACCGGCGAGGCCAGTCCCGAATTTGAAGCCGGCGAAGGCGAGCTTGTAGGCGACGATGGCGGCGAGCCCGGTGAGCGCCACCTGCAGGGTGTGATGGTGGAGCACGGCGACGCCGAGAAGCGTGAGGCCGAACAGGATGAAATCGACCGGGATGCCGAGGAAGAGGATGGGCGCCGCCGCGGATGTGCCGGCAGCAGCTGCGGCGGCGGGCAGGGCGAGGGGTAGCGCCAGGGCCGGGGCGAGGCACGCGGCAGCGGCAGCCACCCGCAGCGGGCCTGGCAGCGCCCAGAGTCCACGACGGCCAAAACGGGCGCCGGTGGCTGCGCACCTCGCCAAAGACCCCAATACCTCCCAGCCCATCGCGCCCTCGCCCCTGTCGTTCTATTGGGAGGAGACGTCGATGCACGACTTGGGCCCACGCTCGTCCGCGCCGGCCCTGCCCCCCATCCCTGGTCGAAAGCTAGCCGGTCCGCTCCCGAGCGGCAACCAACGGGCAGCGCCCAAGGGTGCGGCAGTGCGGCGCCGCTGCGCCGCTCACATCATCTCGATGCGGGCGGAGTGACCGGGGGCAGCGGCGAGTCGGGCATCGCGCGTGACGAGCGGCGCGCCGAGCGCCTCCGCCAGCGCGACGTAGACGGCGTCGTAGGCCGTGAGGTTGTGGCGAAGCTCCCAGACGCGCGGCAGCAGCCAATCGTGCGGATGGCGCTGCAAGGGCAGATTGAGGAAGTCCATCAGCAGCTCATACCCCCGATCAGGACGAATGTCCCCACCCGCTGCATGCCGGCGGATGACCTGCGCAACCTCGGCGTCAAGCAGATGGGGGACATGCACCGCAAGCCCGGAGCCAAGTAGCCGCGCCTCGATCGCCGTCGCGGTCGGCCTGCGCCGGAGCACATCGAACACAGCCGAAGCGTCGGCGACGATCATGGCAATGCGCCGCGTATGGCCCTGATCGCATCGGCGGCGGACTCGCCAGTCTCCACCCTGGAGCGGCTTGCCAGTCGCTTTCGCATCTCCTCCATCGTCGGACGATCAGCCACCGCGCTGATCTCCTTCAGCAGGTAATCGGAGAGCGACATGCCGGCCATGGCCGCCCGCGCCTTGAGGCGGCGATGGAGGTCATCGGGTACGTTGCGGATCTGGATCATGGTTGGCATGTCCGCTACATTATCACATGCGCTGCACATGCCAATCGCTACGCTTTGCATTATTCACCCTTAACTCACAGTCTGTTCTTGTTTAGTTCTATATGGGAGACTATCCTCGGGTCAATGACAAAGGATCCGACCGTGATCGACAGCGAGCGGCGCCGGGGCCGGGGGGCACGTTCCAACCGCGCCGGCCGCTACGAAAGCGAGCTGCGGGAGACGTTCGACGACGGCTGGGAGAGCCTGGGGGAGCTTGAACCGTTCAGAACCGAGGTGGCGCGCGAGACGGCGAAGAGCATCATCGCCACCAACGACAGCCCGGATATCGGGTTCGACCAGTCGATCAACCCCTACCGGGGCTGCGAGCACGGCTGCGTCTACTGCTACGCGCGGCCCACCCACGCCTATCTCGGCCTGTCGCCGGGGCTAGATTTCGAGACCAGGCTGACCGCCAAGGTCAACGCGGCGGAGGTCCTGGAGCGCGAGCTCGCCAGTCCGCGCTACGTGCCCAAGGTGATCGCCCTGGGCGCCGTGACGGACCCCTATCAGCCGATCGAGCGCCAGCACCGCATCACCCGCGCGGTGCTGGAGGTGCTGGACGCGGCGAGCCATCCAGTCGGCATTGTCACCAAGTCGGCGCTGGTGGTGCGGGACGTAGACATCCTCGCCCGCATGGCGAGCCGCGGCCTCGTCAAGGTCGCCCTCTCGGTGACGACGCTGGACCGGATGGTGGCCCGCAAGATGGAGCCGCGCGCCGCCACCCCGCAGCGCCGGCTCGATGCAATCCGTGCGCTGAGCGCGGCCGGCGTGCCGGTGGGCGTGATGGTCGCACCCATCGTGCCTGCCATCAACGACAGCGAGATCGAGCGCATCCTGGAGGCCGCCCACGACGCCGGGGCACTGGAAGCGGGCTGGGTGCTCCTGCGCCTGCCGCTGGAGCTTAAGGAGTTGTTCAGGGAGTGGCTGGCCACGGAGTTCCCGGACCGGGCCGCGCGCGTGATCAACATCCTGCGCTCCATGCACGGCGGCAAGGACTACGTCGCCGCCTTCGGCCACCGTCAACGCGGCGCCGGCCCCTATGCGGAGCAGATCGCGCTGCGCTTCCGCCTCGCCGCCAAGCGGCTGGACCTCAACGAGCGCCATCTGAAGCTGCGCACAGACCTGTTTCGGCGGCCTGTCGCGAAGGGCGGCCAGCTGAGCCTGTTGTGAGACCCAGGGATCCGGGAGCCCTGGCCCAGCAGCCAAGAGAGAGTGGGCCGGAACCGTCCGGATATTGCGGTGGAGCTGACAGAGCTTGTTTTCAGCCCGGTTTATGCCACGATCCGCTCTGGCAGCCGGCACACGCAACGCCGTCGCCAAACTGTCGCGGAAGGGTCTCCCATGCCCCGAGCTCTGCGGGCAGCCCTGGTCGGAATGTTGGCCACCGCCTCGCTGCTCCACGCCGGTCGCATGGCCACGGCGCAGCAGCTGCTGCTTGCGCCGGACCGCCCGCTCGCCTTCACCGACGCCGACGGCCGAACGGTGCTGAGCAGCGATTTTCACGGCAAATGGCTGCTCGTCTATTTCGGCTATACCCATTGCGCCGATCTGTGCCCCACCGGGCTCACCGCCATGGTCACGGCACTCGACCAGATCGGCGACGCGGCAGCGCACATCCAGCCGCTTTTCGTCACCGTCGATCCGGAGCGCGACAAGGGTCCGCTGCTGCGCGACTTCACGCAATCCTTCGACACGCGGCTGATCGGGCTTGGCGGGAGTATGGAGCAGATTCGCGAGGCGGCAGCGGCGCTCGGCGTGACCTTCGAGAAGGTGGCGCAAAACAGCGGCTACTCCATCGACCACAGCTCAACCTACACGCTGGTCGACCCCGCCCGCTCGCGCGCGGTGGTGCTGCGCCTCGCCGAGCCGCACATGATCGCCGCCAGGCTGATCGAGGAGCTCGCCAAGGCCGGTGTGCCGCTCGACACGGTCAACAACGTGGAGGCCTATCGGTGACGGGGTCAGACCCGCAGGGGGTCTGACCCCAGCTCTCATTGCGGAAAATTGGCGATCCTGCGCGCCTCGCCGGTCAGCTCCAGGATGTGCAGGCCGGTATTGGCTCGGTCCACGGCATAGATGTAGCCGCGGTCGTCGACCTCCACGTTGTTGGTCTGAATCGCCGTCTTGCAGCGCTCCTCGCCGTTTTCCAGCGTGATGCAGCGCTTGTCGGTGTTCTTCGTGACCGCCGGAATGTAGTAGGCGACCTCCTTGGGATGATAAGGATCGCGGATATCCACTGCCCGCACCCCTGCATTGAAGTGCGAGAAGAACATGATCCGCCGGTAATAGATGTCGGTCATGCTCTCGTTGGAGGCATGCGTGCCGAAACGGCCACCACGGCTGCAGAAGTCGCCCGAGGCCTCGGGCACGCCCCAGGTCGAGACCGACGCCGGATGGCGCTCCACCGTCACGTCCACGAACCACACGAATTGGCGCGGCTCCTGGCATTCGTTCTTGATCTGCTCGTTCGTGACGGCCACGAAATTGCGCACCTTGCCCACCTTGTCCTTGTCGAATTCCGGGATCGGCACCTCCAGCACCGGAAATGTCGTGTGCGCGCCGGTGAGCGGCGACATGTCGAGCCGGCCCACCTGGGGATAGAGCAGGTTCGCCTCGGTGGGCTCCTTCGGACCATTGAGGAGCTTCGCGCGATCGACGATCTGCAGGATGCCGCCCTCGTTGGTGCCGTAGGCGAAATAGACGCGATTGCCCTTGGGGCCGGTGGATATCGCGCCGTGCAGCCGCGTCGGGGCGCGTCCGGCGGCACCGGGCTCCTGACCCGGCAAGCCGAAATCGCGGATCTTGACGGGCTTTGCCGGGTCGGAGAGATCGTACACCTCGGTCATGCGGTCCACGCGCCAGCCCGACACGCCCGACACCAGGTAGGCGATGCCGGTATCGCACTCCCACCAGTTCTTATGCGTGCCCTTGAGGCCACCGAGCTTGGTGACAAGCTTTGGGTTGGCCGGATCCGCCACATTCCAGATCTCGTGGGCGGAGTTGGCGAACGTGCGCAGCATGTAGACGGCATTGGGATCGCCCTTGGGCAGCGTCTTGCCGTCGCACACGCGCACCATCTGGGCTCCACCCTCCTCGGCCAGGCCCTGTTCGCCAGGGATATGGAAGAGGTACTTGGGGGCACGCGGATCGGTGACATCGAGGATCGACGTCCCGTTGAATTCCGGCACTCCGGTCAGCGGGTTGAGGGGCTTCGGCACCTCCTTGGTGCCGCCGTGATGCCCGATATAGGCGATCCAGCGGCCTCCTTGCCGGTGGATGGTCGGCTGGTAGGCGCTGCGCGCCTGCAGATCGTGGACGCCGACGAGCGCCATGTCCTTGTATTCGGCAGCCGATTGCCCCCATAGCGGAGCGGCACCGGTTGCCAGGAGCAGACTCGAAGCGAGCAGGGCGAGAGATCGACGGCTCGGTCGAGACGACGGTGAAGACATTGAATCCACTGGGCGGTCCTCCCGGAAGCTCTGATTGTGACTGGTTGCGACTGGCCCGCACGCGGAGGGATCATCGGCCGCTTCGGTGCACCACGACAAGCCTGAAAATGCTGGACCCTGACGAGCGTCAGAAGGACGGGGCGTCTGACTCGAAGAGCCGCTCAATGCACCACCGCAGTCCCCTCCAGCGTGCGGCAGTCCACCCGCTCGGTCTGCAGGGTGACGTGGTGGATGTGGAAGCGGTGGGCCAGTGCCTCCGCCACGGCGATGCGGACGGCGTCGGTGTCGGCGGCGGTATGCACCACCAGGTGGGCGGAGAGGCTGGGCGCATTGCTGGTGAGCGCCCAGATGTGGAGGTCGTGGACGCCGGCCACACCCGGCGTGACGGCAATGGCGCCAGCGACCTTGTCGAGCTCGATGCCCTCGGGCACGCCTTCCAGCAGCACGTTGACGGTCTCCTTGAGCAGCGACCAGGCGCGCGGCAGCACCCATAGCCCGATGCCCGCCGCCACCGCCGTATCGATCCAGGTCCAGCCGGTGAGCCACAGGATGAGCGCGCCGATGAGCACGCCGACCGAGGCGAGCGCGTCGCTCCACACCTCCAGGTAGGCCCCTCGCACGTTGACGCTGTGCGCCTGCCCCGCCGACAGGATTCGCATGGCGACGAGGTTGACGCCGAGGCCCAGGGCGGCGATGGCCAGTACGGCAAGCGACTGGATCTCCGGCGGCTCGATGAGGCGGTGCCAGCCCTCGCGGAGAATGTAGAGGGCCACCACGAACAGCAGCACCGCGTTGACCGTGGCGGCCAGGACCTCGAAGCGCTGGTAGCCGAAGGTGCGGCGCGAGTCCGCCGGGCGCTCGGCGATCCGGGCCGCTGCCAGCGCGATCGCCAGCGCCGCCGTGTCGGTGAACATATGCGCCGCGTCGGACAGCAGCGCCAGGCTCCCTGTGAGGAGGCCTCCCGCCACCTCGACCAGGAGGAACGTGCCCGTCAGCGCCAGCACATTGCGCAAGGCAGCCGGGTTGGCGTCGCGGACATGGTGGTGTCCGTGGGAATGTCCGTGGCCGGCCGGATCGTGCTGCATGGCTGAAAGCGGAAGGTCGTGCGGGCTGGCGATTTCGTCAAAGCGGACTGAGCCGGGGTCAGGCTCCCGAGCAAACTGGCGCGTTTTTATCGAGAGGTCGAGGCGAGGGGACCGACCCGGCCGCCATGACGATCTCACCGACGTCATGGTCTCACAAACCCGCCCGCCTTCGCCACGGTTGAAGCCGCCCAGCCCCTCAGGGCGCCGGCCGCGCCGTGGCGTCGCTGTCCTCGGCGCGCAGCATCGGGTCGGGCCAGGGGCCGCGGAGGGTGACGACCTCGCTCGCACCGGCGTCGGCCGGCTTCTGAGACGCATCGGAGGGAGCGCCAGGCTTGAGCACGAGGCGGGCGTCCATGTTGCCGTCCACCAGGCCAAGCCGACCCGCCAGAGCCAGCGCCAAGTCGCCGGCGCGGGCCTGGATGTCCTCGGCGAAGGCGACACCGTCGATGATGAGGGAGCGCGCCTCGAGCCGCTCGACGTTGGTATGGGACCTGGCCAGCGCCGCCCAGCCGCGCTGGCCCGCCTTGGCCGCCTGGCGCACGGCTCTCAGGTCGAGCGCCAGCCGCCCGCCCTCGGGCATCGATAGCGCGGCCTTGCCAGAAAGGCGCCGTGTCAGCTCGGTCAGCGTGTAGCCGGTGCTCGTGAGGTCGAACGTGAGGCCCGCGCGCCCGGTCAGCGCCGGCGAGCCGAGCAGCCTGGCGGTCGCGGGGCCCATCTCCAGGCTCTCGACCTTGGCGCGCACGGCGTAGCGCGGCACCGCCTCGGTCATGATGGCCGTCACCTGGGCGCTCAGCGAACCCCCGGACGGGAGCTCCACCTCGGCGATGTCGGCGCGCAGCTTGCCGGCCTGGGCGGTGACAGTCGCCCCGCCCTGGCCGAAGCCGAGGTCCTTGAGCGCGATGCGATTGGCCGAGATCCGCATGTCCGCGTCGAGGTAGCGGATCATCGGCAGGGAGGTGTCGAAGGAAGCCCCCCACGTCACCGGCAGCTCGAAGCCGAACAGCTGGGTGCGCGCCGCGTCGAGGTAGGGCGTCAAGTTGAGGTTGGCGAAATCGAGCGTCGCCTCCAGCAGCGGCCGGTCGCCGGCAAGGTTCAGTGCGAGCCGGCCGTTACCCTCGTTGCCGTCCACCGCAATGCGTGCCTTCTCGAAGGCGAGGGACCGGCGCGCCCAGGTGAGGTCGCCCTTGACCGTGGTGGCGTTGAAGCCCTCGGTGACATAGAGCGGCAGCCCGAACCAGCGCCCCACGCGGCGCAGGCTGGTGATGGCGAGCTCGGTCTGGCCCACGAGTTGCAGGCCCTCGCTCAAGTCGGCGTGGCCGTTGAAGGTGCCCTGCAGCAGGCTCGCCTTGAAGGACACCTGCAGCGGCCAGCGCTGCGGCTGCGTCTTGTCGGGTTGGCCGAAGGTGGTGTCGAAAGCGAGCCGCTGGCCGCGGACGGTGAAGCTGCCTTGGCTGGCGATCTGGCCCCGGCGGTCTTTCTTCACCTCGGCCTGGATGTCGGTCAGCGTCTCCACGTCGCCGTCGCCCATGACGACGTGCAAAGTGCCCCGGCGGATGGCGACGACATCGAAGCCAAGCGCCCCGATCTGCTGGATCAGCGGCGGCACGGGCTCGGCCTCGATACCGCCGGGTCCTTCGGTGGCGCCGAGGCCGGCGGCGTTGAGAGAAAGGACCGGCCCGTCCAGCACGACCTGCGATACCCCGCCCGGCGGCACCGACTGGCCGTAGTCGTAGATGACGGCCCGGTTGAGCGTGAGGTCTGGCGCGCTACTGAGCCGAACAGGCACCGTGATCACGTAGAGGTCGCGGGGCGAGGCGAGGACGGCCGAGCCGGCGAACGAATCGTCGCTGGCGCGCTCCGCGAGGTACATGGGCGCCAGCACCCCGAACCCCACGCAGGCCCCCAAGGCGAGCGCCGGCTTGCGGAGGCGCCGGATGACGGTGTTGCCACTCATGGGCGCAAAGACCCCACGGCGTTGCCTAACCCCCGGCACTCGCGCCAATATCGCCCCGATCAGAAGGCGCATCCTTGCGCGATGCTTCGCCTGCGCACCGCCAAAGCTAATACAATTCGCCGCGCCCCGGTGCAAGGGTTTCAGCCCAGTTGTCCGCCGTTGGCTTTGGCCCGCGGCACGCTTGGGTCCGGTCCCATGCCGGAGTCGGCGGAAGCTGAAATTTGCGAGATTTCCCAACGAGAAGCGGCTGTGGGTGCGGGACGAAGCCGCTCAGCCTGGAAGACGTTGAGCGCCTTTTCCGCCGGGCTGTCGGAGGGGACGTGCAAGCGGCCGGCGGTTCGGCATCCGTCTGTCACATTGACTTGGACGTCTGCCGACTTCAGTTTGTAGGCAAGGACAAAGAAGCGGCATGAACGGCGTGGAGGCATGCCGACAGGAGCGAGGTTGTTGCGGTGAACAAGGTCTATCCCAGTGCCAAGGCGGCACTCGGCGGCGTCATCAAGGACGGGATGGTGCTGGCCGTCGGCGGCTTCGGCCTGTGCGGCATTCCCGAGGCACTGATCGCCGGGGTGCGCGACTCGGGCGTCAAGAACCTCACCGCCATCTCCAACAATGCCGGCGTCGACGGCTTCGGGCTCGGCCTGCTGCTCGAAACGCACCAGATCAAGAAGATGATCTCCTCCTACGTCGGCGAGAACAAGGAGTTCGAGCGCCAGTACCTCGCAGGCGAGCTGGAGCTCGAATTCACACCGCAGGGTACGCTGGCCGAGAAGTTGCGGGCCGGCGGCGCCGGCATCCCGGCCTTCTACACCAAGACGGGCTACGGCACGGTGGTGGCCGAGGGCAAGCCGGTCGCCGAGTTCGACGGGCAGAAGTACATCCTCGAGCGGTCGCTCAAGGCCGACGTGTCGCTGGTCAAGGCCTGGAAGGGCGACACGTCAGGCAACCTCATCTACCGGATGACGGCGCGGAACTTCAATCCGAACGTTGCGGCGGCGGGCAAGACCACCATCGCCGAGGTCGAGCACCTGGTCGACACCGGAGAGCTTGACCCCGACCAGATCCATACGCCCGGCATCTTCGTGCAGCGCATCGTTCTCAACGCGACCCCTGAGAAGCGCATCGAGCAGCGGACCGTGCGAAGAGCGTGATGCCGCCAGTCACCCATCATCCCGGAAGCCGAGCGCAGCGAGGCTGTCCGGGACCTTGTGAGAATGAGTCCGGCGCACGCCCCGCAAGATTCCGGATCGGAGCGCTGCCCGCCTGCGGCGTGCATCGCTCCGTCCGGGATGACAGGTATGACCACTGACCACTCACGACTGACCACTGACCAGATTCCCTACGGAGCACCCCAAATGGCTTGGACCCGCGAGCAGATGGCCGAGCGTGCCGCCAAGGAGCTGCGCGATGGCTACTACGTCAATCTCGGCATCGGCCTGCCGACGCTGGTCGCCAACTACATTCCCGACGGCATGAGCGTGATGCTGCAGTCGGAGAACGGCCTGCTGGGGATCGGCCCGTTCCCCACCGAGAACGAGGTGGATCCCGACCTCATCAACGCCGGCAAGCAGACCGTGACGACGCTGCCGGGCTCCAGCTTTTTCTCCTCGGCCGACAGCTTCGGCATGATCCGGGGGGGGCATATCAATCTTGCGATCCTGGGCGCCATGCAGGTGTCGGAGAGCGGCGACCTCGCCAACTGGATGATCCCCGGCAAGATGGTGAAGGGCATGGGCGGGGCGATGGACCTGGTTGCCGGGGTGGAACGCGTCGTCGTCGTCATGGAGCACGTGGCCAAGAAGAAGGACGGCTCGGTCGACAAGAAGATCCTGGAGAAGTGCAACCTGCCGCTTACCGGTGTCGGCGTCGTGAACCTGATCATCACCGATCTCGGGGTGATCGAGGTCACCGAGTCGGGGCTCAAGGTCGTCGAGCTGGCCCCCGGCGTCACTCGGGAAGAGCTTAGCGAGAAGACAGGGGCAGCGCTGCACTAGAACCGGCTGCCGCCGCCTGAGGCTGCGCACAAGGGCGAGATAGCAGGAGACCCGAAGGCCCCCGGGAGGTACGGCAGGCCCTGGCG
>Ga0070705_100001354_pt1 | contig 13068 bp, 29 predicted proteins | sample KBSK5253metaG_FD_65455 | JGI IMG/M metagenome (GOLD analysis project Ga0070705, IMG submission 65455) | Corn, switchgrass and miscanthus rhizosphere microbial communities from Kellogg Biological Station, Michigan, USA - KBS K5-25-3 metaG | ecosystem: Host-associated > Plants > Roots >... | reverse complement strand
GCGTGAAATCCGAGTGAGTATATAAGGAACGGTAACTTCATTCAAGGAATAAATCCATAACATTGTTCTATAAGATTTATTGAGCACGAAATATACATTTGAAATTCTATATTGCCTTTAGAGATATTGCGCAATTGTTTAAACAATAGTTACTAAATAAAATAAAAGAAAGGTAAGTATCATTATATGATGATACTAATTAAGTCTACCTGCTTCTAACAATGGTAGATTAGATTCTGTAGGCACATAGATTATTTGGTTTGGTTGGTGGCTTATAGAATCAATCCATAAGTATCTTAGGTATGCTTCGTTATCGTTTAGGCTTTGTCCTATAATTTCATTAGCCTTTGCTATACCTCCTGCTCTAATAATTTCTGCTTCTGCTAAAGACTTTGCTGATTCTTTCTTTGCTTCTGCTTCTTGGACTACTATTTGTCTATTGTATGTTGCCTCTGCTAATTGTGCTTTGCCGTTTAGTTCTTGTGCCCATACTTTCCATAGTGGTGATATTACTGCAAGCCACACTATAGAAAATACTATAAGTGTGCCTACAATAAAACCAACAGGCTTTATTAGTTGATTTGTTTCTGCCATCTTATACTATAAACTATATTGATTATATAAAGGTTATGTTGTATAAATTACTACATACAATAATAGCAGTAGGTATAAACGCTATACCATATCTTAATGATTCTCTTTTGAATATAGTATGTCTGCTCTTATGTCTTACTAATTGATTACATTCTATACAGCGTATTCTTACTATGGCTTGCTTTAATCTACACCTACAACAAAAGGCAAAACCGTCATACCATATATTCATATAAATTCCTCTAGTTGATTAGCCTTCCTACACTTACGACATTTCCTAACAAGTTTAATAGGATTCAATACATGGTTATTATGAATCTCTCCTATCTTGTTATCATAGAAGCACATACTATCTTCATGGCAATAAAACATTTCTTGACCTTCTACATAGGATAAGAAATCTATTTTACATACTCGACATCTAAACCATAACAAGTCTTTAACTGTCATTTATCTAAATCATCTTTCCAAAATGTTACAGCACATCTATTACCTAATATCTCATGGTTAAATCCCTGTGGAAAGTTTTGTTTACATTGAAATATATTATTTATATTAACTAAATGTGTTTCTGTTTGATTAGGAAATGTTTGTTCTATATCTTGTTTCTGATTATCTCTTATCTGGATTGTTAAGAATGTTATACCTAGAGATATGCCCATAAGCACTATGAATATCGCTAAACTATATTCACTCATATTGTATAACCTATTTGTTTACCGCAGTTATCACATATTACTACTCTCTGACCACGAATAATCGATTCATGCACTTCATGTTTTGCTTTACAGTATTTACAGAATATCATTTTAGTTTCAACCTGTTTAAATCTTCTATCAACTTATTACAGCGTTCGCAGTTTTCACTATCTTTATGATTTACAAAATGGTCTATCTCTATAGACATAAGGTCTAGGAATTTAACAGGTATTGTTTTGGTCATGGTATAACTCTAAACTCCCAACCTAATATAATTGTTAATCCTAGAAATATGAATAATATAGAGAATAATAAACATACTATCCCCATTATATATTTTTTAGTGCATAGTGAACCTACACCGAGCCATACTAAAAATGAAGTTAAGCCAAATATAATTAATCCGAATAAATTACTTATCCATTGTTGAGGTATTTCAATTATCATTATTCATTATCACCTATTAATTCTTCTATGAATCGACATTCTTTTGTATTTCCGCATGTAATATCACAACCTCCGTTGTTATGACTTTTCTTTATTTCTTCTATTAGTTCTTGTTGTAATTTATTAAGTAATTCTTTATTGTTACGAAATACACTATCATAACCTTTTTTCTGCATGTTAATTTCCATATTGATGTATTCTTGAATTACTTTTTGAATTATTCCGTCCATTATCTTTCCTGCCTCAATGCGCTTATAATTTCTTTTAGATTCTCATTTATATATTGTAATTGTGTTACTATAGCATCTAATGATTCATCTATTGTTCTAGTCATATTTTCTACTCCTATTTGCTATCTGCCAATATACCGCTAAGTTTTTCTTTTGTTCTACTGTTAAAGATTCTAATCCATGAGTCCTTATCTTGTTTAGGATTATATCTATATTCATTTTATTCTCACCCATTGATAACTTTCTAATACTGCTTTATGATAATCACATAAAGCAAATATATGTTTCTGCCATCTTGCGTTATTAGTGCAATAATCGCATTTCATTCTATATCTACTCCACCACGCCTTAACCATTCTTTAAGTTCTTCTATTGTTATTTCCATATCTCTCTATACAACACCTATATTATTAAACCTTTGTAGGGTATTAATTATTACATTAATTTGTTGTATATTAATATATAATAGTTCATCAGCAAACGACATATCTATTATAAATAGTAATGTCCATAAATGGGAATTATAAAAAATAAAAATGGGAATAAGAGAGAGATAAACTCTTATTCTTGCGATTTGCGAATTACTGCTTTGCTGTTGTTTACTCTTGCTACGAATCGAGCCATTATCTTTACTGCATCGTTTACATCTGACGAATTGCTCAATTCCTCTACAACTTTTGTAAAGTCTGTAGCCAAATCTTCCAATCTCTTTTCTGCTCTCTTTACCTTTGCTCTTGCTTCTAGTTCGTCTAAACTTGCTTTCTCTATATCTGTCATTAGTTATATTAAGAATAGTAGATAATATAAACATTACTTTTTTACCTTTTTATTTGCTTGTATAACTCGATACTTGCATCCACAGCAAAAGCAATTATCATTAGAGAAATTGAAATATAATCCACATTTACAGCAAAATTTATATCCGTTAATATATGGATATTCTAATTTTCCACCGTGTTTCTTGCCAATATTTAGACATAGGTTTTTACAGATATTCATTACTTATATTATCCCCTTACCATTACAATCAGGACAATCAAACGGTTTATCGAATCCGTAAGGTGTATATCTATCTAATCCAGAAGGTGCTACATGTTGAAGTTTGCCATAGCCATTACATCTTTTACATTTCATTTCTTCTTTCTCCTAAAGATATTCCTGAATTTATCTAATATAGATTCTTTCTTCTTTTGTTCAATGTTAGGAGGGAATACTAAAACAGGTTTAGGTATTATAGGTGCTTGTCCTGTCTTTGGCATAATTATTATAGCCTTTTCACTAGGAGGTATATTATCTGCTTGCTGACTTGGCGTAAATTGACTAATCTGTTTCTGTTCACTTGGTTCATAGAAAGCACTTTCTCTTTTATCGAAATAACCATAATTATCTAACCAATAATCCTCTAGCATTTTATTAAATGTAGAATTGCTAAATAAGCTAGGTGTATTAACCTTTTCTTCTACTGCTTTATACCATGAATCATAATCGTCATAATCATTAGATGGAATATGTTTCTCTGCCCAAGATATTACATTTTCATAAGTCATTTTAATCTAAATCCTGTTTCATTCTGTATTATTAATACAAATCTATAACTTGGTATATCGGCACATAACCACCTTTCTACTTTTCTATTTCTATATTCATTATCAGATATTGTCAATATCTTATTCTACCTCCACCCCAAGAACTTGTAAATTCAAATGGTGTATGAACATGGAAAGCAACAAAACAATTATCGCAATAATTATGCAAGCATACACTACATGAGTTTCTTCTTTGTTTAGTATTTCTACCTATAGGGATTTTACATCTAGGGTTATGACAATAACTAGGCATTATTTATCTACCTCATAATACTTTAGTTGTGGTAATGTGCCGTCACAATATGAGCATATACTATCTATTGAATTACCTGTTAGGAATGAGCCTTTGCATTTCTCGCATACTCTACTATACATTATTATCACCTATTAACTTAATCATTAGTTGCCATTTATTAGGAACTTTAGTTTCTATTCCTCTTATTTCTTCTATTAGTTCTTGTTGAATTTGCTCACCAAATCTAATTTTAGCATAAGTTGAATCGTGATTTTCTGCTTGTATTGGTGGTTCTAATACTATTCTTCGTAACCGTTCTAATTTTGATTCAATTACTTTTTGAATTATGCCTTCAGACAATATCTATATCCTCCTTTATCTTATCAATATGATAATAGACTAACTGATATTTTTCTCCTAATGCTGTAAATTTCTTGGCTAGAATATAATCCCTAAGTTGTCTAGTATCTGAATGTTTACTTGGTTCTACACAAAATCCCTCTGCGAATATAATACTTTCATTCTCATATTTATTAGGATTAATTCTTAAAGTGATAGGAGGGTATTTCTCATTAGTTTTTCTTAATAGAGTAGTAGCATATTTCCATACAGATTCTTCTATTGGTTTTACTGATAAGAAGTGCCAACCCCTCATGCTTCTATGAGCATACACTGGGAGTTTTAATATTCTATATACATCCAATACTTCCGTTAATGTTTGCTCGGCAGTATTGTCTATTTCCCAAAACAAATAACGCCAATTAGATAAGAATTTTGGATGTAAAGATTTGTAATTACGCCATATCAATTTAATAGTCCTAGAGTCTAATTCGATTAATGAATTAAAGTAAACCTTTCTATTAAAATTATTATCCTGTCGATAGAAATGAATATCTAATGATTCAAACATATTATATACTTTGTTTACATCTAATTCTTCTACTACAAAATAAACTCTAGAAGGTTTAGTTAAAGGAATATTAGTAATACCACACGTTATACTTTCCTTAGTTCTTATTAGACTACTTTGCATATTCCTTTTCCTCCATGTATGAAAATAATACAGATAACCAACCTACAATACTTAATATTATTCCAACTATAATTAGAATCCAACCTACAACTATGAATATAAAATCATTGAGGAAATTTTGTCCATATGTAGGATTGTTTTGATATGCTAGAATTGTAATATATAATCCTATTGTAAATATATGGGTAACTATATTACTTAGTATTTCTTTCTTATATCTATTTAATACGCTTTGCATTATCTTGCAATCCTCCAAGAACAAGTATTAGTTTTAATATCATCTTTTATATCATATGAGTTAGAATCTAAATATGCCATATGACATGGAGCATTAGCATAACTATCTATATCTTTCATAGGCTTATCTTGATTGCCTAGAATCAACGCTAACATAATTATAGTAAAGCATATTATACTTATACTGATAATTGAAAAAATATTGGGTTGCATAGTATTCACTCTATGCAGTTATCTTTTCTTCTATCAATGAACTTATGATAGAATTAACGGACTTGTCTGGAGTATATGTTCCTTTCTTCTTACTATTTGCTGGTTGTTTTGCTAGTTCCTCTACAGTAAATCTAGTAAACTTTTGCCACGGGAAAGGTTTTACTCTGCAATTCTTTGCCACTACGTCCAAAAAACTACGTGGTGACAAATCAAGTTCTGCTTTGTAATAATTTCCTGTTGCATCCCTAAACTCTACAGTTAGGGATATGTTGTTTTCTTCTGCATGTCGTTCATTTGAAAAGTCGTCACTTCTTTCCTTCATAGGTAAGGATTCTAAACGGATAGCCATTATTTAAGTTTAAAGTGCTTAATACATTTTCCAAGATTATTATTAACAATTATTAACTTTTTGACGAAAGTTATTAACATAGGTATATATACACAAGACCTTATGAGTTACTTGCTTTGGTGAATCATCCTGCAGAACGGACTTGTGACTTCTGCAATAGACGATATATTATGAATAGCCGAGAAATACCAAGATTGCATATAGTAAAGAAAATAGACCTATCAGATTTAGAATCTCAAGATATGGTATGTTCACCTGATTATTGTGATGTATGTATTATGTATATCATGAGAATATTAGAAAGAAAAAGAAAACTAATATTCAAACTATCTTATATTGGTCATAGACTTAATACTATGATAGATAATAGAAAGTAAATAATCTAATATAGATTATATTCTATTATCTTATTAGTGGATACTATATTATGTATAGTATCTTATCTTATCTCTTTATAAATATAAATCTCTAACATGCCTATCCGAGAAAATAGGTAGAGGTTAGAGATGTGAGGAGCACCACGAGGAGCCCAATCTTCTTAGTCGCATTAAGAAGATAGGATACCATAAACGAAAGGGTAATATAAGCCTTTAATTATAATAGATATGGATTCTGTAACTATAGGAGGGATAGTTAATACAGATTCTATAGGCAATACTAGTTAGTCCTATTCTCTAACGGCTCTAGCCCATTACCTCTAGAGCATTTTTATATGTTATAAACACTTTAAACTTATATAGTCTATGGTGTTATAGTATGTTTACAAAAGAGTTCGCTTTACGTGGTGGATTCAATGAACAAAGATTAATTGGATAGTAAATCACGACACTATCAGCAATGATGGCAGGATGATTTATGAAAAGAGGGATAAGGACACTATAGTCTCGAGTCGTTCTTCCAACCACCACGTAAGGTTTATATTATAGTTACTTTCTCAGGTAACTGTGATAAAGAGGAGGGATTCGTATAAATGGCTATGAGTGAAGCAGTAGTTAATATTTTCATAGTAATCCTATTGGCAGCGATTCTCTTACCAATCGCCTTTAGTCTTATCTTCGATGCTAATACAACGGGTTGGGATGCAACAACGACTACAATCTTCGGGCTTATTCCACTGATTGGAACTATCGCACTAGTTCTAGTATTGGTTTATGCCTATGTGCAGAAAGGCGCATAAGTAAAAAAGAAAATATTATTTCCGCATAGGAAATACCCAATAGGGATTTTTTAAAACCCTATTTCCGTTCCGTTACAAAGTGATGCAATGGAAAATAAAAATAAAAGACTAATATCATATTGCCTTTTCGGTTCTCTACTTCTAGTATTCGGATTTTATTCTTCAACTATGCTATACGCTTTTGCTGTAAATGTCACCACCTATACACTAGGAACTAATTATTCTGTTTACGGTGGAGATTATAAAACTTCTACTGATTCATGGTTTTTTGTAAGTTCAAATAATAATACTATAATTGAATTAGACGATAACTCTACTGCTTTTACTTCTACAACTTATAATAGTGGTGCAGGAACATGCACCGATGCTCATAATATTATTGTATTAAAATCACAACCTATAAATTATTTGGCTATGATTTGTAATAACGGTTCTGCTGCTACTCTACAACTTCAGATAAGAAAATCTGTCAGTCCTTATGAATTGGTAGACTATGAAAGTGGATTTTCAAATACTGAAGATGTTTATAATATGGCAGAATGGATAGCAGGCGATAGATTATACTTGGTTAATTCTGGTAGTGGTTCTCCATTGATATATCAATTTAATCTTAATAATATTAATAGCACTTTATCAAATATGTTTGTAGGTTCTATCGCTGCTAGTAGTGCTAATACCTGTTGGGATATTACAGTTTCAGAATCTAGGAGTCAAGCATATGTAGCATGTTTTGACGGAGGCTCTGATAGTGGATTTTCTGTAATAGATTTAGGAACTTCTACTAGTTCGCAATTTGTAGAACTAGAAGCAAATACAGGTGGAGGTATGGGAATAGATATTTTTGACGGTAATGATACTTTAGTTATAACTGATGTAACTGTGGATGATTTATGGATATATGATTTAGAGAATGTTGCTATTACTTCTCATAATACAGCGGTATGTACTGACCCTATAACTCCACAATTTAATGAAAACTCTAGGAAAATATTTGTAACATGCAAAGGAAATAATTATATTGCAATTTATAACCCTACTACTGATGTAGTAGAATCTACTATTAATGTTCAAACGTTCGATGCTGGGATTCCTTTTGGTGCTAATAATGTTCCGAAATTTAAATGGATAGATTCTCAAGCAGCGGGATATTTAGCATACGGATTTCTTGACCCTAGCCATGGAGCAGGTGTATTTAATTATGTAACTAGAATAGAAGATACTACTTCTTTTACAGGTGAAACATCTAGCGAATTTTGTCAGCAACCAGAGAACTTTTACATTCTAAGATGTGTATTAGAAAGAGGAGATACTACTCCATTAATGGGAGCGAGTGAAACTATAGACGAAAGTGCGACTAATATTATTTGTCAAATAGGACTAGTGCAATGCGTTCAAAATGAAGACGGTTCTTTTACTCCAGTAGATGATAATATTCAAACTAATGGAATAGGATATATTATATTAGTAGTAGCATTAGGAATTTTAATAGGTATATTCTGGGTTGCTAGTCGTGGAGATTTAGGTTCTATTCCTACATTCCTGTGGTTTATAGCAACTTTAGCAGTAATAGGAACTATAACAGCATTTGAATTTATTGACCCAACATTTTTAGTTATTGCCATAATTGCTATAATTGCGTTAGCAGTAGCAAAAACAAAAGGACTATTCGGGAGTAGTGCATTATTCACAGGTGAAACTTAATGAATCTTATTTCATTTGGTATATTTGGAATAATCTTCTTAATGTTCCTAGCAGTAGTGAGTAATACATCAGAGGATAGCCAAGAAAGAATACAGAATCAAATGTTTTTAATTAATTGTCCATTGCCTAGTTATGACGGGCAATATAATGCTACTAATGTTACTATAGATGGATTTGCAGTTATTCTTAATACATCTAGCACAGAGGTATCTTTTGGTGGTGAAGGAACTGTATTTAGATGTTTAATTACTCCACTTACTCCATTTCCCGCATTTCAAGTTATAATGACAAATAAAGATTATCAAGAAGTAACATTAGGTTTTCCTAGTGGTTGGTTTAAATTTGCTGGCGATTTTCTAGGTGCAACATTCCAACAATTAAATAATATATTCCAACTAATAGGATTCTTTGTTACTCCTAGTAACTTTAGTATTTTTGGATTTACCCTAGACGATTTAGGCGGAACAGCCTTAGCATTAGTTATATCTCTATATGCACTATGTTATGTTTCGATAGGGATATTAATCTATAAAGTGGCTAGTCCTTTCGCAGGAGTCGGATAAAGTGGAAATTCCAATAGAATTATTCTTAGCGGGCTTGGGAGTATCTTTAGGCTTGGCAGTATTTGGATTCTGCCGAAACCCACAGATACCTGCAACTATAGTTATGGGCGGTATGTTTATATTGTTCTTAAGTATAGTAACTACTGAAATTAATATGGGTAAGATACCTATCACTAGTGTAGTTAGTGGCTCAACAACGACTTATACTTTCATTGATAATATATTCGAGTTTACCGAAATGAATAAAGTATTCTTTTCTCTATTAGGAGTAATGTGTATGATTCTCGGCGGATTAATGGTAATGAGGGATTAAAATGGAACAAAATAAATTAGGTATTCTAATAGGACTATTTCTAGTAGGAGGTATTATCGCTTGGCTAGTATTACCTATGAGTTTTCAAGATACTACAATAATTTTAGAAAGTGGTTCTGGAGGTGCTCCAGTATCTTGTTTACCTAGTGGAGGATTCGTATTAGCACAAAATCTTACCGATTTATGTGACGTAACTATTATTAGTCCAAATACTGACCAGATAATACAATATAACGGTTCTCAATGGGTTAATGTTGATTCTGCTTTTATTACTACTAATGCAACTTGTAGTAATTTAGGAACTGGAACTATAATATGTGCAAGTGACGATAATAATATTATAGGATTTAAATCTCTAGTAGAACTTAACGGAATAGATATTACTAATTCTTCTAGTGAAATATTTATAAGGAATACTGGAGTATTATCTGTTAATGCTGGAACTGGAATCTCTGTAAACCAAACTAACGGAAATGTCTTAATTAGTAATACCGCTACAGATTCTACAGACTGTAATAATATTGGAACAGGAAATACATTCATTTGTGTTGAAGGAACTAATGTCGATTTACGTTCCTTATTTAATGGAACTGGAATAATTCTTAGTAATAATACTAATACAATAACTGTAACTAATTCATTACCAGAATCGACTACTGGTAGTAATTTGGGTTCTGGAACGGGTGTATTCTCTGCTAATATATTTGCTTCAGAAGTCGGTAATGATTTACAATTCAAAACATTATTCAATAGTGATGGTAATCTATCAATACAAAATTGGAACTCTACTCATGTTAGAATTAATAATATATTTCCAGAAAGCACAGTATGCACTAATTTAGGAACTTATGGAAATGACGTAATTAATTCTGGTTGCGATACTAAAAGACTATTAGGAATTAAAGGCATATCTGCTACAAATAATTCTACTAACATAATATTTAATACTAACTTTGCTAACGGAACTGGAATAAGCATTACTGGAACTACAACACAAACCTTTACAAATACTGGAGTAACAAGTCTAACAAGTGCCGATACTGCTACTCTATCCTTCAATGCTTCTACTGGTAATGTATTAGCAACCCCTACACTAAAGAAACTTTGTGAATTTACTGGCGTAGGCGGTGAAACTTCAATATCATGTAATTTCAGTTCTAGCGCACAAGTATTTTCTTTTCAGGTTCACTGGAATAGTTCTGCTAGTTCTACTACTTGGGCTTTAAAATTTAATAATGATAGTAGTTCAATTTATGGTTCTAGAAGTTCTACTAACGGAGGAGCAGATGCAACTGTAGCGAGTCAAGCATTTTTAGCATCACAGACTTCTACCGCTAACCAAATGAATACCTATACTATGGATTGCCATAACCATATGTCTACTATGATAAAGTGGTGCGTTGGTGATAGAATGAATATCGCTCCAGGTGCTAACGCTCCAGGCAGAGTAGAAATATATAGCACATGGAGAAATGTTGCCAATAATGTAACTTCGATAGATATGACTAGAACGGCAGGAGCAGGAACTTTAATCGCTGGAAGTCATATTATAGTATGGGGATATAGTTAGAATGAATCAAATAAATTATTTAATGGCTTTAGTTATATTTTCTATATTATTAGCATTAGGACTAGATGCTTATGCACAAACATCTAAAGAAGATATAGATAAGACATTATCAGAAACAGATACTAGAAAATCATTTGGTTATTGTCCTACTAATACCGATTCTAAAAATATACTAGATTCATTAGGTATAACATATACTATAGAAGGTTGTCCTTTATCTCGACTCTATATTGATAATTGGGATAAAATATCTGAAACTGACAAGCAACTCATAATAGATTATCTTTTAGAACGTGGTTACAAAATTGAAGATAACTAAAACTATTTATATCTGTCAAATTATAGGAATAGTGGTAAGAATTGGGTAAGAATAAACTTATAGGTCATATTCTCGAAGGTAGAAAAGAAGTAGGCAGAGCAAAAGGAAATACTTACGATGCACAGTTAAAATGGAAAAAGAGACAGTGGGATATTTCCGAAGAAATAAAGAATGATTGTTTTCTATATGATAAGAAAGGTATAGCACATTGCTATTTAGATGTTAATCAAGCAGACGGAACTTACCACTTTCTAACTCCAGAAAAATTAAATCTCTATACTGCTAGTAGAGATGTTATAGATAAATGTGGAGAATGTGGAGGACAAATATCTATAGATGCTCAAGTGCATAGAATAGTAAACCAGAGAAACATAGTAAAATCATTTTGGGGATTAGATAATTCATATATGCTATTGATTCTTCTACTTGGTATAATATGTGTCATACTTGTAGGAGCATTATTCTTTGTAGTAGGAGAATCAAATAAAACTAATACTCTATTACAGAAATATCTACAACCTGCACCTACTAGCACAACAGTAACAAGTAAATTCTTATTGCCATACATAGGTGTATATCAATGAAGATAGATATAGGATTCAAAACTAAAGGATTCTTTAATAGTTATTTTAGATATGATGATATAAGAGATTTTCAAGTTAGTATAGTTGAAGATATAATGATAATTAAATTCTATCATACCAAGAAGGGTAAAGATAGATATATGGAATTTCAAATATTAAAGAATAACTTGGAAGCAATAGCAATTAGGAGAACTTTAGAAAATGGCGATTAATCCTAACGCTGTAAGTGATGCTAATAGTTTGGCTATTGCTAGTCAGTCTATAATGGATATTATCAGCAAGCAACAGCAAATGGATAAAGTGCAGGCATTACTAAAACTATTAGAAATTACTGATATAGATATTACCATCACTGGGGATAAATACAAAGTTCTAAACCTAGAACTTATTACAGAATACACTGGTAAAGACATGACTAAATTTATGGTAAAGAATGAAACATATAGACGAACAATTCAGAAAGCATATCACTATAGAAAACTAGATGACGAAAAACTAATAGGATATATGGATAGCCAAATAATACTTAAAATGAATAGCCATAGGAGAAAGAGAGTGCAAGAGATAATCAATGGATTAAAGAATGACGTAGCAAATACTGAAGTAATACCACAGAACGTAAAGAAGAAAAGATTTTTTGGGTTGGGATAAAATGATAGATTCAACATTAATGCTTATCGCTTATATTGGATTTATGGTAATAGGTCTTTTTACATTCTTTGGAATATTGGATATAAAAATGATTATAGATATGCAAAGAAAAGGATACCATGACACAAAGAAATATAGATATACGAGAGTGAAAAGAGAATAATGGTATTCCTACAATACAGAGAAAAGAATAATTGTGGAGTATGTCATAAACGATTTACTATGTTCTATTGTAAAGTATGTAGGCGTAAAGAATTTGGACTATGCAATAGTTGCCATAAGAACAACAAGAGCCATAAAGAGGAGTTGAAATCACTACATGCTAGATAAGATAAGAGAAAAGATAAAGAATAATATCGCTAAAGAGAATACACTAAGACAAAATATCCTAGATGTATTCTGGATGTCTTACGCTCCTAGTTTAGTATTAGTAGGATATTATATAATCCCTAATGGAAAACAAATAATGGAACGATTTATATCTTATGAATTTTGGCTAGTGATATCAGTTATACTAATGTTCTCTTTTGTATTAACACCTTTGTTTAAAGGAATACAACAATATAGG
>Ga0070705_100001351_pt1 | contig 13087 bp, 12 predicted proteins | sample KBSK5253metaG_FD_65455 | JGI IMG/M metagenome (GOLD analysis project Ga0070705, IMG submission 65455) | Corn, switchgrass and miscanthus rhizosphere microbial communities from Kellogg Biological Station, Michigan, USA - KBS K5-25-3 metaG | ecosystem: Host-associated > Plants > Roots >... | reverse complement strand
AGCTCGCGATGGTTGTAGATCTCGCCGTTGAAGACGCACACGACGGTCCCGTCGGCGCTGCGCGGCAGGCGGTCCGCGTCGCGCACGCCGATGATGCGCAGGCGGCACATCCCGAGCGCGACCGATCCGTCGACGTGGTAGCGCACGTCGTCAGGGCCGCGATGGCGCATCGTCTCGCACGCGCCGCGCACGAACGAGTCATCAAGCGGGCCACCGTCGACCCGCACCTGCCCGGCGATGCCACACATCAGGCGCTGCTTTCCCCGTGGAATACGCGCTTGCCGCGGCTCGCCCTCAGCGCTTCGGGTGAGATCGCCGACACGGCGATCGGACGCGTCAGCCCGGACCGCACCATGTCGCCGATGTCCGGATTGGCAGCCATCAGGAAGTCGGCGATCTGCGCTTGCTGCTCAGGCGTCACGCGCGGCGTCACGATGCGGATCTCGACGCCGCTGTCCTCGATCACCTCGAACATGCAGCCGGGGAACGCCTCGTTCACCGCAGTGCAGATGTCGTAGCTGCTGAGCCGCTCGCCGTGCTTGACTTCGCCGGCGAAGCGCCCTTGGAACTGCTCGCAGACGAAGATCGTTCTGCCCTGCCACTGCATGCGCCGCAGGCCCTTTACGACGTCGTTGGTCGCGTAGCGGACGGCCGGGAAGTATTCGCGCGCGAGCGACGTCAGCAGCAGCAGCCCTTGGTCGGCGGACAGCGCCCCCGCGCATTCGGGGAACAGCTCGCCCGGTTCGACCGCCTCCGGCAGGATGTGGTCGTGGAAGTGGTAGAGGCCCGTCTCGGCGCAGTGCCAGGCGATCGCCCCGATCTCGATGCTGCCGACGATGTCGAGCACGTCGTCCGCCTCGATGCCGAGCTCGGTCGCGACGTGCCGCCGCCAGTTCTCCGGCGCGACGTCGCCGACGACGATCACCTTGCGCGGGTGTATGTCGAGCTCGTCGCCGCAGGCCAGCAGCCGCTCGAGGATCACGGGCATCGTGAACAGCACCGCCGGCTGGGTGCGATTGAGCAGCTCGATGTGCTCCTCGATCGGGCGGCGGAAGTCGATCTCGTGCGGATCGAGCCCGATCTGCCTGAAGATCGTGTGCGCCGAGGCCGCCGCATGGCCGGTCCCCACGTCGCTGACCGCGACGCTGCCGCGCGGGACATCATTCAGGAAGCTCGCGAACAGCTGCGCGCGCTGCGCGCAGTATGCGGCGTCATCAGCGTCTGAATAGAGGATGGTCTTCCGGCGGCCACTGGAGGTACCGGAGGTCTGGAACGCGTGTGCGCCGGGGAGCTGGTCGTGCGTCGCCGTGTAGTAGTGCTCGAGCAGCACGCGCTCGTCGATGATCGGCAGGTCCGCGAGTCGGGTTCCCTGGCGCCTGTCCCCGGCGTCGATGAGCGCGTCATACCAGTCGAAGCGCCTGCGGTGCCCGGCGACGAGCGCTTCGAGCGCGCGGCGATGTCCTTCCTGCGTCTCCAAGACGCTGCCGCTGGGCTCGTGCGACTGGATGCTCATGGCTTGCGCATGGTCGCGGCGAGCGAGACGACGTCGTCCAGCGTCTCGAGGCTCTTGAGGTTTGCGCCCAGGGCCGAAAGATCGAGGTCGAGCTCGTCAGCCAGCTCCATCAGGATCGTGACGAGTGCGATCGACTCGATGCCGAGGTCGTCGGCCAGCCGGCTCGAGAGCGGCAGCTCCTCGTCTCCCCCGAGGTACTGCCGGAACCTCTCGATCACGACCGTGTCGAGCTGCGGATGAGCCTGAAATTGCGGCATCGGACCTCATTGCGATTTGGCAGAGCGCGGTGCAGCCTCCGCTGCTTGAACGCTGTCGTGTCCGGCCCGGATCAGCGACCGAGAGGTATGGCGCAGCCCGCCCGACGGGAATCGAACCCGTATCTGCGGCTTTCAAGGCCGCTGCTCTTTCGAGGCTCCGAGGTTCAGCAAGCGTCAGAGACGGTTGCTAAGCCGCCAGCTGGACGGACCAGCCGGCTCGAACGGCTCTCATCTAAGACCTTCTTACTGCCTCTGAAGCGTCGGTGAACCGTTGAGCTACGGGCGGTTGTGCACCAAACCCTCTTGGGTCCCTCAGACCCGACCCCCAGGTAGAGATTAGTTCTAACCGAAGGTTCCTTGCCTGTCAAGAATCCAGTCGCACGCCGGCCCCCGTTTCGGTGGCTCGTTGACGCCGCCCCGACCGCTGGGTAGTATGGACGCAGGGGGAACGGACTCGTCGGTGGCGACGGGCCGGTCGCACGTATGTTAATTACGCGTCTACGTAATTAATCATGCCAGAGCCTGCCGACGACTGCATCCGCATTGGATCGTTCGCCTTCGTGCCCGGCGACGACGACGCCGAAGCCGGGGAGATCCCTGGCTTCGACGAGCTGTGGCGCGAGGTCGGCGCTGGGATGGCGTTCGGCTCGATGGGCTTTGAGCGCTTCACGAAGATGTCCCGTCCCGTCGAGGACTACGTCGTCGAGTGCGTGCGCGCGACGCTCCGGCGCAGCGGCGTCGAAGCCTCCGCCGTCGACCACATCGTCTTCTCGACCGGCGACTGCACGTTCAGGCATCTGCGCGACGACTTCGTCGCCTACGTGCTCGACGCGCTCGGCGCGGTGAACTGCGTCCCCGTCGTCCTCTCGTATCGCCAATGCTGCAGTTCACAGGCCGCCTTGGCCTACGGCCACCAGCTGTTCGACGACGCCGCGGTGCAGCACGTCGTGGTGGCGGCCTTCGACTTCAACGCCGACGACGAGGACCGCGTGCGGCCGTTCGCGATCTTCGGTGACGCGGCGGCGGCCTGCATGATCAGCCGCAGGCCGGCGCCGGGCTTCCGGCTGGCCGCCGCGGCCGCCGGCGTCGACCATGACGGGCTGATGGGCCGGGACACGGTCGCCTCGCGCCAGCAGGTCGCGGCACAGGCGCTGCGCAACGTCTACCGCGACGGCGGCATCGCGGCCGAAGCGGTCACGCGCGTGTTCCCGAGCAACCTCTTCAAGCCGCTCGCGCAGTTCAACGCGGCGGCGGTCGGGATCGACGCGGGCCGGCTGCACTTCGACGCCACGCGCCAGCGCTACGGCCACTGCGGCAACACCGACTGGATGATCAACCTGCTGGACTACGAGGAGACGGTGGGCTGCAACGACGGCGAGGCCTATCTCGCGCTGGCGTCGGCGCCGGGATTCTTCGCCTGCAGCCTGCTCGTGGCCGCATGAGACGCGGAAACGGCCGCACCCAGCTCCCCGCCGACATAAAGGTCGCAGCCGTGCTGCGGCTGCTCGGCGGCGCGACGCTGGCGGAGGTCGCCCGCGAGACCGGCCGGCCGAGAAAGCAGCTGTCGACGTGGCGCAGGCGGTTCGTGGCGGGGGGCGAGGCGTATCTCGACGGCGGTCCCGAGGACCCCGAGCTCGTGGTGCTGCGGGAGCAGCACGACGAGCTGACGGCGCACGTGCAGGAGCTCGAGGCGCGCAACGCGATCCTGACTCGGCAGCTGCGGCTCCAGCAGCCGAGCGCGCGGTCGGACGTCCCCCACCCCTACTGCTCGGGGCCCTATGCGCAGGCGCTGGAGGAGCCGGGGGCGACGCCGCTGCACGTCCCGGAGTGGGGCACCTACGTGCTCGTCCGCGAGGGGCCTCGCGGGGCGCTGCAGGCGACCGGCATGCGCCCGATCTCGCCGCTCGAGCCGAGCGCCGACGTGCGCGCCGGGCTGGAGACGCTGCGGCAGGCCGGGATCGCTTCCGTCTCGCTCGTCGCCGAGCCGTTGTTCAGCCCGCACCCCTCGGTGCTGGAACAGGCGTTCACCCTCTGCCGCCCGTTCCGCGAGCACTACTTCGTCGACCTCGAGGCCGAGATCCACCTCCACAAGAAGCATCGCAACCGGCTCAACCAGGCACTGCGCGTCTGCACGGTCGAGGAGGTGCGGCTGGACGAGCACATGGAGCGCTGGCATGAGCTGTACGCGCTCAACGTCGCCGCGCGCCAGATCCCCCAGCCCTTCACGCAGAGCCACTTCGAGCACCTTGCGACGCTGCCGTCGCTGCGGACGATCGCCGTCCTGATGAACGGCGAGATCGTCGGGATGACGCTGTGGATAGGGCACGGCGACACGCTCTACCTGCACGACGGCGCCGCGGACGAGCAGGGCTTCGAGAACTCGTCGACCTATCCGGCCGTCGCGCACGTGATCGAGACCGAGAAGACCTTCCGCTACCTGCTGCTCGGCGGGTCGACCGGCATCCAGGACGATCCGCTCGAAGGCCTCGCGATGTTCCGCCGCGGGTTCTCGAACGGGTCCGTCTTCAGCCACCTGTGCAGCGCCAGGCTGAGCTGACGCCACGCGCGCCGCTCGTCGCTAGCTGCCGGCCTTGTCCGCGACGTATCTCGCGACGGCGTCGATCTCCGCCTGGGAGAGGTCGCCGCCGAACGCCGGCATCCCGCCGCCGCCGTTCTCGACCTGGCTCTGCACGGTCGCGAAGTCGGGCTTGAGGTCGTCGAGGTTCGGGCCGACGTTGCCGCTCGAGTTGGCCGCCGCAAGCGTGTGGCAGCCGCCGCAGCCGGCGGAGCTGTACACCTTGGCGCCGTCCGCAGCCTTCGCGGGCGTCGTTCTCGTCTGCGTCGTGGATTGCGTCTGCGCCGGCGCCGCGCCGCTGGTCGTCCCCGCCCCGCCATCGGCCGGGTCATCGCCGCCACCGCCGCAGCCGGCGAGCGCCGCTGCGACGAGCACGACGGGAAGCGCATGGATCGGTCTCATCGCAACGGCACCGCCTTTCGGCATTGGAGTCGAGGTCGCGTACGCCACAGAGTTCGCTGCACAGCCTGCCAGACCCTGCCCCGCCGAAGCCGCACTCATGCGTTCACTGCCGACAGCAGCCACAGCCCCAGGCACGTGAAGCCGACCATCACGGCCAGCATCCAGTACTGCGAGCGGACCGCCGCGCGCCGGTCGTCCGGGAACAGCGCAAGCGCGCGGTCGTGCGCGAGCACGAGCCCGCCGACGTGGCCGGCAACCAGCGCCGCGACCTGCACGTAGCAGACCGCCGTCGGCGAGATGAGCGTGTAGTTCACCTGCGTGTTCGCGGTCCCGAGCAGGTTGGCGCCGGTGCCGAGCGGGTCGGACGCGAGGTAGATCAGCGCCTGACCCTGGAACACGAGCAGCGAGAAGTAATGCGCGAGCGCGTACGCGAAGGCGATCGGGGCAAGCGTGTGCGCGAACGCGCGCGCCAGCTCGCGGACGCTTCGACGCGGAGCGACCGTGCGCATGCCGCGGATCCCCAGCTCGTAGAACAACCCGACCGCGCCGATCGCGAGCGCCAGGCCGACGCTCGCAGCGAGCTCGCTCGCGAGCGTGAGCGAGGCGCCGAGGTCGGCGAAGCGATCCTGCAGCCGCGGCGCCACGTCGACCCACAGGACACCGCTGGAGGCGCCGTCGAACGTCGTCGAGCCGATCAGCACGACGAGCACGGCGACCGTTCCCGGCAGCGGCTCGAGCCGCGGCAGCCCCGACAACAGCGGCCGCACGCACAGCTCGCGCCCGCGCGTCTCCCAGATCGAGATGCGCGAGCAGACGTTGAAGTAGACGCCGAACGCGTCGGCGCGCTCGCTCCACGTGCGCTCGCCGAACACGCTCATGCCGACGATCTGCACAAAGCCGTACGCGAGTGCAAGGCCCCCGAGCGTCGCCGGCACGTCCTTGTCGACGTACGCCAGCTCGACCCATGCGAAGGCGGCAAGCCCGCATGCCGCCGGCCAGCGGCCGAGCCAGGCCGGATACCTCATCGGCTCGGCGTCGAGGCTCGGGCTGAGGCGTCTCGCGGCGCCGGCGATCCAGCGGTACAGCGCGCGCCAGGGGCTGAACAGCGCGAACACGTCGCCGAGCAGCACGCTCAGCACCGGGATCCCGACCCAGAACGCCACGTAGATTGCAGTCGGGGCAAGGTTCGCGGTCGGCACCTCGGTGCCGCCGAAGGCGGCGTAGACGACGCCGCCGTAGAGCGCGACGCCGATCAGCCCGCACAGCGTGCGGACGCCGGGCGGGATCGTCGTGACGCGCCGCAGCCGCGGCTCCTGCAGCCGCGGTCTCGGCCACAGCACGCCGAGTGCGACGAACGAGGCGATCAGGACGATCGCCGCCGCCCACGCGAACATCCACTCGGGGATCGGCACGTCGGCGCTGCCGGAGATGCCGTGCGCCTGCGCGGCCGCCGGCGCGAGCGCGCCCGCCGCCAACACGGCGGCGGCGAGCAGCGCTGCTGCGCGAGCGGCGCGCGGGGTCACGCGCTCCCCGCTTCGTCCGTCCGGCGTCGTCGCACGAGCACAACGGCGCCCGCCGCCAGCAGCGCGAGCACGACAAGCGAGATGACGGCAGCGGTCGGGAACGAAGCGCCGCCGCCCGGCTCGCCGATCCACGTCAGCGTGCCGAGCACCTCGCCGGTCTGCCCAGCGACGAGCAGCGGGACGCGCCAGTCCTTGACCTTCGTCTCCTGCGACGCGTCGGTCACCTGCGGCGGGACCGGCTGCGCGCGGTAATTGATGCGCGGGTCATGCCACTCGTAGCGGCCGGTTCTGTCGATCGTGACCCAGGCGGTGCGCGGCGCGGCGCCGCCGTCACCGTCGTGGTGTCCGCCGCCGGCGCCGCCAGCGTCGTCGCCCGGCTCGGGCTCGTGCTCGTGGCCCGCGTGCGCGAGCAGCGTCACGCTCGCGTACAGGCGCGCGTCGGCGCTGTCGTGCCCGTCGGTCGCGGCGGCTCCGCTCGGCGGCGCGTTCTCCCCTCTCGCCATCGACGAGCGCGCGTTGACCTGCACGCTGCCGTCGGCGAGCAGGCGCGCGTAGGGCTCGCCGTCCTCGTCGAGCACGACGACGTCCTTGTCGCTCGTGTTGACGAGCTGAAGCGCGTCGTCGTGGTCGAGCACGGTCGCCGACAGGCCGTCGGTTGCCGGCACGATCTCGTTCACGACCGAGCGGTAATGCGGATCGCCCTCGTGGGCGGTGGCGGGGACAGCGGCAAGCGCGGACATCAGCGCCGCCGACAGGACCACCTTGCGGATGTGGGACATGGAGCTCCTTGGAATCTCGTCGGTGTCGCAGCGCTGGGCGCGACACGCGGTCGAGTCCGGCGCTACGCGGGCAGGGCAGCTGCGGTAACGCGCGGCGGCGCGCGACCGGCGGCGGCGCAGGCGAGCGGCGCGCGCAGCCGGAGCGCCGGAGTGACCGGGCGCGGCGGACGGGTCGCGGCACGTCGCGCGGCGCGCAGGCAAAGCCGCAGCGGAGCGAGTCCAGCGAGCGCCTCCTCCACCGCCGCGCCCGCACGCAGCGCAAGCGTCAGCAGCCCGCCGACGACGAGCGCTGCCGGCAGCGCCCACCAGCCACCGCCGCCGAGCACGGCCGCGGCGCCGGCGGCGTGGCCGGCCGCCAGCCAGCCCTCCAGCAGCTCCTGTCCGGCGAAGATCGCGACCAGTCCGGCACTCGTGAGCAGCCACATGCGCGCGCCGGCAAGCCGCGCGGCGCGCCGATCCGCGCGATCGGCCGCCGCCCCGCGCGCCCAGCGCTGCGCGAGCGCCCCAAGCGAGGCGCCGAGCGCAAGCGCGGCGAGCAGCACGATCCACGGCGTCAGCGAGGACAGATAGGCGTGCCCCTGCTCGGCGAGCGCGCGCGGCGCATCGGCGCCGAACGCCAGCTCATAGCGCGCCTGGTGCACGAGCAGCGCCGCCGCCGGCATCAACGCGGCGCCGCGCAGCGCGGGCGGGAGCGCGGCCAGCAGACGGCGGCGGAGGGGCACCGACGGCATCGCGGCGCAGATTAGCGCCGGCGGGCGCGGACTCGCGTCGCGCGGCTAAGCGACCGGCACGCCCTGGCGCGCTTCGCGCGCTCGCGCGCGCATCGCCTTCTCGCGCAATATCGGGTCGAGCTCCACCTTGCGCAGGCGGATCGCGCCGGGCGTGACCTCCACGCACTCGTCCTCGCGCACGAACTCGAGCGCCTCGTCCAGCGTCGGCGGCGCGGGCGGCGTGAGCCGCTCCAGCTCGTCGGCCGTAGAAGAGCGCATGTTCGTGAGGTGCTTCTCGCGCACGATGTTGACCTCGAGGTCCTGCGCGCGGTTGTTCTCGCCGACGATCATGCCGCTGTAGACCTCGGTGCCGGGCGCGACGAACAGCGTGCCGCGGTCCTGCAGGCCCATCAGCGCGAACGTCGTCACCTTCCCCTGCCGGTCGGCAACGAGCGATCCGGTCGGGCGCAGGCGCAGCGGCCCCTGCCACGGCTCGTAGCCGTCGAAGACGTGGTGGAGGATCCCGGTGCCGCGCGTCTCGGTGAGGAACTCGGTGCGGAAGCCGATCAGCCCGCGCGCCGGCACGCGGTATTCCATCCGCACCCAGCCGGTCCCGTGGTTGACCATCTCGCCCATGCGACCCTTGCGCGTCGCCAGCAGCTGCGTGACGACGCCGACATGCTCCTCCGGGATGTCGATCGTCATCAGCTCCATCGGCTCGTGCAGCTCGCCGTCGATCTCTCTCGTGACGACCTGCGGCTTGCCGACGGTCATCTCGAAGCCCTCGCGCCGCATCAGCTCCACCAGCACCGCGAGTTGGAGCTCACCGCGGCCCTGCACCTCCCACGTGTCGGGCCGCTCCGTTGCCAGCACGCGCAGCGAGACGTTGCCGATCAGCTCGTTGTCGAGCCGGCCCTTCAGCAGCCGCGCCGTCACCTTCGTGCCTCTCTCGGTGCCCGCGAGCGGCGCGGTGTTCGTGCCGATCGTGACCGACATCGCCGGGTCGTCGACGTGGATCACCGGCAGCGGGCGCGGATCCTCCGGGTCGGCGAGCGTCTCGCCGATCGTCACGTCGGAGAGGCCGGCTATCGCGATGATCTCGCCCGGCCCGGCTTCCTCGGCCTCCACCCGCTCCAACGCGTCGGTGACGAACAGCTCCGTCACCTTCACGCGCTCGATCGAGCCGTCGGTGCGGCACCAGGCGATCTGCTGGCCGCGTTTGAGCGTGCCATGGCGCACCCGGCACAGCGCGATGCGGCCGAGGTACGGCGAGGCGTCCAGGTTCGTCACCAACGCCTGCAGCGGGTGCTCGGGGTCGTGCGACGGCGCCGGGATGTGCTCCACGATCAGGTCGAGCAGCGGCCTCAGGCTCTCGCCGTCGACCGGGTTCTCCGGGTCGTAGTCGACCGAGGCCCAGCCGTCTTTTGCATTCGTGTAGACGATCGGGAACTCGATCTGCGACTCGTCCGCGTCGAGGTCGAGGAACAGCTCGTAGACCTCGTCGATCACCTCGGCGATGCGCGCGTCGGAGCGGTCGACCTTGTTGATCACGAGGATCACCGGCAGCCGCGCCTGCAGCGTCTTGCGCAGCACGAAGCGCGTCTGCGGGAGTGGACCCTCGCTTGCGTCGACGAGCAGCAGCACGCCGTCGACCATCGTCAGCCCCCGCTCGACCTCGCCGCCGAAGTCCGCGTGCCCCGGCGTGTCGATGATGTTGATCTTCGTCTCGCCGTACTGGACCGCGGTGTTCTTCGCGAGGATCGTGATGCCCTTCTCGCGCTCGAGGTCCATCGAGTCCATCACCCGATCGGTGAGCTCCGCCCCCGCGCGGAAGGCGCCGGACTGGCGCAGGAGGCCGTCGACGAGCGTCGTCTTGCCATGGTCGACGTGCGCGACGATCGCGATGTTGCGCAGCTCGCTGCGGGTAGCGGTAGGCACTCGGCCACTGTAGGGAACGGACGTTGAGACCGCTTCCTTCTGCGCACACGAATGCGAAGATCGCGGCAAGAACCACTCATGGGAGGCACCACATGACAGCTCGACTGCGACTCCCCCTCGCAGGCATCCTCGTCGCCGCTACGGCGCTCGCCCTGCCCGCCGTCGCGCCGGCGCTCGTACAGATCGACAAGGGCATCGCGGGCGTGCGGCTCGGCAACACGGTCGCGCAGGTCCATGCGGCGCTCGGCAGACCGAGGAGAGTCGCGAACGGCAGCAACGACTTCGGCAGATTCCGCCAGGAGACGTACGCCGGCGGGATCGTCGTCTTCTACCAGGGGGCGAGAACGGTCACGTCGGTCGTGACGACCGGCCTCGGCGACCGCACCGCGAAGGGGGTCGGCGTCGGCTCGAGCGAGGCGGACGTCAGAGCGAAGGTGCCGGGCGTGAGATGCGAGACGACCGCCGGCAGCCGCTCCTGCCACACGCACACGTTCAGACCGGGAAGACGCGTGACCGACTTCTTCCTCAAGAGAGGGAAGGTCGTGCGCGTGACCGTCGGCTTCGTGATCGACTGATTACGCGGCGCGCCCGTAGCGCTCCGCCGCGCGGGCGCGCGCCTTCGCCGCCTCGACCTCGCGGTCCTTCGGCGGGGCGCTCGTCGTCAGCTCGCCGAGCAGGCGGCGGGAGATCTCGGCAACCTCCTCGACCGCGCGCTCAAACGCGGGCGCGTTCGCCTGCGACGGTCTCGCGAAGCCGCTGATCTTGCGGACGTACTGCAGCGCGGCGGCACGCACCTCGTCCTCGTTTGCCGGCGGCTCGAAGTTGTAAAGCGTTCTGATGTTGCGGCACATGCCGCCGATGGTAGCCGGGACGACTACGCCGGCACGGGAGCGGCCGCCGGCTCGGACACCGGCGCGCGCGAGAACTCGATCGCCTCGTCCTCGAGCGGGCCGTGGCGCATCATGCGGATGTCGCGCGGATAGTTCTGGTACATCCGCCACGGCGGCCGGTCGCCCTGCTTCGGCAGCTGCTCGAGCGAGCGCAGCACGTAGCCCGATCTGAGGTCGATGAACGGATGGCGCGGCTGCGCGGCGTCAGGCACTTTCGGCACGACTCTGCGGTAGCCGCGCGCGTCCATGTGGTTGACGAGGCGGCAGACGTACTCCGCGCACAGGTCGCCCTTGAGCGTCCACGACGCGTTCGTGTAGCCCAGCGTGACCGCCAGGTTGGGGATCCCGCTGAACATCATCCCCTTGTAGCCGACGCTCTGCGAGAGGTCGACGGCGTCCTCGTCCACGGTCAGCGACATCCCGCCGAGCATCAGCAGGTTGAGGCCGGTGGCGGTGACGATGATGTCCGCCTCCAGCTCCTCCCCCGACGCCAGCTTGACCCCCTGCTCGGTGAACGTCTCGATGCGATCCGTCACGACCGACGCCTTGCCGCTGCTCAGCGCCGCGAACAGGTCGCCGTCGCGGACGATGCAGACGCGCTCGTCCCACGGTTCGTAGCGCGGTCTGAAGTGTTTGTCGATGTCGAAGCCGGGCGGCAGCTGGCGCTCCAGGCCGCGGCGGATGATGCGCTTGATCAGCTCGGGGCGGCGTCTGCTGAGCTGGTAGAAGAGCGCGCCGAGCAGCACGTTCTTCCAGCGCACGAGCGAGTAGGCGCGTCTGGCCGGCAGCAGTCTGCTCGCGAGCTCGGCGATCCCGTCATGGCCGGGCAGCGCGATCACGTAGCTCGGCGAGCGCTGCAGCATCGTCACGTGGCCGGCCCGCTCGGACAGCGCCGGCACGAGCGTCACCGCCGTCGCGCCGCTGCCGATCACGATCACGCGCTTGCCGGCGTAGTCGAGGTCCTCGGGCCAGTGCTGCGGGTGGATGATCTGCCCGCTGAAGCGCTCGGTCCCCTCGAAGTGCGGCGCAAAGCCCTCGTCGTAGCGGTAGTAGCCGGTGCAGCCGAACAGGAAGTTGCACGTCAGCTGGAAGGTCTCGCCCGTGTCGGTGCGCTCGACGTCGACCGTCCAGCGCGCTTGCTCGGACGACCAGTGCGCCGCGAGCGCTCTGTGGCGGTAGCGGATCGCGCGGTCGACGCCGTAGCTGCGCGCGGTGTCGCGGACGTACGCGCGGATCGTCGAGCCGTCGGCGATCGCCTGCCGCGACGGCCACGGGTTGAACGGGTAGCCGAGCGTGTACATGTCCGTGTCCGAGCGGATGCCCGGGTAGCGGAAGAGGTCCCACGTCCCGCCGCTCGCCTCGCGCGCCTCCAGGACGGCGAAGCTGGTGCCGGGACATTCGGTCTTGACGTGGCAGGCGGCGCCGATGCCGGACAGGCCGGCGCCGACGATCAGGACGTCGACGTGCTCGGTAGGCATGTCTTGAACAATAGTCAAATTGCGGCCGGCGCGCGACGCTCGGCGCCCGCAACATGCTGGGCGATCGCATCGACGAGCAGCGGCCACAGCCGTTCGGGCAGGCCGTGGCCCATGCCGGGGACGAGCATGAAGCGTGCGCCCGGGATCGCCTTGGCGGTCGCTCTGCCGCCGGAGCACGGGATCAACGGATCGCTGTCACCGTGGATCACGAGCGTCGGCGCGGTGATCGCACGGAGTCTGCGTGTGCGGTTGCCGGATGCGAGGATCGCCGCCAGTTGGCGCGTGGTGCCGCGCCCGTCGGGGTCGCGGTCGTACGACTCGCCGATGAACGCGCGCCCCTCGGGCGAGTCGAGCGTGTCGCCGGGGACGCCGATGGCGCTCAGGAACGCGACGATGTAGGCGACCGCGGCGTCACGCTCGCGCGGCACCAGCTTGAACAGCAGCGGGTAGACGCGCGGCCGCGGCTGGCCAGCCAGCCGGCTGCCCGTCGTCGACATGATCGACGTGAGCGAGCGCACCCGTCCCGGGCTCGTGACGGCTACGGTCTGCGCGATCATCCCGCCCATCGAGACGCCGACGACGTGGGCGGAGTCGAGTTCGAGCGCGTCGAGCAGGCCGACCGTATCGAGCGCCATGTCCTCCACCCGGTACTGATCCGGCCCGAAGCGGCGCGCGAACAGCTGAGCGAGCGACGGCGTCGCGAACGGAAGGTGGGTCGAGCGGCCGCGGTCGCGGTTGTCGAAGCGCACGACATAGTGCCCGCGCTCGACGAGCTGCGCCACGAGTCCGAGCTGCCAGTGCACCATCTGCATGCCGAGCCCCATGATCAGCAGCAGCGGCGGATCCGTCGGGTCGCCGAACGTCTCGCAGCACAGCTCGATCCCACCCCCGACGTCGAGGAGGCGCTCGCCCTCATTGGAGGTGATCTCGCGTGTCCAGCCGATCGCGTCGTGGCCCGTGTCGCTCATCGCCTGAGACGATAGTCCCAGGCCCTTCCCCGCTTGTCGCCATGACCGATCGCT
>Ga0070705_100001350_pt1 | contig 13089 bp, 14 predicted proteins | sample KBSK5253metaG_FD_65455 | JGI IMG/M metagenome (GOLD analysis project Ga0070705, IMG submission 65455) | Corn, switchgrass and miscanthus rhizosphere microbial communities from Kellogg Biological Station, Michigan, USA - KBS K5-25-3 metaG | ecosystem: Host-associated > Plants > Roots >... | reverse complement strand
CTGAGCGAAAGAAGGCGACCCGCACCAAGAAGCGCGAGAAGAAGAACGTGCCGACCGGGCACGCCCACATCCAGTCGACCTTCAACAACACGATCGTGACGATCACGGACATGACCGGCAACGTGATCAGCTGGGGGAGCGCGGGACTGGTCGGCTTCAAGGGCTCGCGCAAGAGCACCCCGTACGCCGCAGCCCAGACCGCCGAGGGCGCCGCGAAGCGTGCCATGGAGCACGGGATGCGCCAGATCGAGGTCTTCGTCAAGGGCCCCGGCGCCGGTCGCGAGCAGGCAATTCGCTCGCTCCAGACGGCCGGCCTGGACGTGACCGCCATCACCGACGTCACGCCGATCCCGCACAACGGCTGCCGCCCTCCCAAGCGGCGCAGGGTCTGAGGCGATGGCACGCTACACCGACCCGGTCTGCCGCATCTGCCGGCGCGAGGGGCTGAAGCTCTTCCTGAAGGGGAGCCGCTGCTTCAGCAAGAAGTGCGCGTTCGAACGGCGCAGCACGCCGCCCGGCATGAACACCCAGCGCCGCCGCAAGGTCAGCGAGTTCGGCATGCAGATGCGCGAGAAGCAGAAGGTGCGCCGCAGCTACTCGGTGCTGGAGAAGCAGTTCCGCAACTACTTCGCCAAGGCCGAGCAGCACAAGGGGATGACCGGCGAGAACCTGCTCCGCATGCTCGAGATGCGCCTCGATAACGTGGTCTTCCGGATGGGCTTCGCCCGGTCCCGGGCGGAGGCGCGCCAGCTCGTCAACCACCGGCACTTCACGGTGAATGGCCGGCCCACCGACATTCCAAGCTTCGGAACCAAGGTTGGCGACCGGATCGAGGTCCGCGAGGGCCGACGCGGTCGCGAGATCTTCAAGACCGCCGCGGAGACGATGAAATCGGCAGCGATCCCCGAGTGGGTGAGCATCGATGCGGCCAAGCTGGCCGGATCGGTCCTGGCCGAACCCGCCAGGGAGCAGATGCCGCTCGAATTCAACGAGCAGCTCGTCGTCGAGTACTACTCGCGATAGCAGCAGGAGTCACACGTTTTCATGATCGAACTTGAGTCCACGCCGACCACTCGCATCGAGGAGGTCGAAACGCGCGGCGACCTGTCCATCTTCGAGGTCAACCCGCTGGCCGACGGCTACGGGGTGACGCTCGGCAACGCGCTGCGCCGCGTGCTGCTGAATTCCCTCGAGGGCGCAGCCGTCACATCGGTGCAGGTGGCGGGCGTCTTCCACGAATTCAGCACCATCGACAACGTCAAAGAGGACGTGACCCAGATCGTCCTCAACATCAAGAAGCTCCGCCTGCGCTCGTTCGCGCGCCACCCGGTCACGCTCAAGCTCATGAAGCACGGGGCAGGTCCGGTCACCGCTGCGGACATCACCGAGTCGGCCGACGTCGAGATCGTCAACCCGGAGCTCCTCCTGCTGACCCTCGACTCGGATGCCGGATCGATCGAGATGGACCTGACCGTCGAGACCGGCGTCGGCTACCGGCCCGCCGAGCATGCCGAGGACCTGCCGATCGGGATCATCCCGGTCGACGCGATCTTCACCCCCGTCCGGCGCGTCAACTTCATCGTCAGCGACACGCGCGTCGGCCAGATGACCAACTTCGATCGGCTGAACCTCGAGATCGAGACCGATGGGACCACGACCCCCAAGGCCGCCCTCTCTGCCGCCGCGGAGATCCTGGTGCAGGAGTTCAGCCGCTTTGCCGAGATCGGGCGGCGGCCGCTGCCGGGTACCGAGGATGTCCCGGCCCTGGTGAGCGCCAACCTGCTGGACGCACCGATCGAGGAGCTGGACCTCCCGATGCGCGCCTACAACAGCCTCAAGCGCAACAACATCACCAAGATCGGCCAGCTCCTGGCGCTCGGCGACGACGAGCTGCTCCGAATGCGCAACTTCGGCAAGAAGAGCCTCGACGAGATGAAGGAGCGGCTGGCGCTCCGGGGCTTCATCGTGCCCGAGAGCGCCGGGAGCGTCGACGAGTCCGACCTGCCGGCCGCCGCGGAGCTCGACGAAGCGGTCGCCGCAGAGCTCGATCGAGAGGGCTGAGCGATGCCCCATCGGTTGGCCGGCCGCAGGCTCGGCCGCGCAAGCGACCACCGCCTGCACATGCTGGACAACCTGGCCGTATCGGTCCTTCGCTATGAGAAGGTCAGGACCACCGAGGCCAAGGCCAAGGAGGTACGAGGTCGCGTTGACCACATGATCACGCTGGCGAAGCGCGGCGACCTCTCGGCGCGCCGCCTCCTGATCTCGGCCATGCCGGACGAGCCCCTCATCATCGACAAGCTGATGGGCGAGCTGGCCACCAAATACGCCGACCGCGCCTCTGGCTACACCCGCATCGTCAAGATCGGGCCGCGGCTGGGAGATGCGGCGGCCATCGTCCAGATCGAGCTGGTCTAGCGAGACCCGCAGCGCCTGGGCGGACAATGGAAGACGGACCGATGCCTCCCACTGGACGACGATGTGCACGGGCGGTGATCGAGTACGACGGGACCGACTTCGCCGGCTCCCAGTACCAGCCGCGAGTGCGGACGGTGCAGGGGGAGCTGGAGGAGGCGCTTAACAGACTGACCGGCGAGCGGACGCGAGTCCGATTCGCCGGGCGAACCGATGCCGGGGTGCACGCCACCGGCCAGGTCGTGGCCTTCTGCCTCGCTCGCCGCCGTCGCGGCGAGGGGATCGGATGGCCGGAGCTGCGGCGACGGCTGAATGCCGTCCTCCCGCCGGACCTGGCGGTGCGGTCGCTCCGCGCAGCGTCCGCGGGGTTCGACCCGCGGCGTGACGCTCGGACGCGCGTCTACCGCTACCGGATTCGGATGGCGGGCGACAGGCGACCAGCGGAGGGGCATCGGACGCTCGAGATCGGCGATCGGCTCGACGTCGCGGCCATGCGGGCCGTGGCGGCGGAGCTCCCCGGAGAGCGAGACTTCGCGGCCCTGGGGAGCGATGCGGAGGGTCGAACCATCCGTCACCTGCAGGAGGTGTCGGTCGTGCAGCGCGGAACCTCAATCGAGATCCGGGTCACGGCCAACGCGTTCCTGAGGCGAATGGTGCGCAGCATCGTGGCCCTCCTCCTGGAGGCGGGGCGTCAGAGGCTCGCACCAGGATCGGTCGCCGGGTTGCTCGACGCGGGTGAGCGTGCCCTCCACGGGCGGGCGGCACCGGCGCGGGGGCTCACGCTCGAGCGGGTCATCTATTCGAATACGAGGTCCGCGACGACGGGATCGAGGAAGAAGGCAACGTGACAACGTACGCAGTCAAGGCGAGCGAGATCGAGCGGGGCTGGTGGGTGGTGGATGCCACCGACCAGACGCTGGGTCGCCTTGCCACGCGCATCGCCACCCTGCTGGAGGGGAAGCACAAGCCGATCTACTCCCCGCACCTCGACACCGGCGACCACGTGGTGGTGATCAACGCGGCACAGATCAAGGTGACCGGCAACAAGCTGCTCCAGAAGGCGTACTACCGCCACTCCGGCTATCCCGGCGGGCTGAAGGAGGAGAGCCTGCAGGCCCTCATGGCCCGCAAGCCCGAGATCGTGATCGAGCGGGCCGTGAAGGGGATGCTTCCCCAGAACCGCCTCGGCCGGGCAATGTTCAAGAAGCTCCGGGTCTATCGCGGTGCGGAGCACCCACATCAGGCCCAGCGGCCGACCGCCGCCGAGCTGTAAGAGGAACGCAACCCGTGAGCACCACCTACATCTACGGAACAGGCCGCCGCAAGGAGGCGGTCGCCCGCGTGCGGCTGCTGCCCGGCGACGGCAGCATCGTCGTGAACGGCAAGGATGCCGCCGACTACTTCGGCGGGACTCCCGGACTGGCCACCCTTCGCCTGCCATTTCGTGTGACCGAGACGGAGGGTCGCTATTCGGCCAGCGTGCTGGTCGCCGGCGGCGGCTTCTCCGGGCAGGCCGGCGCGATCCGGCACGGGATCGCCAGGGCGCTGCTCAGCGCGCACCCCGACGCGCGGGCCGCGCTCCGGGCGGCGGGACTCCTGACCCGCGATCCGCGTGCCAAGGAGCGCAAGAAGTACGGGCTCAAGCGAGCTCGCAAGGCACCGCAGTACACCAAGCGCTAGCAGCGCCGCACCTGGGGGCACGGGAGGAGGGTCCGGGACCCTTTGGTATCATCGGTGCCCTTGTTCGACGCCATCGCTGACTTCCTCAGGCTCTATCTCGGCAGCTGGACGTCGGTTCTCGACATCCTGCTGGTGGCGATCGTCATCTACTGGGTCTTCATCCTGATCCGCGGCACGCGGGCGGTGCGCATCGTCATCGGCCTGTCGATCCTGTACCTCGTCTACCTCGTCGCGGAGGCCGTCCACCTGCGGCTCCTGTCGACCCTGCTGCAGACCGGGGCCGTCGTGGGCCTCTTCGCCATCGTCGTCGTCTTCCAGCCGGAGCTGCGACGCGCGCTTGAGCAGATCGGCCGCTTCGGGTCGTTCAACCGGTTCTTCGTGAGCAGCGACATCGCGGCGGCGGAGCGGGTCGCGAGGGAGATCAGCCGGGCGGCGCGCCTCCTCGCGGGCTCCCGCCACGGCGCGCTGATCGTGCTCGAGCGTGAGACCGGCCTCGCCGATCTCGCGGCGGAGTCAGGGGTGCTGCTGCACGCAGACCTGCGCGCGGAGCTGCTGGCGACCCTCTTCTACCATGGGACCGCGCTGCACGACGGGGCGGTGATCGTCTCCGGCGAACGAATTCTGGCCGCCGGCGTACTGCTCCCGCTGTCGCAGAACGTCCTCGACTCGGAGCGATACGGAACGCGCCACCGCGCCGCGATCGGCATCAGCGAGCAGTCGGACGCGATCGTGGTGGTCGTCTCGGAGGAGACGGGCTCCATCTCCCTGGTCATGCGCGGTCGGATCGAGCGCAACCTGACCGAGGAGCAGCTGCGAAGGCGGATCCTGAACCTCATTCGCCCGCAGGCTCCCCGGCGCCAGGCACCCCTCCTGCGGCGCTCCCTGGAGGGCCGCTGGGGGGTCGCCGCGCCCGATCTGGAGCCACCGATCGACCCGGAGGCGCGCGTCGTCAAGGTGGCGGGCGACGACAAGGCGATCATCTCCAGCGATGCGGGGGAGCCGCACGAGCCGGCCGCCGCCGCTTCCGCCTCGAAGCGCCTGTAGATGGCCTGGCTCTTTCGCAACTGGGCCCTGAAGCTCGGCGCGCTCGCCCTGGCCACGATCCTGTACACGGGCCTGGTCTTCTCCGGCTCCTTCAGCGACAAGACCTTCCCAGGCGTTTCCGTCACCGCCCTCGGGCAGCCCGAGGGGACCTACCTGCTGACGCAGCAGCTCGGGACGGTCGACATCAAATACCGCAGCGCCACCGACCCGCCGGCCACCCTGACCGCCGACTCGTTCGCGGTCACCATCGACCTGGCGACGTACGACATGAAACAGTCGCCACAGGTGCAGTCGCTCAAGGTCCACGTCCGCCCACTGGTCGACGGCGTCGAAGTGCTGACCTTCACGCCCAACGCCGTCTCGGTGGCGCTCGATCGCCTCGATGAGGTCGAGGTGCGGGTCGCCGTCGACTCCGGCGAGGTGCCGCCCGGCCTCGAGATCAGCACGCCGCAGCTGAGCCTGCAACGGGTGACGGCCAGCGGCCCGGAGAGCCTGCTCCACCGCGTCGACCGCGCGCTCGCCACCGTGCGCATCGACCCGTCGGGGATCGACTGCTGCGGCCTGGTCGATCTCGTCCCGGTCGATATCGATGGGCGTCGCGTGGAATCGGTGGAGCTGAACCCGTCCAGCGTCCGGGTTCAGATCGACGTCAACACGGTCGAGACCAGCCGCACCGTTCCGATTCGCCCCCTCCTGATCGGGGCGCCGGCCGCCGGCTTCGAGGTCGGCACCGTGACCGCCGATCCATCCGTGGTGACGCTCCGGGGCGCGCCAGCCGTGCTGGCCGCCATCGCCGAGGTGCTGACCGAGCCGATCAGCCTGTCGGGCAGCAACGCGACCCTGCGGGCAACCGGCACGCTGGTCCTGCCCGACGGCGCCCGGCTCGCGGATCCGGGAGCGGCCGAGCCCACGATCGTGGTGCAGATCCGGGAGACGGTGGCGACGCGTACGCTGCTGCTCGGACTGGTCTGCACGGGTGCGCCATCCGGAAGCGCCTGCCTGCCGCGGATCCAGCAGGTGGCCGCCACGGTGCGCGGAACGGTCTCGCAGCTCGACGCCATTGACCCGGGCGACCTGACGGCGAACGTCGATGTCACCGGGCTCGGCCCGGGGGACCACCTCGTGCAGCCAACCTTGACCCTTCCCGATGGGGTGACGCTGGTCACCATCTCGCCGATCTCCGTGACCGTGTCGATCGTCCCGCCGGCCACGCCGGCGCCCTGATGGGCCGTCTCTTCGGAACGGACGGCATCCGCGGCGTCGCCAATGTCGACCTGACGCCGACCCTCGCGTACGACCTGGGCCGCGCGGTCGGTCACCTGCTCGAGGCGTTCGGCCGTCGCGTGGTGATCGGCCAGGACACGCGCCGTTCGGGAGACATGCTCGTGGCAGCCGTCTCATCGGGCCTCGCCTCGGTCGGGGCGGATGCCATCCAGCTCGGAGTGGTGACCACGCCGTGCCTGGCGCACGCCGCCGCGAGCGGTGAGTTCGCCGCCGGGATCATGGTCTCCGCCTCTCACAATCCGGCCGAAGACAATGGGCTGAAGGTGCTCTCCGGCGGACGCAAGATCGACGACGAGGTGGAGGAGGAGCTCGAGCGCCTCCTCTTCCAGGCGGAGTCTCTGCCCGGCATGCCGAATGCGCAGATCGGGCGAATCACCCGCGACGCGCGGCCGATCGAGGCCTATCGCGCGTCGCTGATCGCAGAGGCTGGCGATCTCCTGCGCGGCATGCGGATCGGCATCGACTGCGCCAATGGGTCGGCCTCCGCGATCGCGCCCGACCTGCTGCGGGAGCTGGGAGCCAGCGTGACGGTGCTGTCGGCGTCTCCCGACGGAAGCAACATCAACCTCAACTCAGGCTCGACCCAGCCGCAGGCGCTGGCGGGCGCTGTGCTGGCCGAAGGCCTCGAGATCGGGATGGCGTTCGATGGCGACGCCGACCGGCTGATCGCGGTCGACGAGCGCGGCTCGATCGTCGACGGCGACGGGGTGATGGGGATCTGCGCCCTGGCACGGCTCGCCAGCGGGACGCTGCGGAATCGGATCCTGGTCACGACCGTGATGAGCAACGGCGGCCTCGACCGCGCAATCGCTGCTGCCGGAGGGCGCGTGATCAGGACCCCGGTCGGCGATCGGCATGTCTTCGAGGCGATGGAACGGGCCGACGCATCGCTGGGCGGCGAGCAATCGGGACACATCATCTTCCGCGACCTGGCCGTCACCGGGGACGGGATCCTGACCGGCATCGAGCTGGTCCGAACGCTCCGCGACACCGGCCTCACGCTTGCCGAGGCGGCCGGCCAGATCCAGATGCTGCCGCAGGTGGTGATAAACTCGGCCGTCCGCCATCGGGACCAATGGGAGGTCGATCAGGAGTTCGCAGTCGCGGTGGCAGAGGCCGACGCCCGTCTCGGCGCGCGTGGACGGATCCTGGTGCGACCCTCCGGGACGGAGCCAAAGATCCGGATCATGGTCGAGGGCGAGGACGCTGACGAGATCAACCAGATTGCGCGGGAGCTGTCCGAGCTCGCCCGTGCCCGATTGAACTAGGAGCCACCAGAGCCATGTGCGGCATCGTCGGGTACGTCGGCCCGCGCGACGCAGCTCCGATCCTGCTCGAGGGGCTTCGCCGCCTCGAGTACCGAGGCTACGACTCGGCCGGCCTGGCGATCATCACCGAGGACGGCGAGTGGTTCGTCGAGAAGAAGGCGGGCAAGCTCTCCAACCTGACCGACCACCTCAACGGCAGCGCTCCAGCCAGCCAGCAGGGGATCGCGCACACTCGCTGGGCGACCCACGGACGCCCAAACGACGCGAACGCCCATCCGCACCTCGACTGCAGCGGACGGCTGGCGCTGATCCACAACGGCATCATCGAGAACTGGGGCGAGATCAAGGAGCGGATGCTCGCCAACGGCCATCGGTTCACCTCGGAGACCGATACCGAGGTCCTGGCGCACCTGATCGAGGAGCGCTATCACGGTGACCTGGTGGACGCGGTGCGCGATGCCCTCGGCGAGGTGCGCGGCGCGTATGCCATCGGGGTGATGCACCTCGACCATCCCAACCGGATCGTGGGGGCCCGCATGAACGTGCCGCTGATCGTGGGTCTGGGGAACGGCGAAGGATTCCTCGCGAGCGACGTGCCGGCGATCCTGGAGCACACCAAGAACGTCGTGATCCTCGAGGAGGGCGACATCGCGGACGTGACGCCGGAGGGGGTCACGATCATCGGCATGGACGGCGTCGGCGTCGATCGTCCGGTCACCAGGATCCGATGGAACATCGCCGCCGCCGAGAAGGGCGGCTTCCCGCACTTCACCCTCAAGGAGATCTACGAGCAGCCACACGCCATCGGAGAGGCCCTGCGGGGCCGCGTCGACGAGGCCGGCAACGTGAAGCTCTCCGAGCTGGACGCGATCGAGGAGAAGCTGCGGCGGGTCGAGCGGGTGTACGTGGTTGGCTGTGGCACCGCGCGCTACGCCGGGGAGGTCGGGGCGCACCTCATCCAGAGCTGGGCTGGGTTGCCGGCGAACGGCCAGATCGGCTCCGAGATGCGCTACTCGCCGCCCCCCATCGACGATCGCACGCTCGTCATCAGCGTCAGCCAGTCCGGCGAGACGGCCGATACCCTCGCGCCCCAGAAGCTCGCCTCAGAACGAGGAGCGGTGATCGTCGTCGTCACCAACGTCGTCGGGAGCGCGCTGACCCGCGAGGCCGATGCGGTCTGCTACCTGCAGGCCGGACCCGAGGTGGCGGTCGCGTCGACCAAGGCGTTCGTGACGCAGGTTGTCGTGCTCGAGATGATCGCCCTGCACCTGGCGCAGCTGCGTGGCACGCTCAGCGACCGGCGGCGCCGCTCGTTCGGCCTCGCCCTGCGCGACCTCCCCGGACAGGCGGCCGAGGTCCTGAAGCTCGCCCCGCAGGTGAAGAAGCTGGCCGGGCGCTGGGGCGGCGTGCGGGACGTCATGTTCGTCGGTCGGGCGCTCGGATTCCCTGTCGCCATGGAGGGCGCGCTGAAGCTCAAGGAGCTCTCCTACGTCCACGCGGAGGGATATGCGGCCGGCGAGCTGAAGCACGGCCCGATCGCGCTGCTCGATCCGCATACCCCGCTGGTGGCGATCGCGACCCGGAGCGCCACCTACGAGAAGGTGGTCAGCAACGTCGCGGAAGTGCACGCCCGTGAGGCACCGGTGGTGGCCGTGGCGACCGTCGGAGACGAGATCATCGATCGCTATGCCCAGGACGTCCTGTACGTCCCTGACACGCCCGAGGAGATGTCCCCGGTGATCGCGATCGTGCCGCTCCAGCTGCTCGCCTATGAGGTGGCGGTGGCGCGCGGCGCGGACGTCGACCAGCCCCGTAACCTCGCGAAGTCGGTCACCGTCGAATAGCCGCCGCCCCACTGCCGCGATGAGCCGCCACGAGATCGGTGTCGACCTGATCGACATTGACCGCATCGTCTCGACCCTTGGCCGCTTTCCGGATCGATTCCGCCAGCGAGTCCTGACCGAGGGCGAGGCGCGCTACTGCGGGGCCCGGGCCGAGCGAATCGCCGGCCGCTGGGCGGCCAAGGAGGCGATCAGCAAGGTGCTTGGCCTGGGCGTTCGGGGCGTCGGCTGGCGGGAGATCGAGATCCTGCCCAACTGGGCCGGTGCGCCACAGGTCCGTCTCCACGCCCGGGCCGCGGCCCGGGCTGCCGCGCTCGGGCTCGAGGACGTGACGGTGAGCATCTCCCACGAACGGCACATGGCGGTGGCGGTGGCGGTCGCGCATCGCGCGCCCCAGGCCTGACCCGATGACGGTCGTCGGCCTCACCCAGGGATGGGTCGCCGAGAACCTGCCGGCGCGGCCGGCACGGTCGCATAAGGGCACCTTCGGCAGCCTCCTCATCGTGGCCGGCTCGCTGGAGTACGCCGGCGCGGCTCTGCTCAGCGGGCTCGGGGCGATCCGCGCGGGCGTCGGCCTCGCCTGCCTGGCGACGCCCGAGACGGTGGGAACCCGGCTCCTGGGGCTCGTCCCGGAGCTCATCTCGATGCTGCTGGTCGAGGAGGCGCCCGGCCTGACCGCGCCGGGTGGCTGGCGTCGCCTGGCCGCCGAGGCGCCGAACTATGACGCCCTCGTGGTCGGGCCGGGGCTTGGGCGGCAGCCCGCCACCCTGCGCCGGGTTCGCAGCTTCATCGGTGAGCTGCGCCGCCCCGCGGTGATCGACGCCGATGCCCTGACGGCCCTCGCCGAGGTCCAGCGCTGGTGGCAGTCGATCCGCGCTCCGCTGGTGCTGACCCCCCACCCGGGCGAGTTCGCCCGCCTGGTGCGCATGCCGGCGGGGGAGTCGCTGGCCGACGACGATGCCCATCGCGCGGAGGCGGCGCTCGAGGCGGCGGCGCGCTGGGGTCACGTCGTCGTGCTCAAGGGCGCGCACACGGTCGTCGGCTCGCCGACGGGCGACCTCCTTCGTTCCGATGTCGCCACGCCTGCGCTCGCCACGGCAGGCAGCGGTGACGTGCTGGCGGGTGCGATCGGCGCATTCCTGGCGGCGGGGCTCGAGCCTTTCCTCGCTGCCGGGTGTGGGGTGGCGGTGCACGGTGCGGCCGGAGTGCTGGCCGAGGATCGCATCGGCGGCGCAGGCGTGGTGGCGCGTGACATTGCCAACCTGCTTCCGACGGCGATCCAGCAGCTTCGCGACGGGCAGGGCCGATGACCCCGGCCCCCGCCCACAGCCCGCATCGCGCGTGGATCGAGGTAGATCACGCAGCCCTTGCCGGCAACCTGGCGGCGCTGCGTCGTCTCGCCGGGAACCAGATGAGCGTGATCGCAGTGGTCAAGGCGAATGCCTACGGCCACGGGGCGATCGAGTCGTCGCGCACCCTGCTGGACCACGGTGCCGAGCACCTCGCCGTCGCCACGCTCGGCGAAGGGCTCGAGCTGCGGGACGCCGGGATCACGGCCCCGATCCTCGTCCTGTGGGCGCTCGGAGCTCCCGAGGCCGAACCGGCGGTCAACGCCGACCTCGAGGCTGTCGTCTACGACGAGGCGGGGATCGAGCTGATCGAGCGCGCAGCCGCCGCGCTCGGGCGTCGCGCCTCGGTCCAGCTCAAGGTCGACTCCGGCCTTGGGCGGCAGGGGAGCGAGCCGGGAGTGGCGGTCGAGTTGGCGCTGCGGATCACCCGCAGCCGCCATTTGCGACTGGTCGGAACCTTCAGCCACCTGGCGGTTCCCGGCGAGGACGAGGCCTATACCGACGTGCAGGTCCTCAGGCTCGCCCAGGCCCTGGACGCCATGCGGTCGGCAGGTGCCGACCCGGGAATGGTGCACCTGGCAGCCACCGGTGGGGTCGTGGCGGGCGCCGGGATGTTCGGCGATGCGATCCGGCCCGGGCTGGGGCTGTACGGCATGCTCCCCGCCTGGGCCGGTGAACACGAGACCGGCCTGCGGCCCGTCCTCTCCCTCAAGGCGCTCCCCCTGCGCATCTTCCAGCTGGCTGCCGGAGAGGGGATCGGGTATGGGCTGCGCTTCCGTGCCGAGCGTGCGACGCGCATCGCCACGCTGGGGATCGGCTACGGCGACGGGTGGCCGCGGGTGCACGCGAACAACGGTTGGGTCCTGGTGCGCGGCGTCCGTTGCCCGATCGTTGGAGCAGTGAGCATGGACGGCATCACCGTCGATCTGGGCGATCTTGATGATGTAACCTACGCCGACGAGTTCGTCCTGATTGGCGAGCAGATGCGCGCCCGCATCGATGCCGACGAGGTTGCCGCCCAGCGACGCACCATCAACTACGAAGTGACGACCGCCCTTCGAGACCGCCTCCCGCGCGTGCACCTGCCGGAGGTCGCCGCGAACGCCGGGTGAGTCGTCGGGCGAGCGACCATGCGTGTCCGGATCGAATCAGTGTCTCGCAGCGGAGGTGCAGCGTGAAGCCGGCCGACGCCCTCGCCGATGAGCTCGAACGACGCGGGGTCGCCGCACCGGCCGCGATCCTGATGGAGGCGCATCGGCCGCTCCTGCCGCTCCTGCGCCAGGGCCTCATCTTCCTTGGGCCGCTCCTGAGCCCGCTGCTCGGCGCGAGCCGCTTCGGCGGGCTGCGCGAAACCTTCGATGACCCGGCCGCCTACGACCGCATCGCCGCCAGGCTGGCGGACGAGCGCCAGGACTCCCCGCGCTAGATGCCCAACCTCGGCGAATTCGCCTCCTACCTGGTCGGGCTGGTGACCGACGCCGTCGGCTCATCGTCGATGCGGCTTGGAGCGGCGCCCACGGTCGCCATCCTGCTGGTGCTGCTCGTGCTTCTGTCGCTGGTCGCTCGACCGGGAGCGCGGTGGGTGGCGTCGGACCTGGGGGGATTGGCCAGGGTCGGTCGCAAGATGGCGCTGGCGGCCGAGTCGGGCGCCGATGCAACGGTATCGCTGGGCAGCGCCGGAGTGAGTCGCGCGGCGTCGGCCACCGATCGCTTTCAGACGCTCGCGGCACTGCCGTTGCTCGGCCATGTCGCGGACGCGGCCGCGCGGGCGGGGGTCCCGTTGCGCGTGACGACCAACGACCCAGTCGCGGCGCTGCTCGCCCAGACGACCCTCGCGGCCGCGCACCAGCGGACCGCGACCCCGGAGCGTGCCTCAACGACGGCCGTCGAGTACGTGGGCGAAGGCCGTTCGGCGGCTGCTGCATTCGCGCTCGCATCGGCGCAACCACATGGCGTCGCAGCGGTTGCCGGCGGGCTTGCCGAGGATGCCCTGCTTGTCCTCGACGGTGTGCTGGGCGATGCGGAGTGGAGCCTCGCCGCGACAGCGAGCGGCTCCCAGGCGGCGGGCCCGATGCTGAGCGGTGACGGGAGCCTGGTCGGGCCGGCCTTCTTCCAGGCGGAGGGCGAGATCGGCCGGGGCGGCCACGCGCGAACGGTCGTGCTGGCGGCGAATCGCCTGATCTGGGGCACCATCGGGCTCCTGTTGGT
>Ga0070705_100001349_pt1 | contig 13093 bp, 5 predicted proteins | sample KBSK5253metaG_FD_65455 | JGI IMG/M metagenome (GOLD analysis project Ga0070705, IMG submission 65455) | Corn, switchgrass and miscanthus rhizosphere microbial communities from Kellogg Biological Station, Michigan, USA - KBS K5-25-3 metaG | ecosystem: Host-associated > Plants > Roots >... | reverse complement strand
AAGCACGGCCGCCTGATCGTGCTGATGACGCACAACACCGACTTCGGCGATTCCTGGGAGCGCGAAGGCGACAGCCCCGAGTATTTCGTCGCCGTCGGTCCGCGCGGCTACGCTTTCGGCATCAACGCGGTCCTCTACGCGCTCACGCACTAGCCTCCGGCGGTCGGCGCGAGTCGGAGTCGGATACAGCGTGTGTGGGAGTCGGATACGGCGTGTGCGCGACTCCGACTCGGATGCGAGGCGACTCAGGGTTGCGGAATCTGCAACTCATACCGCGACACGAAGTAGGCGCCCACCTGCCGGTAGCTGTGCAGCCGGAATCCAAACCGTTCGTACAGGTCGCGGAGCCGGGGGCGATCGGCGTCGCAATCGAGCCGCAGATATCGCTTGCCGAGCGACCGCGCGCGATCGACGGCCCAGTGCAGCAGCGCGGTCGATATCCCCTGCCCCGCGTTCGCGCGACGAACCGCGAGCCGATGCACGAACGCCGAATCGCTCCCATCGAGATCGGGCCAGAACAGCCGATCCTCGAGCTGGAAGCGGATCGCTCCCACCACCTGACCGTCGATCTCCGCCACGACGAACAATCCCGCTTCCGCCTCGGACCTGACGCGCTGCTCCTCCAACTCCCCTTCCACCCACATCGTCGTCCCGTCCAGGCGCTCGACCCAGCTGGCAGCCTCCGTGAGCGTCTCGACGAGCGCACGGGTATCGTCACCAGTCGCCTGCCGGATGGAAGCCACGCGGGCGGCATCGTAGTTCAAACGTCCAACCAGCTGAATCGCGGCATGCCGGCGCGCCCCGGAGCGTCCCGCATGTGCACGAATCGACAACGCTCCTGGTCCGGCACGATCTGCTGCACACAAAGAGCAGCCGCTTCTTCCCGTTTCGTGCGGGGGCACCACCTCGAATTGCGTTGAAACATGTACTTTTGCGAGTTAGTTCATCGTCTGGCAGACATTTCTCGGCGAAACCGCTGAAAAACGGGCGGTCCCGGGAAGCGAAATCCCGCTGAAATATGCCGAATCCTGAGCAAAACGCCACGAAACCGCCTGCGCGCGAGACTTTTGTCGGACCCCCGGAGAACGAAAGGCGGGATGGCGATTCCTTTGCTCCATGACGGTGCAGGTCCGGCGCTCGCTGTAGCGGACCAGAACAAGTCCCCACAACCTGGGTCAACGATCATGAGGCACGAGATGTCCTCTGCTCCGGCGGGCAGAGTGCGCCGCGCGAACGACCGCGCCTTCGTTCCAGCCAATTGATCGCGTAACCGAACTTCTCGAGGGCAGGCATGACGCCGGAGGTGTGCTCAGCGGTAGCGCGCCTCGGGCGGAAGGCTCCGTCGAGGGCAGAACGTACGGAGCTGCAGAATCATGGGTCACCTGCGTCAGTCGACCGCCGCCGTCCTCGCGCTCGTTTCCGCCACCCTCATCATTGGCTTCGTCGACGCGCAAGGGCCAACGACGGGAGTGTGGCAGAGCGGTAGTGCTACGGGAGCAATCGCCGCCGGACCGGCCGCGGTCGTTCTCGCCGACGGCCGCATCCTGGTCACCGGGTACACGCCCATCACCGGCGCCGCGCGCTCGACCGTCGCCATCTATAACCCGGTCACCGGAGCGTGGACATCGGCGGGCCACATGCTGCAGGCACGCACAGGCCACACCGCGACCATGCTGCCGAACGGCCTCGTGCTCATTGCGGGCGGCAAGGTCCCGTTGCCAGGCGGCGCCTACACGATTTCGGGAAGTTTCGAGCTGTTCGATCAGGCCACCGGCACATCGACTGCGGTGATTGGCGTTGGCCTGGCCATCCCGAGAACAGGCCACGCCGCGGCGCTGTTGCAGGACGGCAAGGTCCTCTTCGTTGGCGGATCGAACAACCTGGGCGTGCTCGATGTCGCGGAGATCTACGATCCTTCGGCGAACCCGGTTACGCTGGCGGTCACGCCCGTGTCGTCACCGATGTTACCGGGACGCACGAACTTGTCCGCGACCACCCTGCCGAATGGACAAGTCCTGCTCGCGGGCGGGCGAGATAGCCGCGGCATCGATCTCTCGCTGGCGCAGATCTACGATCCGGCAGCCCAGACCTTCTCTCCCGTCGCTAGTGTGCCGACCGCACGCAGTAAGCACGCGGCGGTCTTGCTCGGAGCCAACCACCAGGTCCTGGTCTTTGGCGGCGTCTCGAACGGAAGCTCGCTGTCGTCCGCGGCCATGTACAACGCAGCGACCGACACGTGGACGGCGACGGCGTCGATGGCGGCTCCCCGCGTTGGCGCGTTGGGCGCGGCAACCGCGGAGGGGGGCGCCATTGCCATCGGCGGTGGACCATCGACCGCCGAGTTCTTCCGATTCGTGAGCCTGCCGCCCGGTGATCCCACCGGTGGGACGGGCGGCGGAACCCCGCCATCTGGAGGCACCGGGACCACGCCGCCGGCCGATTCGGGGCAGCTGCTCGACTTTCCGAACACCGGGCATCCCTCGCTGCCCGGCGGCGGAACGTTCGGATACCCCTTCATCGAGGTGACCAACAGCGTTCAGGATCACGTGCATGAGAACGAGCTGTTTGGTTCGACGACGTACGACGGCGCGACGCTGGCGTTCCAGACCTATCCGCAGTGGCTCACGTTTGCATCCGCTCCGGACTGGCATCAGACCGGAAGCCTGGCGCAGGCCACCGACGAGAACCTCTCGATCTCTCCCTGCAATCAGCCCGGCACCTTCACCGACATCAATCACAACGGCGTGCAGGACTTCTGGGAGGACACGAACTTCAACGGCAGGCTGGACCCCTCGGAAGACGTGAACGGCAACAACCAGCTTGATGCCGGCGAGGATACGAACAACAACGGCAAGCTCGACCTCGCAGAGGACGTGAATGGCAACGGACTGCTCGATCTCGAGCCGCCGATCGAATGCGGCCGCTTCGAGATTCGGGCGCAGGTCGACCATCAGGGCCACCTCGTTGGGACCGGCACCGATACCGATGTCCTGATGCGCGGGCACATCATCAAGGAGCACTTCGACCCGACGCTCAATCGATTCGTGACGGACATCGACATCAACGGAACGTTGCTGACGGGACGCATCGTGGAATTCGGATTCCAGAACCCCTCCGCAACGGACGCCGTTCTTCCGTCGTTCTGCCCATTCGGCTCGACGAAAGATGGCGGGGTGTGCCGCGCCGCGGACGGTTCGACGAGCCAACCGATGTGCCAGCCCGGGTTCTCGGCAAATGCCGACGGCAGCTGCCATTCGCCGGCGGCGAGGTTCCAGTTCAAAGTCGCCGTGACCGGAGGGTTGCTCGTCAACCCGGCGGGATCACCGGCGTGGTGCGTCCAGCCGTCGTGCTTCATCAATCCGATCGACCGGCTCGACGCAAGCCTGCAGCTCGGCATCGACGTCATGAGCGCGAACGTCAGCGGCACCCTGGCGAGCGGGGCGCTGAACGGATACGCGTCCGCTACGGCGGGCCCGCTTGCGAGGGTGGCCGGTCTGTCGCCCACGACCACGACGCTGACCGTCGTCCAGCCGGCACCCTACACCTATAACGGCACACCGTTCACCGCGACCGCGGTTGCCACCGCTTCGGACGGGCTGAACGTCCCGGTGCCGGTCGTGTACACCGGCGACTGCACCCACGTCACGGCCGCCGGCTGCACGGCCACGGCCACCTATATCGGTGACAGCAGCCACGCGGACAGCTCGGCGACGCAGACGATCGCGATCGTGCCGCGGCCGATCACGTTCAAGGCCGACAACGTGACGCGGACCTACGGTGAAACGACACCGGCGTTCAGCTATTCGGCGGCCGCGGGGAGTGTCGTCCCCGGAGACGCGTTCGGAGCACCGGTCTTCGCGCCCGCTGGCAGCAGCGCCGGGAGTCACGCGCTTGTGCTGAGCGGGCTGAGCAATCCCGATTACGCGATCACGTTCGCACCTGGAATCTTGACGGTGACGCCGCGTCAGCTGACGTTCAATGTGCTCGCAGAGGATAAGGTGTACGACGGCAACAGGAACGCGACGGTGACGCTCGGTTCCGACGCCTTTCCCGGCGATATCTTCTCGATCACCTACGCGTCGGCGAGCTTCGCGGACAAGAACGTCGGCATGGAGAGGTCCGTCGAGGTTACTGGCATCAGCATTGCCGGCGCCGATGCCGCCAATTACACCTTCAGCACGACTGCGACAACGACGGCCGACATAACGCCAAGAGCGCTGACAGTCACGGCGACGGGCGACAACAAGGTCTACGACGGCAACACCAGTGCGACCGTGACGTTGCGTGACGATCGCATCTCCGGCGACGCGCTCACCACGGCCTACACCTCCGCGGCGTTCAGCGACAAGAACGCCGGTAACGGCAAGACGGTCACGATCAATGGCATCTCGGTCGGCGGCGCCGATAGGGGCAACTACACCGTTACTGCGCCTGTCTCGACGACCGCGAACATCACCGGCAGGCAGCTGACCATCACGGCGACGGGCGACAACAAGGTGTACGACGCCACGACCGCCGCGACCGTGACGTTGCGTGACGACCGGGTCGCCGGCGACGCGCTGACCACGAGCTACACTTCCGCGGTCTTCGCGGACAAGAACGTCGGCAACGGAAAGACAGTCACGATCAGCGGCATTGCCCTCGGCGGCACCGATGTGGGCAACTACACCGTCACTGCTCCGGCCTCGACGACCGCGAACATCACCCCGCGGCAGCTGACGCTCACGGCGACGGGCGACAACAAGATTTACGACGGCACGACCGCCGCGACGGTGACGTTGCGTGACGATCGGATCGCCGGCGACGTGCTGACGAGGGCGTATACCTCAGCGGTCTTCGCCGACAAGAACGTCGGTAACGGCAAGACAGTCACGATCAGCGGCATCGCCATCGGCGGCACCGACGTGGGCAACTACACCGTCAATGCTCCGGCCTCGACGACTGCGAACATTACCCGCCGTCAGCTGACCATCACGGCGACCGGCAACAACAAGGTCTACGACGGCACGCGTACAGCTGCCGTCACGCTGGGCGACAACCGTGTGAGCGGCGACCTCTTGACGGCGGCGTATACGTCTGCGGTCTTCGCCGACGGCCGCGTCGGCGTTGCAAAGCCGGTGGACGTCAGCGGCATCAGCATCACCGGCGCCGATTCGGGCAACTACCTGGCAAATACGACGACCTCCACGACCGCCGACATCACGGCCCGGGCGCTCCTTGTCACGGCGACCGGCGTGAGCAAGATCTACGACGGCAACGCGGCTGCGACGGTCACGCTCGGTGACGACCGCCTCAAGGGTGACGTCATCACGGTTGCCTACACGGCAGCCACGTTCGCGAACAAGAGCGTCGGCACAGGCAAGACCGTCAGCGTCAGCGGCATCAGCATCGACGGCGCCGACAAGGCTAACTACATCGCGAACACGACGGCCTCGACGACGGCGAACATCACGACGAAACTGTTGACGATCGCGGCGTCTGGCGTGAACAAGGTCTACGACGGCACGACGGCCGCGACGGTAACGTTGACTGACGACCGCTTCGCCGGCGATACGCTCACCGCTGCCTACACGTCGGCCGCGTTCGCGGACAAGAACGCCGGCACCGGCAAGACCGTCAGCGTCAGCGGCATCAGTATCAACGGCGGCGACGCGGGCAACTACAGCGCCAACACCACCGCCTCGGCGACCGCAAACATCACCCTCAAGCAGCTGACGGTGACAGCGGCTGGCATCGCAAAGGTCTACGACGGCAACGCGACCGCGACCGTGACGCTGAGCGACAACCGCCTGACCGGCGATGTGCTGACCGCTGCCTACACGGCCGCCACGTTCGCGAACAAGAGCATCGGCATCGGCAAGGCGGTCAGCGTCAGTGGCATCAGTATCAGCGGCGGTGATGCAGGCAATTACAGCGCGAACGCCACCGCGTCGACGAGCGCAAACATCACACCCAGACAGCTGGTAGTGACGGCGACGGGCATCGACAAGGTCTACGACGGCACGACGACGGCGGCCGTGACGTTGAGCCACAATGCCCTGCCCGGCGACGCCGTGACGGCGAACTACACGTCCGCGGTGTTCGACAACGTGAACGTCGGCCTCAGGGGCGTCGCGGTGGGCGGCATCACCGCCGGCGGCGCCGACGGCAACAACTACACGCCGAACGCGACCGCATCAACGAAGGCCAACATCACTGCGCGGCCGCTCACGGTCAGCGCGGCTGGCCTCAACAAGGTGTACGACGGCACGCAAGCCGCGGCGGTGACGCTGAGCGACGATCGAGTCGCTGGTGACACATTTGCGACGAGCTATGCTGCGGCGACATTTGCGGACAAGAACGCCGGTGTCGGCAAGGCAGTCTCGGTGACGGGGATCGCACTGGGTGCCGGGGCGACCAACTACGCGCTCTCGAACACCACAGCCTCCACGACGGCGAACATCACGACCAGGCCGGTGGTGGTGAGCGCGACCGGCGTGAACAAGGTGTACGACGGCACGACCGCCGCGACCGTGACCCTGAGCGACGATCGAGTCCCCGGTGACGGGTTCACCACGAGCTACGGTGCGGCCACGTTCGCGAACAAGAATGCCGGTGGCGGCAAGACGGTCTCCGTGACGGGGATCGCGTTGGGCGGCACTGGTTTCACCAACTACACGCTCTCGAACACCACGGCTTCTACGACGGCGACCATCACGACCAGGCCGCTGGTGGTGAGCGCAACCGCCGGCGACAAGGTTTACGACCGCACCACGACCGCGACCGTGACGTTGAGCACCAATGCCCTGCCCGGCGACGTCGTCACGGCGAATTACTCCGCGGCGGCGTTCGACAGCGCGATCGTCGGCCTCAGGAACGTCAGTGTGACCAGCATCACCGTCGGCGGCACCGACGGTGGCAACTACACCCCGAACGCGACCGCGTCAACCAAGGCCAACATTACGGCGCGGCCGCTGACGGTCACCGCGTCCGGGGTGAACAAGGCCTACGACGGTACGACAACGGCGACGGTGACGCTCGGCGACAACCGGATCGCTGGTGACGTCTTCAGCGCGACCTACACGACCGCGACATTCGCAGACGAGAACGTCGGCACCGGGAAGGTGGTCACGGTCAGCGGCATCGGCATCAGCGGCGGCGATGCGGGCAACTACAGCGCGAACGCCACCGCCTCGACCACCGCGAGCATCACCCGCAGGCAGCTGGCGGTAACCGCGACGGGCATCGACAAGGTCTACGACGGCAACACGACCGCGACGGTGACGTTGGGCGACAACCGGGTCAGCGGCGATGTCCTCGCCGCCACCTACACAAGCGCCGCGTTCGCGGACAAGAGCGCCGGCGCCAACAAGGTTGTCACCGTCAGCGGGATCAGCATCAGCGGCGGCGATGCGAACAACTACAACTTCAACACGGCCGCATCGACCACCGCGAGCATCACCCGCAGACAGCTGTCGGTGACCGCGACGGGCATCAACAAGGTCTACGACGGCACGCCCGCCGCGACGGTGACGCTGGGCGACAACCGGATCAGCGGCGACGTCCTCACCGCGACCTACACAGCCGCGGCATTCGCCAATGAGAACGTCGGCACCGGCAAGACCGTCAGTGTCAGTGGCATCGGTATCACGGGTGGCGATGCGGGCAACTACAACGCGAACGCCACCGCCTCGACTACCGCAAACATCACTCAACGACAGCTCGCGATCACCGCGACGGGCGTCGACAAGGTCTACGACGGCAACCCGACCGCGACGGTGACGTTGGGCGACAACCGCGTCAGCGGCGACCTCGTCACCGCGTCCTACACAACCGCGGTCTTCGCGGACGAGAACGCCGGCACGAACAAGGTGGTCACGGTCAGCGGGATCGGCCTCACCGGCGGCGATGCGGGCAACTACACCGCCAACACGTCTGCATCGACCACTGCGAGCATTACCCGGAGGCAGCTGATGGTGACGGCGACGGCTGTCAACAAGGTCTACGACGGCACGACCGCCGCGACGGTGACGTTGAGCGACGACCGGTTGACGGGCGACGTGCTGACATCCGCCTCCACCTCCGCGGCCTTCGCGGACGCGAACGTCGGTAACGGAAAAACGGTCACGGTCAGCGGCATCACCCTCGCCGGCACCGATTCGGTGAACTACAACGTGAGTCCGACGACCACCACCGCGGCGAATATCACGGCGAAGGCAGCGTCGGTCACCCCGAACGTCGCGTCGAAGATCTACGGGGCGGCGGATCCGGCGTTCACCGGATCGCTCGCCGGCTTCCTGCCAGGAGATGCGGTCACGGCCAGCTACAGCCGCACGGCTGGTGAGACCGTGGCCGGCAGCCCGTACGCCATCAGCGCGACGCTCGCGCCGGCGGCGGTGCTCGGCAACTACGCCATCACTTACAACACCGCGAACTTCTCGATCGCGAAGGCCACCGCGTCGGTGTCGGCCGCCGGCGGCAGCTTCACCTATGACGGCACACCGCGCGCCGGCAACGGCTCCGCGACCGGCGGCCGCGGCGAATCGCTGCCCGTCACGCTGAGCTACACCGGCACCGGCAGCACGACCTACGGACCGGTGGCGACGGCACCGACGAATGCCGGCACCTATACGGTGGTCGCGTCGACGACGGGCGACGGCAATAACAACGGCGCCTCGTCTTCTCCGGCGGCACTGACGATCAACAAGGCGACGGCAACGGTGACGCTCAGCGGCCTGACGAAGACGTTCAACGGCAGCGCGCAGTCGCCGACCGCGACGACGACGCCTGCCGGGCTCCCCATCGTGTTGACGGGCGCCCCGCAGACGAATGCCGGCAGCTATCCGGTAATGGCCACGGTCAACGACGCCAACTACCAGGGCTCGGCGAGCGGCACGTTCGTCATTACGGCGACAGCGCCGACTGTGACCTCCACGCTCGCCGTGTCGAACCTGACGCCGCAGTACAGCGATCAGGAAACGTTCACGGTGACCGTGTCCTCGAGCATCCCCGGACAGCCGGCCGCCGGGGTGAACTTCTTCGTCGGCAGCCAGCAGGTCGGGAACCCGGCTCCCGTGACGGTTCCGCTGGTCGCGGTCGGCGATCCGGCGACGTCGACGACTTACAAGGCCGTCTGGACCGGGGAGCTCCTCGAGCCCACGCCGACGGGCCAGATGAAGCCTGGCGGGCACGTCGTCAGCGCGGCGTTCGTCAACCCGAACTTCAGCATGGCGAATCCAGCAAACAAATCCGTCAACATCACTCGCGAGGATGCGCGCATCGGCGGACTCGACAGGACTTCCTATTCGCTGGGTGGCTCGGCGACGGGCATTGTTCCGCTGACGGTGACCGTAAAGGACATTACCGCTATGGTGGGAGATGCCGCCTTTGACGCCTTCGCGGGTGACATTCGCGGCGCACAGGTCCAGTTCATCGATCGTGCGACGAATGCCGTCATCGGGACAGCAAACGTGAGCACGCTGATCGGGTCCGGTACTACGACAGGCACCGCGACACTCAACTGGTCGGTAAACCTTGGAACCGCGACGTCGAAGAACTACACAATCGGCTTCACGCTCCTGAACTACTACATCCGCAGCCAGACCGCCGACAACGTCGTCATCACCGTGTCGAAGTAATCGAACAGACCACCCGGGGAAGAGGAGGCCCTGATGTGCTCCTCCTCCCCTGGCATTCTCTCAAGGCACCAGTACGAGCGGTGCTTGCGGCTGGCGGTCGATGGTCGTGGGGGTGTAATTGACCGCCGCTCCGTAATTGCGCACGCGCCAGGTATAGGTGCCTGCCGGCGGCAACGCCACCTGCGCCACCGCGATCCCCAGCGCGGACGGTGATTGCGCTATTAACATTCCCGCTGCGTTGTAGACGTCGATACCGATCTGGGCAGTGGGATTGTCCGCCTCCGCGATCGCGAGGAGGGCCAGCGTTGTTGGCGTGGCGGTCATCGAATAAACCGCCGTCGCCCCGGCTGCGAGGGGAGTTGAGTCCCCGCGCGCGACGTTTTCCTGCGCGGTCGGGCTGTCGTGCTCGTTCGCAATACTATCGTCGTCGTCATCATTGGCATGGGCGTGGTCATGCCAGTCGTGCCAGTGGTCCTCGCAGTCACATCCGTCGTCGCGATCGTCATCATCGCGCGGGTGCTTGACCCGTTCTTTCAACGGAAACCGCACGAACCCGGCGCGATCGATCAAAACCTGGCTGTCACCAACTGCATAAAAGAAAGTCCCCTGCGATTTGCTTTTGGCTGGGGTGATGCCCAACGGAAGCTTCGAATCGTTGCCCCGCGAAAAGAGCATCGCCTCGATGAAGGTGCCATCAGGGTTCGGCGAGGTCACGGCGTCAACGGTCTTGCCAATTGGGGAGACCGTACCGGTCGTAACCGTCGCTCGCGTCAGGTCGTCTGTGGCGACCTTGCATGATTCGGGATTCGTAGCGCAGAGCTGAGGAGCGGGCTCGGGCGGCGTGGGGATAACGGAGCACCCCTTCCCGCGTGGAATCAACATGCCGACTTTGTCAGTCTGTGCATTTGTATAGCCCACCACATCGTCGTCGGGCGCGACGCCGAACGGATCGGCACCAGCCTCACTCGGCATTTGGTGAGCGGTCATCTTGTTCGACGATGGATCGAGGCTCACCAGATGTCCAGACGTGGTGACCGTCCATAACTTGCCGTACCGATCGACGTTCAACTGTCGCGGCCCAGCAACGGTTCCCAACGTCCCACAAGACGCAGCCTTTAGTCCTTCCAAAGACCAACGTCGAACCTTGTTCATCGACGTGTCCAGCTCGCCGATGTTATTGGTGCTTTCTTCAGTGAAATACACGAGGTGCTGCTTGGTTGGATGCACGGTGATTCCAGCTAAGCATGGGTTGCTGGCGGCACCGACACATGGTCCGGCGGCACCTCCCACCAGAGACCATCGCGCGATCGTCGTGTCGGCCGCACTCGCTGTCCCTGGAGTGAGCCTCTGCACGTAACTCGTGTTGTCCGCCGGGGTGTGGGTAGAGAACACGTTATTGCGATCGTCAACCGCCAGGTCCGATACGTCGAAGCCGTCGGGCTGGTCGAACCAAATCGTTCGCTTGCAGGTCCGCGGACTGGACCCGACGCAGTTCTGGGTATCAATGCGCTCCAATGTCGTGGGGGTTCGTACGAAGACGAAGCGACGATCCTTGGACGCGCGGAGTTTCCTCACGCCACCGGTGAAGATCGCAGCTTCGCTCAGTGACCACGAGGTCCACCGTGCCTTGCCTCGCATCAGCTGTGACGGGAAATCTACCTTGTACACATGCCCTTCAAAGCGTGTGACGAACCAAATGCGGTTCTGGTCATCGCCCTGAGTGTCGACAATCATCGCTCCGGGAACGGCGTCGGCTTGGGCCGGCAGGTCCCATTCGATGAGGCGCGCCTGAGTTGGCGCGGGAGCCGTGGGGAGTGTGGGCAGCGTTGTTTGCGCGAGCGCAGTATTGCTCAGGAAAACGCATCCCGCCGCCATGATCATCGCCGCGCCGAATGAACAGTTCCGCTGTCGCAGGGTCGGGTCAGTCGTCCGTCCGCTGCAATGTGTGGGGAAGATCCACATTGCGATCGCCTCCGCAAAAAACTTTTGTAAACACGCCGTGTAACTACCGAAGGTAGTGTCGGCGCACGCTACAAACTTCATTTAGGGATGGAGCAACTTGAATGCCGCTAAATCACTGATCGCCAACGGCATATGGACGCGGTCGAAGAGTGCTGTGCAGCGCTCGCCAGCGTCGCCGAGGCTCATGCTTGAGCGGAATTTCAGCGTCGCGCGTGCGTTGCGTTACTCACGGCGCGGTAGCTAGCGGGTCAGTGTGGAATGGATTCCCCTGGCGGCGGGGCCGCGACTCGAGATCTCACACCACGAGCGCCATCGCGAACCCGTCGTACCCCTTTGCGCTCACCGTCTGCACCATCGTCGCGGTTACCCGCGTGTCGCGCTTCAGTTGATCGTTGAAGCGCCGCACGCCCTTGACGTTCGGATCGTCGCTCGACGCGTCAATGACGCCACCCTTGCGGATGACGTTGTCGACGACGATGACGCTGCCGGGATGCGAGAGCCTGACGGCCCAGTCGAAATATTCCGCGAGGTTGGTGCGGTCGGCGTCGATGAAGGTGAAGTCGAACGGCGGCTGCTGCTCGGCTGCGAGCCGCGGCAGCGTGTCCAAGGCATTGCCGAGGCGAACCTCGACGCGGCCGGTCAGCCCGGCGCGCTCGATGTTCGCCCGCGCGATGTCCGCGTGCGTCGCGTTGGCCTCGAGCGTAACGACACGCCCCTCGGGCGGGACCGCGCGCGCGAGCCAGATGGTGCTGTAGCCGGCGAGCGTGCCGACCTCGAGAATATGCGTCGCCCGGTATGCCCGCGCCATGAGGTGCAGCAGCTTGCCCTGCGCGGGCGTTACGCTGATCGGCGGCAGCTGCGCCGCCACGGCGGCCGCCGATGCCGCCTCGAGCGCCGCGTCGGGAGCAATAGCGACGCTGTTGATGTAGTCGTCCACCTTCGTCCAGAGTTCCTGGCTCATGAGCAGATCGTAGTACCCCCCGCACAGTCTTCACAACCAGCCGATCTACGTGACAGGTGCGCCCAGGTCTTCGCCGCCGTGAGGTCGTCGCCTACCGGCCCCGCCGCTGCTGATCCTCTTCCAGGTGAAAGCGGTGGACGAATCGGTGGAATACGGGCGCGAGGATGATGCTGGCGGCGGCAATCACGACGATGCCGGAGTACAGCGCGTAGAGACCGGCAAACACCTTTGCTGAGCGCGTGTGGAGATCCGAGACAGGCCCCATACCGCCAAGCAGCATCGCGGCGTTCAGATACGCGTCAATCCAGGGCATCGTCGGCTTGTCCAGCAGGCGATATCCAAGGATGCCCATCAGGAGCGAACCGCCGATCAACAGCATCGCGACGACGAAGTGGCGCACGACGCGACGCCTGAACACCGCGCGCGTCGCCAGCGGGGCGTGTCGGGATTCGTACATGTCGCCCCGAGGATGCGCGCGAGTATCCGCGCGCGTCAACTGCAACGAACTGACCTAGTCGTCCAGCAGCAGGCCCATCATCAGCACGTCCTCGAC
>Ga0070705_100001340_pt1 | contig 13136 bp, 10 predicted proteins | sample KBSK5253metaG_FD_65455 | JGI IMG/M metagenome (GOLD analysis project Ga0070705, IMG submission 65455) | Corn, switchgrass and miscanthus rhizosphere microbial communities from Kellogg Biological Station, Michigan, USA - KBS K5-25-3 metaG | ecosystem: Host-associated > Plants > Roots >... | reverse complement strand
GTGAGCAGTTCCTCCCATTCAACGATTATCGTCTCGCCGACCATGGTCGCCACCGTCGGGCGACGCAGGCCCTTGATGTCTCTCGTGAAGGGGCTGATCAGGACGTCTCTGTGATCGCGAGCCACATTCACCGTCGCTGGCACCATGATCTTGATACCGCTGACGGCGCAGCCATCGTCGGGCCGACAGACTTCTCGCAAACGATCAAGCCGCGACAGCACATCGGCCGGGTTGCCCGACGCGACGCTCGCCCGCGCCGTTGCGCCCCCCAGCGGCTGCGCGCCGTCGGCGAACCGCGCCGCTCTGTCAGAAAGCTGCGCGATCGCCTCACGCATGGCCTGCAGCGGTGCGGCGGGCACCATGGGCGAGCGATCCGCCGACTTCGCCCTCGCGATGGCCAGATAATCGCCGACGTAGTCGGCAACGCCGTGGAAGGAGCCGGTGACCGTCGCCACCAGCGCCAGGTAGAAGACGACCATCGCGCCGATCGCACTCGCGAGCTGCATCACACGTCGGGCGGCCAGTTGCCAGGGGCGGACGCTGAGCAGCAGCGCGATGGTCAGCGCCGGCAGCACCACTGCGAGCAGGTCGTGCCGATAGAAGAACGCGACCCCGCAGGTCAGGATCGTGAGTGCAAACGGCCAGCGGCTGCGCCCCTCCGCCCCGGCCCCGACCACGACGCTGATCGTGAATGCGGCCAGTCCGAGCGCGATGTGCTTTGGCGTCGAGTGGATGTCGATGCGCGCCGCGGCCAGGAACAAGCCGACGTACACGACGCCAAGCAGCCGGCCGCTCACCCCCAGTCGCCGTGCGGCGGCAGCGAACAGCATCGTCCCGATCGTGAGGACGGTTGCGCCGAGAAGGTACTCGCTCAGCGCCGTCGCGCCGAAGAGGACCTGGAACAGCAGCGACATCCCCATGTCGAGCGGATCGCCGACCAGGACGAAGTCGCGCACGGGGACGTCGCCGAACAGGACCATCGTCGACTTCCACAGCGCCCACTGATCGTCGTCGCTCAGCGCTTCGCAATAGCGGAGAAAGGTGAAGAGCCAGAGTGCCGCCGGGAACGCCAGCGGCCGAAGGTAACGGGCCCGCCGCCGCCACGACTCGATTCCGGGCCGCCCGGCGTTGGTGGCCGCCCTCATCGCCGCCTGACGTAGTCGCCCCTGGCGAGATGCTTTTCGAGCCAGACGTACAGCACGATGAACAGATAGCGGCTGCCCATTTCCTTCAGCTTCAGCTTCGACTCGCCGACGGTGCGATTATGCCAGCCGATTGGAATCACCGAGTAGGAAAACCCGCGCACGATCGCCTTGAGCGGCAGTTCGACGGTGAGGTTGAAATGACTCGACAGGATCGGCCGCAGTCCCTCGATCGTCTCGCGCCGGTAGCACTTGAACGCGTTGGTGACATCGTTCAACCGGATCCCGAACAGCAGTCGGATAAACAGGTTCGCGGCCCGATTGATCGTCAGCTTGAAGGGCGGATAGTCGACGACGCGACTCCCGGGCAGAAAACGCGACCCGAATACACAGTCCACGCCGTCGCTGAATTCACGGTAACAGCGGACCATGTCCGCGGCCGGATCCGAACCGTCGGCCATCATGATGGCGACGACGTCACCGCGGAAGGCGTCGAGCCCGGTGCGGACGGCGTAGCCGAACCCGCCCAGATGCTCGTTCGCGATGCAGCGGATTGCGGGGTATTCGGCCGCGACCTCGGACACCGCCTCGCCCGTCTCATCAGTGCTATGGTCGTTGACGACGACGACCTCGTACGGAATCGACTCTGTTTCCAACGTGCGACAGAGCGTGCGCAGCACCGGCCCGATGGAACCCGCCTCGTTGCGGGCGGGCATCACGACCGAGAGCAGGAGCGCGCGCGCCGGCGTCGGACTATCCGAAGATCCCTGTGAGTTCATCGCTGTGCGCACGGATCCAGCGGACCAGGTCGACGGCCACGTCTTCAACCGTGCGGCGGGGCACCCAGCGGAAACGCGCGGTCACGCGGCTATTGTCCGAGATGTAGACGGGAACGTCGCCCGGCCTGGTGGCGGCCTGCCCGTCGATGGGGACGGTGACGCCCGTCAGCCGGCCGCACAAGTCGGTGAACTCGGCGAGCGACGTGCTCCCGTCGATACCGCCGCCGGCATTGAACACCTCGCCGCGTAACCGATCGCATTGGGCGAGTTGGGCGGCGACGAGCTCTTCGAGGTCGGCGACGTGCAACACGTCACGCACCTGGTGGCCACATCCACCGTAACCGATGTAGGTCAGTGGCCGGCGAAAGACGTGCGCCATCGCCCAGTGCGCGAACACGCCCTGCTCGGCGTGACCCATCTGCCACGCGCCGGACACGACGCCGCAACGATTGATCACCGCCCGTAGACCAAACATGTCCACGTATTCCGCGATGAGCAGTTCCGCAGCGAGCTTCGTGGCTCCATACAGCGTCCGCGCGCCGTCGAGGGGAAATTCCTCGGCGATCCCCCGGACACTCGCGCCCGGCACCGCCTGTTCGTCCAGCAGGTGAAAGCGGCTGCCGCGCACCTGGAGCCGGAGCGCCGCCAGTTGCGCGGTCGGGTAGACGCGGCTGGTGGAGAGGAACACGAAGGCCGCGTCGCTTCGCCGCGCCAGTTCGAGACAGTTGATGCAACCGGTGAGGTTGCTGTCGAGGACGTAGCGCACGTGGCCGTCGCGTCCGGCGTGCACCGACGGCTCCGCCGAACACTCGATGATGACGTCGGGCCGCACGCCGAAGTCGAGATCGTCGGGCTGGCGCACGTCGCCGTGACGGAACTCCACCCCGCCCTTCCGGAGCCGCCCCAGCGCCAGCTCGGCGCCCCGGCGTTTCAGGTTGTCCAACGCGATGACGCGATCATCAGGCGTGCGGGACTTGAGATTCAGCGCCAGGCTCGATCCGATGAATCCGGCCCCCCCGGTAACAAGGATCGTCTGTGCCATTACGACAGCGCGACGGGCTGCTCCGCGGTCCAGCGATCGACATTCCGCTCGTAAATGTCGCGGAGCAGTGCTTCGAGGTCGTAGCGCAGTCGCCACTGCGGGTAGTGGCGTCGGAACTTCTCGACGCTGCTGACGTACCAGACGTGATCGCCGATGCGATTGGTCTCGCTGTACGACCACCGCAGGGAGCGGCCGGCGATTCGCTCGCAGAGCGCGATCGCTTCCAGCATCGAGCAATGGCTGGCCCGTCCGCCGCCGAGGTTGTAAACCTGTCCGCCCGCGATCGGCTTGTCCCAGAACTCCAGGAACGCAGCAATCACGTCGGCGGCATGGATGTTGTCGCGGACCTGTTTGCCCTTGTACCCGAACACCGTGTACGGCCGGCCTGTGGCCACGCATTTCATCAGATACGCGAGGAAGCCGTGCAACTCGGCGCCGGAATGCGCGGGGCCGGTCAGACAGCCGCAGCGGAAGACGACAGTGTTGATGCCGAAGTAACGCCCGTACTCCTGCACCAGGACGTCCGCCGCAACCTTGGCGGCGCCAAACAGCGAATGCAGCGACTGATCGATCGTCATCGATTCGTCGATGCCGTCTGCAAACGGGTGCGCGGGATCGATTTCCCAACGCGTGTCCTGCTCGACCAGCGGCAGGCGGTTCGGCACGTCGCCATAGACCTTGTTGGTCGACGTGAAGACGAAGGCCGCGTGCGGGCAGTAGCGCCGGGTGAGCTCCAGCATCTTGAGCGTCGCGACGGCATTGACATCGAAATCGAGCAGCGGATCGCGCGCCGCCCAATCGTGCGACGGCTGCGCCGCGGTATGCACGACGAGCGAGACGTCGCTGCCGTGCTCGGCGAACGCGTGTTCGACCGCGGCGAGATCGCGGACATCGACGTCGTAATGGATGTAACCCGGCAGCGCCAGCAGCTCGTTGCGCGTGGCCGACGTCGAGGCTTCGGCACCGAAAAAGACGCGGCGCATGTCGTTGTCGAAGCCCAGTACGCGTACACCTCTGCGGATCAGCGCTCGGACCGTTTCCGAGCCGATGAGGCCCGCGGAACCGGTGACCACGGCTGTCGGCATCCGCGTCATCTTTACCATAACTTGTGCGCAAGCACCGATGCGGATCCTGGGTTCACGTCATTGGAGGCCGGGGATCGTTACTGTAGACTGTTGCGGGCTCGCGGGATTCGAGTTCTTCCGTTAATGCCGAGCGCGCGAACCGTCGAGGGTCGGCATCTCATGCGCGACCCGACTAGATTGTCTGCACACCCGATATGTCCTGGCTGCCGTTCGGCCACAGCGCCCCTCCCCGGCCGGTGCTGTGACTGACAGGGCGAAGCTGTCCTCCGATAGCCGATGACGTTTACGCAGCATTATTTCGAGCGCGTCGCCGCCATCGCCCAGCAGCTCGATTACGAGGAGGTCGAGCGTCTCGTCGCCGAGCTCGTCGCGCTGCGCGATCGCGGAGGCCGGTTGTTCCTGCTCGGCGTCGGCGGCAGCGCCGCCAACTGCAGCCATGCCGTCAACGACTTCCGCAAGATCGCCGGCATCGAGGCATACGCACCGACCGACAACGTGTCGGAGCTCACCGCACGGACGAACGACGAAGGCTGGGAGACCGTCTTCGCTGAGTGGCTGCGCGGCAGCCGCGCCAACGATCGCGACGCCGTGCTCGTCTTGTCCGTCGGCGGCGGCGACGTGCAGCGCAACGTCAGCCCGAACATCGTGCGCGCGCTCGACGAGGCGCGCGCCCGCGGTCTGCGCATCTTCGGCATCGTCGGGCGCGACGGCGGGTACACGCGGCAGGTCGGCGACGTCGTGGTGATCGTGCCGACCGTGGACGCGGCGCTCGTCACGCCGTTCTCCGAATCGTTTCAGGCTGTCGTGTGGCACTGCCTCGTCTCGCATCCGGCCGTGGCGCGGGCGCAGACCAAGTGGGAATCGGTCGCGGCGCGGTGACCGCCGCGCATTCGCAAAGGGCAGGTTGATGCCGAGTGTCTCCGAACTGCGCGTTAAGCTGTTTGCCGACGGCGCCGATCTGCGCGTCATCGAGACGATGGCGGCCAACCCGCAGATCAAGGGGTTTACGACCAACCCGACGCTGATGCGCAAGGCGGGTGTGGCCGACTACGAGGCGTTCGCGCGCGCGGCGCTGGCCATCGTGCCCGATCGGCCGATTTCGTTCGAAGTCTTTTCCGACGATTTCGAGGAAATGGCGGCGCAGGCGGCCGCCATTGCGTCGTGGGGCGCGCACGTCTTCGTCAAGATTCCGGTGACCAACACCAAGGGCGAGTTCGCCGGACCGCTGATCGCCGAGCTGACGGCGGCAGGCGTGCAGGTGAACGTGACCGCGGTGCTCACGCTCGAACAGGTCGAGCGGGTGGCGGGATGCCTTCGTCCCGGCGTGGCCAGCTTCGTGTCGGTGTTCGCCGGACGCATCGCCGACACCGGGCGCGATCCGGTGCCCATCGTGCGCGAGTCGGTGCGGCTCGTGTCGGCGCTGCCCGCCGCGGAGATCATCTGGGCGAGCCCGCGCGAGCTGTTGAACGTGTTCCAGGCCGACGAGGTCGGCTGCCACGTGATCACCGCGACCAGCGACGTGCTCGGCAAGCTCCCGCTCGTCGGCAAGGACCTGCAGGAGTTCTCGCTCGACACCGTGCGCATGTTCCGCCAGGACGCGCTTGCCGCGGCCTACGACATCCCGCTCGTCTCGAGGCGTCGCGTCCACACCGTCTGACAGGAGAAGTGCATTGAAAAAGGTACTGGTCACCGGCGGCGCCGGATACAAGGGCAGCGTGCTCGTTCCCAAGCTCCTCGACAAGGGCTACGACGTCGTCGTCTACGACTGGATGCTGTTTGGCGACGATCACCTGCCGAAATCGAATCCACGCCTGACCGTGATCAAGGGCGACATCCGCGACATCGCCGCGCTCGAGACGGCGATGGAGGGCGTGGACACCGTCATCCATCTCGCCTGCATCTCCAACGATCCCAGCTTCGAGCTCGACGAGACGCTGAGCAAGTCGATCAACTACGACTGCTTCGAGGGCGGCGTGCAGGCGGCCGTCAAGGCCGGGGTCAGGCGCTTCATCTGTGCGTCGACGAGCTCCGTCTACGGCGTCAGCGATGCGCCGGAGGTCACCGAGGAGCATCCGCTCGTTCCGCTGACGCTCTACAACCGTTTCAAGGGGATGACCGAGCCGCTGCTGCTCAAGTACCAGTCGCCCTCGTTTACGACCGTCGTCATCCGGCCGGCGACGGTGTGCGGGTATTCGCCGCGCCTGCGCCTCGACCTGACGGTCAACATCCTCACCAATCACGCGGTCAACAAGGGGCAGATTACGGTGTTCGGCGGCTCGCAGAAGCGGCCGAACATCCACATCGACGACGTGACCGATCTCTATGCGGATCTGATCGAGCGGCCCGCCGCGCAGATTGCCGGTGAGACGTTCAACGCCGGCTACGAGAACTTCACGGTCGCGGAGCTCGCCGAACAGGTCAAACGTGTGGTCGCGCAGGAGTTCCCGGAGAAGGCGCCCATCTCGATCGTGACGACGCCGAGCAACGACCTGCGGTCGTATCACGTCTCGTCGAAGAAGATTCTGCAGAAGCTGGGATGGAAGCCGCGGCGCAGCATCGAGGACGCCGTACGCGATCTCTGCCGCGCGTTTCGCGACGGGAAGATCCCGAACAGCTTCGACGACGACCGGTACTACAACGTGCGGACGTGCAAGCTGCAGGCGGTGGAATGAACGACGCGCGCACGGCGGTCGTCACCGGCGGCGCCGGGTTCATCGGCAGCCATATGGTCGACCTGCTGCTCGATCGCGGGTACGCCGTCCGCGTCATCGACAACCTCGTCGGTGGCCGTCTCGACAACCTCGCGCACCATCGCGGCGATTCGCGCCTGACCGTGGATACGCGCGACATCCGCCAGGTGCAGCCGGGTGACGCGCTGTTTGCCGGAACGGATTATGTCTTCCACTTCGCCGGCATCGGTGACATCGTGCCGTCGATCGAGCGGCCGATCGAATACCTGTCGGCGAATGTGATGGGGACGGTGCACGCGCTCGAGGCGTCGAGGGCCGCGAGGGTCCGCAAATTCGTGTACGCCGCATCCTCGTCGTGCTACGGCATGGCGACCGAGCTGCCAACGACCGAACAGGCGCCGATTCGTCCCGAGTATCCGTACGCGCTCAGCAAGTATCAGGGCGAGCAGGCGGTGCTGCACTGGGGCCAGGTGTACCGGCTGCCGGTCGTGTCGATCCGGATCTTCAACGCCTACGGCCCGCGGTCGAAGACGACCGGCGCCTACGGCGCGGTGTTCGGCGTGTTCCTCGCGCAGAAGCTGAAGGGCAAGCCGTTCACGGTGGTGGGCGACGGCACGCAGACGCGCGATTTCGTCTTCGCGCCCGACCTCGCGCGCGCGTTTCTCGCCGCGGCCGAGTCGGATCGCGTGCGGGAGATCTATAACGTCGGCGCGGGCAACCCGCAGTCGGTGAACCGCCTGGTCGAGCTGCTGGGTGGGGAGGTGGTCTACGTGCCGAAGCGGCCGGGTGAGCCCGACTGTACATGGGCCGACATCAGCAGGATCCGCCGCGATCTCGGGTGGACCCCGCAGGTGAGTTTCGAGGCGGGTGTGGCGGAGATGGTGAAGCGGATCGACTACTGGCGCGAGGCGCCGGTCTGGGATCCGGCGTCGATCGCCAACGCGACGCGGACATGGTTCGCGATGCTGGGGGAGCACGCATGACGTTCGACAAGGACGGCACGCCCGACGGGTATCGGCGCAAGATCAAGACGCGCGAGGAGCTGCGGACGATTATCGGACCCCGTCCGCGATCGCGCAGCGTCATCATGTGTCACGGCACCTTCGACCTCGTTCACCCCGGGCACATCCGCCACCTGATGTACGCGCGCAGCAAGGGCGACATCCTGGTCGCCAGCCTCACCTGCGATGCCCACATCAGCAAGGCGCACTATCGTCCGTTCGTGCCGCAGCAGCTGCGGGCGATGAACCTGGCGGCGCTCGAGGTGGTCGACTACGTGATCATCGACGACGAGCCGAAGCCACTCGCCAACCTCGCCTATCTGCAGCCCGATTTTTTCGCCAAGGGCTACGAGTACACCGAGGGCGGTGTCCATCCGCGCACGCAGGAAGAGATCGACGTCATCGCTGCCTACGGCGGCGAGATCATCTTCACGCCCGGCGATGTCGTGTTCTCCTCGTCGCGGTTCATCGAGGAAGCGCCGCCGAACATCGGCTTCGAGAAGCTGCTGGCGCTGATGGAGTCGGAGAATGTCACCTTCGACCGGCTGCGCGAAGCGGTGGGCCGCTGCCGCGGCCTCCGCGTGCACGTGCTCGGCGACACCATCGTCGATTCCTATATCTACTGCACGCCGATTGGCGTCACCACCAGCAAGACCCCGACGTTGAGCGTACGTCACGACCAGCAGATCAACTTCGCGGGCGGCGCCGCCGTGGTGGCCCGCCACCTGCGCGCGGCCGGCGCCGAGGTCACCTTCTCCACCGTGCTCGGCGACGACGACCACCGGCATTTCGTGCTGGCCGAGATGGAGGCGCACGGCGTGCGATGCCTGCCGGTCATCGACCCGACGCGTCCAACGACGGAGAAGGCGGCCTATATCGCGAACGGTTACCGGCTGCTCAAGGTCGATCGGGTGGACAACCGGCCGATCGCCGAAAAGATCGTCGCGCAGTTCAAGACGGCGCTCGAACAGGCCGACGTCGACGCCTACGTATTCAGCGATTTCCGCCACGGCATCTTCAGCCGCGGCACCATCCCCGAGCTGACGGCCGGCCTCCGGGCGGGTCCGCTTCGCGTCGCCGACAGCCAGGTGGCGAGCCGGTGGGGCAACATCCTCGATTTCCACGGCTTCGATCTGATCACTCCCAACGAGAAGGAGGCGCGCTTCTCGCTCGCCGATCAGGATTCGGTGATACGTCCGCTGGCGCTCGAGCTGTACAAGCGCGCCGGCTGCCAGACGCTGATTCTGAAGATGGGGGAGCGCGGCATCATCACCTACCGGGAGGCGAGCCCCGACGTGCGGGCGTTCTTCACCGTCGAGACATTCGTCGAGAAGCTGGTCGATGCCGTCGGCGCCGGCGACGCGCTGCTCGCCTATGCGACGCTGACGATGAAGGGAACCGGGTCTCCCGTGATCGCGTCGATCGTCGCCTCGATGGCGGCCGCCGTGGCCTGCGAGCACGACGGCAACACCCCGGTGACGCCCGAGCGGGTCCTGCAGAAGCTCGCCGCCATCGAAAAACGCGTTCAGTACGCGTGACGAGCGAACCCCTTCCGATTCCCACATCGCCACGCATCCTGTGATCGAGACACCGGCCGCACATCGGGCCGCGCCGACGGCGGTCGCTCGCGGCCGCCGGCCGCTCCTCACCGGGCTCGTCTTCGCGGCGGTGCTCCTGCTCCGCTGGTACACGCTGCGGAACCTCTCCGGCGACGATCACTGGTCGCTCTGGGCCGCGACGTCGTTCCTCAAGGGCGACCGGCCGTTCCGCGAATTCGTCGATGTTGGCGGTCCGCTGTACTGGGCGCTGTCGGCGCTCGCGCAGGTGGTGTTCGGCTACCGTCCACTCTCGGAGGTCCTTCTCGGATCGCTCCTCGTCGCCTCCGCCGTCGCCATCAGCTTTCACCTCGCGTGGGAGGCGAGCGGCTCGGGGCGCACCGCGGCGGCACTGACGGCGGCCGCTGCGCTGCTGATGACCGTCACCAAGCTGTACAGCTATCCGAAGATCTTCGTGTATCCACTCGGACTGTGGCTGGCGTGGCGCTACATCGATCGTCCGACGTGGTTGCGATCCGTCCTGCTCGCGACGGGCGTGGTCGTCGCATTCGGGTATCGGCACGATCACGGCGCCTACGTCGGCGTCGGCGCCGCCCTTGCCGTCGCCGTCGCACACTGGAAGAACGGCGTAGGCGACGTGATGCTGTCGGTCTCCCGGCTCGGCCTGGCGACCTTGGCACTGCTGGCGCCCTATTTCGCGCTCGTTCAGGCCAACGAAGGTGTGATCCCGTACTTCCGCGAACGGATCCGGTTAGCGGCGGCGCTCGACGAAACGGATCGCCGCGTGATCCCGTTCATGATCGATCGTGCCGCGCCGGGCGGATTGTTCGCCATTGCGCCGCCGGCGCCGATTACCGTCGGCGTGCGGTGGGCCGATGGAATCGCGTCCCAGGTGCAGCACGAGGCAGAGCGCCGCCATGCGCTCATCCCGCCGCCCGCGCCGACACAGGACGGCTGGCATCGCTACGTCGTCGACGACACATCGGAAGCCAATCTCGGCGCTCTGGCCGCCGATCGGCGTGTGTCGGTTGCCGACGGTGTCGACGGCTCGTTCCGTCGCGCGTATGCGGCCGCCAATCCGACCGCTACCGGGGCGACCATCCGCGTCGAGTGGCGCGACTCGGTGAGCAGCGACCGCCGCGCGTCCCTGGAGCGGCAGTATCACCTCGAGCACGGGCGCTCCACCGGTGCGACGACGCGTTCGATGGTCTACGACATGCGCGAGGCGTCCAGCAGCAACGTGACGGCGCTGGCGGTCGAGCGCGACGTGCAGGGCCTGGGCGACGTTGACTTCGTGAAGGTCCCCGTTGCCGCCCGTCTGCAAACACACATCCCTGCCGGCCCGTTCGTGTCGTTGCGGTGGGCGGATGGCACGACCGCCGAGCAGCGCGCGCTCTTCGAGGCGCGCCATGGACTCGTCTCCGGTCAGCCCGATCCGGGCGATCCCGACCATCGCGTCCGCCGGTACGAACTGGCCGATCGGTCGGACGCCAACGTCACAGCAATCAGGACGAGCCCGACCATCGCAACCGTGGTCGCTGGCCTCGTTCGCGGGAATGCGCCGGGACTGTTCCGGTCCCCGGCGTGGACGCCGGTCGTGGCCCGGGTCTCCGTGTTGTGGGCGCCGGAGGCGACGCCGGCGGAACGGGCCGACGCCGAGCGGCGGTACCATTTGCGTCCCGCCTACGCCGTGGACAGCGGAATGACGGCGTATACGCTGACGAACGACAGCCCGGCCAACCTGCGTTCGCTGGTCGAAGATCCACTCGTCACGGAGACGAGCGGCATCGATCGCGACCGCTTCTCGCCGTCCGAGACGCGGTGGACCCGCCTCGCGCGGCAGGTGCCGCTGCTCCGCATGTCGATTGCGCCAGCCGTGCTCCACCGAGAAAACGCGTCCGTCTGGCTGCACTACGTATCGCTGGCGCTGCCATTTCTCGTACTGGCCGTGCTCGGCCTCGATCGCTTCCGCGGCAGGCCGTCCACGCCGATGCCGTTCGCGGCGCAGAAGATGTTCGTCGCCGCCATCATGATCGCTGTCGCAAACGCCGCGCTGCTGAAGAGGGTCAGCTCCTTCGCGGACCATGCCGACGTCGCCATCGTGCTCGGCGCGTGGCTGCTGGCGCGCATAGGCCGGCGCTCCGGCCTGATTCCCTCGACCATCGCGGTGACCGTCGTCGGTGTGACGCTGCTCGCGACGGTGGTGCACGGCCGAGCTCGAGAGCTGGTCACCAGCCTGGATGTGACCCATGGGGGGCGCGCGGCGTGGGACGAGAGTGGGCGTCAACTCGCATCGCTCGGGACGATGCCGCCGATCGATGGGTATGCGCCTCGCGATGCGAGCGGCGACCGGGCACTGATTCGCTATCTCTATGAGTGCACCCGTCCCGATGACCGCATCTGGGTCACGACCGACATCTACACGATTCCGTACTACACCGAGCGGCGGGTGGTCGGCCACGTCTGGTGGGGCGTGGGGTTCCTGAACTCGCCGGACTACCAGCGCCGCACCATCGATCTGCTCGAACGCGACCAGGTGCCGTTGATCATCGGCGTCGGCGGCCAGCGTCCGCTCCAGTATCTCGAGCCCTACGATCGTCTGTACGACTACGTGGCCAGGCGCTACGTCAACCATTACGACGTCCTGCAGGACAAGCTGAATGGCCTGGTGATCTGGATCGTCACCGACAGCCGCCGCATTCCCACCGGGACATACGCGCGTCTCGGGCTGCCCTGTTTCAAGTGACGCCGCGACTGCTCGACGCATGAGAGTCATCGTCGTCGGACTGGGAATCCAGGGAAAGAAGCGGATGGCCGTCGCCGGACGCGACGCGGTTGCCAGCGTCGATCCGGTCGCGAGCGGAGCGGATTACGAGCGCATCGAGGATGTGGCGACCGACAGCTACGACGCCGCGCTCGTGTGCACGCCGGACGGACCGAAAGTCGATCTGCTGACGCACCTGCTCGGCCACGGCAAGCACGTGCTCGTGGAGAAGCCGCTCGTCGCACCGGGGAACGTCGATCTCGAACGGCTGCGCGCGCTCGCGCAGCGCACGGGCGCCGTCTGCTACACGGCGTACAACCATCGCTTCGAGCCGCACCTGGTCAGCGTCAAGCGCCTGCTGGAAGAGGGCCGCATCGGCCGCGTCTATCACTGCCGGATGTTCTACGGCAACGGTACGGCACGAGATGTCCTGAACTCTCCGTGGCGCGATCGTGGACTCGGCGTGATTCCCGACCTCGCATCGCACATGCTCGACCTCTGCATGTTCTTCTTCGGACCGCCGGCGGGTGAGGTGCAGGCGTGGATGGCGCAGCGCCATGAAAACGCGGCGTGCGACTATTTTCTCCTCGGCTATCCCGAGAGCTCTCCCGTGCTCATGCTCGAAGGCACGCTGCTGTCGTGGCGCAACACGTTCGGCCTGGACGTGATCGGCGAGCGCGGCAGCATCCACGTGACCGGGCTGTGCAAATGGGGGCCGACCTCGCTCACCGTCCGCCGACGGGTGCTGCCGAGCGGCAAGCCTGATGAAGAGGTCCACACGCTGGAGCAGAAAGATCCCACCTGGGCGGCGGAGTACGACCACTTCCGCCGCCTGTGCGCGACAGGCGGCACGAACATCGACACCGATATCTGGATCAACAGTGTGCTGCACCGCATCGGCGAGCGCCTGGGCGTGGGAGCCTCGGCGTGATCGGCTACGCCGGGCTGTCGCATCTGGGCGTCGTGTCGAGTGCCGCGGCCGCCGACAAGCGGTTCGACGTGGTCGCCTACGACCCCGACGCCGCGCTGTGCGCGAACCTCGCGGCGGGGCGAACGGCGGTCATCGAACCAGGGCTT
>Ga0070705_100001338_pt1 | contig 13140 bp, 4 predicted proteins | sample KBSK5253metaG_FD_65455 | JGI IMG/M metagenome (GOLD analysis project Ga0070705, IMG submission 65455) | Corn, switchgrass and miscanthus rhizosphere microbial communities from Kellogg Biological Station, Michigan, USA - KBS K5-25-3 metaG | ecosystem: Host-associated > Plants > Roots >... | reverse complement strand
AACGGATCGGGAACGAAGCGTTCCGCGGTTAGAGCGGGTCGTTGCGCATATCCTCTTGCGAGCCCGTCGCCGGCTACGTACAACTCGCCTTCGACTCCGATCGCAACCGGTTGCAGTTGCTCGTCAAGGATATAAACCTTCGTGTTATCTATCGGCTTGCCGATTGAGGGCCGGCGCAATGTGACGTCTGCGTGGTGAGCGACTTCCCCACTGCTCGTAACAACCGTGCTCTCGGTTGGACCATAGTGATTCACCAGCTTGTAGCCGGCGTTGTGAGGCGCGTATTTCTTCAGTTGATCTCCGCCGGTTAGCAGGTAGCGAAGCGTGCTCGTTGCGAGTGCCTCGTCGCTCATCACAGCTTCGGCAAGAGGCGTGGCGAGGAAAGTGATCGTGACTCCCTGCTCCGCAATCCATTCGCTCAAGCCCGCGCCGGTCCGGCTCATCTCGTCGTCGCAAATGACCAGCCTTGCACCGGCGCACAGGTAAGGCCAAAGCTCCCACACAGAAGCGTCGAATCCCTGCCGCGCCAGAATCGTCGCCACGTCCGAGCCCGTCACTGAATACTCTTGATTGTGCCAGGCAACGAGATTTGTCAGCGACAAGTGCTGGATCATCACGCCTTTGGGCACGCCTGTCGAACCGGAAGTGAAAATGACGTAGCAAACGTTCTGGGGTTGTGCTCGCCTGGCCGGCTCGTCGTCACTTTGCGATTCGATCTGCGATCGATGTTCGTCGATCAGCAACAGTTCGACGTCGTCGGTGAGTGCGTTTGCTAAAGCCTCGCTGTGCTTGCTGTGACTGATGACGACCTGCACGCCCGCGTCGTGTAGCATCTGCCTGAACCGCGCGGGGGAATTCGGATCGAGCGGCACGTATGCGCCGCCAGCCTTGAGAATCGCGAGCAATCCAACGATCAGGTCGACGCTTCGCTCGAGATGAATGCCTACGACGCTTTCCGCCTCAACTCCTCTGCCGATCAGATAATGAGCGAGCTTGTTGGCCCTGCGATTGAGTTGTTCGTAACTGACCTGTTCATCTCCCGCTACCAGGGCGATCGCTTCGGGCCGCGTTCGCACCTGCCCGAGAAATAGATCGCAAACACTCAAATCGCGCGGAAAAGATCGAGCGGTGTCGTTGAAGTCACGCAGGATCAGGCGGCGTTCGGCGTCCGTAAGCTGGCCCAACTCACGAATCGGCGTGTCAGCGTTTTCTGCGACTTCGGAAAGTACCTGCGTGTATTGAGAGATCAGTCTCCGGATCGTGTCGGTATTAAATAGATCGGTGCTGTAACGAACTGATCCGGTGATGCGGCCGTCGTCTTCAGTTAACAGCACGGCGAGATCGACCAGCGTGAAGCCATTGTCGAGATCGAGCTGCGTCAACGTCAAACCTGAAAACCTCGGCGTTGCCGGCGTGTTCTGGAGCGCAAACATCACCTGGAAGATCGGCGTGTGACTCAGGCTTCGTTCGGGTTGGACGCGTTCCACAACCTTGTGAAACGGCACCGCCTGATTCGCAAAGCCTCCGATGCAAACATCTCGCTCGAACCTCAACTGCTCGCGGAACGTTCGCGTCTCATTGATTTCAGAGCGCAGCGCCAGCGTGTTGATAAACAGCCCGATCAGCCCCTCGACCTCTCGCCTGTTTCTGCCCGCGACCGGTGTGCCGACGATGCTCTGCGCTTCTCCGCTGTGTCGCCACAAAACGATTCTCAGCGCGGCGAGCAGCGTCATAAAGAGCGTCGCTCCGGTCTGCTTGCTGACTTCCTTCAGTGCTGCGGTTACTTCCGGGCTTACATCCAATCGTTCCCTGCCACCTTGATAAGTCTGCACTGCCGGACGAGGACGATCTGTCGCGAGCTCGACAGTCTCCTGCACTGCGAGGTGGTTGGTCCAATATTCCAACTCCTCGTTTTCCTGCCTCGCGCTCAAATGTTCGCGTTGCCACGCGGCGTAATCTGCGTACTGAATCTCGAGTTCGGGCAGTCCGGTCTCTTCGCCGCGATCGTAGCTGCTGTAGAGTTCGCTCACTTCCCTGATCAGCACGCCCATGGACCAACCGTCGCTGATGATGTGATGCACATTGATCACGAGGATGTGGTTCTGCTTGTGCAGCCGTATGAGAGAGACGCGGATGAGTGGCCACGTCGTTAAGTTGAACGGGCTGCGTGAGTGTGCCCGCGCCAATTCCAGCGCGAATTCCTGCTTGTTCTCCTCCGGCACAAACTCCAGCTCCGTCAGCGGTATTTGAATACGCGGCACATCCGTCAACACAGCCTGCATTGGTTCACCGTCGACGTTCGGAAAGATTGTGCGCAGGACTTCGTGACGAGCCACCACGCCGTTTATTGCATACTCGAGCGCGGCCAGGTTGAGTTTGCCCTCGATCTGAAACGCCGCGGAGATGTTGTAAAACGGGCTGCCCGACTCGAGCTGGTCGATGAACCAGAGTCGCTGCTGCGCGAACGAGGTGGGTAACAGAAACACCTCGTCCTCGTCCGCACAGAAGACGTTCGGGTCGGTATGGGCAGGCTCGTAAGTCGAAGGATTGATCATTGCTCGATTACTGGTCGGGCAGCGGCGGTTTCGTAAACCGGAGCGTCGAAATTCAGGTGGTTCTTGCAGAAGGTGATCCATTCAGGGGTCACCTCGGCGAAGATTGTGTTCTCATCGATGAAGATGCCGTCGGTGACGGTGTAATCTTCCTGGAGATAAAGATAATCGGCTTCGTTCAGCTCGGACTTCTCAGTCCATTTATCAAACTCGCGAAGTTTGGTGATTGGGTAGACTTTGCAATACTTCCCCATCTTGGGCATGCGGTAAATCCTCCTCAAGCTTTGTACACAGGTTGCACAGATTACAGTCTGGCGACTGCGGGATCGGGGATGAATGAGTCCAACACGGTTCCGACTTGCGCTTCGACTGCCAAGGTTGTCACTAGCTTCGCTACGGCGACGTCGAGAACGCCGAGGCCGAAGGGACTGAAGATCACCGGGCGCTGATCTCGCTCGAGCTTCTTTTCTCCGCTCAACACTTCAGCGAGCGTCGCGGTTATGAAATCTCTGTGACCGGCGAGCTGTTCGGCGAGATACACCGAAGTACCGGCACGGCAAACGTGGTCGGCATCGTCGACGATGTTTGTGCTCTCGAGAATCGCTTCCGGCGCGATGTCTCTGAGCGATACGTGAAGAATCGTGGCGTTCGGCAAACACATCGAGAGATCCGAAATGTGTGGCGTAGCAGCAGTCGTCGCCATCGACACGACCGGGCACGCACTCAAAACCGCTTGCGACGAATCAACGATCTCAATCCTCAGCTCGGATTGCAGCCTTAAACAGTCCTGGCCGAACTCAGCGGCGCGCTCTCGCGAAAGGTCGAAGAGTCTGAACGCTCGAGTGTCAGGCCACACAGCCAGCACAAACTTCGCGATCTGATAGTTGATTGGTCCACAACCAATGAATCCGACGCACGTTGGACCAGCTTCGCCATGAAGCGTCCGTGCTGCAAGTGCCGCGCTCGCCGCCGTCCGCTGCGCGCTGATCAACGAACTCTCCATGATCACTTCGGGCCGGCCGGTGTTCATCGAGTTCAGAATCAAAACCGCCGAAGCCCGCTCGATCCCCTGATCGACATTGTCCGGAAACGACGCGATCCACTTGATGCCTGAAACTTCAAACTGGTCTCCGAGATATGCCGGCAGAGCGATGATGCGGTCTCGCTTGCGATGCGGAAACAACAAAAAGGAAGAATGCGGCAGAGAGCTGTTACCACGGCCGTGCGTCACGTAGGCGCGCCCGACCAGATCGATCAGATCCAGTTCCCTGCCTTTCAGCAAAGAGCTAACCTCGTTGCCACGTAGAATCAAAATATCACGAGCTGGCATGATTCCTTCTCGAGTCGGTTGTCCCAGACTTCCGGGATGTAGCCAAAGTGTCCAATGACCCACTCGTCTGAATAGACGGTGTCGAGGTAACGCTCGCCTCGATCGGCGAGGAGCAACACGCAGGTCGAATTGTCGGGAATGTTCACTCGGTCGTGATGTAGTGCAGAAATGATGGCGCCGGATGAGCCACCGGCGAGAATTGATTCTGTCTTGAGCAGATGACGGCAACCGATAACGCAATCGAGATCGGAAACCTGCACGAACCGATCGGCGAAACCTTCTTCGAACAGTCGGGGTCTGACGGAGGCGCCGTGACCGGGAATCAGGCGCTCTGCTTTTGGACCACCAAAGATGATGCTGCCGATGGCGTCGACGGCGATCACCTGCGTGCGCAAACCGTTCTCTTTCACGAATTCCGAACAACCTCGCAACGTGCCGCACGTGCTGGTGGCGCAGAAGAAATAGTCGACGTCGCCCGCGAGCGCTTCTGCAACTTCGCGCATGGTTTGGTAATGAGCGCCTGAGTTATTGCGGTTCGAATACTGGTCGGGCCAAAAGCTGTCTTCGATCGTGTTGAGCAGTTCGTTAACTCGATTGATCCGCGCTTGTAGAAAGTCTCCCGTGACGGGATCAGGTTCGGTAACGAGATCGACTTCCGCTCCGTACGCTCTGAGGAGTCGCAGATTCTGAGTAGTTGCCTTCACGTCGACGACACAGATGAATCTAAGGCCGTAGTAGGCGCATGTTTGGGCCAGGCCGACGCCCATGTTCCCGGAGCTGGACTCGACCACGACTGAACCCGGTTTGATCCGGCCGGCGCGCATCGCGTTCTTGATGATGTTGGCGGCGGGGCGGTCTTTCATACTGCCGCCCGGGTTGAGCGCTTCGAGTTTTGCAAACACCTCGAGGTTCAGCTTCTCGGAAAGTTTTCCGAGGCGAATCAGCGGCGTGTTGCCGATAGCGGATAGGATTCCTTCGTTCATGGGAAAAGATTCTTTGTTTGTGTCTTTGTGTACGCAAAAAACACAAACAGAAAGCTAGTTCAATGACAGTTTCACGCGAGTGGTGCGAGTGATTACAGGTATCGGTGCTGGGGTGAATTCCGGCTCGGGTTGCTCTTGCAAGACTTCTGCGAGGTTCGCGATCGTGGGTTCTTCGAGAAAACGCCGTATCGGTATCTCGCGCTTAAACTCTTCTCGCACGCGCGTGATGATGTGAATCGCGAGCAACGAGTGACCGCCGAGCATGAAGAAGTTGTCGTGAACACCGACGCGCTTCACTGGCAACAACTCCGTCCAGATCGCGGATAGCTTCTCTTCAAAATCATTACGCGGTGCGACGAACTGATCGGCGACAACCTGCGACAAGTCGGCTGACGGTAACGCGCGGCGATCGAGCTTGCCGTTGGCGGTGAGCGGCAATTCATCGAGGTAGATAAACGACGCCGGCATCATGTAATCCGGCAGCCGCTCCTTGAGATGTGCGCGCAACTCTGCCGCGGTCGGATTCGATGCCGTTACAACATACGCGACGAGCAGTTTATTTCCGGCATCCTCGTGTAGAGTGACGACCGCCTGTTGCACCGCTTCGTGCTCCTGCAACGCTGCTTCGATTTCTCCCATCTCGATGCGGAAGCCGCGGATCTTCACTTGCTGGTCCATGCGACCGAGGAATTCGATGTTCCCTGACGACAGGTAGCGAACCTGATCTCCGGAACGATACAGGCGTCCGCCGGGTGCTTCGCCAAACGGATCCGGTACGAAGCGTTCGGCGGTCAACGATGGTCTGTTGAAGTAACCACGAGCCACGCCGTCGCCGCCCATGTAAAGCTCTCCGGTCACGCCAACCGGCACCGGCTGCATCTCTGCGTCGAGCACGTAAACGCGGGTGTTCGAGATCGGTTCCCCGATTGAGACTGAGTTGCCGACCTGTTCCGAACTCGTCATTGGATAGCAGCACGTGAAGGTCGTGTTTTCAGTTGGACCATAGCCATTGATCACGCGGCAGCCTTCCAACTGCTCGAGGGCTTGCTTCACGTGAGGAGCGGAAAGGGCTTCACCACCGGCCAACAGAGAACGCAGTGGTTTGAGCGCTTCGAGGTTTGAATCGACCATGCGGTGGAAGAGTCCCGCTGTCAGCCAAAGCGTCGTGATGTTGTGAGTTTGAATCGTGCGGCCCAACTCTTCCAGCGTGAGTGCACTCGATGCTGGATAAACAACCAGTTGTCCGCCGTTGAGCAGTGGTCCCCAAATCTCCAGCGTCGACGCGTCGAACGAGATCGGCGCGAGCTGGAGAAATACGTGGTCTTCGGTGAAGTCGAGGAAGTTTGTGTTCTTAACGAGACGAACCACGTTGCGGTGCGTCACGCTGGTGCCTTTTGGTCTACCGGTAGAGCCTGACGTGTACATGACGTAAGCCAGGTTGTCTGCGGTAGCGATACTTGGTGGATCCTCCGTGCTCTCCTGCGCGATCTTATCCCAGTCAGCGTAGATGTCGATCACCGTTGCACTGTGCCGCGGCAAACTACCGTTCGATTGCCCAGTTAACAGGAACGGAATGCGTCCGTCCTCAATCATGAACCCTAGCCGCGCTTTCGGATACGAAACGTCGAGTGGAACGTAAGCTCCGCCTGCCTTGAGAATGGCGAGCAGACCAACAACCATCGGAATTGAGCGGTCCACGCAGATGCCGACGAGCATTTCTGGTCCAACACCGCGTTTCTGCAAGTAGTGTGCAAGCTGGTTCGCTCGCTCGTTCAGTTCACGATACGTCAGCCGCTGCGTGTCACACACAAGCGCTATCTGATCGGGCCAGCGCTGCGCTGCGACCGCGAACAACTCGTGAATGGATTCGTCTCGCGGATAGTTTGTTGTGGTGTCGTTCCATTCCGTCACAAGCTGCTGCCGTTCAGCTTCGTCCATCAGTGGCAGGGTTGCGATTGACTCTTCTGTATTGTTGACGACGCTCTCGAGCAACGTCGTGAAATGGTGAATCAATTGCGCGATCGTCGAGTGTTCGAACACGTCCGTGTTGAATTCCAGCTTGCCGGCTAAGTCCGCTCCGTCTTCAAGCATCGTCAGGGTGAGGTCGAACTTCGCGGTGCCGTTTTCTACCGCGACCGTCGAAACTGAGAGACCAGGCAGATGCAGGTCCGCCGGCATGTCTTCACGCATCGTAAACATCACCTGGAACAACGGCGAGCGCGTGTTGTCGCGACCACGCTGTAACTCTTCGACCAATCGTTCAAACGGCAAGTCCTGATGCGCGTATGCTCCGAGGCACACTTGCCGCACTTTGTTCACCAACTCGCCAAACGTCTCACGCCCGGTGAGCTGAGTCCGCAACGCCAGGGTGTTGACGAAGAAACCGATCAAACCTTCGACTTCAGCTCTCGTACGGCCCGCGACAGGCGTACCGACGACGAGATCTTTCTGACCGCTGTAACGGAACAGCAGCGTTTCAAACGCAGCCAGCAGCACCATGAAGAGCGTCGCGCCTTCTTTGCGCGCGACACGCCGCAAACTCGCACTCAACTCTCCGTCGATGGCGAAGCGCTGCACCGCGCCGCGATGCGTCGGGGTCGACGGTCGTGCATGGTCCATCGGAAACTCAGTTGCTTCCGGCGCCCCGTCCATCGAGGTCCGCCAGTACGAAAGCTGTCGCTCCAACTCGTCACCGCGCAACCATTCGCGCTGCCACACCGCGTAATCGCGATATTGAATGTCGATCTCGGGCAACTGTGTGCCAGCTTCACCGTAAAGCGCGGCCACTTCTCGGCTAAGCACGCCGGTGGACCAGCCATCGCTGATGATGTGGTGCATCACGATTAGCAGCACGTGCTGCTCCGCACTCTGCTTCAGCAGCCGAACACGCCACGGTGGACTCTGCTCTAACGCAAACCCCAGGCTCGCCTCTTCTCTTGCGAGGCGCGCCACTTCACGTTCCGCGTCAGCTTCTGCAAGATGGGTTAAGTCAGTGACAGGAATACTCACCGGGCTCGGTGCATGAATGCGTTGAACGGGTTCTACTCCGACTTGTTGGAAAGTCGTGCGCAGACTCTCGTGTCGCCGCACGATCTCAGTGAGAGTGCGCTCGAGCGCTTCGACGTCGAGCCGGCCCGAAAGTCGCACCGCTGCTGGTACGTTGTAGACACCGTTCCCCGGATCGAGTTGTTCGAGATACCACAGACGGCGTTGCGCGTATGAGAGCGGCCACTCTTCCTCGTCTCGACGCTCTGCACTAATCCGTTTGAGAGGCGTCGCCGTGCTGCCACTTCGCAATTGATCGATGTGCGCCGCCAGAGCTTCTACCGTGGGCTCCTCAAACACGAGTCGCAACGGCATTTCAACGTCGAGCGAAGCGCGAATTCTGGAAGCGAGCTGCGTTGCAAGTAGTGAATGTCCACCGAGATCGAAGAAGCTCTCATGACGTGACACTCGCTCGAGCTGAAGCAGTTCTGCGAAACTGTTCGCCAACAACTCTTCCGTCGCCGTGCGCGGAGCTTCGTAATCGACAACCGACGCGGCTGCGATACCCGGAACGGGCAACGCCTTGCGATCGAGTTTTCCGTTCGGAGTCACCGGCAACCTATCGAGGAACACAAACGAAGCAGGCACCATGTAATCCGGCAACTGCGCTTTGAGGTGAGCGCGCAGCTCAACTGGCGTTGACGTCTCGTCCGCTGTGACAACATACGCGACGAGCCGTTTCTCACCCGGATTATCCTCTCTCGCCAACACCACGCACTCACGCACGTGATCGTTAGCCAGCAACACCGCTTCGATCTCACCTAATTCAATGCGAAAGCCTCTGATCTTTACCTGGTGGTCCACACGGCCCTGGAACTCCAGGTTTCCTGTCGAGCGATACCGAACCAGATCTCCGGTGCGATAGAGTCGCCCGCCGGCATTCCCAGCAAACGGATCCGGCACGAAGCGTTCAGCCGTCAACGCCGGTTTGTGCAAGTAACCACGAGCCAGTCCGTCTCCGCCGATGTAAAGCTCACCTGTAACTCCGATTGGCACGGGCTGCATCTTCGCGTCGAGCACGTAAGTTCTGATGTTCGAGATCGGCGTGCCGATCGACGGCGACGGCTCGTCCGGCACGATCTCTCCACTCGTCGCAACGACGCTCGACTCAGTTGGACCATAGTGATTGACAAAGTCGAAGCTCCAGCCGGCGCGCCCCCCGCGTCGTAGCCGGTCGCCTCCAGTCAAAACGGTCTGTAAATTCGCTTTCGAAAGATCTTCGCCAAACAGTGCCTCGGCCATCGGGGTCGGCACAAAGCTTCTCGTGATCTGCTGTTGGACCAGCCACGCTGCCAGGTCAGACGCAGAGTGACGCACCTCTAATTCAGGTACGTTGAGCGACGCGCCCGCAGCCAGGTGCGGCCAGACTTCCCAAACAGACGCGTCAAACGCGACGCCCGCCAACAACGACGCGCGATCCGCTGCCGTGATGTTGTACGTGTGCAAGTGCCAGTCGACGAGGTTCGCCAGACCGCGATGAGGAACGCCGACGGCTCTCGGTGTGCCGGTCGAGCCTGAAGTGTAGATAACGTAAGCCAACTGTTCCGGATCGGGCTCGGCCAGTTCCAAAGACTCCTCCGTCCACGATTCACTCAAGAGATCCTGCCAGTATTCATCGACAGCGAGTGCGACGTTGGACCACGGCTCCGGCAAACGTTCGAGCAACGCAGAGTGCGTGAGCACTGTTACCGGACGAGAATCTTCTAGCATGAAACGCACACGCTCGGGCGGGTAAGCCGGATCGATCGGCAGGTAGGCAGCAGAGCTGTACAAAGCCGCGAGTTCGGAGACCACAGACTCAGCGGAATGATCGAGCAATACGGCGACGATTCGTTCCGGACCCGCGCCGCGTCCTCGCAGCGCGCGCGCCAAACGACTCGCAGCGTTGTGTAACTGTAAATACGTCAGCGACTGTTTCGGATCCGAAACAGCGATTGACTCCGGAGCGCGCAAAGCGTGATGGCGGACGATGGAATGTGGTGCGGATGGAAGCTGGAGCAGGCGTGAGGTGTGATTCCACGATTTAAGTTGGTAATCGACTTCGTCCGTGGAAAGGAACGAAAAGTCAGAAATTGGCAGGTCCACATTCCTCGTGATCGCCTCGAGAAAACTGATGTAATGTCGCCAGAAGCGCTCGATGGTCTCGCCGTCGAACAGATCCGAGTTGTATTCGACGAACGTGGCGATGCTGCCGTCAGCATCTCGCTCGCCGACCCCAACAGCCTGTTCGTAATGGGGGATCATGATAATGGTCAGATCGAACTTGGCCGATCCGTTGTGCGACTCGATCACACTCAATTCGAGATCGGGCAACTCGAGTGCGTGCTCGGGAGCATCGTGTAGCGCGAACATCAACTGGAAGAGTGGCGAGTAACTCGGATCGCGCGCAGGTTGTAACGCTTCAACCATCTTGTCGAACGGCAAATCCTGGTGCGCATAGGCGCCGAGACAAACTTCACGCACGCGCATCAACAACTCACGGAAAGTCGGATCGCCTTCGAGGTTCGTCCGCAGCACGAGCGTGTTGATGATCATGCCGATCAGAGATTCGACCTCGTGCCAGCGACGATTCGCGATGCCGGTGCCGACGCTGATATCTGCGTGGCCGGTGTAACGAAACACCAACGCCTTGAACGCAGCCAACAGGACCATGAAAAGCGTCACGCCTTCACGCCGGCTCAGCGCACGCAGCGCTCCAGCAACTTCGGCAGGAATATCGATCGTCAACTGCGCTCCGCGATTCGTCTTTACGGCGGGGCGTGGTCGATCGGCCGGCAAAGACAGGAACGGCGTAGCGTCTGCCAACTGCTTCTTCCAGTACGACACCAGACGATCCACGACTTCGCCTTGCAGCCATTCGCGCTGCCACAGAGTGAAGTCAGCGTATTGAATCGGGAGCTCGGGCAACGGCGAAGGCTGCTCGGCCGCAAACGCGCTGTAGATCGTGAGCAGTTCGCGGATCAGAACGCCCTGCGTCCAGCCGTCGTGAACGAGGTGCTGTTCGGTTAACAAAAGAACGTGATGATCATCACCGCAACGCACGACTTTAAGTCTGAGTAGTGGCCCGTTTTCGAGATCGAACTGCCGTGCACCTTCTTCGATTATGACCTGGCGTAGTTCCTCTTCGCGCTCAGCTTCGTCGAGATGGCTGAAATCCAGCACCGGGATCGTCACCGGCTTCGGCGGGTGGATCATCTGCACGGCCGTACCGTCGACGACGGGGAAAGTCGTGCGCAGGATCTCGTGACGCCGAATGATCTCGCTGAATGTTTCTTCGAGAGCCTTAACACTAAACTTGCCTTTGATACGGAGTGCGCGCGGAACGGAGTAAGACGTGCTCGTCGGATCCAATTGACTGAGGAACCATAAGCGTTCCTGTGGGAAAGAGAGTGGCGCCGTTCCATTGCGTGGGAACGGTCGCAGCGGAGGCGCTTCGATGTACTGCTCCGCCACCTGGTTCGATTCGACAGCCTGGGCCAGGCCCGCAACCGTCGGCGTTTGAAACACGTGCAGCAACGACAATTCAGACTGGAACGCGTCGCGCAAACGAGCGACGATCTTCGTCGCTAAGAGCGAGTGGCAGCCGACGTCGAACAGATTCTGGTGTACGCCGAGCTTTTGCAGACTCAGCACTTCAGCGCAGATGTTCGCGACGACTTCCTCGGTCGGCGTCGCGGGAGCAACGTAGTTTGCATCCGTCTCGGCAGTGTTGAAGTCGGGGGCCGGGAGGGCGCGCCGGTCGAGCTTACCGTTCGGCGTCATCGGTAGCGCTCCCAAGGGAATGAAAACGCTCGGCACCATGTATTCGGGCAGGCTTCGCTTCAAAAACTCACGCAACTCGCGGACGTTGATCGCCTCGTTCGCGGACCAGCTCAGGTACGCAGCCAGGCGCTTCTCGCCGTGCGCGTCTTCAACTGCGAGTACGGCGGTTTCACGAACATTGGGATGAGCATTGAGCGCAGTCTCGATTTCGCCGAGCTCGATGCGATAGCCCCTGATCTTGACCTGACGGTCCACGCGGCCGAGGAACTCGATGTTGCCGTCTGACAAGAGACGCACCGTGTCGCCGGTGCGGTAAAGGCGCGCGCCCGGCTCGTCGCTCCATGGATCCGGGATGAATCTGTCGGCAGTGAGACCGGGCCGGTTCAGATAACCGCTCGCCAGGCCCGCGCCGCCGACGTAGAGTTCGCCCGGCACGCCTGGCGGTACCAATTGCAGGTGTCGATCGAGAACGAAGAGTGTGTTTGCGGCGGAAGCACGGCCGATGGGAATGTTGACTGTTTGCTGATCGAACTCGGAGATAGCGCCGAGCTTGAAGATGGCGCAGTTGATCGTGGCTTCTGTTGGACCATAACCATTGAACACAACGCACTGCTCGCCGACGCGGGCGGCGATCTCGTCCACGCTGTTTTTCGTTAACTGCTCGCCACCGAGGTGCAGCACTTCGAGCGACTCGAGCTTGCCGCCGGGAGCGATGATTTCGCGGAAGGCGGTCGGCGTCGTGTGGATCGTGTTGATGGCGTTTTCGTTCACGAACTCTGCGTAGCCCCAACGTGTGTTTTCACGAAGAGCTGCGGGGAAATAGATCGTGCCGCCATAGAGGATGGTGGTTAATAATTCGAAGACGCCGAAATCGAAGCAGTAAGAGAGATTTTGGAGCACTCTTGTGCGCTCGCCGAAACCGAAATAGTCGCGGCTCCACTTCAACAGTGGTAACAGGTTTTCGTGAGTGATGGGGACGCCTTTCGGCTTGCCGGTGGATCCTGAAGTGTAGATGACGTACGCGAGCGACTCTGGATCGAGGTGCGTCTCGACTGCCTGTGCAGTGTTGTCGAGTTCGTCGAGACAGATGATGTGTCGCAGCGAGTCGCAGTGGGTGGAGAGTTCACGCGCGTGTGCAAGATACTTCGACTCGGTCAAGAGGATCTCGACGCGGCAGTCGTTGAGTATGAACTCGGCGCGCTCTGACGGGTACGCGGGATCGATCGGGACAAAGGCCTGACCTGATTTCAAGATCCCCATCAAACCGACCAGCAGCCGGTTACTCTCGTCGGCCATCAGACCGATCAATTGATTGCTCGCACGTTTAGTCATGATTCAAAACGCTTTGTGTTCTTCTTTGTGTTTTCTGTGTACACATAGGACACAGAAGGAGCACAAAAGTTACGGTTGCAGCGTCAGGGTTTTGGCGCCCGCTTGGGCGTCGAGGCGCATGGGCCGATAGCGGACG
>Ga0070705_100001334_pt1 | contig 13179 bp, 11 predicted proteins | sample KBSK5253metaG_FD_65455 | JGI IMG/M metagenome (GOLD analysis project Ga0070705, IMG submission 65455) | Corn, switchgrass and miscanthus rhizosphere microbial communities from Kellogg Biological Station, Michigan, USA - KBS K5-25-3 metaG | ecosystem: Host-associated > Plants > Roots >... | reverse complement strand
TTCCTCACAGAACAGCACCAGGTCCGCGGCCGCGAGATACTTGCGGCTCACCTCGATCCCGAGCTTCTCGACTCGCTCCTCACTCTCCCGCAGCCCCGCGGTGTCGATGAGCCGAAATGGGAATCCCTCGATTACGGCGTGCGCTTCGATGGCGTCGCGCGTCGTGCCGGGAATCTCCGTCACGATGGCCCGTTCGGAGCCGAGCAGCGCGTTGAAGAGCGACGACTTGCCGGCGTTGGGCCGCCCCGCGATTACGAGGAGAGCGCCCTCACGCAGTCGCTCGCCTTCGGGTGCGGTGCGGAGCAGCTCGGCGACGCGCCCCCGCACCACAGACCACGCTCGGCGCACGCGTTGCTCGCTCACGGGCCCCTCGTCTTCCTCGGGAAAGTCGATGTCGTACGCGATCAGCCCCTCGAGGTCGAGCACTTCCTGTCGTAGCGCGCTCAGCCGGCCCGACAGGCCGCGCTCGAGCTGGTGCAGCGCGCGCCGGCGCTGAGCCGGGGAACCCGCGTCGATCAGGTCGGCCGTCGCCTCGGCCTGCAGCAGGTCCATCTTGCCGTTCAAGACGGCCCGGCGCGTGAACTCCCCCGGCTCGGCAAGCCGCACGCCGGCCGCGACGAACGCGGCCACCGCCGCCGCGGGCACCACGAGGCCGCCGTGAGTCGAGATCTCGATGACATCCTCACCGGTGTAGGAGCGGGGCGCCGGGAAGCAGGCCGCCAGCACATCGTCGATGGGGTCACCGGTTTCGGGATGCGCGAGCCGGGCGCGCCACACCGTGCGCGGCGAGTCGGCGTGAAACGGATGGAGGCAGCGGGCGGCGAGCGCGAAGGCTCCCGCGCCGGACACGCGGATCAGCGCGAGCGCGGAGCGTCCAGGCGGAGTCGCGAGCGCAACTATCGGGTCGGAGAGCGTGCCGCGGCCTCCCGCAGGCGGCGCTTCGCGATCATGTACTGCTGCGGAATGCTGAAGAGATTCTGCGCCGCGTAGTAGAGGTTCAGTCCCGACGCGAAATTCAGGAACAGCACCGTCATCATGACGGGCATGAAGTACACCATCATCTTGGTCTGCGGATTCGGCGGCACTCCGATCTGGCCGACCTTCGACAGGCCGAACATCGAGAGCCCCATGGCGACCGGGATGATGAAGAGCGGATCGTGCCGTGACAGATCGGGGAGCCACAGGAACGGCACGCCGCGGAATTCGATCGTGTTGGCGAACACGAAGAACAGCGCCAGCAGCACCGGCATCGGGAGGAGCATGGGGAGACAGCCCCCAAACGGATTGACCTTGTGCTCCTTGTAAATGCGCAACATCTCGCGCTGCAAGCGCTCCGGATCGTTCTTGTACTTATCCTGGATTTCCTTGATGAGCGGCGCCACCGCCTGCATCCGGATCCCCGACTCCATCGCCTTCTGGTTCAGCGGCCAAAGCAGAATACGCACCACGACGCCGAACAGGATCAGCACCCAGCCGTAGGCCAGCGACAAGTGGGTGTGGATCCACACGAGGATGGAAACGACGGCGATCGACACCGGATGGATCACGGGACGCAGGAAACCGCCATAGGGGTTCGCGTCGTCGAGACCGTGGTCCAGGGCCGCGAGCCGGCGATGGTCGAGCGGTCCAAGATACAAGCCGTAACGGAAGTCGCCGGTGGGCGGCACCGGGAGCGTGAGTACCACCGCGGCGCGGGCGGTTTTCTTGCCGCTGCGGGGAGCCCCTACGGCAATCGCGCCGCCGAACTTCGGTTGGTTCTCTTCCAGCGCGAGCGCCGCGGCAAAGAAGTACTTCGACTTGACGCCCGCCCATTCGAAGGGCCCGTCCAACACGGCGCGCTCGCCCGGATCGAGCGACGAGAAGTCGGTGCGGTTTGCCTTCGAGGCCTTCGTGACCAAGGCGTAGTGCCGATAGTCGTCGAGTGAATCCGCCTCGACCGACCGCAGACCGTCCGACAACCCGATCATGAGCACCGCACCACCGCCGCCGAGACCGACCACGTTGCCGCGGATGGCGAAGTGGTATTGGTCGGGGACAAAGCGGTATTCGATGGTCACGCGCGCGCCCGCGCGCGGCTCGGCCTCGAAGCGCAGGGTTGCCGAGTCGCGCACGACGACGCTGGGGGCGCTCGGTCGGAAGGTCCAGTCGGCGAGTGAGACGGTGTCGCCGCCACCCGTCGGCACGAGCTTGTGGACCAGGAGCGGTTGTCCGGCCGGAACGAGCTGCACGCGCTGCGCCGAGTCTCCCAGCGCAAATGACTGGTATTGCAACAGTTGAGCGGCGACGAGGGCGCCGCCGCGGGTGCTGAAGCCGAGCCGGTAAAGAGGCGATGTGACCCAGACGGTTTCCGCGGGCTCGGCGGTTTGACGGTTAGGCGGTTGGGCGGTTGGTGCCGGCGTCGCGACGCTTGGCGTCACCTCTGGCTGACTCACGCGCGCGCTATCCGACGAACCGGCTAACCGACTACCCGCCGGCTTTTTTGGCGGCCAGATGAGGCTTGGGGCGATCGCGACGATGAGCATCAGCACGATCGCAAGAATCACACGTCGTTCCACTTATTGATTCCCTCGGCGTCTGGGCGTCTCGGCGCCTTTGTTATTCATGGGACCGGGTCGTAGCCGCCCGGGTGAAACGGGTGACAGCGCAGGATCCGCCGCAGGCCGAGCCAACACCCCTTCACGGCTCCGTAGCGCTCGACGGCCTCATGCGTGTAGCGCGAGCACGACGGCACGAACCGGCACTGGGTGAACACGAGATGCGACAGTGTCAGCTGGTAACCGCGAATCAGCGCCATGACGATACGTCGCGGCACGTGACCGAGTGTCATGTGAGCGTGCTCACCACGTCCGTCAATTCGGCGCGCAGAGCTGCAAATGGGGCGGCATACGTCGCGCGCTTCGCCCGGATGACCAAGTCGATCGGCGGCAGCTGGGGGAGGGGGAGCACGTCACGTCTGAGAATCTCTCTCAGGCGGCGGCGCAAACGATTGCGGGCCACCGCGGAGGATTGAAATCGGGGAACGATGATCCCCATCCGCGCATGGCCCGTCGAATTGAGCCGCCAAGCTATGTCGAGATGCGGGGTGCGCCGACGGCGACCCGCCTCCCAGCAGGATGTAAGGTCCGAACCGCGCGTCAGCCGGGCGCGGCGCGGGAACCGCTCGCGCGTTACCGGCTCCGGTGCTTCGACGGCAGACGCACGGTGAGGCGCTTGCGCCCCTTCTTCCGCCGGCGCGACAGCGTGGCACGACCCCACACCGTTTTCATGCGCTTGCGAAATCCGTGCTTATTGATGCGCCGCCGATTGCGCGGCCGGTACGTCGGACCCATACATTCCTCAGTGTAAGGCCGGGAAACTTACCCCGACGCCGCCGTGGCGGTCAAGGTTGACTTTTCCACATAGGGCCCGTACTTTCGGGCCGCCCTTGCAACACGTCCTTCCTAATTTCGAATCGTAATGGAGCAGTCAGCCAAAGAAGCGTGGAAGCGTCTCCTCGAAGAGGCGCGGCGTGAACTTCCGGAAGCGACGGTACGGACCTGGCTCGAGCCAGCCGAGCCCATCGCGCTGGACGACGGGCGCCTCATTCTCGGCGCGCCCGACCAGTTCGCTGCCGAATGGAACGAGTCGAAGCACTCCGGGCTCCTCGCCCGTGCCGCGGAGCGCGTGCTCGGGCGGCCGACGACGGTCGTGTTCCGGGTGACGGAAGATCGCCAGCAGCGGCCGCAAATGGATTTCTTCGTCGCCCCGCGCGAGAGCGCGGCGACGGCGACTGCGGCGGTGGTCGGGACGACCCCGCTCAACGAGCGCTACACCTTCCAGACCTTCGTCATCGGGAAGTCGAACGAGCTCGCCGCCGCCGCGGCGCACGCCGTCGCCGAGGCCCCCGGCAAGACGTACAACCCGCTGTTCATTTACGGCGCGACGGGGCTCGGCAAGACGCACCTCATGCAGGCGATCGCCCACGCGGTGCTCCAGAAAAACCCGGGCACCCGGCTGCAGTACTTCGGCGCCGAGCAGTTCATCAACGACGTCATCGAGTCGATTCACGCGCGCACGATGTCGGAGTTCCGGCGGCGCTACCGCAACGACGTGGACCTCCTCCTCGTGGACGACGTGCATTTCCTGGAAGGCAAGGAAATGACGCAGGAGGAGTTCTTCCACACGTTCAACGCGCTGTTCGAGGCCCACAAACAGATCGTGTTGACGTCGGACCGGCCGCCCAAGGAAATCCCAGGCCTCGAGGACCGGCTGATTTCGCGTTTCGAGTGGGGCATGGTGGCCGACATCGGGCACCCCGACTTGGAGCACCGCATCGCGATCCTGCGCAAAAAGGCGGAGCAGGACCACCTCGAGCTCACGATCCCGGACGACGTGCTACGGTTCATCGCGGAGCACATCCGCTCGAGCGTGCGCGAGCTCGAGGGTTGCATCATCAAGCTCCTGCTCTTCGCCTCCCTCAAGAACCGGGAAGTGACGATCGAGCTGGCCCGCGAGGCGCTGTCGGACAAGATCCGCCAGGGGGAGGAGGCGAGCGGCTACGGCAACCAGTCCACGCCCAGCATCGACCGCGTGCAGGAAGTGGTGGCGCGCCGCTGGGGCGTCACGCCGGAAGGGCTGCGCTCCAAGGCCCGCACCAAGACCCTCACGATCCCGCGCCAGGTCGCGATGTACCTCGCGCGCGACATGCTGGGCATGCAGTTGGTGGAAATCGGACAGGCGTTCGGGGGCCGGGACCACTCCACGGTGATCCACAGTGTGGACAAGGTCGAACGGCAAATGATGCGCGACCGGACGTTCAAGGAACGCGTCGAAATGGCGCGCCAGGAATTGTCCGCACTGTAGCCAACATTCTGTTTTGGGGATAACGGCGCAGAGTTGTTGGGTTTGGGGAAAGGCGGCCAGTACTCCGCAATGCACCAACAACCCCCACAGTGCGCCAACATGAGGTGAGCGATCAGAGACCGCGTGGGCGGTGCGAGTTAGCACATTGAGCCCACATATCCCCGGTCTCTACTACTACTACTAGTATTAGATATAGAGTAGAAGCAGTAAGACTTTCCCCCATTCGGGAGATGAATTCGGTCGCATGAAGTTCACGATCACGCGGGAACAACTGCAGGAAGGCTTGGCGGCGGTGGCGGCAGCCATTCCTGCCAAGACGACCCTGCCCGTCCTCGCCAACGTGCTCGTCGAGGCCACCAAGCAGGGGCTGCGGCTGTCCGGGACCGACCTGGATATCGCCGTCAGCACGACGGTCCCGGCCGACGTGGACGCCGAGGGCGCGGTGACGCTGCCGGCCAAGAAGCTGGTGGACATCGCCCGCGAGCTGCCGGCGGGACCGGTACGCGTGACGGCGGCCGGTGAAGCCCGCGTCTCGATCGAGTCGGGTCGCTCCAAGTTCAAGCTGCTCGGCCTGCCCCGAGAGGAGTTTCCCTCCTTCCCGACGGTGAAGTTCGACAAGGCGTGGCGGGCCGCGGCGGGCGTCGTGCACAAACTGGTGGGCCACGTCGCGTTTGCGGCGTCCACCGAAGAGAGCCGGCCGATCCTGAACGGGGTGCTGTGGGAGCTGCGCCCCGATCGCATGCGCATGGTGGCCACGAACGGTCATCGGCTCGCCAAGATGGACGTGCCCGCGACCGGCGGTCAGGCGGCCGATCTCATCGTGCCGCCGAAGGCCCTCGAGCAGATCCGCCGGCTCTACGCCGCCGACGCTGAGATCGAGATCGCCAAGAGCGACAACCACATCGGGTTCCGCGCGGGCGGCACGCATGTCTTCTCCCGTTTGATCGAAGGGCCGTACCCGAACTACGAGCAAGTCATTCCGCGGGAAAACGATAAGGCGGCGACGGTCGACAAGGCGGCGCTGGCCGCGGCGCTCAGGCGCATGAGCGTGGTCGCGAGCGACCAGACCCACCGCATTCGCCTGGCCTTCTCGGGCGGCGCCGTGAAGTTCTCGGTGCAGACGCCGGACCTGGGGGAGGCGCAGGACGAGCTCGCCGTGACGTATGAGGGCGAGCCGCTCGAGATCGGCTTCAACGCGATGTACCTGCTCGAGATCCTCAAGTACATGCCGACCGACGAAGTGCGTCTGACGTTCAAGGCTCCGGAGCGCGCCTCGACGGTCGAGCCGGTGGGATGGAACGACCCCGCCTCGTATATGGCGCTCGTGATGCCGCTACGGTTGGTGGACTGAGCCGCTCTCCGGCTTCACCCTGATAGAGTCCATCAGCGAGTCGATCACCGGCGGGATCAGCGGCACGTCGATCTGCGGTATCACCGGCAGTGGAATCTCGACCTCGTCGTCAGGCGGAATGTAGACGTCGGCCCCGTGGTAGCGGGCCAGAATCAGGTCCCGCCGCGCGAGCATGCGTGCGGGCCGCAGCACCGGGTTGGAGCTGAGCGGGAACGGCAGGCTCGCGGCGAGCGCCGCCGCTTGTGGCTCCGTCAGCTGCGAGGGTAGCCCCCCGAAGTACGCTTGGCTTGCCGCCGTCACCCCCCACACGCCGGGCCCCCACTCCGCGACGTTCAAGTACAGCTCGAGAATGCGGTCCTTGGACAACGCGAGCTCGAGCCGCCAGGCCGTCACCGCCTCCTTGACCTTCCGTAACGGATTGCGAGACGGTGAGAGGTAGAGGTTCTTCGCGAGCTGCTGCGTGATGGTGCTGGCGCCGCGGAGCCGGTCGCGGTGCTGCCACGCCGCGCGGAGTGTCGCCCATGCGCCACGACCGTCTCGCACGCCCAGGGCGTCTTCGATCTCGCTGAAGTCGATGCCGTGATGCGTGCGGAAGCGCCAGTCCTCGCCGACGATCACCATGCGCGGCAGCACCGGAGCGATCGTACCGAACGACGACCAGGTCAGACGCGGACACGCCGCCGTGCGACGCCGCATCATCGCGGTGCAGCGCGGCGCGTGATCGCGCCACCATACGGGCGGCGGCCACACGCCGAACAGCCAGAGCGCGGCGAGCGTCGCCGTCCCTAGCACAACCCGTCGGGCAATCCTAGCTTTCGCGACCGCCATGGATCTCGCAGCTCTCCAGCAGCGCCTGCAACAGGCCCTGGGTCAGGAATTTACGGTCGGGCCGCTCCTTGGGCAGGGCGGTTTCGCGGCCGTGTTTCGCGTGCGCGATACGACGCTCAACCGCGACGTCGCGGTGAAGGTCCTCGATCTCGATCTCGAACCGTCCCCCACGCTCGCCGAGCGGTTCCTGCGCGAGGCCCAGACCATCGCGCGCCTCGAGCATCCGCACATCGTGCCCATCTACAAGGTGGGCCGGCACGAAGAGGTGCTCTACATCATCATGCGCTGCATCGACGGCCCGTCGCTGCGGCAGCTGCTCGGCACGCACAAGCGGCTCTCGGTCGGCGACGCCGCCCGCATCGCGCGCCAGGTGTCGGATGCGCTCGCCTATGCGCACAGTCAGGAGATCGTCCACCGCGACATCAAGCCCGACAACATCCTCCTCGATCGCAGCGGACACGTCCTGGTCACCGACTTCGGCATCGCGAAGGCGGCCCAGGCTGCCCAGGGCGGCACGAGCGCGCAGCTCACCACCGAGGGGATGATCATCGGGACGCCGCAGTACATGAGCCCGGAGCAGGCGGCCGGCGACAAGGTGGACGGCCGTTCCGATATCTACTCACTCGGCATCGTCGTGTACCAAATGCTGTCCGGAGAGCCGCCGTTCGACGGCGACTCCTCGGCCTCGATCCTGGCCAAACAACTCACGCAAGCGCCGGCCCCGATCCGCCGCACCCGGTCCGATGTGCCGGAAGAGTTGGCCTTTGTCCTCGAGCGCATGCTGCAAAAGAGTCCGGCGCGTCGCGTGCAAACCGCCAAGGAGCTGAGTCGCGCGCTGATCGACGCCCTCCCCACCGCTGCACGCGATCGGGTACGCCTGCCGTTTCGCCGTCGCCTCGCCTCCATGGCGCTCAAGTCCCTGATCGGCCTGGGGGTGGCCGGCTGCCTCGCGTTCATCGCGTTCGTGGCGGGCGCCGCCGTCGTCGCCTATACGGTGTTCAGCAAGGCGCCCAAGATCGCAGCGACCGAGCCGATCCCGGACAGCCTCACGCGGGTGCTGCGCGATCGGCGTGCCTTGGGCAGCGGAGATGTCGCCGAGTACGTGTTCCAGCCGGCCGGCCAAGAGGATACGACCATGTTCCTCGTGACGCGGCGGCGCGCGGTGGTGGTAACCCCGCACCAGGTGCGGTCCTATGCGCGTGACAGCGTCCGGGTGGGGCTCGACCTGGATTTCCGCGGCGGATTCTTCTTCCGGCTGGTGATGCGGCGCGGCCCGCTACCCGACACCGTGTACCGCAGTCTGTCCTTTCGCGACTTTGTCACGCTCGGCCCGCGACTCGACAAGCTCCTGCCGGAGGAAGGCGGGGGTATCCGCGTGCGGCCGCGCCGCACCGGCGTTCGCGTCAGGCCGCGTTCTTAGTGGCGCGGCGCGCCCGGCACCCGCGTCGAGAGCCCGTACAGACTGGCGGCATCCACGCCGGAGACGTCCCCCGGCGTCGAGAGCACCAGGCCCACTCGGTCGGGCCCGCCGACGCTGATCCCGACCGCGAACGCGCCGCGCCGTAATCCACCGTCGGTGTCGAGCCGCGCGAGCACGCCGATCGGCAACCTCCCCCCGGACCCCTGCCAGCTCACGCCAAACGCGTAGCTCATCACCGAATCGGGCGTGATCCGCGCGTGCAGCGACAGCGCCGCCGCGGGGCCGAGCGGGCGCCAGGTCAGGCCGGGGACGAACGTGAGTCGCTGCTCCAGGCCGCGCACCACCGGTTGTCCGATGTTCGCGATCACGCCCCCGACCGTGAGGGCCATCGCTCCCTCGAGGGCGTACGAGGCGCCGATGTCCCAGCCAGTTCCCTTGGTGTCACCCCGGTACAGCGCCATCGCAGCGCCGGCGGCGAGCCCCTTCGATGCACCCGCCAGCCCGAGCCGGTACGTGTGGCCTCGCCTGCCGCCGTCGAACACGTCGCGCTGGTACGCGAACCCCAGCCCACGGGAGTTGAATCCCGCGCTGAGCTGCCGCAGGCGGGCACCGCCGGTCGCCGGGTCTTGGACCGCGAGCTCCGCATACACCGACGCGTCGCGCAGGACGCCCAGCCCAGCGGGGTTCACCCACAAGGCCCGTGGGTCGCGTACGTCGGTGGGGTGCAGATAGGCGGTGGCGCGGTTCGGCGCCACCTCCTGAGCGGCAGCGAGTCCCGGCAGCGCGAGGAGGGCGGTGAGGGCCGCGACCCGCCGCACTACGGCAGGACCGTGATGGTCGAGTGGGAGATCTGGCGTACGGGGACCGTCATGCCCTGCACCGGCAGCTCGACCACGATCGCGGAGCTGTCGTGGGCCTCACCACCGAGGTAACGCCCATCGATCGCCACGAACTGTACGCCGGTGCGCGTCCCGGTCCCCGAGACTTCGAGTGGCTGACCTCCCTGCTCGCCCGACCCGACCACCGAGTACGTGGAGCTGACTTCGACGCGCAAGCATCGGGTGCCTTCGCGCTGTTCCCAAGTGGTCGCCCGGGAGTGGGCGATGGCCTTGACGTTGACGTCGACCCCCGCGCGGTCATTCGTCGAGCTCGTGTCGGTCCAGTCGGCGCCGAGCGTCAGCCCGCCCCGCGGCATCCGGGGATAGAAGTTGCGGAACGTTCCGAGGATCTGGGCGAACGCCTGCGCGACAATCGAGTCCGACGTCGATTTCTGCTTGAACTCGCCCGTCGGCGTCAAATGGCCGGTGTACCGCAGCCCCCGGGCGGATGCCAGGTTCATCGTGGGTGGGATCACCGAGCCGGAGTCCGGAACGATCGAATCCACGGTGAACGTCAGCGGGTAGCCCGCGCTATCGGCGGGACCGACGATCGTCGCGGCGAGGAACACGCGAATCCCTCGATCGATCGTCTGCGTCTGGCCCTGGAACTGCTGCTCGACGTGGATCTGTTGACGCACGACGTACCGCAACGCGCTGGGACCGAGGCGCACGACATCGCCTCTCGGTACGGGCGGCGTCGGGACCGGTGGAATCGGGGCGGGCAACGTCACCACGCCGGGCGGGGGCGCGGCGGTGCGGGGCGCGCACGCGGTCACGGTACAGATCGTCGCGGCAGACAGGAGGAAGCGAATGCTCATCGGTCACCTAAAGGGCTGTCGGGACGGTCGGTCTTGGTGCGTCCGAAGATCGCGACCATTTCGGGGCCCTCGCTCGACACACGCAACAGCTTCCAACCGCGTTTGCGCATATCGGTCCGCCAGCCGAGGAGTTTTTGCCACTCCTCGGCGGTGGTCCGGAACACCCGGAGGTCTGCCACGGCCTCCCAATGGGCGGGGTAAGGCTTGCTGGTCACTGGGAGGGAAGCGGTGGGGCCATAAGCCGAGTTCTGTTTACTCGCTGGTGCGAGCAGATGGTCATCTCTCTGGGATGGCTGTCGCCAGCCACCTCGTGCGGCCTACCCGCAGCTCAAGTGACCCGGGTCGGGTCTCGCTGCTTACTTGGCCTTGCTCCGACCGGGGGTTACCGTGCCACGCCTGTTGCCAGGCGCGCGGTGGGCTCTTACCCCACCGTTTCACCCTTACCCTTTGGAATCGACAAATAAAGGGCGGTCTGTTTTCTGTGGCCCTGTCCGTCGCCTTGCGGCGCCCAGGCGTTACCTGGCGGTCTACCCTGTGGAGCTCGGACTTTCCTCGTGTGGCCCTTGAAGCCGGCCATCCGCGACCACCGCACCCCACCACATTCCCAGGCGCGAAAGCTACCGGCTCGTTGGGCCCGGGGGCAAGACTCACCTTGCCAGGCGCCGAATCAGACGCCCCAAGGTGTCTGCACGCACCGTCTTGGTGGTTGGCGCGTCGGTCGCGGCCCACGAAAGCCAGAAGCCATCGTGCTCCAAGAACGCCACCCGGCGGAGCCGGGCCCACTCATTCGCGGCGACGCGCTCGGGCGTCAGACCCACAGCGGAGAGCGCGAAGATGCCGCGTGCCCGGTAGTGCTCCAAGACGTCGCGCACGCGCGGTTCGCGCGTCCAGAGCAAGACCGGCGCGTCCGGCGCGGAAAACCCGCGCAGCAAACCGAGCGAGAACCAGTCGGCCGGCACTTGCGCGGAGCGGAACGCGAACCGGAGGTCGGGGTTGAGTCGGCGCGCCTCCGCACGGAGTGCCGCGGCGCGCTGGGCGACGAGCCCTTCCAACGCCGCCTCGTACCGACTGAGCAGACCGGTTTCGAGCAGCGCATCATAGCGTGCCGCGGCCGGCAAGATCGCGAGGCGCCCGGCCTCCGCGCTGTCCAGATCGAGGGCACGGAGCCCCTCGCGATACGTGGCGTCGCAGAAGCCGGCAGCGGCGTAGCCGTCCTGCGGCACATCGAGATCGACGGCGACCCCGGCGACCAAGTCCGTCCCCCGCTCGCCGCCCAATCGCGCCAAGGCGCGATAGGCCGGGCGGAGCGCGCCGCGCCAGAGGAGCGAATCGAGCCCGCACCACACGGCTGCCGTATCGCCGCGCACGTCCACCTCGTGAGTGGCCGGGTCTCCCTGCGGCCGCAGCTCGGCGAGCACGATGGCGGGAAACCAGCGCAGACTCGTCGCCTGCAAGCGCGTCGCCGTCCCGCGCCAGGCGTTTCGCAGGCCGAGGGAATCGGCGCGTGCCGGAGCCGACACTTCCGTCGCGAGCATGTTGAGAGCGCCGACGTCGACGAATGCGAGCAGCGAGTCGAGCGCGCGTTGCGAGTTGGGGGCGCGCGTCCACACGCCTCGCATCCCCTGACGGTCGATCCAGGCCGGCACACCGGCGCGAGGCGTCGAGGCGGGCGCGCGCGCCGGGACCGCCTGGGGCAGCACGACCACGTCGGTGCCGGGTGGCGGCGCGAGGGGAGGCGATCGTCTCGCGAGGGGGCGCGGAGCACTCGCCAGGGTGAGCGGGATCTGGTCCGCCGCTGGCGCGACGGACGCCCACTCGGCGGGGCGGAGCGTCCACCGCGCCAGCGCATCGAGGAAGACGCGGCTGCGCCCCGCGTCGCTGTTCGGTCGCAGATCGGGCCCGCCCGTGGCGAGGGCGGAGCGGCTGACGACGAGCACGAGGCCGGCACCGACGCGAGCCGCGGCTACGACGGCAGCGTGCGGGCGCGGTGCGGGGGCTTCGCGTGGTGGCCGAACGAACGCTGTGGCGCTGGTGCGCGCCAGCACCTGGCTCTCACGGCGCACCAGTACCACGTGGTTGCGCCCCGCGGGAAACGGCTCGAACCCCGCGTTGTCGAGAGCCGAGTGCGGGAGTGGGACGACGCGAGACTGCTGCTCCGCCGGCGGCACCGAGTCCTCGAGCGGGAAGTCACCGATCACGAGGCCCGTGCCCATCGCCGCGAGCCAGCGATTCATGATCCAGCGGTCGAGGAACCCTTCCCCGTCGCCCGCGTAGCCGAAGACCACCACCCCGCCCTGCCGGGTCCACTCCGTGATCAGCGCCACGTCGCCCAGGGTCAGCGCGTCGGATGCGGTTTCCGGCTCGCGGCCGCCGAGGATGACGAGTGTGCGATAGCGGCCGAGGTCTTGTCGCGTGAGGTGTGGATAGAAGCGGCGGTACTCCACTGTGTAGCCGACCTCGTGCCAGGGGGCCGCCGTGGCGCCCAGGACCATGGGGTCGGAGAGCGCCAAATCGAGGAGCAACAGGCGCCGGGACTGCGGCTGGCAGGCGGCGAGCAAGAGCGCGGCGATACAGAGGCGCTTCATCACCTGAGGCGGTTGTACTTCCGCAGCGCCGCCCGCATCCGTTCGTGCGGCAGCGCATAGACGCGCAGGCCGTTGGCGCCCGTCATCGTTTCGGCTGCCACCATCGCGTTGACGATCGCTTCCTCGGTCGCCTGGATCGTGGCCTCGAACAGCGGGGTGATGCGCTCGTTGGGCAGCATCGTCAGCGCGACCGTGCCCTCCGGTTTGGCCGCCCCCGAATTGGCCGTGGAGAAGGCGATGAAGATGTCGCCCGAGGTATTGCCGCCCGTGCCGCCCAGCCGTCCCACGCCCAGCCCAGCGCGCTTGGCGATGCGTTTCAGCTGGTGCGGCAGCAAAGGCGCGTCGGTGGCGACGACGATGATGATCGAGCCTCGCTCGGTCGGGATGGTATCACGCGTCGGCAGAAGGTCGGGAATCTCCTGCCCGATCGGCACACCGGCGATGGAAAGCCGTGCCC
>Ga0070705_100001333_pt1 | contig 13180 bp, 14 predicted proteins | sample KBSK5253metaG_FD_65455 | JGI IMG/M metagenome (GOLD analysis project Ga0070705, IMG submission 65455) | Corn, switchgrass and miscanthus rhizosphere microbial communities from Kellogg Biological Station, Michigan, USA - KBS K5-25-3 metaG | ecosystem: Host-associated > Plants > Roots >... | reverse complement strand
CGCTCGGCGTGCTGCCCGGGGGCGGGATCCGGGCTCACAACGCCGTCCGGATCGTGACCGCCACCGGCGTGGGCGAGATTCACCTCCGCTACGGGGAATGGTTTGCCGAAGTGGTGCGCCGCATCAACCCCGATGGTCGGGGTTGATGCACTCTTCCGCGACCTGCTACGAGCCGACTCCCAGCTTCGCCCGGATCTCCGCGCTGACCTCCGGGAATTTCGGCAGGGCCACGTTCCCGATATAGCCGAGGTCCTTCATCCCCTCGTAGCTGGTGTAGAACCCCACCGCGGTCAGGTCGCGAACCAGGTCGAAGAAGCGCGCGGCCGCCTGGAACTCAGGCTGGGCCTTGGGCAGATAGCAGATGTCGTCACAGATCGCGGTGCGCTGCGCCCCGTTGGTCTGCCGGTACGGCTTCCCGAACCGCTTCATGCTCTCGAGGTTGAGCCACGCCAGGCCGCCGCGGACCCGGACGAGATCGCGTTGCTGGCCGTCCGGCGGGGCGCTCACGTACTCGTTGATCCATGCCGGCACGCCCACGGCGCTCGCCGCCGGGCTCTTCACGTCGGCCGGGATGATGGTGTCGCATAACACGCTCAGCGTCGCCAGCTCGCTGGCGGACAGTTTCCTCGGCCACTCTTTGCTCGGGTGCAGCAGATCGGGATCCCACGGCCCGCCGCGCGGCCCGCCCTTGAGGCCCTGGGTCTGGCTGGTCATCGGGGTACCCTGCGCCGGGGGACCCTGGCCCTGCAGGGCACTGAGAATGGGAAGCGGGGCGAGCGCCGCGCCCATGGCTTTGATCGCCTCCCTTCGCTCCATGCCGCTATCCCCAAGCGCACCCACCGACTCCACAGATTCTGAGGGTAGGTCGGATGACTTGCGAGCGTCGCCGATCATAGGTTCCCTCGCTTGAGCTCGTCGACCAGCCGGTCGCAGGTGCGCCACGCCAGGGCGAGAATGGACAGCGTGGGATTCTTGTCCGCGTTGGACACGAAGGGCGCCCCGTCGGTAACGAAGAGATTCTTCACTTCCCAGGACTGGCACCACTGGTTGAGCACCGAGGATTTGGCCTCGGTGCCCATGCGGCAGGTGCCGACCTCGTGGATGATCTGCCCTCCCCGCGCGATGGCCCGCGCGCCGTCGGTCGGCACCGTGCCGCCCACCTTCCCGCCCATCGCTTCGATGATCTGCGCAAAGGTCTTGACCATGTGCGCGGCCTGCCGGGTCTCGTGGTCCGACCACTTCCAGTGGAACTTGAGCACGGGGATGCCCCACTGGTCCACCACGTCGGGATCCAGCTCGCAATAGCAATCTTCGTTGGGGATCATCTCTCCCCGGCCGTCGAAGTACATGAAGGAGCCGAAATAGCGCCGCGCCTCCGCCTTGAAGCGCGTGCCGTAGGCACCTTCGGTGTAATTCTCCAGCCCGCCGAAGATGCCGGGGCCCGGCATGCCTTTGCCGCCGCCGAACTCCACGTGATAGCCCCTGGCAAAGCCCAGCTGCCCCGCCTGCTGCTGCTGGTAGAGCCACCAGGGCATATACATGTGGATGCCTCCAGCGCCGTCGTAATGGTAGGGCGGCAGGTTCTCGAGGGCGGGGATCTGCCCCGAAATACCTGCGCCGACCGTGTCCATCAGGTACTTGCCGACTAACCCGCTCTCGTTGGCGACGCCGCCGGGAAACAGCGTGCTCTTGGAGTTGAGCAGGATGCGCGCCGTCTCGCAGGCACTGGCCGCGAGCACCACCACGCGCGCCGACGCGTGCCGGTCGGTGCGGCTGCGCTTGTCGATGTAGCTGACGCCCGTCGCCCGGCCGCTCCGGTCCACCGTCACCTCCCGCACCATCGCATCCGCCACGATGTCGCAGTTGCCGGTGGCGAGCGCCGGGGGCAGCAACACCGTGGTGGATTGGAAATTGGCCTTGATCGAGCAGCCGCGACCGCACTCCGTGGCCCAGAAGCAGGCCTGCCGGCTGCGCATCGACTCCGCCAGCACTCGGCGGGCCAGCGGGTTATCGGGGTGCAGCTTGCGCGGGAGCGCATTGGCATCCTGCCGTACCGAGAGCACCGCGCGATGCGCCGGAATGACCGGAATGCCGAGAGGGCCGCAGGCCTTCTGGGTCAGCAGCTCGGAAGGACGGGCGGCGGGCGGCGGCAGCAGGACCCCGGGAGAGGAATCGGGCGTGTTCTCCAGGCCGTGGTTGTCCCCGTAGATCCCCACCAGCATCTCGGTCTTGTCGTAGTAGGGCGCCAGGTCCTCGTAGCTGATCGGCCAGTCGGCGCCGAGCCCATCGCGCGTCTTCGGCTTGAAATCGTAGGGACCCATCCGCAGAGAGATGCGGCCCCAGTGGTTGGTGCGTCCGCCCAGCATCCGCGCCCGCCACCAGCGGAATTCGCTCCCCGGCGCGGTGGTGTAGGGTTCCCCGGGCACCTCCCAGCCGCCATCGACCGTAGCGTCGTAGAAGCCGAAGGGCTTTTCGCGGGTTCCGCCGCCTCGCAGCGGAGCGTCCTTGGGCAGCTGAAACATCGGGGTCTCGGTGAGCGGATCGTAGCGGCGTCCCGCCTCGAGAATCAGGACCTTGAGGCCCGCCACCGCGAGCTGATACGCCGCCATACCGCCACCGGCACCGGAGCCGACGATGATGACATCGTAGGCGGTCTGTGACTTGGGGTTTTGCAGAAACACGCCAGACTCCTCAGCGCGAGGGAAGCCCCAGCACTTGCTTGGGAATCATCATGTGCACCCCCACGCGTTGATCGACCAGCTGCGTGATGTGCAGGTCCGCCGCGATGCTCGCCAGCCGGTACGCCTCGACCTGGGACAGGGATTTCGCGGCCATCAAATAGGCCACCATCTCCCGCAGTGCAATCCGGGTGGCCACGGTCAGGCTGGTATCGGTTCCCATCGTGATGATGTGGGTGCGGGTCTCCCCTCGCGGCCATACCAGCTTCATGTCCTTGCGCACGATCAGCTGCAGCCGGCCCCGCAGTGAGGTCTCGATCGCGGTTTGGTCCACCTCGCCATCGCCCTGCGCTGCGTGCCCGTCGCCCACCTCGAAGAGGGCGCCTGCCACGTGCACCGGGATATACAGAGTGGTGCCGGCCACCAGCTCCTTGTTGTCCAGGTTCCCCGCGTGGATGCCCGGGGGATTGCTGCTCACCCGGCCCGAGTCGGGGGGCGGGGCCACGCCCATGCTGCCGAAGAAGGGTTTGAGCGGCACCACAATGCCGCCGCCCAGATCGGCTCGCATGTGCTTGCCGTCGAGCCGGATGATGCGGGTGCGCGGATCGGCGCACAGCTCCCGCAGAAACCCGCTGCAGCCGTTGTAACCGTACGGAATCGCCAGCGCGACCTGGAGGATACGCACCTCCAGCACGTCGCCCGGCTCGGCGCCTTCGACGTAGACCGGCCCGGTCAGAATATGCCCGCCGGGCCCCTTGTCTTTCACGGAATCGGTAATCGCCCGCAGCGAGGCCTCGATCTCCGCGGCAGCAACCCCGGCAGCCTCCAGGCGGCCGGGCGAGTTGGTCAGCAGCGTTTCGACTTCGATGATGTCGCCCGATGCGATCCGGAGCACCGGCGTGGCACTGGCGGAGTAGTAGCCCCAGGCCACGGTGTGCGGTGTGGCGGGGAGCCGATGGACTCGGGGAGACGATTGTGCGACGGCAGCCGCCGGCAGCAGCGCCAGGAGCGCCGCGGCGCGCGCCGAGGCAAGCGTCATGAATCGCCGAACGGGTTCTTGGTGGCACGTTTGCTGTGCCCGGTACTCGCATCGAGCAGCGCCTGCAGCTCTTCCTGGCTCAGCTCGTAGGGATCTTGCTCGTATCCGGGCGGCTCGACCTCCCGCGCGGGCAGCCGGTTGTCACCCGCCGGACTGAATTCCCAGCGCGAGCGGGATAGGTCCCGGATTTCCCACTGCTGCCGGTTGCGATCGACGAACTTGCGGAAGCCCATGGCGCCGGCTCAGAGACACTTGAAGACGTACGGGCTCTGGCCGAGCCGCAGCGCAAAGCTGTCCCACTCCTCATGGCTCTCGGTCAAGCTGACGCTGATCGTCATGGCACCTCCCCGCAGCATCCCGCTCAGGCGCGGCATCCCGTATAATAGCGCGGTTCCCGGACCTCTCAATCCTGACTTGCGAATCCCCGATGACGACCTACGCCCGCAAACTGGGTCTCTTCACCGGCACCATGGCGGTGATCGGCGGCATCATCGGCTCGGGGATTTTTCTCAATCCGGCGATCGTCGCCGCGCGGGTCGGCAGCGAGACCCTGACGCTGGCGGCGTGGATCGCGGGTGGAGTGGTGGCCCTGCTGGGCGCCTTCATCTTCGGCGAGCTGGCTGCCCGGGTCCCCCGTGTCGGTGGAGGCTACGCGTACCTGCGCGAGGGGTTCGGGCGGCTCCCGGCGTTCCTCTACGCCTGGGGCCTCCTGCTCATGATCGCCACCGGAGCAATCGCCGCGGTGGCCTTCACGTTCGCGAGCTATGCGGGTGCCCTCTTTGGCTGGCGGCGCGAGCTGCTTCCCTATGTCGCCGCGGCTGCCATCACGCTGTTGACGGCTCTCAACTACGTGGGGGTCCGTCCGGCGGCCTGGACCCAGAATGTGCTGACCGTGCTCAAGCTGGCCGCGCTGGCGATCCTAATTCTCGCCGGCCTGACTCTCCATCCGGCCAGTCCGGCCATCGCCGTCTCCAGCGTGCTCCCTCCCCAGGGATTCGCCCCCATCGCCGCCGCGCTCGCCACGGCGTTTGTTCCAGTCCTGTTCTCGTATGGGGGGTGGCAACAAACCAACTTCATCGCGGAGGAGCTGGTGACGCCCGAGCGCAACCTGCCCCGGGCGCTGGTGCTGGGGGTCATCACGGTCGTGCTGGTCTACCTGCTGGCCAACCTCGTCTATCTGCGCGTGCTGGGCGTGGCAGGGCTGGCGGCCAGCACGGCACCCGCCGCCGATACGATGACCGCGATCCTTGGCCCCCGCGGGCGAACCCTCATCAGCATCGGTATCCTGATCTCGACCCTGGGATTTCTCGATCTGGTGATCATGGTCTCGCCGCGGGTTTACCAGGCGATGGCGGCGGACGGTCTGTTCTTTCAATCCTTCGCGCGGCTGCATCCGCGGTTCCGCACCCCGGTCACGGCCATCATTGCGCAAGGCGCCTGGGCCTGCCTGCTGCTGGCGACCCGGACCTACGGACAACTGCTCGACTATGTCACCTTCGCCGACTGGATTTTTTTCGGCGCGACCGCCGCGACCCTGATCGTGCACCGCCGCCGGGAGCGCAACCCTCACCCGAGCGGCTTCCGGCTACCGGGATACCCGTGGACTCTCGCCCTCTTCATCCTCGCCGCCCTGTACGTCGTGGCCGGCTCGATCCGCTCCAACCCCTGGAATGCCGCTCGCGGGGCCGCGCTGCTCTTGGTCGGCATCCCCATCTTTGCGGTGTGGAACGCCCGAAAACGATCCGGGTGAGTCCGATTTCCTTACCAACAACGGTTGCTGGAAGAGGACCCGGCGGATGGTGTTGAGGTCGCGCTTGAGCAGCGCGCGCAAGTAATTGCTCGTCGACATGCCGGCAACCTACGCCCGGAAGGTCACGTCGCGATGTGCCGCGCATCACGTTCCGGTAACCTGGCTCAATCTCGCTCCGCTTCCCGGTTCGCGGACGGCCCCGATCCCAGCGACGCGAACCACTGCCGCCACCCCATGATTGCCAGCACCAGAAAAACGCCGTACTGGACCATGGTGGGGTACGAGTGCTGCAGGAAGAAGAACGGTACGGCAATGCAATTGATTGCCACCCAGACCGGCCAGCATTCGAAGTACTTCCGGGCCATCATCCACTGGGCCACCAGGCTCACGGCGAAGAAGAAGGCATCGATGAGGGGGTGTGGATCGGGTGTGTAGCGCCGCAGCACGAACCAAAGGAGAAGGGTTCCGGCAAAGGCGATCGCGCCGAGCGCTGCTCCGAGGGGAGGGGCAATCCGGGAAACCTTGAGCTGGGTCTTCGCGGCTCCCCCGAAGCGCCACTCGTACCAGCCGTACACTGCGATCGCGCCGAAGAACAACTGCAGGGCCATCAGCGCGTACAATTGCTGCCCCAGGAACAATACGAAGTACATCGCGTTGTTGAGCAGTGAAGTCGGCCAGGCGAGCGTGTTCTGCCGGGTGCTGAAGAACACGCTGGTGATGCCCAGCGCGGCCGCGACGATCTCGAAGAGGCTCATGGCACCTGGCGGCGGGTTTCGGGAGGCCGGAAGTCCGCGAGCGCGCGCAACAGCGAGGCGGGATCACGATCGACGATGAGGCGGCCGCGCTGCGTTTCGCGAACGAAGCGCTCCAGCACGGCATCGTCCACCACGGTAAGCAACCCGGTGAAATAATCCGCGCTGTTGAGCAACCCGCAGGGTTTTTCCTCGCGGCCGGCAAGGCCGATCGCGAACAACTGCTCGAGCGTGGCGGGTCCACCGGGCAGCGCCAGGAAACCGTCGCCCAGCTCGGCGAGCTCTTCCGGCGCCGCGGCGAGCGCCCGCCCCTCTGCGGTGCGCAGCGCCGCCGCCAGTGCGCCGACGGGTCCCTGTACCGCGCCGTCGTAGACCAGCGTGATCCCGTTTTCCGCCAGCAGGCGCCCCAGACTGCTCGCTGCCTCGAGGTGCTCGGGGCGGGCGGCAGGATCGCTTCCGCCCAGCACGGTGAGGCGACGCAACGGCATGGCGGTATAATAAGGGATGCCTACCCGCCGCGAATTTCTCGGAGTGTCATCGACCGCCGCCGTCACCGCGCTCCTGCCCCGTCCGCGGCCGGAAACGGCACTTCAGCAAGCCGAAGCTCTGCCGCCTTCGATCCGCGCGCTCAGCTCGATGCGGAGCCAGGCGCGTCCCATCACCGTCGAGGAGCGTCAGGCGCGGCTGGAACGCGCCCGCCAGTTGCTCGCCGCCGAGCAACTCGGCGCCCTGCTGCTGACCGGGGGAACCTCGCTGCGCTACTTCGCCAACATCGATTGGGGTTTGAGCGAGCGGCTGCTGGCGCTGTTGGTCCCGCGTGAAGGTCGCGCCTTCGTCGTCTGCCCCGCCTTTGAGCACGATCGCGCCTTGGAACAAATCGACGCCGGACCGCTCAAGGGCACCGCCGACGTGATGACCTGGGAAGAGCACGAAAGCCCCTACCAGCGGATTGCCGAGGGCCTGCGTTCCCGCGGCCTCACCACGGGCCGGGTGGGGGTGGAAGAAACCGTTCGGCACGTCTTTGCCAATGGCGCCGCGGCCGCGCTTCCGGCGCTGAGCCTGGCCAGCGGGACGCCGGTCACCGCAGGATGCCGGATGGTGAAGAGCGCCCACGAGCTCGAGCTGATGCGGCTGGCTTCGGCGGTGACCCTGAAGGCCTACGAAGCGGCGTACCGGGCGCTCAAAGACGGCATGACGCAGGACGAGTTTGCCGGCCTGGTCTCCCAAGCACACGAACGGCTGGGATTCCGCGGCGGCGCCGGCGTGCAGGTCGGTCCTTATTCCGCTCTGCCGCATGGCTCGGCCACGCCGCAGGTCATCCGAGAGGGCACCATCCTGCTGATCGACGGCGGGTGTCAGGCGGAAGGTTATTCCAGCGACATCAGCCGCACCTTCGTGCTGGGCAAAGCGACGGATCGCATGAAGCAGGTCTTTGAGGTCGAGCAGCGGGCGCAGCAGGCCGCGCTCAAAGCGGCGCGCCCGGGGGTGGAATGTCAGGCGGTTGACGCGGCCGCGCGCAAAGTGATTTCCGACGCCGGGTTCGGTCCCGACTACAAGTATTTCACCCACCGGGTGGGCCATGGGATGGGCATGGACGGCCACGAATGGCCCTACCTGGTACGCGGTAACACCCTGCCGCTCCAGCCGGGCATGGTCTTCAGCGACGAGCCGGGGATCTACATCCGCGGCGAGTTTGGAATTCGACTGGAGGACGACATGCACATCACGGACAGCGGAGCGGAGCTGTTCACGCCGACGTCGCCTTCGCTCGAGCAACCCTTCGGAGGCTAGAACCTGGGATCAGGGTATGTGCTTCCCTGATCCGCTGATGCCCTGATCGACCAACATCCCCAGCCCCGCCTCCACTTCCTCGTCACCCACTTCGCCGCCGCGCCGCGCTTCCGCGAGCGAATGCCGGGTCAGGAAGAGACGATGCCAGCCGCTTCGGGGAGTGCGTCGCAGCGTCTCCAGGGTTTCCCTGAGGTCCGCCGGAGCGATCGGCTTGACCAGATAGCCGCGAAAGCCGGCGTCCATCAGCCGCCGCGCATCGCCGGGATTCCCCGCCGCCGGCAGCATGATCAGGGCGGGCTTGCCCAGCGAAGGATCGGTCACGATGTCGCGCCCGATCGTGTGGTATCCCTCGGCGTCATGATCGCTGAACATGACGATCCCGGCGGGTTGACCCGCTGCGGCGCGGCGCTTGAGCTCCGCGATCGCCTCTTCCCGGCTCGCAAACCCGCTGGCCCGGTAGCCCGCCGCCTCCGCAATAGAGGCCCAGCTGGCGCGCTGGTTGGCGTCGGCATCCACCACCAGCAGGGTGCCCGGAAGGGCTGAGGACGGCACCGAGTCGCGAGGGGCGGCCGAGCCGGCCTCCCCACCCTCCTGCGCCTCGAGGCGCGCCAGCGGAAGCCGAAGCATGAACCGAGTGCCCCCATCCGTCGCGTTCTGGACCCCGATGTCTCCGCCCATGAGGCGGGCAAGGCTCCGGGCAATCGGCAGCGCCAGCGCGCCGTCGCGGTTGGCATAGGCGTCTCCCCGAACGAAGGGCTCAAAGAGCGTGGGGAGCAGGTCCGGGGGAATGGCCGGGCCGCTGTCCTCCACCGTGACGCGGATCCCACTTCCCGCGGGGCGCGCGACATCCTCACCCACCTCGAGCACGACCTCTCCGCGCTCCATGCGAGCCAGGGCATCCCGCACCAGCGCAGTAAGCACCTGGCGGATCCGGCCGGGGTCTCCCGTCACCCGCCGGGGCGCCTCAGGGCGCCAGGCCAGCCGCAGCGTGATGCCCTTGGCGTGGGCTTCTCCCCCGAGCACAGCCGCCAAATCCTCGATCATGACACGCAGATCGAAGCCGATCGGCTCCAACGGCAAGGTGCCGTTCTCCAGGCGGGAAAAGTCCGAAACGTTGTTGAGAATCCCCCGCAATACCTCGGCGGCGCCGGTCAGGGCTTCCACGTAAGAGCGCTGCACCGGGAGCAACGCCCCCAAACGGAGTACGCCGGTGAGTCCCAGCAACGCATCAGCGGGGGTGCGCATGGTGCGACTGATCGTCGCGAGCATCTCACCGCGCACGAGGTTGGCCGACTCCGCGGCGGTACGAGCCCGCCGCAGGGCTTCCAGCTCGACTACCTGCTCGTGCAACTCACTGGAAGTGCGCTCGAGCGCCCGCGCCAGCCATTCGCGCTGCTCGATGGCCCGGCTCAGCTGCTCCCTCAAGGCCTCGACCAGATCGCGCCATTGGGGTGGCAATGGTTCCAGCGCATCAAATGGCTGGTCCGATGGATCGGCCAGGCGGTCCAGCATTCTGCCTCCCTCCCCATCGAGGTTGCTTTGCTACTGCACGGTCATCCGCGTGCGCGGCAATCCTCTACTGTAGACGCAATTCTCGCTCCGCCTTGCACTTAAGAGATAGGGCGTCAGCGAGATGATCTCAGATTCGCGCACAATTGTAACAATATTTGACAGTCAACCAGGCCCGGCATTGATTTCGATTTGGAACGATCGCCCTTTCCCGCTCTGCCGCACCAACTTGCCAGCGTCGGTTCCAGGAGTCCCGAAACGCGACAGCCACCCAGACGTCAGGGCCAACCGGACGGGTTGCCCGGCAACGCCCGAAGCGTTGCGCTGAAGTTTGCGTCGCAGAGCGCGAGGAGAACCGGCTCAGCGCGAGAGGAATCGGATCAGGATGCGGCGGTGTATTCCGACTCGATGCCCAACTGCGACGTTGCTGCAGTGAGGATGACTTCCCAGGATTCGGGACCGGGAATGGTGTAGAGCGCGGTACGCCCCGGTGGGAGTGAGCACGACGGGGAGCGCGGTGGTCAGTCCCACCAGCACCGCGGCGACGCGCTTGCTGGTCCAGCTCCTCAGGATGTGGTAGGCCGAGCGCAGCAGGACGGCCAGCGCGAGGTACCAGAGCAGCGAGACCGGCAGAATCAGCGCGGGTGACAGGAGGGGAGAAAGCAGCGCGCCTCCAACCAGCGCGGCCCCCGAGAGAACGACAAGGCCGCTGGTGCTACGCGAACCGCTCACCGGCCGGGGTCAGCGGCCACCGCCCCAGCCCAACCGGTCCCGCAAGGTGGTGATGTGCGCGACGTGGTGGCGGCCGTGCCAGGCATAGAGCGCCAGCGCCCGGTCGAGCGCAAAGGGATTCTGATACTCCGGATGAAAATAGGTGCGGGACCAATCCGCTTCGTTCATCGCCCGAAGCAGTACGATCCACCGACGGTGCAACGCCTCGAGCAGCATCAGCGATACGCCGACTTGGGTCCCCGCGGTATCCGGCAGTTCGGCCCAGCGCGCTTCCGCGTACGGCCGGATCGTCGGATTCTCCTCGGTCAGGGCCAGCTTGAAGCGCAGGTACGCGTTGAGATGGCTGTCGGGGACATGGTGGACCACCTGGCGCACGGTCCAGCCACCCTCGCGGTAGGGCGTGTCGAACTGTGCTTCGCTCAGGCCGTGCACCGCGCTACGCAGCAGCGCGGGTGCCTCCGCAATCTCGTTCAGCCAGCCGTCGCGGCGGGCCGCGGTAATCTCACCTTCGACCTCAAACGGTCCGATCGGATAGCGCAGATCGCTCATGGGTGCTCCGCGGTTACGGTCGCGGTGCCGCTGTCAGCCGCACCGCTCCGGTAATCAGGGTTACCCTGCCATCGATGGGGATCTCGACGTACAGATCGCGCCCCGTCTTGGTGAGCGCGGGGTAGTGCTCGCCGACGTCCAGCAGCATCGAGCGCAGCACGATCTCCGGAACGGGGAATCCTCCGATGCTCACCCCCTGCAATCGGAAGTGGCTGAGTCCCTGGGCGGCCGGCAGGAGGGCAATGTCGGCGGCCAATACGGTGCTCGAGTCGACCAGCGCGGCGAGTGGACCGATCATCGCGCGGGCTTCCTGCGGCAGATCTTGGAGCCGGCCCGAGAGGACGATGTGCGCGCTGTCGACCGCGATCTCGATTTCGGTGTTCTCGGGAATCGGCTCGACGCCGAGCCGGGCCATCAGGTACGAAGCCCAGTCGCCTCCCTCGATGGTGCCCTCCAGCGACTTGCGATCCAGAAAAACCGAGTCCACCACCGCCTGCGCGCGTGCGACCCCGGCGCGCGAGATCCGGCCCGGGGAGACCTGTGCCGAGAGCAAGGAGGCGAGCGAGGTCACCCCAAGCAGCAGTGTTCTCATGCCGCGCGCTGAGCCCGATCTTCCCGCCACAGTACGACGGCGAGCAATAGCGCGCCGGTCGTGACTCCTATGTCGGCGATGTTGAAGATCCAGAAGCGCGACTGCCCCAGCCCGATATCGATGAAATCGACCACACCGCGAGCCGAGCGCAGCCGGTCCAGCAGGTTACCGAGCGCGCCCCCCGCCACCAGCGCAAGCGCAATAGCCCGTGGCACGGCATTGGAGGGAGTCCGCTGATACAGGAGGAACAGAACCAGCAGCGCGACCAGGGCGACTCCGCCGAAAACCAGGCGGGAGGCGCCGCCAAAGGAGAGGCTCATCGCGGCATCGGGATTGTAGGCCAGCGTCAGCCGGAGCAGATCTCCGACCAGGGGATGCGGTCCCGGGTCGTCGCTCAGCGAGGAAACAATCCACTGCTTGGTCGAGCAATCCGCCAGAACGATGGTGCCGAAAACCGGCCAGAACCAACGCGCCTTGCGGGCAAAGCGTGAAAGAGAGGGCAGCACCGACATACCCGCAATATGAACGCGGGGAGCGACGGGAGGAATTGCACTGCCGGGCAGGGTGGTCCCCCCGGTTCGAGGGCCCGGGGGAAACGGAGGGTGGGCAGCGCGACCGCAAGCGCGGGCAGCCCGGTCGGTGCGGGGGGGACGATCTAACCCGCGATAAGCTGGTTCCGCAGACCTTGCAGGTATCCCGAGGGGAAGCCCAGGGATTCCCCCACCTCGATGACGCGCTCCAGATACCCCGGTGCCGGGCGCCCGGCCGCCGGATCGGCGGCGCGATACAGCATGGCGCTGACCGGTCGGCCGGCCTCGTCGCGGACCTCCGCGTGTTCCTTGCAGTAAAGCCCTTCCGGCACGCCCTCGAACGCGTCGAGGGCAGCTTCATCGCTGGCAGAGAGCCGCCAGAGCACACCGTGCAGTTGGCCACCCGCCACCAGTGGAGCGTCTCCGAATCCCGTCGCCGCGATGCGAAAGCACCGGCCCGACAGCACCGCGAGGCCGAGCCGGGTCGCCTGGGGGCAGCACGCCGCCATGTGCACCGGATCCATGTTGGCGCCGTAGGCGAAATAACTGGTCATGGCGCCGCGCTGCCTTCGACCAGCTGTCGGACGGCGGGCACCACCGAAAGCCGGAGCAGGCCCTGCGGCTTGCCGAGCGTGTCGAGCTCGGCGAGCCTCGCCTTGATCCACTCGGGGGGGGCAGGACCGCGCCCGAGCTGGCCCAGTGCCTCACGCCCGATCGCGGCGACCCGCGCCAGCGCGCGGGCGGCCGGAATCGCGTCGCGCACCAAGGGCACCTCCGCGCCAAGGCTGTCGAGCGCCGGCGCGAGCGCGGCCCAGGACACAAAACTGGAATCGAGCCCGTGGCGTGCCGCCGTGGCCCGATCGTCCGGCAGGAGCGCCGCTCGAGCGGCCTTGCGGGCATTCCACTGCACCGGCGGATCCGGCCGGGCGGCATCGACCGCGAACACCAGCGGGGTCTGCTGCACCAGGCGTTGCAGCGAAGAGCGCTCGCTGAAACGCACCGGTTCGACCAGCTCCAGCAGCCCGATGAGCACCGACGCGTCGTGGCCGTCGGCCAGGCGGCGCGCCATCCGGCCCGTGTGTCCTTCGTGGCCGAGCCCCAACGCTTCCAGGCGGCCGCGCATCACCGCCAGGCGACGATACATGTCCGGAACATCGCGCACGTCGCGGGGCGACCAGAGCCGCTCGGCGATCGCCGCGAGCCGGGGCCAGATCCGGGAATCGATCGACTCGGGGGTGACGTGTTCGGCCCACATGCA
>Ga0070705_100001331_pt1 | contig 13203 bp, 4 predicted proteins | sample KBSK5253metaG_FD_65455 | JGI IMG/M metagenome (GOLD analysis project Ga0070705, IMG submission 65455) | Corn, switchgrass and miscanthus rhizosphere microbial communities from Kellogg Biological Station, Michigan, USA - KBS K5-25-3 metaG | ecosystem: Host-associated > Plants > Roots >... | reverse complement strand
GATCGCTCACAATGCGTGCCACGACCACTTCCGCCAGATGTATCCAGCACGCACCCGACTCCTCAAGAAGATTCGTGATCTCCTTCAAGCCCATCCAAACTTCGCTTTGTGGAAATCCAAAGACCAAAACAAAGGCGAGTGGTTATGTGGGTTTCATTGTTGGCAGGGCCAAAGCACTTCATTTATTTCGACTGCCTGGGTACGTCGCTTCTATGAGAAGCCAGAAACGGTGATTGAAGCTCTGTCATCTGGGGGTGACATTCAATCGTTGGGGACCGACGATCTCCTCGCGTCGATTTTCACGGATATCGGGGAACCAATCAATCTAACCGATGTGATCAATGTTGTGTCCGATATCAGAGGCGTTAAGGACGCGCCGGCCGCCTCGCTCGACGCGAACGGGAGTAACCTGAGCTTGCGACTGCCAGATTCAAAGGTACGTGTCGATTCGGTGCTCGAAATGCGCGAGCCCTTGATGCAAATCTGGCAGGGCTTGCGCGAGTTGCCCCGTGACCAATTCCGAGCCTACTTGCTATACGCACGCGATAGCTCAGGGGAGGACCTGATTAATCTATTAGTCGGAGCCGAGATCGCAACCGAGGAGGAGATTGCATTGCTGTTGGGCATGACTCTCGACGAGTTTCGATATCTCAGATTGAATAGGTTGCCGCTCGATAACGAAACAATAAGTAAAGAGCTTGGGGTCACGCTCGAACGCGTTTACAAGCTTCGTTTCCGGGCTGGTAAGCGATTGAAATCGCTCCTAGATGAAATAAATTCGAAAAAGAAATGGCCGATGTAGGAAGAATTCCCCTTGGTCACCGTCTCATTAAGGAGAGAGGTACGTAGTCGATTGCGAAGGTCTCTGGCGGTTTGTATGGATACACACCTGTCAACTGAAGAGATAAGGAACTACCTCGGTCGCAAACTGTCGCAGCACGATTTCAACAGGGCGAGCGACCACGTGCACAGTTGCAAGATTTGCTATCGGGACTTTCTTGCCGAACTACAAGAGCGGTTTCCTATTGAGATCGACCTTGATGAGCTTGCCGGGATGCAAGGCTGGCATCTTGAAGGTGAAGAGCTGGCGGCCTACGTTGAGGGCCGTATGGATGAGCTTAACTTTGAATGTGCCAGTTTGCACCTCGAGGAGTGCGGCTCGTGCATGGAGAAGACATCAGCCGCTTTCGAGTATCACCTTGAGCATTCTCGCTTGAGCCCGATCGCACGGCGCAAGCACCAGCCATCGACTTGGAGCAGATACCTTCACGGCTTCCAGTCAATCTCCTCCCCTCGCTTGCAACTGGTCACCGCCGCTGTACTGTTACTTGGCATCGCACTCTTTATGTGGGCGCTGCTACAACCGAGGTCCGAGAAATCCCAACTTGCGGGAACTCTACCGCCGGAGACTCGTTCGCCCGATCCCTCTCCGCGTCAACCTACGGTACCTGTTCAACCTGGTCCGGGCTCAGGCTCCGACAAGCGTCACAATGTGGACAAGACGATGCCAGGGCAGTTGGCCGCCACTCCACATTCGCAGCAGCAAGGAGTCGTGCGCCAAGAGCTGGAGATCGAGCGAGCACTGATCGCAAAGGACCTGGCAATGCCGCGTGCCATCGAGATGCTTGATAGGACACCGGCGATCTCGGTTCGCGGAAATCACGCCTCCATTCAATCCTTCATTATCGTTCGCCCGTTCACGACTGTAATACGGGATGATCGTCCAACATTCTCCTGGACGGCTTTGAGCGGAGCCACAAGCTACACTGTTTCGATTTTTGACGCTGATCTCCACCTGATTAAGACGAGTGAGCCGGTTAACGAAACGCACTGGATGATGCCGGATCGTCTCCAATCCGGAATTGTTTACACATGGACGGTGACTGCGCTAAAGGACGGGGAACAGGTTGTTGCTCCGGCATCGCCAGCTCGCGCTGAGTTCAAGATACTTTCGAAGTCCGAGTTAATTAAGTTGAATCGCATGCTCAGTAGAACGGTGTCGCACGCAGCGCGTGGAGTGCGGTACGCAGAAGCAGGATTGCTGGACGAGGCCGAGAAAGAGTTTCAAACTCACTTGGGTCTTAGGCCATCCGACGAACGGGTTAAGAAGTTGTTCGAAACACTCCAGTCGTGGCGGGTAGTGCTCTGAATTTGTGTTGTTCAGTGAATCGGATTTCCGAAGACGTAAAACGTCGCTTGTTTGGGCTTACGCCGTAATGGACGCTCTGTCGGAGCAAGTTGTGAAATGGCGATCGCTCGTTCGCTGAGTTTGTTCCCCGCAAGCAAGAACGAAATCCCTCATCGATAGCCGACCCGCTCAAGCCTCGCCGGTCGAATGAAATTACGAGCATTGCCCAATCGAAGCAAGCACAACTCAGGTTAGCTGAGGCCCTAGAGGTCCTGACGCGGGCCTATCCAGAGACGACAGCTTTCATAACCTAGCTAACTGGGTAGCCGAGTTTATTAAGTGAAGCTCGCGATTCTAATGTTCAGTATTCTGTGATTCGAATTCCATTTTGCTGTTGACTTCAAGAGTATCTGTGATACCATCGCTCCCGCTCAATCAATAGATCAGAGCAAATCTCAGGTTGTTTTTGTGCGCCCTACCTCATTCTCAGACCGAGCTCCGAAGAAAACCTGAGAGAGCGTGTAAGCCTCGTACGCAACTCTATTCTAATGGAGGTAGCCCTAATGATTCGAGTGGGCTGCAAATCGCTATCGACTCTGATTCTATTCTTTTCTCTCTCAGCCTTCGCATGGGCTCAAACGGCGACTTACCACCTCCATGGAGCTGGCGGCGTCTTCCAAATCAAGACTCAGGATCCAGGCGCAACCATCGCCACTGTTCAATCGGCGGAGCTAAAGGGGCTCACCGGAGAATTCCTTGTAAAAGACTTCCCGACCAGCGGCTTCGAGCCGAACGGAACCGGGAGCATTCCGGCGGGCTCGGTCGTTACCTATACGCTGTGGATGAAAAAAACTGCGACTGCCGGGGTGATGTTTCCACGGGCAAAGCTATTCATCAACAACGCATCGGGCGCGCTCTTCTGCACCTTCACGGGAACGACCGCGCTAACGACTACCCTGACTCAATACACGCTGACATGCACTACGGGTTCACCGATCACTATGGTTGGCACAGAGCAGTTTTACCTCTGGGTCGGAGTCAACATCACTACCAGTTCGGGCACTACCAGGGTTAAGGCTGAATTGGATATGGAAGGAACGCTGAATGGGAATTATGACTCTAGGGTTAGTATACCTGTGCCACCGGCGGCTGTCATTGCGAGCCTTTCTCCGAGCTCGGGGCTTGTCGGCACCTCAGTCACGATTAGTGGCTCGAACTTTGGGGCGATCCAGAACCTCAGTAGAGTTACTTTTAATGGGGTAACGACCACGCCAAGCAGTTGGAGCAATATCGCCATTATTGCTCCGGTACCCACGGGGGCGACTACAGGGCCTGTGATGGTTACTACGAACCCTATACCCAGCAATGGGGTTACGTTCACAGTGGGCACATCTAGCCCTGGGACAATTTCGGGCTCTGTCACTCGTAACAGCGACGGGAGTTCTATAATTGGGGCCTTGGTAGAAGCCTTACAGTCAAATGTCGTCAAAGGCTCAGCCACGAGTTCTGCTAACGGGGCCTACTCCATCAGCGGCCTTTCGCCGGGGACCTATGACGTTCGCGTTTCAGTGAGTGGATACATTACCAGCACGACAACGGGAATCGTTGTTTCTTCGGGCACTACCACCACACTTAACGTAGCTCTTGGTGCCGTACCGTCAATTAGTGGTCTTTCTCCGAGTTCTGGGACTGTCGGCGCTTCCGTGACAGTTGGCGGATCAGGCTTTGGCCCGACTCAAGGGGCCAGCACTGCAAAGTTTAACAATACAACCGCCACGCCAACGAGCTGGAGTGACACAACCGTCGTGACCCCGGTTCCAACCGGCGCGACTACTGGACCTGTAGTGATTACGGTGGCAGGCACGGCGAGCAACGGAGTCACTTTTACGGTAGTGGTGCCGGGAACCATATCGGGGACCATTACTCGCGCGAGCGACGGTTCTGCCATTATCGGAGCAACGGTTCAAGCGCTGCAGGGGACGACGGTCGTGGGCACATCGACCACGAACGCGACGGGCAATTATACCCTCTCAAACGTAACTGCCGGCACCTACACTGTACAGGCATCGGCTTCAGGGTATGTTCAAAAGAGTCAGGCCGGAGTTGTCGTTACCGCAGGCGCAACTGCAACTGTGAATCTTAGTCTTGATACAACTCCGTCGCCCATCACCTATATTTACGATGCCGTGGGGCGACTAGCTGCTGTAGTAGACCCGGCTGGGGACACCGCTAGGTATGGCTATGATGCTGTGGGTAATTTGCTACTCATCTCGCGTCAGAGTTCAGCGCTTGTATCGGTCATCGAGTTTACCCCAGGCAGCGGGTCGGTCGGTGATTCAGTTTCTATATACGGCACCGGATTCAGTGACATTGCCAGTCAGAACATAGTTAAATTCAATGGCGTTACTGCGACTGTGTTATCAGCTACGGCAACAAAAATAGTTGTGACGGTGTCGGCGGGAAGCAGCACCGGGCTGATTATGGTTACCGCGCCCGCCGGTTCGGCAACCAGTAGCACATCCTTTGCTATTACATCTTCAAACGGCTCGCCAACGATCAGCGGCTTCACTCCTACGATTGGCGTCCCTGGCACATCAGTGACTATCAGCGGTACTAATTTCCAAAGTGATATTGCCTCAGATAGAGTTGCCTTCAACTCGATTCAGGGCGTAGTCAACTCAGTTACTGGTACGAGTGTGGTCGCCAGTGTCCCTAGCGCAGGCTCAGGCCGGGTATCTATTTCAACACCTTACGGAAGGGCCGAGAGCGCGGCTGACTTCTATATCATTCCTCCTCCTTACGTGGCCGCGGATGTGCAGGTGACTGACCGTTTAACTGTCGGTGTCGCCAAAACGGTTACGATGAGCACACCTAACAAAATCGGGCTGATCCTATTTGATGGCATAGCGGGTCATCGCATCAGCCTGGATATGACGAATATGACGTTCGCCTGCTCCGTAGGTATCTATAAACCCAATTCCACGGAGCTCGCCTCTACGAGCACAAATACCGGGCAGGGATTCATTGAGCCAATTGTACTGCCTTTTACTGGGACCTACACCGTTAGAATTTCCCAGAATAGCGCAGCCGGAAGTATGACGCTAACGGTTTATGATGTAGTGGATGTCGCGGGCACAATCACTCCCGGAGGGCCACCGGTAACGGTATCACTCCCCAATGCCGGACAGATTGCCAGATTGACCTTTACCGACATAGCAGGACATTCTGTGAAACTTACAACCAGCAATGTCACGGTCGCGGGCCCCGTCAACATAACCTTCATCAGGCCTGACGGTAGCAGCTTCGACTCAACACAGGTAAATGGTAGCGCGGCCGTATATGAAACGTCGCCGCTTCCGGTCAGCGGCACGTACACAGTAATAATAGACCCGATATGGGGATATACGGGTAACCTAACGTTTACGCTCAGCGATCTGCCGCCAGACTACACGAGCCCAATCAGTATGGGAGGTCCTGCTATTTCAGTGAATCTCCCGACCCCTGAACAGAAAGCACGATTGATCTTTAGCGCCACTGCGGGGCAGCGAATGAGTCTATTGATGGATAACATCACCATTACACAGAGTACGGTATGGGTCATCGGTACTGGATTGGCTTTTTCCTTCACCGCAGTTCCCAACACGACTTTTCTGGACCCCGTAACCCTGCCCAGTACAGGAAGCTACACAATCATTATTGATCCGACCGGCAACTACACCGGGGGCATGACCGTGTCGATTCATAACGTCGTTGATGTTATGGGCAATTTGGCCCCGGGAGGATCGTCAACCTTTACGATTAATGCCCCCGGGCAGAAGGCGCAGATAACCTTTAGTGGGACCGGCGGGCGGCAGGTGAGCCTGCGGTTGACCAATACGACAATCAGCAGCAGCAAGGTGTCCACAACCAACCCGGATAGTTCCGTGCTGATTCCGTTAACGACAATAACCCCGCCTGGTGGGTTCATTGACGCGAAGGTTCTGCCAGCGAGCGGGACCTATACCATTCTCGTGGATCCTGACTTCTCTTACACCGGGAATACGACACTATCGCTATACGACGTGGTTGACGTTACCGGCAACATCACCATCGGCGGGGCAGTCGTCAACATGACGACCACAGTTCCAGGTCAAAATGGCCGACTTACTTTTACCGGCGCGGCGAATCAAAAGATCACCGTCAACCTGGCGAGCAATACGATGGGCACTGTCGCGGTGTCTTTATTGAAAGCCGATGGCACGGTGCTCACCTCAGCAACATCCGGCAACGCGAGCTTCAGCCTCGCAAGAACCACCCTGCCCGCGGCAGGTACCTACACGATCAAGATTGATCCTAGTGGACCAAATACCGGCAGCATAAATGTGAACGCAACGAGTCCGTAAGCGAGGTCGACCTTCGAGTAAAGTTCCACAAGAGGAATTACTCAATCGACGAATGTAATCTTTGCTGTTTATGCGGATGCACATTGGATAAGTAGGAGAGACAGGATGAATACCCGCTTCAGAACCAGCGTCACTCTAACCTTGGTTATAGTTTTACTTTGCGGTCAACTGCTAGCACTGGCCTCAAGTCGGCAAAGGGTGGTGTTGCCTGCACCCATGATGTCTTCAGTTCCGCCGCGCCCTGTAAACAAGCGCGAGCACGCCATCCTGCCAAACAGATCTGTCTCATCCAGGCTTCTTGCGAAAAGGCCTTTGCAAAGCCCAACCGTAGTGGGCAGCCTTCCCGGCCAGAGTGTCACTCTGCTCCCAGATGGCAGTCAATTAAGGATTGGCGGACTGGAATCCGACGGGGTCGTCTCAACGACCGTCATTGTAGACACGCGCAGCGGGGCTTTCACGACCCTCCCGAACACGCTTAACCAAGCGCGGGCATGGCATACGGCGACGACGCTGCCGGACGGCACGATATTGATAGTCGGTGGCATTGGCGCTGACGGTCGGGTGGTTGATACAGCAGAAGTATTTCAGCCTGAAACGCAAACCTTCGAGCCCCTTCCGTCAAACGGGGTGACTCCGCGGGTTTATCATGCGGCAACTATGCTCACGCAAGGGCAGGTGTTGTTCACCGGTGGACTCTCCGGCGACGCAAAGGCGCTGGACAAAGCCGAACTGTGGGATTTTCGAAGCAGGACAGTTATAAGTTTGCCACACAAGCTTAAGACCGGACGTTACAGTCACAGCGCCACTCTCCTGCCGAATGGCAACGTGCTTTTGTTAGGCGGACTGGACAAACAAGGCCTACCCGTCGATAAAGCGGAGCAGTTTATCGCCGGCGGCAAGAGAGGATTCATCTCGGCAGCTGGAATCCTCAACCAAAGCAACCAGGAGGCTGTGCAACTCGAAGCCTCTTTGCCGCGCGACGGGGCCACGGATGTCCAGGTAGACAGCGTCATCGCCTTGCGCTTTTCGACACCGTTGCGCGTGGAGACGGTGAACGCCGAGACCATCACTCTGACAGGACCACAGGGAGTGGTGGCGGCGAAGGTGATACCAGCGGAAGGCGGCATGCTCGCCTTCATCACCCCGAAAGCGACGCTGTTTCCGGACACCACTTACAGCCTGTCGCTTACGGGCTCCAGTGATGCGAACAGCCATACAATTGCTCCATCCTCTATCACCTTCACAACAATAAGAACCAAATCGGGTATTACATTGCCGGATGATGAAGACTGGATACCCGATGGGGGGAACCTGAATGGCGATTGGAAAAGCCATCGTGCTGATTCCTCCTGGGCTTCGCTGCCGCCGTTGCAGGCCGCTGCCGGGGTCACCGCGCTCACTGGACAGACGCTGAGGCTCAATGGCAAGCCCCTAGCTAAGGTCATGCTACAGATTGGCGAAGTATCAACAATGACCGATGGCACGGGCCGCTTCCTGCTCACCAATATCCCAGCAGGCCGTCGGGAGTTGATCATTCACGGTCACACCGCCAGTCAGCCAGGGAGGAGCTATGGCATGTTCGAAGTTGGCGTCGAGATCAAAGAAGGCAAAACCACGCCGCTCGGTTACACCGTCTGGATGCCGCTGATCGACACGCGTAATGCCACGCCGTTGCCCTCTCCGACAACTAGAGAAATCGTTGCTACAACGCCTCGAGTGCAGGGGCTTGAGGTGAGCATTCCCGCGAAGGCGATTCTGCGAGATGCCCACGACGACATCATCAAATCACTGACGATGACGCCGGTCCCGGTTGATCGCACGCCAGTCCCCTTGCCGCAAGGCACGAGAATACCAATGTTCTTCACTCTGCAAACGCATGGAGCAAAAGTTGAGATGATTGATGGGAGTGAAAACCCCGGTGCGCAGATCATCTATCCAAACACGGCGGGATTGCCAGCCGGAGCAAGCGTTGACTTGTGGACGCACACGGCGCAACGAGGTTGGTACATCTACGGGCAAGGTACGGTGACGGCAGACGCCAAACGGGTCAAGCCAAACAGAGGAGTCCACCTTCTGCAAGTCAACTGCATGAATGCGCTCGGGCTTCCCGGCAGTAATCCGGCTGAGGCACCGCCACCAGGGGGGGTCAAAGCCGCAGATCCAGTTGACTTGGCAACCGGGCTTTTCGTGATGAGCAATACAGACCTGGTTTTGCCCGATATTCTTCCGGTTACTATCGCGCGCACCTATAGACCGAAAGATTCCGCGTCACGCGGCTTCGGAATCGGTTGTAGTTTGGCATATGACATTTACTTAGTTGGAGACGACGCAAATGCCACCTATGCAGAACTGATTCTACCCGATGGCGGACGCGTCAGATATGACCGCACATCGCCAGGCTACGAACTCACGAATGCGGTGATGGAGCATACGGCTACGCCGACAGGATTCTATAAATCTAAGCTCTCCTATAACACCACCTCTATTGGGTGGGATCTCCAGTTTCAGAATGGAACTATATGGCGGTTCACGATTTACTCTCCCTGGGTAGTACTGACTGAGATACAGGACCGTCATGGCAATACGCTAACCATCTCGCGTGACCCTAATTCAAAGCGGGTTAGTAAGATTGCATCGCCTAATGGCCGATCGGTTGAATTAGCCTATGATGGTACTTCCGAACGTATCTCTCAGGTGAGGGATAATATCGGTCGCTTGGTGAGCTATACCTATGATGCCGCCGGACGCCTGTGGAAGGTGACGGATCCTAATAGTGGCGTCACCGAATATAGCTATGATGGATCGAACCAGATGCTGACGATCAAAGATGCGCGGGGGATCGTCTATCTGACGAACGAGTATGACGGCAACGGTAGAGTAATCAAGCAGACGCAAGCCGACAACACCTTCTACCAGCTTTCCTACACACTGGACGCCGGCGGCAAAGTCACCCAGACGGATGTGACCGACCCGCGTAGCAACGTCCGACGCGTGACGTTCAATGCGAGTGGCTATGTACTGACGGATACGTATGCGCTGGGCACGTCGGAGCAGCAAACCTACACATATGAGTTGCAGGCCAGCGGCAACTTGCCTTTGAGCGTGACAGATCAGCTCGGACGCCGCACCACATTCACATACGATTCGTTAGGCAATCCGACCAGTGTGACCCGGCTTGCGGGCACGCCCGAGGCCGTGACTGCCAGCTTGACCTATGAGCCGCTGCACAACCAGCCAGCGACAGTGACAGACCCGCTGAACCATACTGTCCAGTTCAGCTATGACAGCCTGGCCAAACTTACCGCCGTAACAGACCCGCTCGGCCACCAATCGACCTTCACCTACGGCAGTGCGGGGCAGGTCAGCAGCGCCACGAATGCATTGAACAAGACCGTTCAGTTCGGCTATGAGGGCGCAGACTTGACGACGATTACCAACCCGCTGGGGCAGAGCGTAAGAAGTTTTACGGATGCGGCCGGCAGGGTGTTGAGCGTTACGAATGCTTTAGGACAGGTGGTCAAGAATGAATACGATGTGCTCAACCGGATCACCAAGACGACAGATCCATTGGGCGCGGTCACGCAGTTTGCCTACGATGCAAACTCCAACCTGCTGAGTGTGACCGATGCCAGGAATAAGGTGATCGGCTACCACTATGACGTGATGGATCGGGCGGACACGAGAACCGACTCTCTGCTGAAGCAGACGACCTATCTCTATGACAACAACGGCAACATCAGGCAGGTGACTGACCGCAAACAGCAGGTGATGCAGTTCACCTATGGCGTGCTGGATCGGCTGACGCAGCTGTTCTATGCCGACAACTCGACGATTAGCTATACGTATGATGCGGGCAATCGGCTGAGGCAGGTGGTGGACTCATCGAACGGCACGATCAGTTATGGCTATGACAACCTGGACCGGCTGACCAGCGAGACCACTTCATCAGGAACCGTCGGCTATGGTTATGACGCAGCGGGGCGCCTGACTAGTAAGACGATTTCAGGGCAGGCGCAGATTACTTACGTCTATGACAATGCAAATAGGCTGAAGCAGATCCAGCAGGGCGCGTCAGTGGTGACATTCGCCTATGATGACGCAAACCGGCTGACGAGCGAGACACTGGCGAATGGCGTGGTGACACAGTACGGCTATGATGATGCGTCGCGGCTGGTGAGCCTGACCTACAAGCAAGGCAGCACGGTGCTGGGCGACTTGACTTATGAATATGATGCGGCTGGGCGGCGGATGAAGATGGGCGGCAGCCTGTCGCGCACCGGGCTGCCGCAGGCGTTAAGCAGCGTAAGCTACAACGACGCGAACCGACAAACTGCCTTCGGCACTGTCAGTCTCACTTACGACGACAACGGCAACCTGACTTCAGACGGCACGAACAGCTACACCTGGAATGCGCGCAACGAGTTGGTGGCGATGAGTGGCCCTGGGCTAACGGCAAGCTTCAGCTATGACGCGGTCGGCAGACGAACCAGCAAGGCCGTCAACGGCAGCACGACGAGTTACCTGTACGACGGGGGAAACATCGCGCAGGAGCAGACAGGGGGCAGCGCCAGTGCCAACACACTGACGGGCAGCGTGGACACGTTCTTCAGCCGGACGGACGCATCCGGCACGGTGACACCGCTGCGGGATGCACTGGGAAGTGTGGTGGCGCTGACAGATGCAAGCGGGGCGATCCAGACCAGCTACAGCTATGAGCCGTTTGGTAAGACGACGACGAGCGGGACGGCGAACAGCAACACGCAGAAGTACACCGGGCGAGAGGATGATGGTACCGGGTTGTACTACTACCGCAATCGTTATTATTCGACAACGCTGCATCGATTCATCAGCGAAGACCCAATAGGTCTCGCGGGAGGAATCAACTGTTATGCCTATGTCGAAAACAATCCTATTTCAAAATTCGATCCCTTCGGCTTGGCAACTCTGTTAAGATGGCGACCACATCAGAATTCCAAGTTCGGGCACTTGGCGCTTTTATTGGACGACGGCACATACATTTCCTTCTGGCCAGATGGAACGCCGGGAGCATTTGGCGGCATATATTCCGGCAAAACACATACGCACCAGGACGACTTGGGAGAGTATGGGCGAGACGCAGACGTCAAGACCCCCATAGACAACCTGGATGAGGACGCAATCAGGCAGTGGTGGGAGCAAGAACAGAAGAACCTGCCTCTTTGGCACTGGGGTCGGAGTTGTGGCACTGAAGTCGGGCATGCGCTTGAAGCGGGAGGAATGGACATAGACTTCGGGGCGATCTACGAATCTCCGACTGACATTGAAGAAGAGGTAAACCGCAGAAAACGCGGGGTGATTTCGAGGAAGCGTATTCAACGGATTATTGATGACGCGGGCTTGTCACTTAAGTAATTGAAGGAGACTTCCTGGACTGACACTGGGTCCCATGTCAAAGTGCAGAGATGAATAAGCTCGCCACGACAGGACTGATACTGTTGCTACTGGGTACTGTGGCCTGGCTAATCCTGCTCGCTTGGATTGGCCCTCAAACCAGAAATCCCTTAACGGTTCAGTATCCGACAACCCAGGGCGCCATCCTCCACGAGTCTTTCAGGATCAGGAGTCCTGGCAGATACGGTGTCTACATCACGTTTCTTCGCACTGACCCCCTTAAACAGGCCGTCTCAGATTTCGGCAATGCAACCGAGACTCACAGAATCCCGTGTGACATAGTTGTAAAGTTTTCAAAGGCAGATAGGACTGTTTTCGAAGATACGGCCCTGTATCTCGAGCAAGCGACTCTAAGCACCGAAAGATTGGGCTACAACCTTCTCCGCGTCGATCTGGATGAAGAAGGGCTATATGATGTTGAGGTCCTCAACCGGTCGGATCTAAACTATCTCGCATCCTCGGATCCGCATTTTGAGATCCAAGTGAGTTCGATCGTTGTGGTAGACCGCGCGGTGACTTATTGGATTGCTACTTACCTATGCTTAGCGGTCGGATTACTAGGCTTGGTGCTACTTGCCTTCGGCGTGGTCCGAAGAAGAATACACACCAGGAGAATCACGCGAATGAAGCCCGGGCCGGCGGCAGGTTAGGTGACTTGTTTCCTTCCATTTCGTTTACACGACCGCCCGCTCATCTTCCACCATTCCCTATAACCACAAAGCCGGCCCAGTAATAGGGCTTCATCCTGTATCGCGGATCATTCATCATCACCAAAGCAGCCTGCCGCCACGCCTCAGCTTTAGAAATCTTCTTCGCGCCTGATCCGCCATCCACAACCTTCCTGTGAAAACTAAGCATCAATCTTGTTGTGGTTTCGGAGGGAACTTGCCATTGACTCGCAAGTGTCGTCGGAACGCCGGCCACAAAGAGAGCCCAAGTCATGCCGATCAAGCCTTCGCCATTGCCGACGCGGCCCCTCGCGGTATCGCAGGCTGAGAGCACGACCGTTTCAGCCTTGAGTTTCATTCTCATCAATTCCCAAGCTTCGAGTAGGCCATCTTCATTCGAATCACCAGAGGAGGCGAGCACTAAGTATGAATACAGCGGGTTGTGGTCATCGAGCACTGCATGAGTTGCGAAGTGAAGGACCCGAAATTTCGTCATCTCAGCTTTCACGGCGTCTTCGCGTGCAGCCGATCCGATGCGAACCAAGCTCGACTGCGAACCGTATACCTCCGCCGCGAGAGTTTGTACCTCTTTCTC
>Ga0070705_100001330_pt1 | contig 13208 bp, 11 predicted proteins | sample KBSK5253metaG_FD_65455 | JGI IMG/M metagenome (GOLD analysis project Ga0070705, IMG submission 65455) | Corn, switchgrass and miscanthus rhizosphere microbial communities from Kellogg Biological Station, Michigan, USA - KBS K5-25-3 metaG | ecosystem: Host-associated > Plants > Roots >... | reverse complement strand
CCAGATCGCCGTGTAGATCGCGGCGAGCGCGAGACAGGCAGATCGGCGTGCGCGCGTCTCGCGCGCCAGGCGCGCCCGCGCCCGATCGGCGCGTCCGCCGCGCAAGAGCAGCAGCGCGAGCGCGGGCAGCGCACCCGCGACGACCAGCGTCGCTGGCGTGAAGAAAGCCCGGTGCGGCCAACGCGGGACGAAGTCGCCGCTGAAGACGATGTTGTTCTGCGCCGCGAAGCAGAGGAGCAGGAACGCGACGAGCGCGAGCTGGGCGCCGAGCACCAGCGCGCGGATCGTGCGCGGGCGAAGCGTTGGCGGCCTGAGCAGAGGGCCTCCCGACCAGGCCAGGGGCACGGCCGCGAGCAGCGGAGCGCCGAGCAGTCCGACGAGGAAGCGACCGTGCTCCAGCGGCTGCGGATCCGCTTCGATGTACGCCCAGAAGACGTGGCGGCGCGGCATCAGGAACAGGCGACCCACGAGCGGTCCGACGAGCACGATGGCGGCGAGCGTGAGCAGTGCGCACGCCGGCGCCGCGATCCAGGCGAGCTCCGCGGCGGTGAGCGTCCGCGCGACGTCCCCCGCACGCGACTCCTCACGCCGTCTCAAGACGGACGTGACCCCCATTGGACCGCATAATACAGCGCTGTGGCACCACCCACCCGCCGGTCGGAACACCGGTTCCGGGGCTGTGCCGTGGGCTATCCGCCGTAGCGATTCGTGATCGGCACGCGCCGGTCGCGGCCGAAGGCGCGGCTCGTGACCTTGATGCCTGGCGGCGCCTGGCGGCGCTTGTACTCGGCGCGGTCGACGAGCGCGATCACGCGGTCGACGTCCGCGGCGGCGAAGCCGCGCAGCAGCAGCTGCTCGCGCCCGAGGTCGTCCTCGACATAGGCGTCGAGGATCGGGTCGAGCACGGCATAGGGCGGCAGCGAGTCCTCGTCGCGCTGGTCGGGGCGCAGCTCGGCGCTCGGGGCGCGGTCGATGATTGAGCTCGGGATGCGCTCCTCGCCGGCCCCTTCGTTGACCCACCGCGCCAGCTCGTAGACGGTCGTCTTCGGGCAGTCCTTGATGACGGCGAGGCCGCCGGCGAGGTCGCCGTAGAGCGTCGAGTAGCCGACCGACATCTCCGACTTGTTGCCGGTCGCGAGCACGAGCCAGCCGAACTTGTTCGACAGCGCCATCACAAGATTGCCGCGGATGCGCGCTTGGACGTTCTCCTCGGCGAGCCCGGGCTCGGTGCCGCTGAACGCGTCGGCAAGCGCTGCCTCGTACGCCTGCATTGCCGGCTCGATCGGCAGCTCGAACAGCTCGACGCCGAGTCTGCTGGCCAATGTGCGCGCGTCCGCTTGCGTCTCGGGCGACGAGTAGGGGGACGGCATCACCGCCACGACGACGCCATCGGGCCCGAGCGCATCCGATGCGATGCACGCGACGAGCGCGGAGTCAATCCCGCCCGACAGACCGAGCACGACCCGTCTGAAGCCGTTCTTGTGCACGTAGTCGCGCAGGCCTGTGACGAGCGCCGCGTACACCTCCGCCGGATGCGACAGCAACGGCGCGATCGTGCCGCCGACCCGATCGCCGGCTGCCGTCGCAGCGGGCGGCAGCTCCACGTGCGCGAGCGTCGGCACGCGTCGACGGGCGCGTCGCGCCGGCACGCGCTGGCGCGCATCGCGCAGCCGCTGCGTCTGCGCCGCCTCGACGTCGATCGTCGCCATCAGCAGCTCCTCGCTGAACTGCGCCGCGCGTGCGATCACCTCGCCGTGATGGTCGAGCACAAGCGAGTGGCCGTCGAAGACGAGCTCGTCCTGGCCGCCGACGAGCGCGCAGAAGGCGATCGCGCAGAGGTTGTCGCGCGCGCGCTGCGCCAGCATCCGCTCGCGCTCGGCGCCCTTGCCGGCGTGGTAGGGCGAGGCCGAGACGTTGACGATCAGCGTCGCGCCGGCGCGCGCCTCGGCGGATGCCGGCGGGCCCGGCTCCCAGATGTCCTCGCAGATCGTCAGCCCGACCTTGTGCTCGCCGAGCTCGATCAGCGCGGGGCCGGTGCCGCTCTGGAAGTAGCGCTGCTCGTCGAAGACGCCGTAGTTGGGCAGATGGACCTTGCGGTAGACGGCCTGGACCGCACCGTCGGCGAGCACCGCGAGCGCGTTGTAGACGTCGTCCTCGCGCTCGGGGAAGCCGACCATCGCGACGATCCCCTCCGTCGCAGCGGCGATGCGGTTGAGCGCCGCGCGCGCATCGCGCAGGAAGTGCTCCTTCAACAGCAGGTCCTCGGGCGGGTAGCCGGTCAGCGCGAGCTCGGGGAACAGCACGAGCTGGGCGCCGGCGTCGCGGGCGCCGGCGATCGTCTCGGCGATTGCGCGCTCGTTCCCGGCGACGTCGCCCACGACCGCATTCATCTGCGCGAGTGCGACGTGAAGTGGTTCGCTGGAGGGTGCCACCGCGGGCATCATCCCCCAGCGCGGCCAAGCCAGTAGTGCGCGAAGTCCTCCAGTGCAGGGTCGGACGCGGTCGGCGCCCGCAGGATCCGCCGCCACGCGAGCGCGACGACGCCGTTGGTCCCCGGTCTGTACGCGAGCACGACTGCGGCGCCGTTGGCGGCGAGCACCGGATCGAACGACCCGCTCACCTGTTCCTGCAGCGCGCGCAGCGGCTGCGGAGGGGATCTCGCGCCGCCGTACACGAGCACGACGTCGCCGAGCTTGAGCGCGTGCAGCAGCTGGTCCTCGGTGAGCTCGATCCCGTCGCGTTGAATCGTCGCCGGCGCCTGCGCGCGCCGTTGATCGCGCACGACCTGTCCGGGCGCGTCGGCGCCGCTCGTGCCGCCCGGCACCTGCGAGTCGTCGCGGCTCTCGAAGAACAGCAGCACGAGCACGAAGCCGCCGAGCGCGACGACGAGCGTCAGCAGCGCGAGACCGAGCCGGCGCAGGCGGCGGTGCGACGGGTCCGGAGCGGGGGAGGACGCCATGGCTGAGGCCATGGACGATGCCACGACCCGCCGACGGAGCGTCAGCAGGGAGCTGTGTGCACTCGCGGCACGCCTGGGCGTCGGGCGCCGCGCGCCTCAGACGGCGCCGCTCGACGCCCTCGGCGATCTGGTCGCGATGTCGAACAGCGTCGTCGCGCTGAGGTTGAGCCCGTAGCCCCACAGAAAGACCGCGACGATCTGGTCGAACGTTCCAACCCACGTCCCGCGGAACAGCACGAGGGCGGCGATTGCGACGAGGATCATTGTCGAGCAGGCTCTGACGCTCCACATGAAGGCGTCCGTGCCGCGTCGTCGCACCTTGCGTGCGGCCTTCTTGAGCCACGCCCATGCCTTTGGGATCCACGACGTCTTGCCCCAAGGTGCCGGTGGGACGAGGGGAGACGCGGCCGGCGCGGCGCTCGCGCCCGTCGATGCAGCGGCTGCCGGTGCCAGAACGATCGGCGCCACGGCCGCCGGTCTCGACGCCGCGCGGCCCGCGGCCGGGGTCCCTCGCGTGCGCCGCACGGCGGCGATGCCGGCGTCGAGCGCGCGCTCGAGCTCGTCCAGCGAGGCGTCGATGCGTCTCGTCGCCAGCCACGCCGCCAACGCCTCGTCGATCGCGGCGGAGCGCTCGGCGAGTCGTCTCTTGGCCGCGCCCGCTCCGGCCTCCTCTGCGGCGGCGTCGAGCGCCGCCTTCACGTCCTCGCTCGCCTGCTCGGCGAGGTCCCTTCGCAACGGCCCCACCTTCGGCAGTGCGTTCAGGATCTCCTGTGTGGTCGTGTGCGGGGCGGTCCACACGAGCTGGTCGTCCAACGCCGCGATGAGCGCCTCGCGTCGCGTGATCAGCTCTCTCGAGTCGATTTCGGGCGGCAGCAGGCTCAACCTCCGCTCCGTCCAGCGTGCGAAGTCGCGTGTCTCGTCGCGCCATTGCGCCGCGGCGGCGCGCAGGTCTCCGGGGTTCAGCAGTTCGGCGAGCTCGCCAAGCGCACGGCTCGCCGTCGCGACGTCTTCATGGTCGTCGAGCGCTTGCGTCGCCGCGTCGCGACATCTGCGCGCGTCGTCGAGCCGTCTGATGATCGCCTCCGGCACGTCCCGTTCGTCCTTGAGGACTCGGCGCCACTCGGAGAGCTGTGCGCGTGCGTGCTCAGAGCGTGTCTGGTGGTCCTCGCGCGCGAGTCTCAGCTCCGCCTCGACGTCGGCGATCGTTCTCAGCAGCGTCTCGCCGTCGTGCTCCACAGCGAGCCCGCGCGCGAGCTTCCCGCTCTGCTGCTCGAGGGCTCTGCGCAGCTGCTGGTCCGCGGTGCGTTCGATCGCCTCGCGCAGCTCTGCGAGCCGTGCCATCGCCTCGTCGCGCGCCTTCCGGCGGGCGCTGTACTCCACGACGGTCACGCGCGTGAGTGTCCCGAGCAGCGCGCCGATGAGCGCAAGGACGACGATCCACGCCGGCTGCAGGCGCTTCGTGAGCGTGTACGTGACCGTCATCGGCGCGGCGAGCTGCGATGCGCCGAGCTCGAAGCTGCCTCTCGTGTCACCCATCGGATAGTCGCCGGTGAAGGACACGTAGCCCAGCGTGACGCCGCTGCGCGGGACGCTGTTGACGCCACCCACCTCGACGAGCTCGTCGGTGGCTCTGCCGGTGTCGCCATCGACGGTCACGACGTCCGCGACCCACGATCTGCGGCCTATCTCCTGCAATGCGAGCTTGCGCCTTGCATGCACGTCGTTCCACGGGAACCAGACCGTGCTGGTGACGACCTGGGGCTGTGGCTGGCGCAGCACCGCCGCCGGGACGACGACCGTCAGCGGGATCCGCTGCGTGACGAGCGGACCCCGCGTCGAGTAGACCGACAGCTGCAGGACGTAGGTGCCCTGCTCGAGCGTGCGCGGATTCGCAGCCCGCAGCGTCAGCAGCGGCGCCCGGCGCGGACCCCGCCGGAAGCCGACCAGGAACGTGTCGTCGAGCGCGTCGTCGGCGTGGGTGTCGCGCGCCGTCCCGACCACGACCGCGCGCAGGTTGCTCAGCTTGATGTTCGCGCGCAGCCGCAGCGGGATCGTGAGGGCCACGGGCATGGCCGACGGGAGCAGCCGGTAGATGCGGCCGCGCGGCAACTCAATTGTCCGCTCGCCCGTCCGGGCGCCGGCGTCGGGGCAGGTCGAGAGCGCAAGCAGCAGGAGCGCCAAACCCAGCGCCGAGCCGACTCGACCGTTCCCTCTACCGATCACGGTAGGTCCCGCCTCCCGCTTGCTTTGCACACGCAGCCTGGTCTGCGCGCACGACACCCTAGAACACGGTTCGATGCCGGTGGCGCAGTTCGCCCGGGCGCCACGACGCGCGCGGGCGTTGCGCCGAGCTACGACGTGGCGCCGCTCTGCGCAGCCGCGCGGCCGTTGACGACGCTCTTCGTGCTGGCCAAGCGTCGCGCGCGCCTGCGGGGCCGCGCCGGCAGGCCGGCGGCGACCGCCAGCTCGTCGAGCGCTTCGTCGAGCTGCGCGGCGACCAGCTCGACGTCCGGCAGCGCGTCGAAGTCGGCGTTGAGACCGAACGCGATTCTGCCGTTGTAGCTGATGATCGCGATCCCCAGCGCGAGGTTCTGGGCGAGCGGAACGAGCGGGTAGATCGCGCGCATCTCGCGGCCGAGCACGTAGAGCGGGAACTGCGGCCCGGGCACGTTCGTGACGACGAGGTTGAAGTAGCGCTGGCGCGCCTGCAGACGCGCCGCCTGCGCCATCACCGTCGGCGGCGCGAAGCCGGTCAGCTCCGTCAGCAGCTGCGCGCCGACCGCCTGGTGGGACTCCTTGATCCCCTCCATCTCGCCGCGCACGAGCGCGAGCCGCTCGACCGGTTCGGTCTCGCCGACCGGCAGGCTCGCCCACACGGCGGCGACCTGGTTGCCGAGCGCGCCGCGCGCTTCCTCACTGCGCACCGAGACGGGGATCATCGCGCGCAGCGTGAGGTCGATCGTCGGGTGCCCGTGCGCGCGCAGGTAGCGGCCGAGGCCGCCCGCGACGGTCGCCAGCACGACGTCGTTGACGGTTCCGCCGAGCGCGTTCTTGATCGCCTTGATGCGCTCGAGCTCCTCGTCGACCCAGGTGAAGCGGCGGTGCGGGCCGATCGGCACGTTGAGCGGGCTCGGCGGCGCGCTGCGCGCCCCGGGAAGCGCGAACGAGCCGATCGCTCTCACGTCGCCGAACAGCTCCCTCGCGACGCGCCGCGGCCGACGCAGCGCCGCGCGGACGCCGCGGAAGATCTCCGCCGGCACGGTCGTGCGCTCCAGCAGCGCGTCGGCCAGCAGCTGCGCGCTGCTCGGCAGCGGGTGCGGGACCCACGGCTGTTCGGGGGCGGGCGTCGGCGCCGGGTCGGGCGCGACGTCGAACAGCACGGTCGTGATGTCGACGCCGGAGATCCCGTCGACGAGCGCGTGGTGCGTCTTGCCGAGGATCGCGAAGCGCCCACCTTCGAGGCCCTCGACGAGCCACAGCTCCCACAGTGGCTTGTTGCGGTCGAGCTGCTGCGAGAAGGCGCGGCCGGCGAGGTGCTTGAGCTGCTCGTCGCTGCCCGGTGGCGGGAGCGCGTGGTGCTGGACGTGATACCGCGTGTTGAAGTGGGGGTCATCGACCCACACCGGCCGGCCCTGCCCAAACGGGATGAATGCGAGCCGCTGGCGGTAGCGCGGCACGAGGTGGAGGCGTCCCTCGACGGCGCTCACGAGCTCGTCGTGCGTCGGCGGCGGCCCGTCGAACACCATGCACGAGGCGACGTGCATGTGCGTCGCGGCGTCGTGCTCAAGGTGCAGGAACGAGCTGTCGAGCCCGGTCAGGCGGTTGCGATTGGCCACGCAGCCATTCTGGCAGGCCAGCAAAGTGTGAGATTGAGCACACTGCTGCCCTTCCCGATCCTGGTAGGCTGCCGCGGTCATCGACTTGCCGAATCGTCGCTGCCCGGTGTGGCGACGAGCGGGGGGACCACTTGCCGAGCGGTGCGATTCCGTTCGGCCGGGGCGAATCGGCGGCTGCTGCCGCCGTAGCGCCACTGTCGCGTCTGCATTCACTGGATTCACGGTGAGTGTCGCCGCAATCGAGACGGTGCCGCGAGTCCGACAGCTAACCCCGTAGGCGCGGTCGAACTTAAGGAGGCTCCGTCCTGTTGCGCCTGCAACTAGCGGGTCGCACTGGGCCGCGGCATGCCGTGGTTCGTGCGCTCGCACTTGGAACGACCCTGTCCGTCACGCTCCTGGCGTTCGCGCAAGCGGCGCCTGCGCCGGAGTCGTCCCAGATCCCGCGTCCACCCGTCGTGCGGGACGCCGCGCTGAGGCTCGGCCAACGCGCCGACGTGTCGGGGCGCTTCGCGGCGTCCGACGTCGGACGCCGCGTCACGCTGCAGTACGCCGCGCGCGGGCACCGCTGGCGCCCACGCGCGAGCACCGTTGTCGAAGCCGGCGGCCGCTATCGCTTCCGTGTGCGCCTGAAGCGCTCGGGGCACGTGCGGATTGTGCTGGCGCCGGCTGCTGCGCCGGCCTCGGAAGGCGGTGCACCGAGCAGCGTCAGCGCCGAATCAGCCGCGGCGAGTCCGGAGCGCCGGATCGTCGTCGCCGGCCGGCTCGTTGTCGGCCATAACGGCCGCGACGTGCACGCCGGCGCGGCGGTGCACCTGCGCGGGATACTGCTGCCGCGCACGCGCGGCCGGCGCGTCGTCGTGGAGGCCGGCGCGAACGGCCGTTGGCATGCCGTCGCGCACGCCCGCACCCGCGCGAACGGCCACTTCGACGCCCGCCTCATCGCTGAGGCTCCCGGTACGCAGCGGCTGCGCGTTCGCTTCGCCGGCGATCGCCGCAACGCGAGGACACGTGCCGGCGCCGGGACGCTGCAGACGTTCCGGCCGAGTCTGGCGTCGTGGTACGCGCTGTACGGGAATCGCACCGCCTGCGGCCAGACGCTCACGGCCGGGACGCTCGGCGTTGCGCACAAGACGCTGCCCTGCGGGACGATGGTGACGTTCCGCTACGGCAGCCGCGAGGTCACGGTTCCCGTGATCGACCGCGGCCCGTACTCCGGCGCCCGCGAGTGGGACCTGACGGGCGCGACGGCGCGTGCGCTCGGGTTCGGCGGCGTCGGCGTGGTGTGGACCACGCGGTAGGGGACCGGAACATACGTTCGTGCATCTGACCGGCGGACGGCGTACCCTCGGGACAGGGATGTCCGAGGGGCCACCGCCGCCGAAGCGCGTGATCGCGCACCTCGACTGCGACGCCTTCTACGCGTCGGTCGAGCTGCTGCGGCGGCCAGAGCTGCGCGGCAAGGCGGTGATCGTCGCCGGCTCGGGCCCGCGTGCGGTCGTCACGACCGCCTCGTACGAGGCGCGCAGATACGGCGTCGGCTCCGCGATGCCGGCCTCGCAGGCTCGGCGGCTGTGCCCGCACGCGATCGTGCTGCCGCCCGACTTCGACGCCTATCGGGCGACGTCGCGCGAGGTGTGGGCGATCGTCGGCGAGCGGCTCGGCGCGCTCCAACACCTCGGCCTTGACGAGGCATACGCCGACCTGACGGGCGTGGAGAAGCCGCTGCGCGTGCTGCGCGAGCTGGTCGCGGAGGTGCTGGAGCAGACCGGGATCTCGCTGTCGGTCGGCGTGGCGCCGAACCGTCTGATCGCGAAGATCTGCAGCGACGTCGGCAAGCCGAGAGGGTTCGTCGCGATGGGGCGCGAGGAGGCGGCGCAGCGCTTCGCCGGCGAACCGCCGAACCGCCTGCCGGGGATCGGACCGAAGACGGCGGAGCGGCTGCGGACGTTGGGGATCGAGACGATCGGCCAGCTCCAGCAGGTTCCGGAGGCGTCGCTGGCGGAACGCTTCGGCGCGCGCCACGGCCGCGAGCTGCACCGCAGGGCATGGTTCCACGACGACTCGCCGGTCTCGACCTCCCGTGTCCTGAAGTCGCGCTCGAACGAGCGCACCTTCGACGAGGACATCGCCTCGCTCGCGGAGCTCGAGGAGATCCTGCGCCGGCTCGCGCGCGAGCTGTGCGAGGGGCTCGCCGCGCGCGGCAAGCGCGGCCGCACGATCGGCATCAAGGTGCGGCTCGACGACTGGACCAACGTCACCCGCGCGCGCACGATCGAGACCCCGACGTGCGACGTCGACGTCGTCACCGGCATTGCGCTCGAGCTGCTGCGTGCCTACGCGCCGCCGCGACCGGTGCGCCTGCTCGGTGTGCGGATGGCGTCGTTCGCGGACGAGGCGGGGGAGAGCGGCGACCGCGTCAGGGCCGCATCAGCCGACCAGCTCGCGCTGACGCTCGAGATCGCAGCTCAGTAGAGCGCGGCGGCGAGGCGGCGGCGGGCGTCGCGCGCGAGCGGGTGCTCGACGCCGAGCTCGTCGAGGATGCCGACGACGACCTTGCGGATCTCGTCCTTCGCGCCGTCGGCGCTCGGCAAGGCTGCGATCAGCAGGTCGAGCGCGCGCTCCTGGTCGCCGGCGTCGAGGGCGGCGAAGGCGTCCGTCAGATCCGGCGTCCTCATGCGCTCCAGCTCGATGCGCGCCCGCAGGCCGGCGCCGCCAAAGTCGCCTGGCGCGCGCTCCAGCAGCTCGAGCGCCGCGTCGTTCTCGCCGCGCGCGTGCAGCAGGCGTGCGAGCGGTACGAGCGCGTCGGCGCGGTGTGGGTCGAGCTCGACCGCTCGGCGCAGCGACGCCTCATCGCCGGCGGCGACCAGGGCATCGGCCTCGGACGGGATCAGCGCGTCAAGGAAGCGCTCGATCTGAGCTCTCGGCTGGGCGCCGACGAACTCGGAGACGACGCGGCCGTCGCTGAACGCCTTCACCGCGGGGATGCCCTGGATGCGGAAGGCCTGCGAGATCGCCGGGTTTCTGTCCGTGTCGAGCTTCGCGAGCGCGACCTTCCCCTCACGCGCGTTGACGGCCTGCTCAAGCAGCGGGCCGAGCTGGCGGCACGGCCCGCACCACTCGGCCCAGAAGTCGACCGCGACCGGCAGCGTGCGCGAGCGCTCGATGACCTGGGCCTCGAAGTCCTGCTCGGTGACGTCGAAGATCATGTCGATTGAGGGTAGTGATACGACTCCGCCGGTGACCGAGCGGATTGTGGAGCGCGACGGCGTGCAGCTGGCGGTGGAGGAGACGGGGTCGCCGGACGGCATGCCGATCGTGCTGCTGCACGGCCTGACCGCTACCCGCCGCTACGTCGTGATGGGCTCGAAGGCGCTCGAGCGCGCGGACTCTCGCGTGATCGCGTACGACGCTCGTGGGCACGGCAGATCGTCGCCGGCTCCGTCGTACCGCTACGCGGACCTGGCCGAGGACCTGCTCGCGGTGATGGACACGCTCGGGGTGGAGCGCGCGGTGCTGGCAGGCGCCTCGATGGGCGCGCACACGCTGCTGCGTGTGGCGCTGGCCGAGCCCCGGCGGGTCGCGGGGATCGTCGCGATCACGCCGGCGTTCGACCCCGACGTGCCGCCGGACCTGGACCGCTGGGACACGCTCGCGCACGGGCTGCGCCGCGACGGGATCGAAGGCTTCATCGCGGCATACCACGTCGAGGAGGAGGTACCTGAGGCGTGGGTCGACACGGTGCGCACCGTGCTGCGCCAGCGGATGGCCCAGCATGTCGATCTCAGCGCCGTGGCCGACGCGCTGCAGGAGGTCCCACGCTCGCAGCCGTTCGCCTCGCTGGAGGAGTTGCACGCGTTGGACATGCCCACAGTGGTCGTCGGCAGCCGCGACGAGGCCGACCCGGGCCACCCGCTCGCGATCGCAGAGGCCTACAGCGCCGCGATCCCCCGCGCCCGCCTCGTCATCGAGGAGCCCGGCAGATCCCCACTCGCCTGGCAGGGCGGCCAGCTCTCCCGCGTGATCGCCGAGCTGGCGGCGGAGGCGGGCTGACCTTCCGCAGAGCTGTAACAGACTGCGACGGATTTGTGACGGAATCCTGACGGCACGGTGCTAGCCTTACTGGCATGAGCGTGCTCACGATTGAGGCCCAGCGCATGCGGGACGTCGCCCACCTGTCGGACGTGCTGATCGCCAAGGCGACGGGGGCACGCCCAAGCACCGTCCGCGACTGGTTCGCCGGTCGCAGCAGTCCGACCGGCAAACGTGCGGAGCGCCTGATCGAGCTGAGCGAGATGACCGACCGCCTCGCTCGCGTGATGAAGGCGGAGTACATCCCTGTCTGGCTGCAGCGCCCGGTGCCGGTCCTCGATGACGAGAAGCCGATCGAGTTGCTCGCCCGCGGCGACTACCGGCCGGTCGCCGAGGTCATCGCCGGCCTTGAGTATCCAGGCGCCACATAACGCGAATGGCACTCTCAGTCGAGCGAATCGCCGTCGTCGGCGAGTGGATCCGCCATGCTCCGCACCGGTCTGACCTGCTCGGTTTCTCCACCGTGCCAGCCTCTGGCCGATGGCAACGCGGAGGGACGGTTCGAGCGCTCTACCTTGCGGATGAGCGGGCAACCGCAGTCGCGGAGTGGTACCGCTGGCTCGCTGAGAATGTCTTGCCGCCCGGCTGCGCAACGCCACACGATCACCATCGCTGGCGTGTGTCCGTCGAAGTCGCCGATCTGAGCACACCGGATCGTTTGGCGGCGGTAGGTCTCTGCATCCCTTCGCCACAATCGTCGACGTGGCGGGGGTTTCAGGAGGTCGGCGAGACGCTATGGCGCGAGGGCTGGCGAGGATTGCTGGCGCCGAGTGCAGCGCGGCCATGCGGACGGGTCCTGTGTATGTTCGCCGACGTGTGGCCGCCGCGTGGTTGTCGTCCCGTGTGCGCAGAGGAGGTCGCTGACGTTCCGGTCCCGCCCATCGGCATGACGACGTGACCGACTACCGCGCGCTGCCGCCAGACCTGCCAGTACCCGTTGACGACGGGGCGGCGGACCACTTGGCGGGACTGGGGCTGCCGAGATTGGCGCTGCCGTCGACGCGCGGGGGAGACGTGGACTTGGCGGCAGCTGCGGCGGTCGCCGGCACGCTCGTGCTCTACGTCTACTCACGTACCGGCGTGCCCGGCCAACCGTCGCCGGACGGGTGGGATGCGATCCCGGGCGCGCGCGGCTGCACACCGCAGAGCTGCGCGTTCCGCGACCACCACGCGGAGTTGCGGGCGCTTGGCGCCGAGGTGCTCGGGCTGAGCGCACAGTCGGCCGAGGAGCAGGCCGGGTTCGCCGAACGCGAGCACCTGCCGTTCGCGCTGCTGAGCGATCCGCTCCTTGAGCTGGCTGCCGCGCTGCGGCTGCCGACGTTCGAGGCTGGCGGCATGCGCCTCTATAAGCGCATCACGCTGGTCGTTGAGAACGGTGCGATCGCGAAGGTCTTCTATCCCGTCTTCCCGCCGGACCGCAACGCCGCCGAGGTGCTGGCTTGGCTGCGCGAACGGCGCTGAGCGCCGCGCGCGCTGCCATCATCGATCGCATGGCCGAGCTCGATCCTTTCGCCGGTGCGATCGCGAGCGAGGCGCAGCTGCGCGAGCACTACGACGCGCCGATCGAGCGCGCCGTGCGCAAGCAGCTTGATCGCCTGGACGAGATGGCGCGGCGGCTGATCGCGGTCGCGCCGCTCGTACTGGTCGCCTCGCACGACGCGCACGGCCGCTGCGACGTGACGCCGCGCGGCGGCCAGCCTGGCTTCGTGACGGTCCTCGACGACGACCATCTGGCGATCCCGGACGCGACCGGCAACAACCGCCTCGACACGCTGCAGAACGTCGTCGCGACCGGGCACGCCGGTCTGATCTTCCTGATCCCCGGCCGCGACCAGACGCTGCGCGTGAACGGCGCTGCGTGCATCACCGATGCCCCGGCGGTGCTCGACCGCCTGACGCCGGTCGGCAAGCCGCCGAAGACGGCGATCGTCCTGCGCGCCGATGAGGTCTACGCACACTGCCCGAAGGCGTTCGTGCGCTCCAGACTGTGGGACTCGGCGACCTGGCCGAGCGCGGACGCGCAGCCAACTCCCGCCGAGGTCTCCCACGCCCACATGCGCGATCCGTCCCTCACCATGGAGGACGTCGAGCGCCAGCAGGCAGAGAGCCTGCGCACGCGGCTCGCATGAGCGCCTCAGCCGGCTACTCCGGCACCCCGCTGCCGAGAAAGCTCGGGATCAAGCCGGGGCAGCGGATTGCGGTCCTCGGGGCGCCGCCGGCGTTCGGCGACGCGCTCGGCGAGCTGCCGGAGGGCGTCGACTCACCGCGCACGGCGCTGCGCGGGCCGCTCGACCTCGTCGTCGCCTTCTTCATCGAGCGGCAGG
>Ga0070705_100001321_pt1 | contig 13271 bp, 15 predicted proteins | sample KBSK5253metaG_FD_65455 | JGI IMG/M metagenome (GOLD analysis project Ga0070705, IMG submission 65455) | Corn, switchgrass and miscanthus rhizosphere microbial communities from Kellogg Biological Station, Michigan, USA - KBS K5-25-3 metaG | ecosystem: Host-associated > Plants > Roots >... | reverse complement strand
GCGCCGACGCCCTGGTCGAGCGAGCGCGCGCTCGCCTTGAATGCGGCCATGTCGGCGCGGATCTCGGGCGTGTCGGGCAGGTGCACCGGCGGCGCGCCGTAGAGCGCGTCGCGCACGGAGCTCGGCTCGAAGAACTCGCGGTGCGTCTCGAAGAAGCCGACCGACAGGAAGAACGGCTGCGGCGGCCGGCTGCGGATCAGTTGCTGCGCCGCCGGCGCGATCGAGTGGACCTTCGTCGTGCCGATCTCGATGACGTGGTCGTAGCCCAGGACGTCCGGCTCCTTCGACAGGTGCTGCTCACCGATCAGCGCCGACCAGTAGCCCGCCTCCCGCAGCGGGTGGAGCAGATGACGGCCGTAGTCGTTGAGCGTCCAGCCGCGGTGCGCGAGCCCGGTCATGCCGTTCACGTGCGCCCACTGGCCCGTCAGCAGACAGGCACGGCTGCCGGAGCAGCTGGGCGCGGCGCAGAAGGCTTGCCGGAACAGCAGCCCCTGGTCAGCGAGGCGCTGGATGTTTGGCGTCTGGATCTGGTGGCCATATGGCTGCACATAGCGTCCGGTGTCGTGCGAGTGCAGATAGACGATGTTGGGACGCGGCATCTACAGCCTCGATCTCTGCCGACAAACTCGACCTCGAGCTCGCATGCCACGGGCGCCCGACCTCGCGTACCTCGTCTGCGCCACGCCGCGGAGCGGCAGCACGCTGTTGTGCGAGATGCTGCGCGCGACCGGCGTCGCCGGCAACCCGCGCGAGCACTTCGAGGTTCTGCGCCACTCGGGACTGCCGCGCCAGCCACGCGAGTACCTCGCAGGCGTCGCGGATCCTGGCGTGCTCGAGCTGCTGGCCCCGCTTGAGCGGCGCCATCCGTGCGACGAGCCGCCCGCTTCTTGGCGCGCCCGCATCGTGCACGAAGGGCAGACGCCGAACGGCGTGTGGGGTGGGAAGCTGATGTGGGGCCACATCGGCGACCTGGTCGCGCGTGCCCGCGCGCTCGACGGCCTCGGGCAAGCCGAGCTGCTGACGCTACTGCGCGTCCTGCTCGGGGATGTGCGGTTCGTGCTCGTCACGCGCGCAGACAAAGTCTCGCAAGCCGTCTCGCTGTGGCGGGCGGTGCAGACGCGGCGCTGGCGCGCGGACGCCGGCGCGCCACCGCGCCCGCACGATGCCGTCTACCACTTCGCGGCGATCGATCACCTCGTTGCGCAGCTTGAGGCGGACGAGGCGGCCTGGCGCGCGTGGTTCGATGCGATGCCGGCGGGGCCGGGACGGCCGCTGGAGCTGTCCTACGAGGCGCTCGCGGCCGACCCGCATGCTGCCGTCGAGCAGGTGCTCGGCTTCTGCGGCTTCACCGGCGTCACGATCGGCGATCCGCCGCTGCGCCACCAGCGCGATGCGCAGTCGCAGGCGTGGGTCTGGCGCTACCTCCGGGAGAAGCGCCGGGCGGCCGCTTGAGCAGCCACACGCCTCAGTTGGCCAATGCGCGCCCGTCGACCCACTTCGTCAGTTCGTTCGGGTAGATGTCGGCGCTGTGCACGACCACCGCTTCGGTGGGGATCGAGCCGCCTGGGATGCCCGCCTGCCAGCCGGACGTCGTCTGTACGCGGAAGCCGCGTGCGACCAGCAGCTCAGCGATCCGCGGGACTATCATCGTCGGCACGAGCACGGTGCTGCCGCCGGCCCTGCGCAAGGCGTCGAGCGCATCGTCGAACTGCTGCTCGGTGAAGACCGAGCGGCCCGTGTAGGGGACGACGTCCCTGATCCCGTACGCGTCGGCGAGCAGGTGGCCGGTCGCGGTGAAGAAGGCGACGGGCGCGCCGCGACGGACCGTGAAGCGGCCGTTCGCTTCCGGCGTCGAGGCGACGAACGTGCCGAAGGCCCGGTCTCTTGGCTTCGCGAGCGGTTCGGCGTCCGGCGGTGCGTAATACGGCTCGGCTTCGAGCCGCTCGACCTGCGACCACGGCATCAGCCGCACGGGCGGCATGACGAGGAACGTCGCGGTCAGCGCGAAGCCGAACAGCGCGGCAAGCGCGGGCAGGCCGGGGAGCCGCTCCCGCTGGGCGGCGATCTGCTGCACGGCTGCGACGGTCAGCAGCGCGAGGCACAGGCCCCACGCCGGGAACAGCGTTGCGATCGCCAATATCGTCGAGGCGCCCATGTAGTAGGCGGCCGAGCCGAGTCCGAAGATCCCGCTCCAGGCGAGCATCCCCGTGAGCGTGCGGTTCTCGGCGCCGCGCAGCGCGCGCACCGTCGCGAGGCCGATCGTCGCCGCGTACGTGAGGTAGATCGCGAGCGGCAGCCCGAGCAGCCGCAGTAGCGGCCACACGCCGACGCCCGTGCGCGTGTAGATCCTTGCGAACGCGACCGCCTTCGCCGGATTCGGCAACGCGCCCGCGCGGATCAGCGTCACGACCGCGACGAGCGCGTAGGCGGCGGCGAGGCCGAGCGCGAAGTGGCCGGCGGGGCGGGCGAGCGCCTGGCGGGTGCGCGGCGGATCGGTCCAGACCAGGGCCGCGATCGTCGCGCCGAGCGCGGCGAGCCCGAAGTCGGCGTTGTTGAGCGCGACGAGGCCGGCGGCGAGGCCGAGCGGCCAGATCGCGCCGCGCCGGTCAGGCTCGCGATCGAGCCGTCGCGCGACGAGCCACGCCAGCAGGAACGGACCCGCCGTGCGCATCGGCACCTGCTGGTAGATCTGTATCGGGTTGTCGAGGTCGCGCGAGGCCGCGTAGTAGGTGAAGACCATCAGCGGCAGGAACAGCGCAAGCGCCGCGAGCGAGCTATGCGTGACGCGCCGCAGCACGCCAAACAGCGCCAACAGCATCGCGACCGTCAGCGCCCACATCAGCACGCTCCAGACGAACAGCGTCTTGCCCAGCAGCGCCATCAGCGGCGCAAATACCAGCGGCCACAGCGAGCCGTACGCGGCGGTGTGGTCGACGAGCGGCGTGAGCCCGTTCAGCACGGCGAACGTCTCGTCCGCCATGAAGGCGGTGTTGTAACAGTCGCCGTACGTGCAGATCGTCTGGTCGGTGTTGAGGTAGGAGAGGAACCAGACGCCGGTGACGAGCAGCGCGAGCAGCGGCGCCGCGAGCGCGAGCCAGCGCGGCTCGAAGCGCCAGCCGGTCAGCCAGCCGCGCCGCGCCGCCAGCACGATCGCGGCCGTCAGCGCGCCGGCTCCGACGAGCTGCGCGACGGTGAAGAATTCGATCCGCCACTCGTCGCCGAACTGGCGCACGACGCAGGCGACGATGACGGCGAGGCCGAGCGCCTGCGCGGCCACCGCGAGCGCGGTGCCGGCGCGCCGCGAGACCCGCAGCCGTGGCGCTGCGAACACGAGCGCGGCGGCCAGCAGCACGGGCCCGATCAGCGACAGCAGGTAGCGCGTGTCCTCGACCGGCTCGGGGTTGTGTTCGATCGTCGGCAGGACCGGCAGCGGACTGCCGTACAGCACGTCGCTGAGCGGCGGCGCGAGCCACGCAACGAGCGCGATCGTGATCAGCGCACACGGCAGCGCCCAGATCCACGCGGCCGTCCCGACATCGGACGGCTGCGCATCAACGGCACGGCTACGCGGCCGCGGCAAAGCGACCGCCGTCCCCCTCGGACCGGCGCTTGCCATGTGGGCCAGCGTAACCACGGTGCGCGCGAAAGGAAAGCGGGAGCGGAGTGGGCGTGCGGAGCGCCGCTACGCTTCAAGCAGGAGCAATGGACGCTTCCGCGGACTATCGGCTGAGTCGCGAGGATCTGTTGACGCATCTGCGTGATCAGGTCGGATTCCTTGAGCGCCGGAGCCGCGTTTGACGGGGGCGCCGAAGGAGAGGCGAAGCGACTCGCCACCGTCCTCCGCGTCTTGCTGCACGACCGCCGTCGGTCCGCATCGCTGCTCGGCCAGCTCGGCGTGAAAGGGCGGATCTCCTTCGTAGATACGGCGCAGCCGATCCACCCACACAATCTGATGGCGACCCCGGGGTTGGTCATGATGCGAATAGGTGCCGACGGCGGAAGCTACGTCGCCCCGCTCGCCGGCGGGATGCCGGAGCGCTACCGAAACCCCAACAAGCCTTTCGGTCCGTGGTGGAATGAGCCGGTCACGAAGGATGCCGCCGGCCGGCTCTTCAGCCGCAAGGATTACGTGCTCACCGTCAGCAACAAGGAAGGCGGTGCCCATGTGGACCACACGCTCGACGGCGCGTACGCGGCTCTCACCAAGGGCAACAGCCTCGGCTGGGTGTACAGCTCAGGGGACGATGACGACGCGCGGCCGATGGAGCGCAATCCGGCGTTTGCCTCGGTGCGTCAGGTCGCGTTCGAGGTCAGCCGGACGCTGGCCCAACATCCGCTGACGCTCGGGCTCGGCTCGCTTGGACTAAGCCGCTCGTGCTGATCCTGTTCCACTCGCGCGCGCTCGTCGCCGACGGCGAGCTGATGGACCCGCACGCCCTCGGTCACTGGGACCGCCTCGCAACCGACTCGTCGCACTGTCGGTCGGTGCGCTGCTCGCACGGAGCGTGGTGGGAGGTTTACAACCAAATTCGGATGAAAAGTATTTGGGTGTTTACCTTTTGGTTAGCCCCGGCGAGGATTCCGCGCCAGCTAGCCGGGGTCACCAGACCACCTCGACGTCGTAGTCCGCGATCTGCGGATCGGCGCTCACGAGAGCGTGGTCTTCGAGTGCGGCTTGGGCGACAAGCAGCCGGTCGAACGGATCGCGGTGGTGCCATGGCAGGTGCTCGACCTGCTGGGCGTGCGTGGAGGTGACTGGAAGCGGGTTGAACCCGAGCCGTGAAAGAGCGCGCGGCCAGTCCGCCTCGATGTCGAGCTTGCCGCGCGAGCGCTTGATCGCGATCTCCCACACGCTCACGGCGCTGAGGGAGATGGTGTTGCGCTCGTCGAGCAGCGCTTCGACGGCCTTCTCCGATACCGCGTCGTGGTCGCTCAGCAACAGCCAGACGACGACGTTCGTGTCGAGCAGCAGTCGCTTCACGCGTACGGGGCGAACTCGTCGAGCGGCTCGTCGAACTCAGGGCCGATCGAGCCTCTCAGGTCACCCCAGATTTGGCGGTGCCCCGGCTTTGCGGGTGCTCGCACGAGCATCGCGACAGGGTCTCTCCCGCGGCGGATCGTGATCGACTCGCCCGCCTCGACGCGGCGCAGCAGTCGCGACAGCTGCGTCTTCGCCTCTTGCACGGTGACTTCCATGCGACGAAAGTCTACACGATGGTCGACCAACTAGACCTGGTCAACGCACCTGTGGGATTCTCACAGTTGAGGGTATGCCCGACAACGATATGCCGAGGGAGCTCGCCGAGTACCGCCGTAAGCGGCGCTTCGAGGAGACGCCGGAGCCGCGCGGTGGTGACGGCGCCGCGCCCGAGGCGCAGGAGCCTGGTGGCCGTTTCGTCGTACACGAGCACCACGCGCGGCGGCTGCACTGGGACCTGCGGCTGGAGCGCGATGGGGTGCTCGTGTCGTGGGCTATCCCGAATGGGATCCCGGAGGATCCGAAGAAGAACCGCAAGGCGGTCCATGTCGAGGACCATCCGCTTGAGTACCTCGACTTCAAGGGCACGATCCCGGAGGGGTACGGCGCCGGCGAGGTGATGATCTGGGACAGCGGCACGTACACGTGCGAGAAGTGGCTGCCCAGAAGAGTGATCGTCGCGTTCGATGGCGAGCGCCTCAGAGGCCGCTACGCGCTCTTCCACGCCGGCAGAACCGAGAAGGATTGGATGATCCATCGCATGGATCCCCCGCTGGACGCGACCGCGACCGAGCTGCCGGAGCACGTCGAGCCGATGCTCGCGCGCCTCTCGACGATGCCGAGAGACGAGGCCAACTGGGCGTTTGAGGTCAAGTGGGACGGGGTGCGGGCGATCGCTCACTCGCAGCCCGGCCGCATCAGATTCATCACCCGCAACGGCAACGACGTCTCGGCCGCCTATCCGGAGCTGCGCGCGCTCAACCGCGCGCTCTCCAACCACGAGGTGATCCTCGACGGCGAGATCGTCGCGTTCGACGAAGCGGGCAGGCCGAGCTTCCAGGCGCTGCAGCCGCGCATCCACCAGCGCGGCGAGACGGCCATCAGACGGCTCATGGCGCAGACGCCCGTCACGTACGCGATCTTCGACCTGCTGTGGCTGGACGGTCACTCGCTGATGGAGCTGCCCTACAGCGAGCGCCGCAAGCTGCTCGCTGCGATGGAGCTCGACGGCGAGCGCTGGCGCGTGCCCGCCCACCACGAGGGCCAGGGAACCGCGCTGCTCGAAGCCACGCGCGAGCAGGGGCTCGAGGGCATCGTCGCGAAGCGGCTGGACTCGCGCTACGCGCCCGGCCGCCGCGACGGCTCGTGGCTGAAGGTCAAGAACTCGCAGCGCCAGGAGCTTGTGATCGGCGGCTGGACGGAGGGCAGAAGAGCGCGGCAGAACCGCCTCGGCGCGCTCGAGCTGGGCGTTCACGATCCGGAGACGGGCGAGCTGAAGTACGCCGGCAAGGTCGGTACCGGCTTCAACGAAGGCGAGCTTGACCGTCTGGCGAAGTTGCTGCAGCCGCTCGCGACCCGCAGATCGCCGTTCGTCGGGCGCCAGCCCGCGAGAGGCGCGCACTTCGTCGAGCCGCAGCTCGTCTGCGAGGTCGAGTTCGGCGAGTGGACGAGAGACGGCCGCCTGCGCCATCCGAGCTACCAGGGCCTGCGCGACGACAAGTCGGCGGAGGACGTTGTGCGCGAGCGCGTGCAGCCGCCACCGAGAGCGACGCCGTCGCCCGCGCCCGCCGAGTCCGCCACCACCGGCGACGATGCGCCGGACCTCGACGAGCTCGTCGCCGCCGGCCGCAGAATCCGCAACGGCGTCGAGATCGAGCTGGCAGGCCGCACGCTCAGACTCACAAACCTCGACAAGCTCCTCTACCCGAGCGCAGGCTTCACGAAGGGCGACCTGATCCGCTTCTACATGGGCATCGCGCCCGTGCTGCTGCCGCACCTGCGCGACCACCCGCTGACGCTCAAGCGCTACCCGGACGGCGTCGAGGGGGCGTACTTCTACGAGAAGCAGTCGCCGAGACATCGTCCCGAGTGGGTGCAGACGGTGAGCGTCTACAGCCGTCACAGCAGACGCGACATCGAGTACACGCTCTGTCAGGACCTGCCGACGCTCGTGTGGCTGGCAAACCTCGCCGACATCGAGCTGCACCCGTCGCTCTCCAGCGCGGACGAGATCGAGCGGCCAACGACGCTGGCGTTCGATCTCGACCCCGGCCCGCCGGCGACGATCGTCGCGTGCTGCGAGGTCGCGCTCCAGCTGCGCGCGATGTTCGAGCAGCTCGGGCTGCAGGCGTTCGCGAAGACGTCGGGCTCGAAGGGGATGCAGATCTACGTCCCGCTCAACGAGCCGCGCGTCCGCTACGAGACGACGAAGCCGTTCGCGCACGCGGTCGCCGTGCTGTTCGAGCAGCAGCATCCCGAGCTGGTCGTCTCCGACATGAGGAAGAAGGGCGGCGAGCGCGAGGGCAAGGTCCTGATCGACTGGTCGCAGAACGACGAGCACAAGACGACCGTCTCCGTCTACTCGCTGCGCGCGAAAGAGCGGCCGACCGTTTCGACGCCCGTCACATGGGACGAGGTCGAGGCCTGCCTCAGAGGCGGCGACCCCGACCTGCTGCGCTTCGAGCACGACGCGGTCCTGCAACGCGTCGCCGAGCACGGCGACCTGTTCGCCGAGGTGCGCTCGCTCACGCAGCGGCTCCCGAGACTGAGAGGACTCGGGAGATGAGCAGCAGAGCGCGCTCGATCTGGAACGGCACGCTGATGTTCGGCGAGGTGGAGCCGGAGCCCGAGCCGGTCCTGGACCTCGTGGCGGCGCTGGAGGCCAGCCTCAGCCGCGTGAAGACACGCGCCTGAGACCGGCCCGCGCGCGTCGGTCAGACGGTGCGGTGCGAGCCGCCGAAGAAGAACGCGGCGAGTGCGAGGATTGCCAGCACGAACAGGATCGGGTGGACGACAACCCCACCAGCGATCGCAACGATCAGCAGAATGATTCCGAGCAGCAACCAAAGCATCTTCGTCTCCTCTCGACGCGCGACGCCGATTCGCCGCGTTTTGTGTGGCCGGAGAAGTACCCGGAGGGAGAGCGGGCCACGCGCCCGCTCACATCCTCGGTGTCAGGCTGCGTGACCCGAGCGTTTAGGAATCGCGCGCGCCGGCGTTGGCGTACTGCAGCGAGCCCGGCGTCGTCAGCAGCTCGCCGGTCTCCAGCAGCGTCTTGAGCCCGGAGAGGATCATCGGCCAGCCGCCGTAGAGCTGGTCGTTCGCGCCCTCGCGCAGCTGGTCGTGAATCACGGTGAGCCGGCAGGAGTCCTCGACCTGCTCGATCTCCCAGGTGACGCGCGACTCGCCCTCGGCCTTCACGTCCTCGCCCCACAGCGCGGTGAACGTCTGCACGAGGCGGCGCGGCGGCTCGACCTCGACATTGACGCCCTCCGCGATCGCGATGCCGGCGCCGGGGTGGAACGCCTCGTAGCGGGAGCCCGGCGTCCAGTCGGAGCGGGCGCCGACGCCGAAGTTGTACTTCGCGCGCAGCTCGGGATCGGTGATCGCCTGCCACAGCCGCTCGGGCGTCGTCTTGATGTAGATCTCGAAGACCTTCTCCATGGTCCTGCCCTCCAGGTCATGCTTGAGCTCGCTGAGGCCGGCGGCCCACGGCTCCGCGTACTTGCTCACCCAGCGATCGTGGACGAGCCGAATCGGGACGGGGTTCAGGAAGTGCAGCTTCTCGCGGCCTTGGCGCCGGGTGACCACGAGGTTCGCATGCTCCAGCACTCTGAGGTGCTTCATCACGCCGAAGCGCGTCATCGGCAGGCGCTGCTCCAGCGCGGTGAGCGTCTGCCCGTCCTCGCGGAACAGCTCGTCGAGCAGCGACCGCCGCGTGGGGTCCGCAAGCGCTCTGAACACGTCGTCCATGGGCGGGAGGATAGGTGACCGGATGGGGCGACTATCCCCTTGACGTAGGTACGCCGTCGTGGGAGAATGCTTCCCATGTCCAAGGTGGACCGAAACAACCCGAGACGGTCGTCGGCTTCTGAGTCGTCGTATTCCCTGATGGAGTTCGTGCGGGACTTCCCCGACGATGCGACGTGCCTGGAGTGGCTGTGGCGTCAGCGCTTCGCCGGCGATGACGGTCGGGTGCTCTGCCCGAAGTGCGACCAGTACCGCAAGTTCCACCGGGTCAAGTCGCGGCCGTCGTACTCGTGCGACACCTGCGGGCACCACATCCATCCGACGGTGGGGACGATCTTCCACCGCTCGGCGACATCGCTGAGACTGTGGTTCTACGCGATGTATCTGATGACTAGCACTCGTTGCGGGATCTCGGCCAAGCAGGTCGAGCGCGAGCTTGGCGTCACGTACAAAACCGCTTGGCGGATGTGCAACCTGATCCGCAACGAGCTGATGAGGCAGGACGACACGCCGCTCAACGGCGCCGTGGAGGCCGACGAGACGGCCTACGGTGGACGGCCGAAGGCATCGCAGACGCGCGGGATGACGATGCCGCAGGTGCAGATCTTCGCAAAGTCGCGCAAGGTCGGGATCATCGCGATGGTCGAACGCGACGGGAACGCCCGCGCGATCGTCCAGCCACGCGACGGCGCGCTCGACGCCGTGAGCCTGCACGTCTCGCCGCAGGCGACCGTCTACACGGACGAGTGGGCTGGCTACCGCAAGCTCAGAGAGTCGCACCCGGCCCACTTCACGATCCGTCACGCGGACAGAATCTATGCGAGTGGCCACATCCACACGAACACGGTGGAGGGCTTCTTCGGCAATCTCAAGCGCGGCATCGCCGGCAACTACCACGCCGTCTCACGCAAGTGGCTCCAGGGCTACGTGAACGAGTACGTGTGGCGCCACAACCACCGTCGCGACGGCCGCGCAATGTTCGAGACGCTGTTGCTGCGCGCGACGGTCTGAGTCGGCCTAATGCGCTTGGTGGTCGTCTGAGCCGGCGCCGTCACGGCGCGGGAACAGGTACCGCGTGACGATGGCGACCACGCCGATGACCTGGACCAGGGTCGCGCCAAGCCACACGTCGATCACGACGGCGTCGAGATCCCAATGCTCCCCAGCCCAGGCGTATACGACGAACACCGTGTTGGCCACGATCAACTGGACGACAACTGCGCCAAGCAGCCAATCGGCGTACTTCTTCTTGAGGTTGATGTCTTGTTGGCGGTCCTGTGCTTGGAGTTGCTCGGGTCCGGGCAGAGACTCCAGTTCGGCGCCGTCATCGACGGCTTCTCCTGAGCGAAACCGTTGGACCAGTTGGCGAATCAGCTCTCGGTTCGGGTCCGCCTCAGGACCCGAACCGGACTGTTCGTCTTCAGCGTCGTCCATTGAGGTTCAGGTTCGCGAGCCGAAAGCTCATGGCATCGCGGGATACGTCGAACCGAAGGGCCATCTGTATGTCACTCAGGCCCTCACGATGGAACCGGCGAACGTCCTCCTCGGGCATGAGCAAGCAGGCCGCGAACGCGTTAGCGAAGCGCTCGTCGTCGCGCTCTCCCGTCGAAGAGAAGATGTCGCGGTAGTCGACGTACTCGTAGTCGTCTCCCGATTCCTCCCGTCGCACGAAGTGCCCAATCTCGTGGGCACACGTGAAGCGTTGGCGGTTGGGGCTGTCCTGTGCGTTGAGAACGATCGAGGGGTCTTGACCCCGCTCCTTCACGAGCGCCCCCGCGACGTTCGAAGCCAAGCCCGCGGTGATCACGTCCATTCCAAGCGAGCGCGCAATGCGCACGGGATCAACGGGCAGGCTGCCGTCCCAGGTATCGGACAGGATCGCTTGGGCGGCGCGATGTGCATCTTGCCGCACAGCCATCACAGGACCCTCTCAGTGTCAGCAAGGCGGCGCATGGCAACGATGGTAGAGAACCAACCGGATTACGCCACCGCATTCCTATTGTTCTGCGAGCCGCGCGTCGAAGACGCGCCCGAACTCCTCCATCGGCACGTCGAGCGCGTGCAGGACGGCGGCGACGCCCTCGAACGAGGAACCGCGGCGTCCGCCCTCAAGCTCGGCGACGAAGTTTCGTGAGCGGCCGGAGAGGTCGGCCACCTGCTCCTGCGTGAGTCGGCGTCGGGCGCGCAGCTCGCGGATAGCGTTCGCGAGCGCGCGGCGGTCGCGGACGAGCGGCGGGACGGGTCTGCGGCTCACACCGGGAAGCCTGCTGCGCTTACCGCTTGACAGCTATACCGGTAATTAGGAAGGATGCCCAAAGCGCAGGGCATTTAGACCATGCCGACGTGCAAAGCAGCGGTCTGAGTCATGCGCACGGGGAGCAGGCGCGCCGGTCCCCCCACCGAACAAAACGCGCCCGCTCCTGCTGGGCGGCAGACAGGCGGCCTTCCCAATCCCCCGATCCCGTGGGAGGCCGCCTGTCCCGCCTCAGTCGGCATCGCGAAGACGCGCCTCGAACGTCGCGACCAGCTCCGCGAGCGGCACGCCCAGGCCGCGCGCGACGAGGATCAAGGCCTCGAACGTCGTGGCGCGCCGTGCCTGCTCAAGCTCGCCGACGTAGTTGCGAGAGACACCGGCCGCGCGCGCCAGCTCCTCCTGCGTCATGCGCCGCCGTGCACGGAGCTCGCCCACCGCGAGCGCCAGTGCGCGACGCTCGCGCGGGAGGGGATCAACCACACCGGGCAGCCTTCACGACCGCCGTCCCGGCTTCCAGACGTAGCCTTGGGCATCATGCCCAAGGCACAGGTCATCACCACCCGAATCGGGGTTCAGAAGCCTGAGAACACCAGGGCCAGAAGGCCCTACGCGCGACAGCGCGAGCGCCGCTGACGCGTCAGCTCGATCTCTCGCGCTTCGGTCTCGGCGGCGGAACCGGCGGCGCGACCTTGCGCAGATCGCCGAAGACGTCTCTGCGACGAGGCACCGGAATCTCGACGCCTCTGGGCGTTCTCTGTTTAGGCTCGGGCTGGCCCTCGGCCATCGTCCCCCAAGGGTAGCCCGTGTCACGACACCCCCTTACCGCTGTCCACTTGAAGCTGTCGCGCGCGCGGGAGCACATCAAGACGCTCGATCACGAGCTGCGTTCGTTCTTCGACGTGGACGCGTACCCGCTGGAGCGCCGCTTCGATGAAGACACCGGGTGGCACAGCTACCACCTCCGTCTTCTCGCGAAGGACCCGCCGGAGAAGTTCGCCGTGGTCGCCGGAGAGATCGTCGGCCAGCTGCGCTCGTCTCTCGACCTGCTCGTCTACCAGCTCGCCATCCTCGGCGGCGGCAGACCCGGCAGAACCCGAACCCAGTTCCCGATCTTCACCGACCACGTCGAGTACACGAAGACGAACAGACGTGGCGGTAGCCACCGAACCCGGATGCTCAGAGGCGTCAGCGCAAGACACCAGGCAATCATCGACGGCTACCAGCCGTACCAACGGGTCCACCCCGACCGCGACCCACTCGCAGTTCTCAAGGCGTTCCGCGATGCCTACGAACACCGCGATGTCGCGCCCGCTGTCCTCGTCGTGGAACGGCCCAGCGCAACCTTCAAAGAGCGCATTCAGGGCACCGTTCGAGGCGCGGACTTCCGGCAAGCGCCCGTGCGTGCCCCACTCGCCGACGACGCAGAGATCCTGGGCTTCAAGCTCCGACCCGACCCGAAGGCGAAAGTGGACGTGGAAATCGAGACCACGTTCGACATCGGCTTCGAACCGACCCACACCACCATGAGCGACCTCGACGACATCCGCCTGTACGTAGAGCGGATCGTCGGACGGTTCGAACCAGACTTCCCCTGAGTGGGGACCATCCGCCCATGTGCGGGGCGTCAACGGGACCTACCTACCTCAAGGGGATAGTCGCCCCGGATGGTCACGTGTCAAGCTAGGCTCTTACCAACGCCCGGGACCGGCGTGGTGGCAGGTCCAGACGCAAAGACGGAGGGCCCATCCCCCTGGACGGGGCCCTCCGCTGTGCTCTCAGAGAGTGACGCCTATATTAGGCTGACGCTAATTCGCGTCGTGGTGCCTAGTAGTGTGACGTGACCCGTCCTTTCAAACGTGCCTTCCCTCGGGCAGCCGAAACCAGCTAGCTGAATTGCGAGCGGGATCTGTGCGGTGGGATCGGGAAGGAGTGAGGTGACCGCACCGCCAGCTTCGCGGATAAGGTCGCCTACGGCCGGCCTAGCAGCCGTGGAACGGTATAGGCACCCGATCCCCAACACCGAGATTAGGAACGATGCATCAATCAAGTGTACTCGTATTCTTTCTATTT
>Ga0070705_100001318_pt1 | contig 13298 bp, 18 predicted proteins | sample KBSK5253metaG_FD_65455 | JGI IMG/M metagenome (GOLD analysis project Ga0070705, IMG submission 65455) | Corn, switchgrass and miscanthus rhizosphere microbial communities from Kellogg Biological Station, Michigan, USA - KBS K5-25-3 metaG | ecosystem: Host-associated > Plants > Roots >... | reverse complement strand
CGCACGACGCCGTCGACGTCCTGGTTGCGGATTGCGATGCCTTGGGCGAGGACGGCTCTGAGCAGGCGCTGTGTGGATTGCAGCTGGGCCTCGAGGTGGGCGAGGAGGTCGCCGGTGAGACAGGGCTCTACTGCGGTGGCGGTGGCGCTCATGGCTTGGGCTCCGGTGCCGTGGCGGGCGGGTCCTGTCGGCTCCGGGTGCGCGCACGTCCGCCTTCGGCGGCCGCACGTGCATCCTCACCGCCACCCGCCCGATCGGCGCTGCCTGCGGTGGCGGGCTGGATCGCGTCGGCGAGCTGTCGTGCGAGGCCGAGGCCGCCGCCTGTCATGACGCCGTCGGTGAGTGCGTCGGGGAGGAGGGACGCGTAGGGGCTATCGCCGCCGAGGGCGTCTCTTGTCGAGTCCGTCAGCGACTGGCTGAGCTGCTGGACGAGCAGGCGCTCGAAGCCGAGGCCGGCTTCGTAGGCGTCCTTGCGGGCTGGCGCGGCCGTGCGGATGTCTTGCGGCAGCTGGCTCTGGTCGATCGGGGGGAGGCTGGCGAGGCTCATCGCTTCACCTGGTTGGCGATCTCGAGCATCTGGTCCTGCATCTGGATCGCCTTGCTGGCGAGCTGGAAGCTGCGCTGGGCGTCGATCATGTCGACCATCGCGTCGCCGACGTCGACGTTTGAGGCTTCGAGCGTGCCCTGGCGCAGGATCGTGTCGTTGCTTGCGGTGGTCGGCTGGCCGCTTTGGGCCGTTGCGGCGAAGAGGTTCCCGCCGAGCGGCTGCAAGCCGTCGGGGGCCGGGACGGTCATGAGTTGAATGCGGCCGAGCGGTCTGCCGTCGCCCACGCGCACCGTGCCGTCGGCGGCGATCGACAGCTGGTCGGGCGTGGTTCCTCTGGGCACGGTGATCTGCGGCTCGAGCAGGTTGCCGTCGCTGGTCGCGAGGCGGCCTTGGGAGTCGAGCCGCAGCGAGCCGTCGCGGGTGAGTGCGAGGGAGCCGTCTGGCCGGCGAACCTGGAAGAAGCCGGGGCCCTGGATTGCGGCGTCGAGTGGCTGGTCGGTCGTTTGCAGTGCGCCCTGCTCCTGCGAGCGGCCGATGAAGCCGGCGGCTGCGCCGGCGCCGGCGAGCACCGTGGGGCCGGCTGCGCCGCCCTGGGCGCTGTAGAGCAGGTCGCGGAAGCCGACGCGCACGTGCTTGTAGCCAGTCGTGGAGCTGTTCGCGAGGTCGTTCGCGACGCCGTCGATGCGCTGCTGTTGGGCGTTCATGCCGGCGGCGGCGGAGTAGAGCCCTTCGAGCATCACGCGCCCCCGTTCGGCGAGGCGACCTGCGTCGCCGTCTTGTGCAGCGACTCGTCGATCGTCTGGATCACCTTCTGGCCTGCCTCGAACGCGCGGAAGGAGGCGATCATGTCGACCATCGTGCGAGCCGGGTCGACGCCCGAGCCCTCGAGCGCGCCGCTGCGAACGGTGCCGGTCGCTTGGCCGGCGGTGGTTCCGTCGAAGAGGTTGTCGCCCTGCTTGGCGGGGTCGGTGAGGGCGAAGACGCCGACGTCCTGTGCGTTCACGCGGCCGTTCGCGTCGACGTGGACGGGCTGGCCGCTGCGGTCGAGCACGCGGTTGCCGAGCTGGTCGGTGAGCGTGCCGTCGGCAGCGGCGGTGAACTGGCCGTTGCGCGTGTAGCGGGTCCCCTGCGCAGTCTGCACGGCGAACCAGCCGTCGCCGGCGATCGCGAGGTCGAGCGGCTCGCCGGTGTCGCGTACTGGCTGCGGACTGGTGTCCGTCACCATCCGGTCGGCCGCGACGCCCGGCGTGAGGGCGCCGATCGCCTGGCCGGTCGCAGTGTTGCTCAGCAGCAGATCGGCGAACGCTCTCTGCGTGACGCGGTCGGCCTTGTAGCCGGGCGTCGAGGAGTTCGCGAGGTCGTTCGCGATCTGGTCCTGGCGCATCTGCTCGGCGACCATCCCGGACGCCGCGATATACAGCCCGCGCTCCATTCGCCCCAAGTGGTCGGCCGGGGCGGGCGCTTCTTGAGTGGGCGGCGCGCCGCGTCAGCTCGCGCGGCGCTGAGGCGCAGCGGGTCTCTCGTGCGCCGCGACGTACTCGCGGATCGCGTCTCTCGCGGCGGCGATGATCGAGTTGTCGTCGCGCTTGGTCGCGAGCGCGTCGAGTGCGAGGAACTCGTCGTGCGTCAGCGGCACGAGCAACTTCGTGGTCACCTGGTCGCCTCTGACCGGGCGGGCCTCATTGACCTCGAGGATGTCGCTCTCGTCGACCTCGTCAAAGTCCTCGGGCCGCAGATCCTCCATGCGCATGAGCCCATGATGGCTCATCGATACCTCCTGTCAAACAGCGCGCGATGATGCCGACCGGCGTCGAAGGCGGTCGCGGGGCGCCATGTGGTGGGCTCGTCCGTCGGAGCGAGTGGCACTGTCAGCAGCCGGCCGCCGTCTGTCTCGCCCACCAGCAGGATGCTGCCGGTCTCGCCGCGCGGATTGCGCAAGACGCGATTGCGATTCGACATGAGCTGCTCGACCTCGAACCGCACGACGCCATGTCGTGCCATCTCCCGCTGGTTGTGCTCGTCGAAGATGAGATCTGCGATTAGGTGCCGCGCCACCCGCCGCATCTTGCGGCCGCGGACACCGAAAACCGGCCGTTTGCACGCTTAATTTGCAGCACCTGCGCAGCGCAGTGCGAAAGCGCGCGAGCGCTTCAGGCGCCGAGCTCGGCGCGCAGCGAAGAGAGCTCCGTGCGCAGCTCGGCGACCTCGCGCTCGAGCGTCGCGATGCGCTGCTCGACAGCCGGATCCAATACCGGCGACGCCGATCGGGCGGGTGGCGCGGGTGAGACGATTTCCGCGGCTCCGCTCGCGGAATCGTCTGGGCGGGCGGGAACCGATTGACCCGCCCGCAGCTCCATGGAGGGCTCGGCAGGAGCGGGCGCCAGGGCAACCGGCCCGCCGTCGTCCAACCCCCCCAGCAGTTGCCGGTACCGCTCCTCCTTCTGTCCGGGCTGGCGCGCGAGCTGCTCGACATGGCCGCGCTCGATCAGCCGCACCAGCGTCGCCTCGACGGCAGCGAGGTCGTCGAAGTGGTGCAGGCGCTCGCTGCGCTGCTTGAGCTCCCCCGGCGTCTGGGCGCCGCGCAGCATCAGCACGCTGAGCAGCGCAAGCTCGTCGGGCGCGAGGCCGAGCGCTTCGTCGAGCAGGTGGCGGTACTTCGCGGCGCGCGAGCCGTGGCCGCTTGTGAGCCGCGTCCAGCCGCGGCGGTAGGTGCGCTGGAGTGCGTCCTTGATGACGCCCTCGTCGTAGTCGACGACCGGGTTGCGGTTCGTCGACTGATTGCAGGCGAGCCGCAGCGCGTTGAGCGACAGCGGGTAGGCATCCGGTGTCGTGCGCTGCTTCTCGATCAGGCAGCCGAGCACGCGGATCTCGATGGCATCGGGTTCCACGCGCGGAAGGCTACGTCACCAGATGAGCTCGACGCCGTACTGCGCGAGCGCCGGGTCCGCGGAGACGATCGACAGGCCTTCGACCTGCGCCTGCGCGACCAGCATGCGGTCGAACGGATCGCGGTGGTGCCACGGCAGCTCGCCGATCGCCTCGGCGTGCAGCGGCGAGATCGGCAGCAGCTCGACGACGCCGAGCCCGGCGAGGCGCCGCGCCAGGTCGGCCGGCGCATCGAGCTTGCCGAGCGAGCGCTTGACGGCGACCTCCCAGAGGCTGACGGCGCTGATGATCAGGGGCTGCTCGGGTGCGGCGACGAGGGCGCGAGCGCGCGGCGACAGGCGCTTGCTGCTGGCGACGAGCCAGAGCGCAGCGTGGGTGTCGAGCAGCGCGCCAGCCCGCTCAGCGAGGAGGGGCACCGAACGCCTCGAGCATGTCCTCCGGCAGCTCCTCGAAGAACTCGTCGCCGACCACGATCTCCCCGGCCATGCAGTCGAACAGCTCCTCGCGGCTGCGCAGCTGCGGGATCGGCGTGAGTCTCACCGCGGGTTTCCCGCGGCGCGTCACGACGATCTCCTCGCCGGCGAGCGCGCGCTCGACGAGTTGGGACAGGTGCGTCTTCGCGTCATGCATTCCGATCTCGGCCATGGGGCAGAGGGTAGCAGTCATCTAGTCTCCTTCCTAGCTAGATATGTGTCGGACTTTGCCGTGTGCGCAGGGCGAAGCTGCTCGCCCGGTTCGCGCGGTAGCGTTTCGAGGCCCGATGGCCCGCCGATTCGCCCCCCTTGTCGCACTCCTTGCCGCCCTGGTCGTTGGCGGCTGCGCATACGGGACCGAGGCGAGACTCACGCCGGCGCAGGAGCGTGCGCGGATCGCGTTCGTCAAGGCGCACGACGACTACAGCGACCGCGATCTCGCGCGGCTGTGTCCCGGCCTCTATCCGAGAGACTTCCTCACGAACCACGACGACTGGCCGGCCGGCGAGAGAAGATCGGGCGACCTGACGAGAAGGCAGGTCGACGCCGCGCGCGCGAGACAGGCGGCTGCGATCAGAGCTGCCGGCTGCGACGTCTTCCCCGGGTAGCGCGGCGCTGCATGGACGAAGCCACGCTCGACCGCTTCGCCGAGCTGCTCGTCGGCTTCGCCGCGAACGTCCAGCCGGGCCAGATCGTCGCCGTCTCCTCGGAGATCGGCAAGGAGCCGCTTACGCGCGCGATCGCGGCACGGGCGTACGAGCATGGGGCGACCTACGTCGACGTCTCCTACTCGGACCCCTACGTCCGCCGCGCGCGCATCGCGCATGGCAGTGACGCGGCGCTCGAGACCGTGCCGAGCTGGATCGGCGAGCGGATCCTCGCGCTCGGCGAGCAGCGCTGCGCGCGCATCGCGCTGACTGGCCCCACGGCCCCGAGACTGTTGGCGGATCTTGACCCCGCGCGCGTCGGCGCGGACAGAGCACAGACCCTGCGCGAGGCGGGCAAGGTGCTCAACGACCGCACGACGAACTGGACGATCGGCCCGTGCCCGACGCCAGGCTGGGCCGCGCAGGTCCATCCGGAGCTCCCGTCCGATGAGGCGCTCGCGCAGCTGTGGCGCCAGATCGTCCACGTCTGTCGGCTGGACGAGGACGACCCGGTCGCCGCCTGGCGCGAGCGGATGGCGACACTCACAGGGGCCGCCGAACGGCTCACCGCCGCACGCTTCGATGCGTTGCAGTTCGAGGGACCGGGAACCGACCTGACGATCGGCCTGCTGCCGAGCTCCAGCTGGCTGAGCGCGTCGTTCTCCACCAGCGACGGCATCCCGCATGTCCCCAACCTGCCGTCGGAGGAGGTCTTCACGACGCCCGACCCGACGCGCGTCGAGGGCGTTGTGCGCGCGACGAAGCCGCTCCAGCTGGCGGGCGCGACGATCGAAGGGCTGCGCGTGCGCTTTGAGGGCGGGCTTGCGGTGCAGATCGACGCCGACGAGGGTGCCGACGTGCTGCGCGCGATGTCGAGACACGACGAGGGCGCCTGCCGCCTCGGCGAGGTGGCGCTCGTTGACGGCAGCGGCCGCATCGGGCCGCTCGACACCGTCTTCTACGACACGCTGCTGGACGAGAACGCGGCCAGCCACATCGCGCTCGGGCAGGCGTTCGCGTTCGCGGTCGGCGACGAGGACCGCGATCGCACGAACACGAGCATGGTCCACATCGACTTCATGATCGGCGGTGACGACGTGGACGTCACTGGCTTGACTGCCGATGGTGAGCGCGTGCCGGTCCTGCGCGGCGGCGTCTGGCAGGTCTGACAGGCTTCGCGCCGATGCGACCGCTCGCGGTCGACCTGGTTCTCCTGCGCTCGACCGCGCCGGATCTGCCGCTCGTCGTCGGGCGCGTGCTCGCGGCGCGTGTCGTTGAGCGCCGTGGGCAGCACGGGATCATCAACCTCGCGGGCGCCTACCTGACCGCCGAGCTGCCGGACGAGCTGCAGCCCGGCGACAGGCTGCGGCTCGTCGTGCAGGACACGAGCGGCGGTCGGGTGACGTTCGCGCTCGCGCAGGAGCAGCCGCCACCGCTCGCCGAGCCGCCGCTGGTCCCGCGCGACCGTGTTGTGCTGCAGGGAGCGGACGACGGAGCAGACGACGCGGGTGAGGACGAACGCACGCAGGTCGTGGCCGTGCACTTCGAGGGTGAGGCGATCGGGACCGTAGAGCTGCGCGTCGCGCTCGACGAGCAGCTGGTGCAAGCGCGTGCCGCGCTGACGGAGGGACCGGCGCTCGCGCTGGCGCGGGAGCGCGCGGAGGGACTGCGCGCTGCGCTTGCGGCGGCGGCGAGCCGGACGGCCGAGGTCGAGATCGTCGCGCGGCCCGAGCGGGTGGATGTCTATGGCTGAGCCTCAGCTTCCACCGAACGTGCCGCCAGCCTTGCGCGCCGCCGTCGCGGCGGCGATCGCGTGGCTGAGAGAGCTCGAGGAGGCGGCGGTCAAGCGACCTCGCTGAACAGCAGCGCGTCGGCGTCGAGCTCGGCGCGCAGCAGCTTCTTCAGCTGGCCGTGGATCTGGCAGACGCGGCTCTCGGAGACGCCGAGGATGTCGCCGATCTCGCGCAACGTGAGGTTCTTGACGTAGAGCAGCACGGCGACCTGGCGCTCGCGCTGCGGCAGGCGCTCGAACGCGGCGCGGAAGCGCAGCTTCGCCTGGTCGCGGGCGGTGTGGTGCTCGGGGTCGGTGCAGCGGTCGTTGCTGACGAGCGTGTCGATCCGCTCGATCGCCGTCTCGTCGTCGCTCAGCACGAGCGTGTTCAAGGACGTGACGTCGGAGGCGAGGATCTCGTCCTCGCGCGTGCGCAGCTCCTCAACCGTGCAGTTGAGCGTGAGCGCGAGCTCCTCGCGCGTTGGCTTGCGGCCGTGCACGCCGATGAAGTGCTCGCGCGCCTGGTTGATGTCGCGCTCCCAGCGGCGCAGCGAGCGCGGCGCCCAGTCCTGGCGGCGCAGCTCGTCGAGCACGGCGCCGTGGATGCGGGTCCAGGCGAACTGCTCAAGCGTCGCGCCCTTTTCCGGGTCGTAACGCTCGATCGAGTGGATCAATGCCTCCAGCCCACACGAGATGAAGTCCTCGACCTCGCAACGCGCCGGGATCTCACGCACCTTCTTGTAGACGATGTACTTCACCATCGGCGCGAACGTGAGCACGAGCCGGTCACGCACGGCGCGGTCGCTTGTGTCGCGGTACTCGCGCCACAGTGCGAGCGCTTCGTCTGCCGAGATCCGGCCCCCGGTGCGCTTCGTGTCGAGTTGCATCTCTCCGTCTTCCCTCCGTCAGTGGTCCCCAGGATTGGGCCAGGTATCGGCACCGGCGTCGCCGGCCCTACATCGCCGCTATGGGGTAACCGACCCAGAACAAACGTCCAGAAGCCAGGCTCAAATGACATAACGGCGCTAATCAGACGTTTGCGCCGGAGGCAGCCCGCGGGACGGGCGATCCGGGGGCGAATTCGAGGGCTTGCAGGGAGAAATCCCCAGGGTGCGAGGCCGCGTTATGGGTCCTCCGGCGCCGTGAACGCGGGTGTCGCTCAGGACTGCCGGGGGCCGGCCGACTACCCCGGTTGTCCGCTCCCCGTTGGAGGTTCCCTTCCCATGGCGCTCCGCCTCACCGGCTCACCCACGACCGCTTCGCCTGCAACGCAGCCCGACTTCTCGGCGTCCGCCGCGGCGTGCCTCGATCGTCACGACCTCGACGGCTATGGCGCCCTGTTCGCGCAGGCCGGCGAGCTCGCGGACGTGCACGCGCGCTATGCCGCGCGCACGAAGCTCGTGGAGGCCGCGCTGCGCGCCGGCCAGGCAGCCGACCGCGCCCGCGTGCCCGCGATCTACCTCGCTGCGGCGCGCGCGAGCGTGGCGCTGCTGGAGGAGGAGCCGCGCGAGCCGGTGCTGCTCAACTACGCGGGCGTCCTGCTGTACGAGCTGTGGAGCCTCGACGCCGCGGCCGCGCTGTTCGCCGGCGCGCGCCGGCTCGACCCGGAGCTCGCAAACGTCGGCCGCAACCTCGACGAGGTCGCCCGCCGGCGCAAGGGCGGCGTCTCGCCCGCCTTCCCGCGCGCGCTCTCCGTCGCGCTGACGGAGGTCGCCAGACGCGCGCGCCGCGTCGCCGAGCGGGCCCGTCCCGCGGAGGGCCTGCGCCTGTCGCTCTGCATGATCGTCAAGGACGAGGAGGAGATGCTGCCGCGCTGCCTCGCGGCCGCGGCGCCCGCCGTCGACGAGATCGTGATCGTCGACACCGGCTCCTCCGACCGCACGATCGAGATCGCGCGCGAGTTCGGCGCGACCGTGATCGAGCGGGCCTGGACGGGCTCGTTCTCGGAGGCGCGCAACGTCAGCTTCGACGCCGCGACCGGCGACTGGCTGATGTTCCTCGACGCCGACGAGGTGCTGGTGGAGGAGGACGTCGAGCGCCTGCGCGCGCTGCGCGGCAAGACGTGGCGCGAGTGCTTCTACCTGACCGAGATCTCGTACACAGGCGAGCTGGGCGATGGCACGGCCGCTACGCACAGCGCGCTGCGCGTCTTCCGCGCGCGGCCCGAGTACCGCTTCACGGGCTCGCTGCACGAGCAGATCGCCGACACGCTGCCGCTGCACATCCCCGAGCGGATCGAAGCGACCGACATCCGCGTCGAGCACTTCGGCTACCTTGGCGCGGTGCGCGACGCGAAGGAGAAGTCGCGCCGCAACATCGAGCTGCTGTTGAAGCAGCGCGACGCCGGCCAGTCCGACCCCTTCCTGCACTTCAACCTGGGCTCCGAGTACGGCGCCGTCGGCGACGCGCGCGCCGCGCTCGAAGAGTTCGAGCGCGCGTGGGAGCTGATCGTGAACGACCCGCAGGGGCGGACGTGGGGCTTCATGCCGGCGCTCGTCTCGCGGCTTGTGCGCGCGCTGCGCATCTGCGGGCGCCGCGAGGACTGCATCGCGCGCGGCGCCGAAGGGCTCGCGCGCTACCCCGGCTTCACCGACATCGTCTTCGAGCAGGCGGCTGCGACGCTGGCGCTCGGCGACACCGACGGCGCGCTGCGCCTCTACCGCGAGTGCTTGCGGATGGGGGACGCTCCCAGCAGATACACCGCGACCGTCGGCATGGGCACGTTCCTGCCGGCGATCGCGATCGCCGAGATCCACCACGCCCGCGGCGAGACGGCAGAGGCGGCGCGACTGCTCGACGACTGCCTGGGCGAGTTCCCCGGCTTCTTCGGCCTCGTGCTGCCGCTTGCCGCGGCGCTGCTGGCCGACGGCTGTGCGCCGGACGAGGTTGTCGAGCGCGTCGAGGCGCGCGTAGCGGCGCTGACGCCGACGGTCCGCTTCATGCTCGGCACCGCGCTGTACGAGGCGGGCGCCACCGAGGCGGCCGAGGCGCAATACCGCCTGCTGCTCGAGGACCAGCCCGGCAGCGGCATGGCGCGCGTCGCGCTGGCCGAGGCGCTGCTGTCGCAGCGGCGCTGGGCCGACGCCGTCGTCGAGGCGGCCGCGCTGTCCGACGATGCACCGCATGCCGTCGCCGCGCGTCGCAGCGAGCTGTTCGCGCTGCTCGTCGAGCGCGATGTGGAGGTCGCGCGCACGGTGCTCGCGCGCGCTGCCGCCGCCGGCATGCCGAGTGGGGAGCTCGCGTTCTTCACTGCCTGGTGCGACGTCGCTGCGGGCTCGGCCGAGCCGGGCGCGGCGCTCCCGATCGACGCCGTCGCCCCGCTTGCGACCGCCCTGGAGGCGCTCCTGCGCGTGCAGGAGGTCGACGCCTTCGGCGCGCTCGTCGGACTGCTGGATGCCTGCCCGATCCCCGCGCGTGAGCGGCGTGAGCTGCTCGCCGGCATGTACCTGCGGCGCGGCTTCCTGGCCTCCGCCGCGGAGGAATGGCTGCGCGTCTGCCAGGCCGACCCGCGCGACGTGCGGGGCCTGGTCGGACTCGCGCAGGTCGCCGCGGCGCAGGGAATGACCGAGGATGCAATCGAATTCGCGCGCGAGGCCTGCGCGCTGGACACGGGGGACCGACGTGCGACGCGACTGCTCGCGCGGCTCGAGCCGCTGGCGGCGTAGGCCCGGGGGGCCGGCCGGTCGGCTGCGCCTCCCGCTCCCGCGCCTCAAGTTCCACCGCGACCGGCCGATAGTGCCGGATGAACCCACCCACGAGGAGCTCGACATGGGCCTCGACGTCGCACGAATCGAACCGACCGGCTTCAGCACGGCGCCCCAGCGCGCGCCGCGCGGATCGCGCGCGGCTGCCGCAGACAGCGTCGAGGACACCGTCACGCTCTCGCACGGGGAGATCCCGGCAAGCCCGCCGCCCGAGGTGCTCGAGGCGATGGACGCGGCCGGTCGCGTCGCGCGCGAGCTGCACGAGACGGGGCGAGAGCTGCGCTTCGTGCCGCCACCCGAGGGCGAGCACGGCCGCGTGCGCGTGGAGGTCCGAGACCTCGACGGCAACGTGCTGCGCACGATCCCCCCGAGCGAGCTGCTCGACATCGCGGCCGGCGCGCCGCTGGACTGAGATGGCTACGCGATGAGCACGCCGTTGCTGAACATCGGCGGCCTCGCATCGGGGCTGGACACGAACTCGATCATCGATCAGCTGATGGCGATCGAGCGCCAGCCGCGCACGAAGCTCGACCAGAAGGCGACTCTCGTCACCGCGCGCCAGCAGGCGCTCGCCGACTTCCAGTCGCGCCTGCGCGCGGTCGAGGCGGCGGCGAAGGACCTGCGCTCGGTGACCCTGTGGTCCCAGCGGCAGACGGTCGCCACCAGCGACACGACGCGCCTGTCGGCCGCGCTCGTCGCCGGCGCAGGAGCGGGCGTCGGCGGCTACCAGGTCGAGGTCTCGCAGCTCGCCAACTCGGCGCAGCGCACCTACGCGTTCAGCTCGCCCGCGAGCGCCGGCACGATCACGATCGACGGCCACGACACCAGCGTCGCGGCCGGCGCGTCGATCTCCGACCTCGTCAGCGCGATCAACTCGGACGCCGATGCGACCGTCTACGCGGCGGCGACCGACAGCGGCACGCTCGTGCTGTCGGCGCGCAGAACCGGTGACACCGGCACGGGCTTCATCGCTGTCACGGATGGGACGGGCTCCCTGACGGAGGACGCGGCGAAGGCGAAGCAGGGCCGCGACGCACTCTTCACCGTCGACGGCGTCGCGGGCAGATCGTCCTCGAACGAGGTCACGAACGCGGTGGCCGGCGTGAGACTCAGCCTGAGAGGCGTCACGACCGTGAGCGGGCCGATCACCGTGACGGTCGGCGCGCCCACCGCTGACAGCCAGGCGATCAAGGACAAGCTGAGAGCGTTCGTCGAGGTCTACAACTCGACCGTCGATGCGATCCGCGCGAAGCTCGACGAGAGAAGCGTGCCGGGCGCGAGAACCGACGCCGACCGGCAGAAGGGCATGCTCAACGGCGACACCGTGCTGGCGGGGATCCTCGGCCAGATGCGGCAGATGATCTATACCTCGGTGAGAGGGTTGCCGGACGGCATGAGCAGCCTCGCCGACCTCGGCGTCTCGACCGGCTCCGCCTCCGCAACGGTCTCCAGAGACGCGCTTGCCGGCAAGCTGCAGATCGACGACGGCGTGCTTGACGCGGCGCTCGCGAACAATCCGTCGGGTGTGCGCGACCTGCTGGCCGGCCCGGCGAACGCCGGCGGCTGGGTGCGCGCGTTCGAGAGAGTCGTGCACGACGCCGACACGACCGGCGGGACGATCGACGCGAGCATCAGCAGCGCCGAGTCCGAGCTGAAGCGGCTCCAGCGCAGCATGGCCGACATGGACGACCGCCTCGCGCTCAGAGAGCAGACGCTGCGCGCGCAGTTCTCGGCGATGGAGGCGGCGCTGTCGCAGAGCCAGACCCAGAGCGCCTGGCTGTCGGGGCAGCTGGCGTCGCTCAACGCCGCCTAATCGCGCTCAATCTTCGGCCCACCGGTCCGATCACCCGGGGTGACGATTCACCCCCGATCCGGGAAGGGCCATGAGCAGCATGAACTTCGCGGCCTCGCCGCAGGCGTATCGAGAGAGCGCGGTGCTGACCGCGCCGCCGGAGCGGCTCGTCGTGATGCTCTACGACGGCGCGCGCCGCTTCCTGTTCCAGGCGGCGAGCGCAATGCGCGAGGGCGATGTGCCGACCGCGCACGAGCGGCTGCGCCGCGCCGAGCGGATCGTCGAGCACCTGCTCGCGACGCTCGACATGAGCCAGGGCGAGATCGCCGAGAGACTCGAGGCGATCTACGTCTTCTGCCTCCAGCTGCTGGCCGAGGGCCGCATGAGACAGGACGCCGACGCGCTCGACAAGGTCGGCGAGCTGCTCGGCGAGCTGCGCGAGGCGTGGGCCGAGCTTGCGTCGTCGCCCCAGGCTGCGGTGGTCGCCACCGCGTAAGGATGTGAGCGAGACGGCCCCGTACGAACGGCTCGTAGAGCTGGCCGAGCGCGAGCTCGCGCTCGTGACTGCCTTCGAGCCCGCGCGCCTCGGCGAGCTCGTCGCGCTCCAGCAGACGCGCACGACGCTGGTGGCCTCGCTGCCCGAGCGTCCGCCCGCCGAGGCGCGCGACGCGCTCCTGCGCACGCATGAGCTGCAGCAACGGGTGACGGCGGCGCTGACGGTCCTGTGCGATCAGCTCGGCCGCGACCTCACCGGCCTCGACTGCCGCCGCCGCGCCGCGCGCGGCTACGGCGGCAGCGCGCCGGCGCAACCGCTCGTCGACTGGGCGGGCTGACGCCGCCTGCTCAGCGACAGCTCGCCAGCGCGTCCGCGTAGAACGTCAGATACTCGGCCCAGCGGCTGTGCGCTCAGCGCCGCCGCGCCGTCGGCGGTGCCGGCGGCGGCGAGCGCGTCGTGCGCGGTGAAGTCCTCGGCGTCGTCGAACGCGCCCGCGGCCGTCTCGCCGCCGCCCTGCGGATCGGCCTGTCCGCAGCCCACCGCGCCCGTGAGCACGACGCATGCGGCGACAAGAAGCGAGCGTCGGCGTGACATCGCCGGACACCTTCGCGACCGGCCGCGCCGACCCTGCGAGCCCCAGCTCAAGAAACGAACTGCCCAGCCGATCCACCTGCGTGATCCCCAAGGAGGGGATCGCAGGTGCAGTTCGCCAAGGAGGCCCACGCAGGAACCCCTTCACTGCATGAGCCTGTTCGACCCCACCCAGCTCTCGCTCGAGGCCGCGCTGCGCGGATCCTCGCTGCGGCAGACGCTGCTGACGGACAACCTGGCGAACGTCAACACGCCCGGCTACCAGCGCAAGGACGTCGACTTCCACGCGACGCTCGCGAGCGCGATGCAGACGGGCGAGTCGCTTGAGTCGCTTGCGTTCTCGCCGAGCACCGACAGCGCGCGCGTCGTGCGCCCCGACGGCAGCGCCATC
>Ga0070705_100001310_pt1 | contig 13336 bp, 14 predicted proteins | sample KBSK5253metaG_FD_65455 | JGI IMG/M metagenome (GOLD analysis project Ga0070705, IMG submission 65455) | Corn, switchgrass and miscanthus rhizosphere microbial communities from Kellogg Biological Station, Michigan, USA - KBS K5-25-3 metaG | ecosystem: Host-associated > Plants > Roots >... | reverse complement strand
GTCGAGGCGCTGCGCGCCTGGCTGCAGGAAGTGCAGCTTCGCCGCGCCGCCATGATCTTCGCGGTCGACGAGCAGGGCCGCGATGTGCTCGGACGCGAGGTGCCGCCAGGCGCGCTCGCCGCCGCGCGCGAGCTCGCCGAGAACGGCGAGCCAGGCGCGCGGCGCGTGTCCACCGCCGGCGGCGACAACTATGTGCTCTTCGTGACACGCCCGCCTGGCGCGCGTCCCGCGGCGCGACCCGGCCCACCGCCACCGATTACACCCTTGGAATTCATCGTCATCGGCATCGCCACGAGCCTCGTCTTCAGCGCGCTCCTCGCCTGGTACCTGGCGCGGCCAATCCGCAATCTGCGCTGGGCGTTCGACGCCGCCGCCGCCGGGCGCCTCGAGACGCGCGTCTCGCCGCGCATGGGCCGCCGCCGCGACGAGATTGCGGACCTCGGGCGCGATTTCGACCGCATGGCAACACAGCTGCAGAAGCTCGTCTCGGCGCAGCGGCGCCTGCTGCACGATGTCTCGCACGAGCTGCGCTCGCCGCTCGCGCGGCTGCAAGCCGCGATCGGCCTCGCGCGCCAGGAGCCGGCCAAGGTCGAGCCGTCGCTCGAGCGCATCGAGCGCGAAGCGAGCCGCCTCGATCACATGGTCGGCGAAGTGCTGGCGCTCGCGCGGCTCGAAGGCGGCACGGCGACGCGGCCGAAGGAGCGCGTCGATCTCGCCTACCTCGCCGCCAACATCGCCGAGGACGCGCGCTTCGAGGCCGAAGCCGCGGGCCGCGCGCTGCGCTTCCATGCCGACGGCGACGCGCCGGTCATGGGTGACGCCGATCTCCTGCACCGCGCGGTGGAGAACGTGGTGCGCAACGCCGTGAAGTTCACGCGCGAAGGCACCACCGTCCGCGTGAACGTGCGCACCACCAAGCACGCGGCGCTGCTCAGCGTCACCGACGAGGGGCCGGGCATCAGCGCCGCCGAGCTGACAAAAGTGTTCGATCCTTTCTATCGCGGCGAGGCCGGCAACGGCACGCCCGGCTTCGGCCTCGGCCTCGCCATCGCGCAACGCGCGATCGATGCGCACGGCGGCACGATCCGCGCCGCGAACTCGCCGCGCGGCGGGCTCGAAGTGACGATCGAGCTGCCCCTCGCTTAAGCAGCCACTGCCTTAACCCAGCTTTACGCGCGGCTAACGCCGCTTTACGCGACGCGCGCTTACGCTGTGCGCCTCCTCCCCTGTAGCACCTTAGGCACGCGCACTTATCCCCTTTAGTCGCGTGCCTTTCTTTTTCTTCAGGCGGCGCTTACCTAGCTTTGCTCAACCTAACTCGCGCTTGACGGCGCTTTACCCGCTCGCGAGCCAACCTGCGGACTCCTCAACTAGAAGGAGCATTCGATGTACAGGCAAGCAATCACTGCATTCGCAGTCGTCGTCTCCTCCGGCGTGGCGCATGCGCAGAGCGCCGACAAGACCGGCTGGTACGCGGGCATCGACATCGGCCGCAGCCGCCTCGGCATGAACGGCAGCGATGTCGACGGCGCGCTCGCCAACCAGGGCATCGGCTCTTCCACGAGCCTCGATCAGACCGACACGGGCCTTGGCATCAACGCCGGCTATCGTTTCAACAATTACTTTGCGCTTGAGGGCGCGTACCAGCGCCTCGGCAGCTTCGACTACAGCGCGGCCACCGGCAGCGACACGATCGACGGCAAGTTCAAGGCGAGCGCGCTTTCGCTCTCGGGCGTCGGCTTCTACCCGCTTTCGACACAATGGTCGCTTTACGGCAAGGCCGGCCTCACGCGTACCGACGCCAAGCTCGAAGCGAGCTCGGAGAGCGGCCTGACGCCGACGCAGAACAGCTCGCACAATGGCACGGGTCTCCTCGTCGGTGCCGGCGTAACCTACGACTTCGCGCGCAACGTCTACGCGAAAGCCGGCTGGGATCGCTATACGAAGGTCGGCGACAGCTCGACGGGCAGCGGACCGGTCGATCTCTACATGGTCGGCGTCGGCATGCGGTTCTAGCGCGTGCCATCGCCTGCTATCGCCCTCACCGCGGTGTTTTTCAGATCCGGTGAGGGCTACGTCGCCTTCGTCGAAGAGCTGCCGGGCGTCAACGCTTACGGCCGCACGCTGCCTGAGGCGCGCGAGACGCTCGCCAGGGTCGCCGCGGTGGCATTCGACGAGCAGCGCCGCGGCGCGGAGGAATTCATCGCCGGCAAGGACTACCTGCGCGAACCGCTGACGATTGCCTGCCAGACACGCACCGGCGAGTACGGGAAGTCGAGCTGATGGATGCCAAGCGGCCGCAGCGCATCGATCACCGCGTTGGCGAGCGTCGGAATCGCGCCGGTGGTTCCCGCCTCGCCCGCACCCTTGGCGCCGAGCAGATTGGTTGGCGAAGGTATGCAATGCTCGTATAGCTTCGCGCCGGTGATCGTGTCCGCCTTCGGCATGGCGTAGTCCATGAATGAGCCGGTGAGCAGCTGCCCATCGCCGTCATAGACGCAATGCTCGAGCAGCACCTGGCCGACGCCCTGCACGATGCCGCCAAACGTCTGACCTTCGAGCAGCACATGGTTGATGACGCGGCCGCAGTCATCCACCGCCACATAGTTGACGATGTCGATCACGCCGGTGTCCGGATCGACTTCCACTTCGGCGACGTGCGCACCGCCAGGATAGGACATCGGGCCCTGCACACCTTCCAGCGTGTCGAGCTCGCGGTGGTAGCGGCGCGCCACCTCCTGGAATGAGATGGCGACGTCGGTGCCCTTCACCGTGTAGCGGCCATTGCGAAATTCGAGATCCGTGGGCGCCACCTCCAGCTCTTTCGCGGCGAAGTCGAGCGCCTTCTTCACCGCGGCGCGGGCGGTGGCGACCGATGCGCTGCCGTGCGCCATCACCGAGCGCGAGCCGATGGTGCCGACGCCGCTGAGGCGCGGCCCGTGCGGATCGCTGGCGTGGAATTCCACGCTCTCCACGGGGATGCCGAACTCGCGCGCCACGAGCTCGCTGAACACCGTCTCGTGTCCCTGCCCGGAAGGGCCGCAGAGCACATAGAGCGCCGGATTTCCGGACTCGCCGAACTTGATTGCCGCCTGCTCCGGGCCGCCGGCCGAGCCGCCGGAGGGCTCGACGAACACCGCGCAGCCGATACCGCGCAGCTTGCCGCGCCGCCTGGCTTCTTCACGCCGCCGCTCGAAGCCGGCCCAATCCGAGTGCTCGAGCGCATCGTCGAGATAGCCGGGCGGGTTACCGCTGTCGTAGGTCGAGCCGGCCGGGGTCTTATAGGGATAGGCGTCCTGCGCAATGAGATTTCGCCGGCGCAGCTCGATTCGATCGATGCCGGTTTCTCGCGCCGCTTCGTCCACCAGGCGCTCGATCAGATAGGAAACATTGGGCCGCCCGGCACCGCGGTACGCCGTGATCGGCGTGGTATTCGTGAGCACCAGGCGATGCCGTCCGTAGAGTGCGGGAATGCGGTAGACGTTGATCGCGTGCGACGCCGGGTTCACCGTGTTGATGATCGGCCCGGCTTGCGAGAGATAGGCGCCCGAATTGCAGATCCAGTCAAGTCGCAGGCCGACGAAGCGACCGTCGCGATCGAGCGCCAGCTCGCCGGTGAGCGTCGCCGCGCGACCGTGGTGGTCGCTGACGATGGTCTCGAAGCGCGAGCCGACCCACTTCACCGGCTTGCCGAGCGTCTTTGCCGCGTGCATCAGCGCGCAGTACTCGGGATAGGCCTGCGAGCGCACGCCGAAGCCGCCGCCGACATCGTGGGCATGCAGGCGGATGCGCTCGGCCGGCGTGCCGGTGATGGCGGCGAGGTTGGGCACCATCAGCGACATGCCCTGCGAGCTCGCGTACACGTCGTATGTGTCCTCGGCCTCCTGATAGACGACGACGCAGGCCTTGGGCTCCATCGGGTTGCCGGAGACGCGCGTGCTCTCGACGGTCAGGCGAGTCACGTGCGCGGCGCCGGCGATCGCCGCCGCCGCAGCAGCTTGGTCGCCGTAGTCGAAATCGAAGGCCAGGTTCCCCGGCACGCTGTCGTGCAGCTGGGGCATGCCTTCCGCGAGCGCCTCGGCGCCCTCGACCACGGCGATGCGGTCGAAATACTCGATCTCGATGAGTTCCAGCGCGTCCTGCGCCGCCGCAGCGGAGGCGGCGACGACCATCGCGATTTCCTGGCCGACGTAGCGCACGCGATCGCGTGCCAGCACCGGCCGCTCGGGCACCTTGAGCGCCATGCCGCCGCGTCCCGGGGCCTTGAGCTGCGGCGGCGGCGTCTTGTAGTGCTGTACGTCCGCGCCGGTGAAGACTGCGACCACACCTGGCGCGGTTCGCGCCGTCTGCACGTTCAACGAGCGCAGCTCCGCGTGCGCCCGATCCGAGCGCAGGAACGCGGCGTAGAGCTGTCCGGGGAAATTCCAGTCCGCGGTGTAGCGGCCCTCGCCTTTCAGGAGGCGCGGGTCTTCGCGGCGGCCCGCGAAGCCCTCGCTCACGCCGGCAGCGGCGTCGATTGCCAGGCGACGAACTGCCAGCCCTGCGGCGTGCGCGTCCAGGCGTTGAGGAAGAGGAGCTTCAACGTCTTTGGCTGGCCGCCGATCTCGGCCTCGATGTGCGCGCGGCCGGTGATGAGCGCGGTGTCGCCGTAGATGCGCACCTGCTGCTCGCTGCATTGCGCGCTCTTGTATTTGACGCGGCCCAGCCGCATCGAGTCGAGCCAGCTTGCCTTGCCGTCCGTGACACCGGACGAGTGCGTATAGCGCAGCTCATCGTGCACCAGCATCTCGAGCTTGGCGAAATCGCGCGCGATCATCGCGGCGAAGCGCCGTTCCTCCAGTGCCAGCAGTTCTTGCCCGGTCATGCTGCGGCCGATGCTAACATCCCGCCCCCGGTGAAAATCCTTTTTGCGAGCGAAACGGAGAAGGCGGAATTCTGGGTTCCGCTGCTCGAGCAGGCGCTGCCGCAGGACCGCTTCGTCGCCGAGGCGAGCGCCGATGTGGACATCGCGATCGTCGCCACGCCGCCGGCGGGAACGCTCGGCCGCCTGAAGAACGTGAAACTGGTGCAGTCGCTCTGGATGGGCGTCGAGAAACTGCTCGCCGATCCCGGATTGCCGAAGGGTGTGCCGCTCGCGCGGCTGATCGACCCGGGCATGGTGGCAGCGATGAGCGAATCGGTGGTGGCGCATGTGCTCGACTGGCACCGCCATCACTATCGCTATCGCGCGCAGCAGGCCGAGCGCCAGTGGCGCCGGCGCAAGCAGTACCTCGCATCCGATCGCACCGTCGGCATCCTCGGGCTTGGCGAGCTCGGCTCGGATGCGGCGAAAAAGCTCCTCGCGCTCAGCTTCAATGTCGCCGGCTTCAGCCGCCGGCCGAAGCAACTTCCCGGCGTGCAATCCTTTACCGAGCTCGCCGCGATGCTCGCCATCACCGACGCGCTGGTCTGCCTGCTTCCGCTGACGCGCGACACCCGTGGCATCCTGAATGGGCGCCACCTCTCGCTGCTGAGGAAGCATGGCTGCGTCATCAATCTCGCGCGCGGCGCTCACCTGGTGGTCTCCGACCTTCTGCGCGAGCTCGACGCCGGCCATCTCGCGCACGCTTACCTCGATGTCTTCGATAGCGAGCCGCTACCGGCAAGCGATCCGCTGTGGCGGCATCCCGGCGTGACCATCACGCCGCATTCGGCGGCGCTCACCGAGCCGCGCACCGCGATTCCGAAAATCGTGGAGAACATCGAGCGGGTGCGCCGCGGCGACACGCCGCACCACCTGGTCGACTTCGCCGCCGGCTACTGATTCCGAGCCAGGCTCCCAGTCATTCTTTGCTCCAGGCGCGCTCGATATCACGGCGCCAGAGCTCGAGCGCCTCGTAGTACACCGTAAAAACGCAACGCTCGCAGCCTCGCTCGCAACAGTCGCTCGCGAGCGGTTCGTCCGGCGGCGGCGGGATTAGCGCCTGGCGTGCGAATGCCTTGGCGCGCATGGTCGAGACCACCGCCCGCGCCTCGCTCAAGCTGCTGGGCAGGACCGTCTTAATAGCTGAGCTTCGGATACCAGTCGCTGCCGCGGCCCTCGGGAGTGAGGTCGAGCACGTTCCAGAGCGGCCACATCAGGTCGTTGTGGCGCGCGTTCTGGCCCTTGTCCTCGGGGGCGTAGAGCACTTCGCTGCCGTAGAAGTGGCGCACTTTGCCATCGCGCTTGACGAACACGTTCATCATCGGCAGCTGCGCGCCCTTGTCATTCTCACCGTAGTAGTCGCGGTTGTAGCTCGTGCCTGCAGAAGACAGCAGCCGCAGGTTGCGCCAATCCCGGCCGCGCGCGTATTCCAGGAGGCGCTCGATCGGCGATTTGGCGATCACCACCAGGTTCGCGCGCTGCGCGATGTGCTGGGCATTGCCGTTCAGGCCGTCGAGGAACGAAGTGCACATCGGGCAGGCGTTCTTCATCTGCGGCCCGAACATGAAGCTGTAAGCGAGGAGCGTGTTACCGCGCTCGAAGAGCTCGGAGAGCTTCACCGGCCCATTCTGCGAAGTAAACACGTAGTCCTGCGCCAGTTCGCCGCCGCTCGGCAGTTTGCGGCGCAGCGCGGCCACCTTCTCGATCTGGCGGCGCAGCGCGATTTCCGCATCGAGCAGCTTCTTGCGCGCGGTGCGGTATTGCTTCGTCTCGTTTGGAAACTTGAGTGCCGCCATATTTTGCCTCTCTACTTACATTTGAGATTGCCGCGGGTGAGATCCACGGGCTGGGTGCAGTCCTGCTCGCTCACCTCGCGCTTCGGATCCAGTGGCGGCACCGCACGCGCATGGGTGTATAGGCCAGCGGCCAATGCGCCCGCGCCGAGCGCCGCGCTGCCGCCACCGCGGCCGCTCGCATTTGGCACCGGCGCCGCCGCCGGAGCGGCGCCAAGCAGCGGACCGCTCTTGCGAGTATTCCCGACGCCCTTGCCGCCAGCCGCGTCCACGGTGCCGAGCGCGCACGAGCACAGCAGCGCGACCGCAACACGCTTCATCGCGCGAGGAAGCCGGAGTCGACCGGCAGCGTGATGCCGGTGATGCAGCGCGCGGCCGGGCTGCACAGGAAAAGGATCGCCGCGGCAATCTCTTGCGGCTCGGGCAAGCGGCCGAGCGGCGTGTGCTGCATAACGCGCGCGGTCAGCTCGGCGTTCGAGAAGATCGGCGTGGTGAGCTCGGTGCGCACGAACGTGGGCGCCACTGCGTTGACGCGAATGTTGTCTGCCGCCCATTCGAGCGCGAGCGCGCGCGTGAGATTCACCACCGCGCCCTTCGACGCCTGGTAGGAGGCGTTCGGGAAGATGCCGCCCGAGAAGCCCATGATGGAGGCGAGGTTCACGATCACCCCGCCGCCGCGGCGTTTCATCGACGGCATAGCGGTGCGCGAGCAGAGGAACACCGCGGTGAGATTGAGCTCGAGCACGGCGTCCCATTCGGCACGGGAAAGCTCGGTCGCCGGCTTGCGGTTGGCGCGGCCGGCGTTATTCACCAGGATGTCGATCGCGCCATGCTCGCGCTCGGCGCGCGCAAAAGCTTCGTTCACCGCGCGCTCGTCGCTGACGTCGCAGCCGGTGCTGATGTCCAATGGCACCACGCGGGCGCCGTGCTCGGCAAAGAGCCGCGCGGTCGCCGCGCCGATGCCGCGCGCGCCGCCGGTGACGATTGCCACTTTGCCGTCGAGCCGCAGGTCGAGCATGGAGCCGGCCAGTATACTCAGCCGCCCATGTACGACCTCGTCTTCCGCGGTGCGCTGCTCCTCGATGGCTCGGGCGCGCCGCCACGGCGCGGCGACCTCGCCGTCGCGCAGGGCAGGATCGCCGCGGTAGGCGAAGCGCACGGCGCGGCGCGCGAGACGATCGACGCCGACGGCCTCGCGCTCATGCCCGGCATCATCGACAACCATACGCATTACGACGCCCAGCTGACGTGGGATCCATGGGTGTCGCCTTCGCCCGCGCTCGGCGTGACCACCGCCGTGATCGGCAACTGCGGCTTCACCATCGCGCCGTGCCGCGCCGCTGATCGCGAGCTGGTGATGCGCAACCTGACGCAGGTCGAAGGCATGTCGCTCGAGGCGCTGCGCGCCGGGATCCGCTGGGACTTCGAGACCGTGCCGCAGTATCTCGACATGCTGGAACGGCAGGGCGCGGCGTTGAATATCGCCGCCTTCGTCGGCCATTCGAGCGTGCGCACCTACGTGATGGGCGAGGCAGCGACCGAGCGCGCGGCGAGCGCTGCGGAAATCCGTGAGATGCAAGCCATCGTACTTGCCGCCCTGCGCGCGGGCGCCATCGGCTTTGCGAGCAGCACCTCGCCTGCGCACAACGGCGCGGCGGGCCGGCCGATGCCCTCGCGCCTTGCCGAGCAGGCTGAGTTCGCCGCGCTGGTCGGCGCACTGCGTGAGCACGGCCGCGGCCTCTTCATGCTGACGAAGGGTGGGCAGACGACGATCGAATTCCTGGAGGAACTCGCGGCCGACTGCGGTCGCCCCGTGGTGATCGCCGCGCTCCTTCACAACAGCACGCAGCCCGACGGCGTGTTCTCGGATCTGCGCGCCATCGCGCGCGCCAACCAGCGCGGTCATCGCCTCGCCGGCGCCGTGTCGTGCTGTCCGCTGGCGATGGATTTCACGCTGCATTCGCCGTATACGTTCGAGAGCCTGGAGTCATGGCGGCCGGCCCTCGCGCTGCAGGGCAAGGACTATGAGCGGCGGCTCGCGGAGCCCGCGTTCCGCGCCGCGGTGCGAGCCGAGATCGCGCGGCCCGGACACTTTCGCCTGTTCAATGGCGAATGGGACAAGGTGCTGGTGGTGGAATCGCGCCAGCGACAGCTGGAAGGCCGCACCATTGCGCAGCTCGCAGCCGAGGCGCGAAGCGATCCGCTCGACGCGATGCTCGATCTTGCGCTGGCGGAGGACCTCGACACCGTTTTCAGCGCGCTCCTCCTGAATTCGGACGAGAAAGCGGTAGCGCGGCTGCTGGCCGATCCGCACGCGCTCGTGTCGCTCTCCGACGCCGGGGCGCACCTCACCTTCTTTAATGACGCGGGCTATGGGCTGCATCTGCTCGGTTACTGGACGCGCGAGCGCGGCGCGCTCACGCTCGAGCAGGCGGCGTGGCGGCTCACCGGCCAGCCGGCCGCGCTCTATGGCATCAAGGACCGCGGCGCGTTGCGCGAAGGCCACCACGCCGACTTGCTGCTGTTCGATCCGCGCACCGTGGCGCGAACGGCGAACCGGCGGGTGTTCGACCTGCCGGCAGGCGCCTCGCGGCTCACCTGCGACGCGGTCGGTGTCCACGGCGTCTGGGTGAACGGCGAGCGCATCGCGGACAGGCACGGCGTAAGAGCCACGAGCCGATTGCCAGGCCGCCTGCTGCGCGATTTCGCGGCGTAGCCGCAGCCCGACAGCTCGCGCGCGAATGTAGCGATCGAGCGACGCGCTTTTCCGTCGCCGGTGCCCGACGGGCGGGGTCGAGGGCGCGACCTATGAAGCTTGCCCGGTCAAGCACTTAGCTGCAGGTATGGTTCGTGCCTATAGGGACGGGCTGTCCTTTCCATCACTACATTTAAGGGAGCAGAGAGTGCTACAGAAAGACGGGTTTTTCCGTAAACGCGACGAGAAGCGCGACGATATCCTTTTCCGCCCGAACCAGGCAGCCCCGACTGCTCCTCTCTCCGGTTCCAGCAGCGTAGCGGCAAACACCAGCGCCGAGAGCACGCTGCCCGGGGTTACGACGAGCGGCGATCGCAAGGAAGCGAAGCTGGTCGTCGGTCCGGACATCAAGCTGAAAGGCGTCGAGATCAGCGACTGCGACACCCTCATCGTCGAGGGCCGCGTCGAGGCGACGCTTGACTCGCGCGTGCTCGAGATCACGCCGAACGGCGTGTTCCAGGGGACCATCGCGGTCGACAACGCCGAGATCCACGGCCGCTTCGAAGGTGAGCTGACCGTGCGCAAGCAGCTGGTGATCTACGGCGCCGGCAAGGCGTCCGGCAAGATCCGCTACGCCAAGATCAAGGTCGAGGAAGGCGCGGAGCTGTCCGGCGAAATTTCGATGCTGGACAAGTCGCAGAGCTCCGTGCGCAAAGCCGCCTAAGGAGGAAGGCAGGGCTAGCCCTGCTTTTCTCGGGGACGGCTCCTCCTCCCCGGAGCCGTCCCCTTTTCATTTCTGGAGGGCGAGAAAAAGGCGGCAGGCGTTACGCCTGCCGCCCCGCACCGCTAGTCAGGGCTTGCGCCCTGCCCTCCCTCGGTCAGTTGAATTCGTAGACGGTGCCGTCGCGTACCGCGGTCGGGCTCTCCGGCGTGCGCCAGCCGTAGTCGAAGCTCGACGGCGTGCTGGCGCGGGCTTCGGAGACGACCGAAGGCTGCTCGTCGCCGGAACAGGCGGCGAGGCCGAGCGTGGCGATGAGAAGAAGGGCGGCGGCGGTGAGTCTGGTTTGCGCGTTCATCGTGGGTCCTCCGTTGATGATGAACGCACTTTAGAACCGCAGTGCTTGCGCGAGCTATGCCCGGCGGCACAGCCCGCGTGTTGCATATTCACCTCGAGCTAGAGCGCGCGCCGCAGCCGCGCGACGCCGTCGGCGAGCTTTTCAAGTTCGGCTGCGAAGCACCAGCGCACATAGCCCTCGCCGGCCGGCCCGAACGCCGCGCCCGGGGCGAGGCCGAGCCCGTGGTCGCGGACCAGCGCCTTGCAGAAAGCGAGGCTGTCCGCCATGCCGGCGATGCGGAAGAAAACGTACATGGTGCCCGCGGGCACCGCGACGGCCACGCGAGGCAGCTTGCGCAGCTCGGCGACGAGGAAGTCGCGCGCGCGGCGCAGCCGCTCCACGCTATGGGCGACGAGCGCTTCGCCCTCGCGCACCGCGGCGATGCCGGCGCGCTGCACGAAGACCGGCGTGCAGGAGGTGTTGTACTCGATGAGTTTCCCGAGGTCGGCCACCAGGCTCGGCGGCACGACCAGCCAGCCGAGGCGCCAGCCGGTCATCAGCCATGCTTTGGAGAAAGTGTTGGTGCTGATGACGCGGTCGTCATCCGCCATCAGATCGAGGAAGGAGGGCGCCACGCCGCCGCCGAAATAGAGGCGCTCGTAGGCATCGTCGGCGAAGATCCAGATGCCATGGCGGCGGCAATGCGCAAGCAAGGTTTTCTGCTCCGCCGGCGAGATGGTCCAGCCGGTCGGGTTGTTCGGCGAGTTCACGTATAGCGCGCGGGTGCCGGGCGTGAGCGCTGCGAGCAGCCGCTCCATGTCGAGCGTCCAGCCCTGCGGCGAAAACTCGAGCGCCACGGTGACCACCTCGGCGCCGAGGATCTTGGGGATTTCCTGCAGGTTCGGCCAGAGCGGCACCACCTCGACCACGCGGTCGCCCGGATCGACCAGCAGCTGGGAGGCGAGCATCAGGGCGTTGACCCCGGCGCTCGTGACGGCGATCTGCTCGGGCGAAGTCGGCCGGTGCAGCCGCGAGGTGTAGGCGGCGAGTGCCTCGCGCAGCGGCGCGATGCCGAGGTTGTGCGTATAGAAGAGCTCGCCCGCCGCGATCGATGCGGTTGCGGCATCGCGGATGAATTGCGGGGTCGGCTCGTCCGGCTCGCCCACCCAGAAGCCGAGGATGTCGCGGCGACCGAGGCCCTCGTTGTAGAGCTCGCGGATTTTCGAGGCGGCGAGCGAGCGCACGGCGGCGCGTGCCGATAAAGGGGTCAGAGCAATTTTCCGGTTAGAGTTTGAGCCGCCGAGTGTAACCAATAAGGGGGATAGCGATGTCAGGCGCACATGGGCACGGTCATGGCGAGCATGGCGGAAACAAGGGCGTGGCGCTCCTCATCTCGGTGCTCGCGCTGATCCTGGCGTTCGCCGAGACGCTCGGCAAGGGCGCGCAGACCGGCGCGCTCGCCTACAACATCGAAGCCTCGAACCTGTGGGCGTTCTTCCAGGCGAAGACCATACGGCAGACGGTGCTGCGCACCGCCGCCGAGGAGGCCGAGGCCGGTAGCGCGAGCGAGGCGCAGAAAAAGCAGGCGGCGAAATGGAAAGACACGGCGCAGCGCTACCAGTCGGAGCCCGACACCGGCGAAGGCCGCGAGCAGCTGGCGGCGCGCGCCAAGGAAGCGGAGAAGAAGCGCGATCGCTCGATGGCCGCTTATCACCACTACGAAGTCGCCTCCGCGGCGGTGCAGATCGCCATCGTGCTCGCCTCGGCGTCGATCATCGCCGAGATCGCCGCGCTCGCGTGGGCCGGCGCGGCGCTCGGCGTCGTGGGCATCGTGTTCTGCGTGATCGGGTTCGTGTTCCCGACCGCGGTGCACCTCTTCTAGAGCGAGAGGATCCTGAGCAGCGCCGGCCGACCGTCGGCGAGGATGAAGCGCGCCTCGTGCGCCGGGTGGCGCGCGAGCTCGCCGGCGCTGCGCTCCGAGAAAGCGGCGCGGAACTCGCGGTTGCCGAGCAGCACCTCGTCGGTCTGCAGATCCACGACATAGGCCGGCGCGTCCAGCTTCTCGAGCAGCGCCATCGAGAGCTCGTGCGCGCGCAGCGCCTCGCGCAGCCTGGAAGTGAGCAGCACCACGACGGCGAAGGTGACGAAAAGGACGCCGCCTTCCCAGTAGAAGTAAAAGTCGGCGCTGTAGTGATGCGCGCCGCTGAAGATCCCGACCCAGAGCGCCGCCGTGCCGAGCGACAGCGCGAGGCCCCAGCGCAGGCCGGAGCTCCACGTCACCATGGTGAGCGGCAGAAGGTAGAGCACGCCGAGATGCAGGTCGTAGCCGGTGAGCTTGTCGATCACGCCGATCGCCAGCACCAGGATCACGCCGGCGGCAAAGGTGACCGCCGGGCTGTAGTCGCCGAAGAACTCCGCTTCCGCTGGCGCCGGCCGCGCCAGGTTCGAATCGCGGAGCGCGGAATCGCGCATGGCGAGGATCATTGTCCGCAAAAGCGGCGTTGCCGCAAGCGCGCCGGCCGCTGGCACAGCCATTGCGTCATGCGAGTCGCCAACGCCGCGCTTGGCGCAAAAGGCCCCGGTTGTGCGCATTGCCGGGGCACGCCGCGCTCGGCGGGCACTGATGAGGGGCGTTTATCGAAATGTCGCGCCGCCAACTGCTCGCCGCCCGCATCTCGGTGAGCTCGTTTGCGCTGACCTGCGCCGCTGCTGCCTGGGCACTCGTCAGCGAGCTGCTCAGCCGGATGTAGCTAGGCCCAGCGCGGCGCCGCCGGCACGGCCTGCGCTTCTTCGCGCCTGGTGAGAACGATCCGGGTGTAGGTACCGACGCGGGTGATGCTGAGCTCGCGCCGACGGGGGAAGACGCCGAAGGACTGGTTCGCCGCCACCG
>Ga0070705_100001303_pt1 | contig 13369 bp, 9 predicted proteins | sample KBSK5253metaG_FD_65455 | JGI IMG/M metagenome (GOLD analysis project Ga0070705, IMG submission 65455) | Corn, switchgrass and miscanthus rhizosphere microbial communities from Kellogg Biological Station, Michigan, USA - KBS K5-25-3 metaG | ecosystem: Host-associated > Plants > Roots >... | reverse complement strand
AGCCCGCAACGAGCCCGAGAATTGCTATTGAAACGACAAAAAGGTGTCTCATCGACTTCTTGACTCCCCAAACGTTTTTCGTGTATTAACTCTAGCGTCGCTGACGAAAAAGTATAAGTTAGACGGGAACATCACGGCAAACGTCATCATCCGAAGCGCCTCTCAGTTCGTGCTGACCGCGCGCGCCTTTGCCTCGAAATGCAAATCAAAGATCATGGAGGCTCCCTTTATGAAGTTTAAAGCGATGGCTGCGGCCTGTATTGTGGCCGCGGTACTGCTTGGCAACGCTTGCGCGACGAAAAAGTACGTGCGCAATCGCGTGAATGAACGCGCGACACCGCTTGAAAGCCGCACCGGCGAACTGGAAGAAACGTCGAGACGTAACACTCAGGACCTTGGCAAGCTGGGCCGCGACATTGACGACGTCCGCCAGAAAACCGATCGCGCTCAACAGCAAGCCGATCGCGCCGCTTCGTCAGCCGAGCAAGCCAACACCCGAGTCACTGGTGTCGAGCAAACGGTTTCGGATCTCCGCACAAGCCTCGACAAATACACAGTTCAAAAAACTGTGACTATTCAGTTCAAGGCCGGCAAATCCGATCTGCTCCCTGAGGCCACCGCCTCGCTCGATGAACTCGCAAGCCAGATCAAGGACCGGAACGGATTCCTGCTCGAGATTCAGGGCTTCGCTTCCGCGGAGGGAAAGGCTGATCTGAACGAGCGCTTGAGCCAGACGCGATCCGAAGCAGTGAAACGTTACATGGCGGAACAACACAACGTTCCTCTGTTTCGGATGTCGATACTGGGCTTCGGCATCAGCAGGCCCGTGGCCGACAACGAAACCAAGGAAGGCCGCATGCAGAACCGCCGCGTTGAAGTGCGATTGCTCACTAACAATGCGGTCAGCCAGGCTCACTGAAAAGGCGTTAGTCCGTAGTCAGTAGTCCGTAGTCAGTAGTCAATAGGCCGAAGCGTTTCTGCCTGCCGGCTACGGACTACGGACCACTGACTACGGACTGCTGATTTATGGAATTTGGAATTGAGTTACCGGCTGGGAAACCTTTCGACGCCGTAGCTCTTGGACTCAACGCAGCGGATCACCTCATCGTTGTCCCTCACTATCCCGGATTCAACAGCAAAGTTCCTTTGCTCTCACACACGCTTGCGCCCGGCGGCCAGTGCGCGACCGCGATGGTCGCTCTCGCCAGACTGGGCATGCGCGCGCGCTACATCGGCAAGATAGGCTCCGACGATCTGGGCCGGTTTCAAATTCAGTCACTCGTGTCCGAAGGCGTTGAGTGCGGCGGCTTGACCGTAGCCGACGGCGCCGACAGTCAAATTGCTTTTATAGTGATTGACGAAGCGAGCGGCGAGCGAACAGTCATCTGGCATCGCGACGAGAGACTGATGATCTCGCCCGATGAAGTAGATCAGGAAGCCGTGACATCCGGGCGCGTTTTGCTACTCGACGGGCACAACGTAGCGGCTTCGATTGCCGCGGCCCGGTACGCACGCGACGCGGGGATACCAACCGTGCTCGATATCGACAACATCTATCCCGGCGCGGAAGAGCTTATGCCGCTGATTGATTTTTTGATTTCGTCGACGAGCTTCCCGCTGCGAATGACCGAGGAGGGTGACTTGCGAACCGCGCTCAGGAAGTTATCAGAGAGGACAGGTTCGTTGTTTGTTGCGGCTACGTTAGGCAAAGAAGGTGTTCTTGCGTACTTTCGCGATGAGTACATCTATTCGCCGGCCTTCACAGTCGATTGCAAGGACACGACCGGCGCCGGTGATGCATTTCACGGCGGATTCATCTACGGGCTGCTCGCGGGACTGTCGGTTGAAGAGACTTTGAGAGTAGCAAACGCAATCGCCGGTTTGAAGTGCCGCGCGATTGGAGCACGAACCGCGTTACCAACGATCGAGGAACTAAACCAATTGCTCGCGGCATACCCAGCAACCTAAGATCCCGCCTTCAGTCAGCGCAAGTCGGTGAAATTAGACTATTTGCTCCTGCCACCCAGTAGGCTGGCTAGGTTACGATTGATGTGCACCGAAATTCTGTGAAATTCTGTGATTGACAACAGTTTCTCGTCGTTATATATTCCGCCTGCGTCTGGGATGAGTCGCTGAGCGTCTCATAGTGGGGCTTTAAGCCCTAAACCCCAGTCGCCTTTTTTTTCTCTTCGATTTCTACCACGCGTCCATCCTCGACGAGTCAGATATGTATATCTGTTACATTGACGAGTCTGGCACCCCTGAAATTCCGGGTAACTCCTCGCATTTTGTATTGGCAGGATTAGCGATACCTATTAGGCACTGGAAGACCTGCGATAGACAGATTCAGACAATTAAGAAAATCTATGCAATTGAAGATGCCGAGCTTCATGTTGCATGGCTCCTCAGACCGTATAAGGAACAGGCAGGGATACCGGATTTTGAATCGCTCACCCCGCAACAGCGCATATCTCAGGTTCAGAGCGCTCGGACGCTCGAGCTCTTGAGGCTTCAGAGGTCAGGGAACTCGAAGCAGTATCATCAGACGCGTAAGAACTATAAGAAGACCGGGCCTTATGTTCATCTCACCTTCGCGCAAAGAAAGACTCTCATCGCAGATCTCGCCGGTTGCGTAGGTGGCTGGGGATTTGCTCGCCTCTTTGCTGAGTGTATCGACAAGGTGCATTTCGATCCGACGCGCGTTGGGACAACGATAGGCGAGCAAGCCTTTGAACAAGTAGTATCTCGCTTTGAGCGCTACCTTCAAAACGTCGGTAATCCAGATGGTGATTTCGGCTTGCTGATTCATGATAATAATCAAACCGTCGCTCATAAACATACTCAGCTAATGAAGACATTTCATAGACAAGGAACCCTCTGGACGCAGCTAGAACGAATAATTGAGACCCCTTTGTTTGTTGATAGCGAGCTTACAAGTCTCGTACAAGTTGCCGACCTGTGTGGTTACGCACTTAGGCGCTATTTGGAAAACGGGGAAGAGGGGTTGTTGAATCTGATTTTTCAGCGGGCGCACCGAAAGGGCAATACTGTCGTAGGCGTTCGGCATTTCACAGTGCCCATTTGTATCTGTAAGCTCTGTGAAGCGCATCGTCCTCGAAGCGGCGCGATTTCCGACAGCATCTGATATCTTCGAGTAAACCGTAACGAATTCCACTTCCTGGAGGCAACCCTGATAACTATCGAATCGTGAGCAGTGCCGCATTGTCTGATGATAACAACGGTTTACTGGTTTAGTAATAATGCCCGCCAATGACATCGCAACCGGAGTTATTGCGGCACAGGCGACGCTGTCAAGTAATGCGTCATCCCTGACTAAAACCCGATGACACGCAGATAACGCCGGCTGCGAACCGCGCTTTGAAACGGCTGGACACCCGGCTGGTCGGCATCCACATCCTGTTCAACAATCGCCCAACCATCGTAATCGCAATTCGCGAGTCCTTCTTTGATACTCGGAAAATCCACCGCCCCTTCACCCAGCTCACAGAAAATGTCGCGACGAACTGCCTCAAGGAACCCTAGCCCTTCTCGGCGCACCGATTCGAGCACCGGCAATCGAACATCCTTCAAGTGAAGATGCCAGATTCGCGAGCCGTACTTCTTGACCGCCTCAACCGGGTCGCCTCCGCCATAAAGATAATGACCCGTGTCCAGGCAAAGACCGATCAAGCTCGGATTGGTGTTCTCACAAAGCCGCGCGATTTCGTTAGGTGTCTCGACGAACGTACCCGCGTGATGATGAAACGCGGTCGAGACGCCGAACTCGCTGCACGCTCGCGCTATGCGAGAGACAATCTCGACCGTGTCATCCCAATGTTGCTTACTCATGCCATCACGTTCTTCGTTTACGCGGCCCGCTACGAGCATGCGCGACTGTTCCATCTCGCCGGCGAGAACGATGAGCCGGGCATCCACGCTTGCCAGAAGCTCGGCCACCTTGATCGCTTCCTGAAACGAGGCTTCATGGCGCTCCGGCTCGGCGAGCATTAGTGGAACAAAGGCCGACACCATCCGAAGATCGCGTGATGATAATTCCTCTCGCAAGCGCTCGGGTTCAGACGGCAGATAATCATAAGGACCCAGTTCGGTTCCCTCGTATCCGGCTTCGGCCATTTCATCGAGCACCTTCGCGTAAGGCGCCTGGCCGTTCCAGCCTTCGACTTCCATGATGCCCCAACTGACCGGGGCGGTTCCGATCTTAATTTTCACCTTGCTCCTGATTTGCGTTCAGAGTACAAGCTTCAGCTTGCCTGACCATCACCAAAGCCAGTTCAGAGTACAAGCTTCAGCTTGCCTCACCATCACCAAAGCCGGTTCAGAGTACAAGCTTCAGCTTGCCTCACCATCACCAAAGCCAGTTCAGAGTACAAGCTTCAGCTTGCCTCACCATCACCAAAGCCAGTTCAGAGTACAAGCTTCAGCTTGCCTCACCATCACCAAAGCAACCTAAAGGTTGTACTCTGAACAAAGAGATCACTTCAAAAATTCGTCGGCATTCTCTTTGGTCACCAGAGCCGTGCCAGTGTCGATCACTTTTGCGACGGGTTCGCCCTTAATCGCCATGATGGACGCTTCGACTGCCTGCTTGCCCATGTTCGCCGGATACTGCGCGATGACCGCGCTGACCGTTCCCGCTTTCACCGCGCGCACCGCTTCCTTGCCCGCGTCGAACCCAACCACGAATATCTTTCCGCTCAAGTGCTGGGCGGCAACTCCTTCCATTGCGCCGAGCGCCATTTGATCGTTGGTAGCAAACACCGCATTCAAATCGGGATGAGAAGTAAGAAGATTTTCCATCACCGTCAGTCCCAACGCTCGCTCGCTGTTCGCGGGCTGTATCGTCACGAGTTGAATCCCCGGCGCCGCCGCGAGTGCATCCTGAAAACCCGCAACGCGATCATCGTGCGAAACTACTCCCAGCACGCCGCGAATGATCGCCACCTTGCCGTGGCCTCCAAGAATCTTCACCAGATAATCTCCCGCGAGCTTTCCACCCACGCGATTGTCCGTCCCGATGTAGCAGAGCTTCCCCGGCCACGGTGTGTCGTTGTCCACGATCAGCACTGGAATGCCCGCGGCTTTAGCCTTGTCGAGCACCGGCGTCACTTCGGCAATTCCACCTGGCACGACCGCGAGAGCCGAGACCTTTTTCAGAATCTGATCTTCGAGAATTGAAACCTGCTGATCGATGTTGATCTCACGCTCAGGAGCCAGCACCGACAACTCCACGTCCGGATGCTGGCGCGCCGCTTCTTCGGCGCCGCTCTTGAGCGTCTGCCAGAATTCGCTGTCGAGCGCTTTCGTCACTATCACGATACGCATCTTGCGCGTAGCATCAGTGCGATTGCATCCGGCCGCAAGAAGCAACGTCACCGCAATCATCGCCACGCAAAGAATCCATAGTCTGTTTCGCATTTATCCTCTCCTCATTTTCTGACCAGCCTGCGTTTGGTGGACGTGCGCTGGCGGAGCACGTCGATCCAGACAGCGGCGACGATGACTACGCCAATCACAACCTTTTGCCAGTTAGGCGACACGTTCAAGAGAGTCAATCCGTTTCGCAAAACTCCCATGATCAGCGCGCCGATCAGCGTTCCCCACACGGTTCCTACGCCGCCAAAGAAGCTCGCGCCGCCGATGATCACCGCGGCTATCGCATCAAGCTCGGCGCCGTCGCCCGCAAGCGGAAAACCCGAGTTCAATCGGCCCGCAAGAACCACCGCGCCCAGAGCCGCCAGGCCTCCGCTTATCGCGTACACCATCGTCAATCGCCGGTCGACGGGTATCCCCGAGAACAGCGACGCCTGCTTGTTGCCGCCGATCGCATAAACGTCGCGTCCGAGCGTCGTGCGCGTCAGAAAAACATGAAAGAGCCCATAGACCGCAACGACCAGAATCACCGGCACCGGAATGTATGCGATCGTACCGGCGCCCCAGAAACGAAATCCGTCTGGCAGTTCCGAAATTGGAAAGCCTCCCGAAATAACAAAGGCGAGACCTCGCGCAACGTTCATCATTCCCAGAGTCGGAATAAACGGATGCGGCAACCGAAGCTTTGTCAGCAGCAGCCCGTTGATCATCCCCAGCGCCGTGCCTGCGCAGACTCCCGCCGCAATACACACAGGCCAGGGCACGCCTGCTTTCAGCATCATCGCCACCAGCACGCATGACAATCCGAGGATCGAACCCACCGACAGATCGATGCCCGCGGTGATGATCACGAGCAACTGCCCCAGTGCAAGAAGGGCGTTGACCGACGATTGCCGAAAGACGTTTATGAGATTGTCAAAGGTCAGGAAGTACGGCGAGAGGAAACTCAAAATCGCCGACACTACGAGCAGGCCGAGCAACGGTGCAAATCGGCGCATCACGCTGCCGCCGGCGCGACGCCAGCCTTGCACCGGCGCCGCCTTAGGCGTTCCCATCGGCGCGGGATCTTCCGTAACTGCCGTAGCGGCGTCGTGCGTTTTCAGTGGACGCTTCCTCCGGTCGCGAGCTTCATAATCAATTCGTCGGTTGCATCTTCGCGGGCCAGTTCGCCGGTGATTCGCCCGCGATGCATCACTAAAATCCGGTCGGCGAGATTCAGAATCTCTTCGAGTTCCGATGAAACAAAAAGCACCGCTACGCCGCGCGCGGCCAATCTCCGAATCAAGTCATAGATCTCAGCCTTCGATCCGACATCAATTCCGCGCGTCGGTTCATCGAGGATGAAAACCTTTGAATCGGCGGACAGCCATTTCGCCAGCACGACTTTTTGCTGGCCTCCACCGCTCAGGTACATTACCTGTTGCTCGATGCTGGGAGTCTTGAGGTGCAACTCGCGCGCGAGCGCTTTGGCCACTTCTTTTTCTCGAACCGAATTCAGAAACATTCCATAGCGAGCAAACTTCTTTGGCGCAGCAAGCGCGACGTTGAAGCGAACGCTCCCGCCCAGCACAAGGCCTTTGGCTTTGCGATCATCTGCCACAAGCGCGAGCCTGTGTTTCACTGCGTCGATTGGAGTCTCGATCGTAACTGGTTGACCTTCGAGATAGACGGCTCCCGATTCAATTTCGCCTGCTCCAAAAAGAGTTTCAACAAGCTCGGTGCGTCCCGCTCCAACGAGTCCGGCGAGTCCTACAATCTCACCACGACGAACGCTGAAACTGATGTCGGTGAACTTCCCAGGATAGGTCAATCCCTCAACCCGCAACGCTTCTTCACCATCGCATTGCGATGTGTTCGCGGAATGCTGTTCGCCGATTTCGCGTCCGACCATGTATCGCACAAGATCGTCGGTCGTGGTTTCTGAGATAGGTCTGGTCGCAATATGCCGCCCGTCGCGAAGGACCGTAACTCGATCGGCTACCTGGTGAATCTCTTTGAGACGATGTGAGATGTAAACAACGCTGACACAGCGCGCTTTTAGTTGAGAGATGGTTTGAAAAAGGCGAGCCGTCTCATGTTCCGACAGCGGCGAAGTGGGCTCATCCATGATTATGAGCTCGGCGCTGAACGCAAGGGCGCGCGCGATCTCGACAAGTTGTTGCTCGGCGATGCTGAGCTCGCCGACCGGGCGCTTCGGATCAAGCGGATGTCCCAATCCTTCGAGCAAGCTTTTCGCGCGCTGATTTATGTCTCCCCAACGCACCCATCGCGATAATCCGTTGCCCACGGGATGACGCCCCAGAAAAACGTTTTCCCCGATGCTCAATTGTGGAACAAGCATCAGCTCCTGATGAACGATGTTGATCCCGAGATCGTGAGCCTGATGCGGAGTTTTGATTTCGACCGGATCGCCCTTCCAAAAAATCTTGCCACTATCAGCTTCATAAAGTCCGGTGACGATCTTCATGAGAGTGGACTTGCCCGCGCCGTTTTCACCGATCAACGCGTGGACCTCGCCGCGGCGCACTTCGAAGCTCACGTCGTCAAGGACGGTGACTCCGCTGAACGACTTAGTGATGTTCGTCATCCCCAGGAGTGGTTGAGGATCGTGCATAAGAGTATTCAGTCTTCTCTGCGTTCCCCTGCGCCCCCTGCGGTTCAATCCGGATCCTAACCGCAGAGGTCGGGGAGGAGCGCAGAGGTCTAACGGCTCTTCTCTGCGTTCCCCTGCGCCCCCTGCGGTTCAATCCGGATCTTACCCGCGGAGGTCGGGGAGGAGCGCAGAGGTCTAACGGCTCTTCTCTGCGTTCCCCCGCGCCCCCTGAAGTTCAATCCGGATCCTAACCGGGAGGTCGGGGACGAGCGCAGAGGTCTAACGGCTCTTTTCTGCGTTCCCCTGCGCCCCCTGCGGTTCAATCCGGATCCTAACCGCAGAGGTCGGGGAGGAGCGCAGAGGTCTACGGCTCGACAACTGCCTTAATCGCTTCTCCTACGCGCATCGCTTCAAGCGCCTCGCCCACCTGATTGAGCCTCAAGCGATGAGTGATCAACTTCTCGACCGGCAACAAACCGGCTTCCAGGATTCGCACGACTTTCGGAAACGCCGTACGCTGAATGTAAGACCCGAGGATCGAAGCCTCGTAGCGTGTGATCGCATACTGATTCAAACTGCGTTCGGCGTGCTGATTGACGCCGAACAGGATCACGCGGCCTCCGCGCCTCACCGTTTCGAGAGCTTCCGGAAGCAGACTGCCAGCCGCGTCCACGACCACGTCTGCGCCTATTCTGGTTGCGGCTTTCACCGCGGCGGCCGCGTCTTCGGTTTTTGGGTTTATTGCCGCGTCGGCGCCGAGGCGTTCGGCCGTTTGCCGCCGAAACTCGGTCGGTTCAACGACGAATACCTTTCCGGCTCCCGCGCTTTTGAAAAGCATTAGAAACAACAAGCCAATCGGACCGGCCCCGAGAATCGCCACGCTTTCACCGGGCAGGAAATTGGTCTTTTCAAACGCATGCCAAACGCAGGCGAGCGGCTCGGCAAGACACGCGCGTTCGGCCGGAACATCGGGACTGATCTTGTGCAACGCTTTTGCGGGCGCGAGATTGAATTCGGCAAGTCCGCCGTGACGAAAGATTCCGAGCGACGTCATGTTCTCGCAAACATTCGTGAGTCCCATTCGGCAATACTGGCATAGTCCGCAGGTGATGTTGGGATCGATCACAACGCGATCGCCGGGCTTTACGTTGATCACGTTATCGCCGATGTCCGTCACGGTAGCTACATATTCGTGACCAAGAATGCTTCCCGGAGTCGCGGGATGCCCGGGGGGATCAGCGAGGATGTGAATATCAGTGCCGCAGATACTCACGCGATCGACGCGCAGTAAGACATCGTCTGCGGCTTGGATCGCCGGTCGCGGAAACTCTTCCAGCGCCCAATGACCTGGTCCGTGAAAAACTATCGCCTGCATCGCTTCGCTCATATTTCAATCTCCATTAGGATCGCCACCTAAAATTGAATACGTGAAATGCCGTTTCGCCACGAAGCCACCAGGACACTAAGCTGCACTAAGCAAGTTACCGGACACTTCGTGCTGCTTAGTGTCCTGGTGCCTTAGTGGCATGATCGGCCAGTCGCCTATCGAGCACCGCGCCGCTCGTACACTTCAATCGCCTCTCCGATTCGCAACTTGACGGGCTTCACGCGAAGCGCCAGCGAGCGCCCGGGTGTAAAACGGGCGTCGAGCATGAAGGCCTTATTCATCGTGCTCAACACACACTCGGCCGCCGCGAGCTTCTTGATCTCGTCGCCGCTTTTAGGGTTTCCTGCTGCGTCACAACGCACTGCGATCCGCTCGATCTGATTGAGCGTGGTTCCCGCCGGCATCCTGACCGTCGTTCGAAAATATTCGCTTCGATCGATTCTGTAATAATTGATCCCGAGATCCGACTCGTACCATTTCGGATTGCTTTTGAGCTTGACGGCGAAGCTGATCGCTGTGCCGTTCAATTCGGATGATGCGTCGAGATACAGATAGTGCCGCGGGTCGGCCATTTGATTCCCGCCGCGGCTCGCTTCCGAAATCTTGCCTTCGCGCTCGAGCTCCGCAGCCATCACCGGATATATCCAGGGATTGCGATCCATGATTTCTTCGCGAGAGCTGTGAGTCAGATCAAACGGAATAGGCCACGGCCGAAACATTATCTCGGAATCACCGTGATCCGCGACGTTGTTATTGTCTGAGACCACGTAAAGCGCGGGATGCCCATTCTCTTCCCGGCCTTTGAAGTTCTGAGTCTTGTGCTCGACGCCTTGATAGGTCGCGGACTTTGTTCTTCCATCCGCGTCGATCTGAACTTCATAGATCCATTCGATATCGGTAGTCCTTCCCCATCGAGCCATCAGCGCGCTTGTCTGAGTTCCGCCGTCTTCATTGGTGAAAATGATGCTGTAGCGAAACGTGGTTAGCCGTCCGGTTCGCTCGGTCTCGTACCACATGAGAAGCGGGATATCGGTGAACTTTCCGATCGTGTTTGGCCGAGCATAAACGATCGGTGCGAGCGCGAGAGCCTGATACTCAGGAGAGCCTCGATCGACAAACGAAAACCTTGCGTCCTGAAATTTGACGGTCGCAGCTTTTGAAGCCGACCGTTTTCGATTCAAGTCGATTCGAAGTGTGTGCTCTCCCGGTTGAAACCGCCCGAGAAGCACTCGATAGTTGAACTTTCGCTCGCCGGCAAAAAGAAAGACATCCTGATTGTATCGGCCATCGACTAGTAACGTTGCGACCGCCGCTTCGCGTCCCACGAGCGCCCACGAGGTGCGCGGGGCATCGGCCGTCAGATCGAGCATGACTTCCGTTTCGGCTTTCACATTGAAAGATCGTTCTTTCAATGTTTGTCCCGAGATGGGAGCGGAGAAACTCGCCAGCGTTAACGCCGCAAGAAATAGCTTCAGGGCAGACAGTCTCATTATGAATTTCCTGGGAGCGCAGGCGTTCAGAGTACCGACTTTAGTCGGGTAGTGCAGTAAAACATTGTCTAGTCGAAGCGCCATGCCACTACCCGACTAAAGCCGGTACTCTGAACGCCCGCGCTCCCAGGCCAAACTTCACGACGATCAGAACACAAACTTCAACGCGAACTGCATCACCCGAGGGTCACCAGCGAGCGTGGATATTCGGCCCGCCGCCGCGTTGGTGATGTCGTTTTGGGGGAGTCCAAACTGAGGCGTGTTGAACATATTGAACATCTCCCAACGAAGCTCCAGCCGCCGGCCCTCACCGAAGTAGTCAAACGTTCGGGCCAATCCCATATCGAAGTTGATGTAGTCCGGGCCACGAAGAGTGTTGCGTCCACAGTTGCCCAGTCTCGCTTCGACGGCATTGTTCTTTGTGGGATTCGGAGCAGTGGGCGCGACATAGGAAGATCCCGGGACATTGTCAAACCACTTGTCGATGCTCTGAGTCGAGCTGTCGGACAGGTCCCCGTTCTTCAAGCAATCGGCGAACGCGCTCACGAGGCCGCCACCTCGAGGCCCGCCGATGACGCCGTTGTTTGATCCAGCCTTGATTGTGAAGGGCCGGCCCGAACGCAGATTAGCAAGACCGCTCAGGCGCCAGCCGCCCACGATGTGGGACAGCGGGCCGCTTGTCAGGAACTCGCGGCCCCGCCCAAACGGCAGTTCGTAGAGATAGCTGGCAACGAAGCGATGGGTAACGTCGAAATCGCTTGGGCCTCGCCGCTCGCCGAGAACATTGAACGGATTCTGCGTGAAGCTGCCAGTGGTGCCGGCAGCCAGATGCTCCATTGCTTCATCGATTGACTTCGAGAACGTATACGAAGTGCGGAAGGACAGGCCTCGACTGAAGCGCTTCTCAACCGATAGCTCCATTCCGTGATACATCGAGTTGGCGTTGTTCTCGCGGTATTCGATGGGGCCGAGGTCCGGATAAGGCACAATCGGAACAAACGAAGCACCCACCTGCGCGTTCTTAACAGTCCCATTGGAGTTAAAGAAGGGCTGATTCAGATTCCGCAAGGTCGAAAGATGTGTGCCTTTGGTCCCCACGTAATCCCAGGTGACAACGATACTCGATCCTAATTCGCGTTGGATGCCGAGGTTCCATTGATCGACGGTGCCATCTACCGAATCCGGGTTGATCGCACGCAGACGGACTCCGCGTACCTTGGTGACATCGTTCAATATCGCACTCGGATCCAGTGACAGGTTAAACCCGGTTGCTAACCGGGCGTTGTTGGCAGTCGTGCTGCCGCTCGACGCCACCACCAGGTTGTTGACCAGAAACGGCAGATTGAGCGCCAACTGATCCTCGCTGCCCGCTCGCTCGAAGGTCATAAAGAACCGTCCATACCCGGCGCGGATAACGGTCTTTTGATTTAGCTGATAAGCGAGCCCAATTCGTGGCGCGAAGTTGTTCTTGTCCGGTTTGACCAACCCCCGGCCGAACGGTGAATTGGCAGGTGTGAACTTCAGACCCGTTGTCGGATCGAGGTTTGTCATTCTATCCCGGCCTTCCATTGGCCAGGTGGCATAGTCGTAGCGCAGCCCGAGATTTGCTGTCAGCCTGGGCGTAATCTTCCAGTCGTCCTGGCCGAATCCGGAATACATCTTCAGGCGCTGATCGACTATGGCGAGATTGGTGAGCTGCTGCTGTTGGGGATAGCCAAGCAGAAAATCGCCCAACCCGATGTTGGTGCGATTTCCGTCGAACGTCATTTGACCGCGAACCGCCGGTATGTCCTGATAAATGTTTCGCATCGGCGCCCGTACTTCAGCTCCGAACTTGAACTGATGAGCCCCTAAGGCAAGACTGACGGTGTCGGTCCATTGAAACTGGTTGGTCTTTTGATACTTGGGCAAAAAGTCCGGTGACCCAATGCGGCTGAATCCCGATTGACCGCCAATCGTTTGAGTACCGCCACGCGCGGAAGTATCTATACCGGAGATCCCGCCAGTCTCACCCGGAAGGTCCGCTACGCCCTTGAAGCCAAACTCCGCAAGCGTATTCAGGCCGAAGGGATCCTGAGCCGCGAAGGAATCATTGCGGCCCCAGCCAAGCCGAAACTCATTGACCATTCGAACTGTCAGCGTCCTGTTCCATCCGACTGCAGCCGATTGGCCTTTCATGAAGAGACGTCCGTTTGCCGAAGAACTGGTGCCGTCAAGGATGCCGCCGAAGATGCCCGGCAGATAACGGAAGCGGTCCCCGTTGGAGTACCGCACAAAGACGCTGTCATTGGAACCCACCTGCCAATCGACACGCGTTGTGTAGCTGTCATTGTCGTCGATGATCCCAGGCGCACGAATGAAATTGAGCTGATTCAGCGCTCCGGCGCTGGGTGTGATGTTTGGCGCCGGCAACAACCCCATGATCTTGGCGGCGAGCGGATCGATACACGCCGCGGGAATCTGATTGTTCTTGAACGAGCCGTCGGCATTGAACGCCGAAGGAACCTT
>Ga0070705_100001301_pt1 | contig 13373 bp, 8 predicted proteins | sample KBSK5253metaG_FD_65455 | JGI IMG/M metagenome (GOLD analysis project Ga0070705, IMG submission 65455) | Corn, switchgrass and miscanthus rhizosphere microbial communities from Kellogg Biological Station, Michigan, USA - KBS K5-25-3 metaG | ecosystem: Host-associated > Plants > Roots >... | reverse complement strand
CGACAATAAAGCGACCGGCGGCAACCCGCGTAGCGGGCGGCAGCATATAGCCCAGGGCGAGTCCGCGAGCCCTGGGGTGACGTGTGTGACCGGCGACAAGCCCGCGTACGCGGGCGACAGCGAAAGAACTTGCGGTAAACTGCCCTTCTGTCGCCCGCTGCGCGGGCTCCGAATGGCGAACGATTCCATCTACCCAAGGCTGCGCGGACTTGCCTTGGGCTACACGCTTTTGCCCACTGCGTGGGCTACCCAGCCAGTCGCCGCTATTTACTCCGAGGGACAGATGCTTGAATCACCGCGAGCCCCACTTGCGTTGGGCTACACGCTGTTGCCCACTGCGTGGGCGAGGCCTGAATTGACTTCGTCACAATGCTGCCGCTAGATTTCTGGCCTGATATCACACCGCTCGAAGCGTTGGAGGATTGATGTCGATCAAGTCAGACGTTTGGATCAAGCGGATGTCGCGCGAACATACGCTCATCGATCCGTTTGAAGAGAGGCTCGTTCGCAGCGTCGAGGATCGCCGCGTCATAAGCAGCGGGCTGTCGAGCTACGGTTACGATTGCCGATTGGCTCGCGATGAATTCAAAGTTTTTTCGCCGGTGACAGGCACCGAGATCGATCCCAAGAACTTCGATCCAAATAGTCTGCTCGATGTGCCGATTCGCCGCGCCGAAGACGGTTCGGATTACTGGCTGTTGCCTCCGCACTCATACGCGCTGGGCGTGACGATCGAGCGATTTCAGATTCCTCGCAACGTGACGGCGCTTGCGATCGGCAAGAGCACCTACGCGCGCTGCGGGTTGATGGCCAACACTACGCCGCTCGAAGCCAACTGGTGCGGCCGTCTGGTCGTTGAGCTCTACAACGCGGCGAATCTTCCTGTTCGCCTGTATGCGCAGGAAGGTTTCATTCAGATTTTGTTTTTCGAATCGGATGAAGAATGCGAGACGAGCTACAGCGATCGTGGCGGGAAGTATCAGGATCAGAAAGGGCTCACATTGGCCAAGCTTTGAGCTTGCGTTGTATCAGGAACATGCGAAAGAAGCGAGAGCGCACAGAGTAAGCCGGCATTGATTTGAATAGCGAGCTCCACTACCCTACCTCAAATGATCGAAGCCCGCGAAAGCAGCTACCTTCAGTGCATCGAAGCTAACTGCACCAAACGTTATTCGATTAATGAGCGTCTCTACACCTGTGCGGCCTGCGGCGGACTGCTCGATGTTCAATACCAGTTCGACCAGTCGAAAAACGCGGAACAATTGAAGGCAATGTTCAAAGGGCGACGGCTTGCAGACACAGGCCTGGATCGAAGCGGTGTCTGGAGATTCCGCGAACTGCTTCCTTTTGTCGAGGATCTTTCGCGAGTCATAACACTCACTGAAGGCAACACGCCGATATACGAGGCGCCGCGCTCGGCATCTTACGCAAGACTTGATGCGATCAGGTTTAAGCATCAGGGAATGAATCCTACCGGCTCATTCAAGGACAACGGGATGACTACCGGCGTGACTCAAGCCGCCGCTCTGGGAGCCAGGGCGGTCGCGTGTGCTTCGACCGGGAACACGTCGGCTTCGATGGCGGCTTACGCGGCGCGAGCTGGAATGAGCGCGATTGTTTTCATTCCCGCCGGCGAGGTCGCTTACGGCAAGCTCTCCCAGTCGCTCGAATACGGCGCGAAGGTCGTCGAGATCGATGGCAACTTCGACGATGCGATGCGACTGGTCCGCGAGCTGGCCGGCGAAACGGATATGTACCTGTTGAATTCGATCAACCCGTTTCGTCTGGAAGGACAGAAGACGATCATCATCGAGATGATGGAGCAATGCGATTGGCAACCCCCGGATTGGATCGTGCTGCCGGGCGGGAATCTCGGCAATACTTCGGCATTCGGGAAGGCGCTTCACGAATTGAAGCAGTTCGGCTTCATCGATCGCGTGCCGCGGCTTGCGGTGATTCAAGCGGAAGGCGCCGCGCCGTTTTATGAAGTGTTCACTTCAAACGACAAGTCACGACTGAATCCGGTGATGCGGCCCGCGACACTCGCAACCGCGATTCGAATAGGCGATCCGGTTTCGTGGAAGAAGGCGCTCAGGTCACTCGAATGGACAAACGGCGTCGCCGAGCGAGTGAGCGAGCAGGAAATCGCCGACGCGAAAGCGATCATAGGCCGCGACGGAATAGGATGTGAGCCCGCTTCCGCCGCGACCCTTGCCGGTGTCAAACGTCTGGTCGAATCGAATGTGATCGATCGGGCGTCAAACGTCATCGGGGTGCTCACCGGCAATCTGCTCAAAGACCCGAGCTACACGCTCGACTATCACAAAGACCAGCTCGCGCTCGAGATCGACGGCGCACATAGCGCGATCAACTCGCAATACCCAAACCGGCCTGCTCGCGTCGCCGCCGACAAAGATGCGATCAAACGACTGCTCGCACTTTGAATGGCTCACTTCATCGCGACACCGTGAGGTCTGGCGGGGCCGGTCACAAATGCGGTATTGAAGTCGAGTTTGAATGCGGCATCCAGCACCAGATCGTTTGGAAAAACCTTCGCGACGTGGACCTTGTGATCGCCTTCGGCGTGCACCTTTCCGAAATCATCTTCGTTCAGGAAGTAATCGGTGATCACCAATCGTTTCTCATCATCGGTCAGCGCGATGTAATGCGGTCCCGCGCCCGGACCCAGATCCAGCACCTTCAGCACCTTGGGCTGCCGCGGATCGGTTGTGTCAAACATCACAACTTTGCCCGCTCCGTTCATCGAGACGAATAAGCGTTTGCCGTCACCGGTCATCCGCATCAATTGAGGGAACCCACCCGGCTGGATGCTCGAGAAATCGAACACGGATTTTGTGGTCCCGTTGTTTGTATTGATCAGGTAGAGATGACCGTCCGCCATGCCCGCGGTGTATGCGCGTTTGTGAGGATCATCGGATATCAACTTCACATCGATGGTCCCGACTGCGCCCGGAATCTGAATCGTTCGCAGCAGCTTTCTTTGTTTGAAGAGCCACACGCGAATGCTTCCTCGCAAATCGAGCCCGCCAGGCACCGCGTGCAGCGTCGTCGACGGGCAAACGAAATCGCTTGTGACCATGAGGTTGATCTCGGGCCGCACCGAAATACCGTGAGGATTAAAGCCATCGTGCGGCGGGTTATCAGGATGCTCGGTCACAAGCTGCAGGTGCTTATCGAATTCGGCGACTCGGCCCGGATGTGCGCCCGCGGCCCCGCCCATCATCGTCACCAGAAATCCGCCACCCGGCAGCGCATAGAACTCATCGGTGATCGCGGACAGCGGCGGATCGGCCGAATTGATAAACGACGGCGCAGCGGGATTCGAAACGTCGAAGAAGAAGATCTCTTTCTGGCCCTTGAGCACGCTGAGCAGACCACCACAGGCAAGCACCCGCCCGTCGCTTGAAAGACCGACGTGATGCGGCTCGTTTCCGGAAGCGCCCGCCCCTGGGAGCGGAACGGTGGTGATTACCTTTCCGTAGTTTGGCGAGTCTTCGTCGAAGTCGATGACAGCCAGAAAATCCGGCGCGCTGCGGGCCTGGTCGCCGGCCCAAACGAATAGGTGTTTCTCCTCAGCGGAACGGTCCCTTCGAGCGGCCCTTGATCTTGCCGGCTGGGGCGCCGCGGTAGCCACCAATAGAATTACGACGGTCAGCGAACTGAGAAATCTCCAAATTGACGTGCGTTTGAATCTTGATCGAATCATGTAGTGTTCCTCCTTGTGTTCAATCGTCAGCAGCCTGAGTATTCCAATTAGTTAAGCGGGAACCGGCAGAGAAAACTGGCAACAAGAGAAGAATTTCTTTGAAGTATCGATCGGGCTATAATCGTCGCTACTTATGGCGGGTTCGAGGAGAATGAGATGCGTCCGTCCAACGAAGTAACTCAACTGCTTCTCGCCTGGAGTGAAGGCGATCAAGCGGCGCTGGAGCAGCTCGTCCCGATCGTGTACGACGAATTGCGCCGGCTGGCCAGGCGCTACATGGTTCGAGAACGTGGCGGACATACGCTGCAGACAACGGCGCTGGTCAACGAAGTGTATCTGCGGATGGTTGATATCAAAGACGTGCAGTGGCAGAACCGCGCGCACTTCTTTGCTGTTTCGGCTCAATTGATGCGAAGGATACTGGTCGACTTCGCTCGCTCGCGGGGGTATCAGAAGCGAGGCGGCGGCGCGCGCAAGGTCTCGCTTGATGAGGCGCCGGAGATCGGTGCGGAGCGTCCGGCCGATCTGATCGCGTTGGATGACGCGCTGAATTCCCTGGCGAAAGTCGATTCGCGAAAGAGCCGCATTGTCGAATTGAGATTCTTTGGCGGATTGAGCGTGAACGAGACGGCGCACGTTCTCGAGGTATCGCCTGACACAGTAATGCGAGATTGGAAGATGGCGAAGGTTTGGCTATTGCGCGAGATGAGCGGGGAAGCGGCGCAATGACTTCTGAACGTTGGAGCCAAATCGAGAAGCTGTACCACGCGGCGGTCGAGTTGGACGCCGAGCTCAGATCTGAGTTTCTCGATCGCGCTTGCGCCGGTGATGAAGAGCTGCGCCGGGAAATTGATTCGCTTCTCGCTTTCGAACCTCAAGCCGGAAACTTTATCGAAACACCTGCATTCGAACTTGCCGCAACCATGCTGGCATCGGATCAGCCGAACACTTTTATTGGAACAACCATCGGTCCTTATCAGGTGCTTTCATTGATTGGCGCGGGAGGAATGGGCGATGTGTACCTTGCCGAAGACGCGCGGCTCGGCCGCAGGATCGCGCTCAAGTTGCTTCCAAATCGGTTCACTGGAGAACCGGATCGCCTTCGACGATTTGAACTCGAAGCCCGAGCCGCATCCGCGCTCAATCATCCAAACATTCTGACCATATTCGAAATTGGCCGCGCCGACGAAGTCCATTACATCGCGACTGAATATATCGAGGGAGAAACGCTGCGGCAGCGCATGAAGACAAGCCGGCTCGAGCTCGCAACGGCCCTGGACATAGGTTGTCAGATCGCAAGCGCGCTCGCGTCGGCGCACGAAGCCGGAATAGTTCATCGCGATATCAAACCGGAAAACGTGATGCTGCGGCCGGACGGCTACGTCAAGGTTCTCGACTTCGGAATCGCAAAGCTCACTGAGAAGTATCGAAGAATACTCAATACAAGCGCGCGTGCGATTGAAGTCAGCACGCAAACCGGAGTCGTCATTGGGACCACTCGTTATATGTCGCCCGAGCAGGCGCGCGGTCAAAAGATAGACGCTCGATCTGACCTGTTCAGTCTGGGGGTCGTTCTCTACGAGATGATCTCAAACAGTCATCCATTCAGTGGCACAACCGGCGCAGATATACTGGCGGCGATCCTTGCGCACGACCCGCCGCCGCTCGCAAACGTGCCCGGCGATTTGAGCGTGCTTGTCGCGAGGGCATTAAGAAAAAACCGTGACGAACGCTACCAGACCGCCGAAGAAATGCTCGCAGGCTTGAGAAGCTCGATACAACGGCTCGCGTTTGAGCAGGAGCTGAAACGCACGATGCCGGCCTCAGAACTCGCCCCGTCGAGTTCAACGAAGCTTGCAGGCGAAATAAATCCCGTGCGGCTCGCGAAGCGCGGGCAAAGGATTATTGATTCTCTGGCGGTGTTGCCACTTGTGAATACCGTGGGCGATTCGAGCGTTGATTACCTATGCGATGGAATCACCGAGACCATTATCGACTCGTTGTCTCAACTGCCGGAGCTTCGCGTGATGGCGTGGAGCACGGTTTCTCGCTACAAGAATCGCCAGGTGGATCCCCGGTTGATCGGCGAAGATCTCGGAGTAAGCGCCGTGCTCATTGGCAAACTGGTCGAGCGCGGGGATCGTCTTATGATCAAAACCGAATTGGTCGATGCCGGCGACGGATCGCATCTGTGGAGTGAGTCCTACGACTGCGAGCACGCTTCGATTTTTGCGGTTGAGAGCCGGATATCAAAAGAGATTTCCGAAAAGCTGCTGTTGAGGTTGACCACCGAGGAACGGAGACGGCTGTCGAAGCGGTACACCGAAAACACCGAGGCGTATCACGCATACTTGAAAGGCCGCTACTTTTGGAATAAGCGCACGGACGAGGACGTCAGGCAGGGCATCGAGTGTTTCAAAGAAGCGATCGATTGCGATCCGAGCTATGCGCTGGCTTATGTAGGTCTCGCCGATTCATACATCATCCTGGGGTCCTTCGGAGTTGCAACGATGCCCCCACACGAAGCGATTCCACGGGCGCGTGAGGCCGCCGCGCGCGCTCTCGAGATTGACGGCACTTTGGCCGAAGCTCACGCGTCACTGGCTTACTGTCTGGCGATTTATTATTGGGATTGGCCGGGTGCCGAAAAGGAATTCAAACGCAGCTTCGAGTTGAGGCCGGCATACGCGACGGCGCGGCATTGGTACGGTTTTGTCTATCTGGTCGCGCGCGGACAAATTGATGAGGCCATTACCGAAGAAAGGGGCGCGCTGGATCTTGATCCCCTCTCGCTCACCATAAGCGCGAACGTCGGTCTGCTTCTCTATCTGGCGCGTCAATACGACGAAGCGATAACGCAATATCGAAAGACGCTCGAGATGGATCGGAACTTTGCGTACGCACATTGGCAACTTGGTCTGGCTTATGAACAAAAGCAGATGCACGCGGACGCGATCGCCGAGTTCAAAGCAGCGGTCGCGCTTTTCGGAAACAGCACGTTGCCAATCGAGCTGCTGGGACACGCTTATGCGATTTCGGGGCAGAGAGAAGAGGCGCTCGGAATACTCGACGAGTTGAGCGCGTTATCCGGACTACGTCACGTGTCGCCGTATCGCATCGCGGCCATCCACGCGGGTCTTGGGGATAAGAAGCAGGCATTCGAGCAACTGGAGCGCGCCTTCGATCAGCGAGATCCGTGGTTGATCTGGCTTGCGCACGATCCGGTACTAGATCCGCTTCGCCGAGATCGCCGATTCAAGAATCTCTTGAGTCGAATCGAAGTCTCGGGGCCTTCGCGAAACGTAGAGTCCCGGCGCGCGGATAGCTCTGCGTCGAAGCGGCCTTCGCGCAAGGCAATCACTTCGCTTGCCATTCTTCCTCTCGCTAATATGTCCGATAACGCCGACATGGAATATCTGGGTGAAGGGCTCACTGAAGGCATCATCAACACGCTGTCGAGCCTGCCGAAGTTGCGCGTAGTGGCGCGCAGCACCGTGTTCCGCTACAAGGGAGAGGAAGTCGATCCGGTTCAGGCCGGACGCGATCTGAATGTGCAGGCAGTGTTGACGGGCAGGGTCCGTCAGACAGCAAACAGGCTGACGATAGCCGTCGAGTTGATTGACGTCGTCCGCGATTCGCAGCTTTGGGGCGAGCGCTATAGCCGTGCTCCTTCAGACTTGTTACAGGTGCAGGAGGAGATCGCCAGAGAAATAACCGAGAAGCTGCGGTTGAAGTTGAGCCGCAAAGAAAAGGTTCGAATTGCGAGGCGCCACACCAATGACGCCGACGCCTATCGGTCTTATCTCAAGGGCCGCTACTTCTGGAATAAACGCGGCGTCGAGTCGCTCAGGAAAGGGATCGACTACTTCAAACAGGCAATCGATCGAGATCCGAGTTTCGCGTCCGCGTACGCCGGATTGTCGGACTCCTACACCTTGCTGGTTGTCCGCGAGGCTCTTCCCCCCGATGAAGGGTTTTCGAAGGCAAAGGCAGCCGCGGTGCGCGCATTGGATATCGACGAAGCCCTGGCGGAAGCTCACGCATCGCTGGGCCACGCAATGCTTCATAACTGGGAGTGGGCGGAGGGGGAGCGAGAACTCAAGAGGGCGATTGAATTGAACGCCGGATATGCTTCAGCGCACCACTGGTACTCCGAGCACCTGACCGCAATGGGGCGGTGTGATGAATGTATAAGGGAGTTGAAACTGGCTGCCGCGCTCGATCCGCTATCGCTCGTAATAAGCGCGGATCTTGGACGAGCTTTCTACTATGCCCGCCAATACGATGATGCGATACAGCAAGAGGGCAGGACTCTCGAGATGGATTCCAGTTTCTGGCTTTCGCATATCAACCTCGGAAGATCACATACTCAAAAAGCAATGCATCGCGAAGCCATTCTGGAACTTGAAAAGGCGTGCGAGTTGTCACCAGGCAGCACCGAAGCAGCAGCGTTTTTGTCATTCGCTTATGCTGCGGGCGGCAGGAGAGACGAGGCGATTAGAATGCTCCGCGTTTTGGACCAACAAGCGGAGCGAAATCATGTTCCGCCTTACCACTATGCGATCGCACACGCCGGACTGGGGGACACAGATCGCGCCTTCGATTGGCTCGAGCGCGCCTTCGAAAAACATTCTGTTGACCTGTTCACTCTGAAGGTTGAGCCGATGCTGGATGGGCTGCGGCGAGACAAGAGATTCGAAAACTTGTTGCGACGCGTCGGGTTGGATTCACCGCAAAGCCGGGTCGAAGAATTCGCCGTTGAATCTCGCCTTCCGGCGCTTCGACGCGGGCTCGCAACCATCGCGGTCCTCCCGCTCAATCCTATCAACCCGGAACATCGCGACGAATATCTGGAGCTTGGACTAGCCGACGCCTTGATCACCCGGCTGAGCGACATCGATCAAGTTGTGGTGCGTCCGACAAGTTCAGTGCGAAAGTATAACGGCATTGATCAGGACTCAGTGGCAGCCGGGCGGGAGTTGGCTGTCGAGTCAGTTCTGGAGGGGAGCATTCAAAAGCTCGGAGAGAGGATTCGAATCACCGCCCGTCTGCTGAGAGTGTCAGATGGGTGCTCGCTATGGACCGGAAAATTCGACGAGAAATTCACGGACATATTCGCGGTTGAAGATTCGATATCGGAAAAAGTGGCAGCCGCGCTCGAACTGAAACTCACCGGCAACCAGAAAGAGCGGCTCACGCGGCGCTACACTGAAAACACAGAAGCGTATCACCTCTATCTGAAGGGCCGTTATCACTGGAATAAGCGGACGGAAGAATCTCTGTACAACGGCATCGAATGCTTCAACCAGGCGATCGCAATCGATCCGCATTACGCTTTGCCTTACGGAGGTCTCGCGGACTGCTACACCAAGCTTGGAGATGTCGGAGTCACCGCGATCATACCACGGGAAGCATTTGCTCGTGCTCGCGAAGCCGCGCTGACGGCGCTCGAAATCGACGGTTCCCTCGCCGAAGTGCACGCTTCACTCGGGCATCTGGATATGCATCTTCTTCGTTGGAGCGGCGCCGAACGGGACTTCAAGCGCGCGATCGAACTCAATCCCAACTACGCGAGTGCGCATCAGTGGTTTGGATACTTCATGGCGTTTCACCATCGGTTCGATGAAGCCTTGAAGGAGATAGAGACAGCCCGCTCACTGGACCCGCTGTCGCTTGCGATAATAGACAGCGTGGGTGAGTTCCTATATTTCGCACGCCGAAACGACGAGGCAATCGCCCAGTTCCGCAAGGCGCTCGAGTTGGACTCAGACTTTCTCCCGAGCCGCATAAACCTGGGCCGCGCATACGAACAGCTTGGTATGTTCGGCGAGGCTGAGTCGGAGTTCATTAGAGCAAGACAAATTACTGCTGAGAGCATCGATGCACTGGCGGCGCTCGGTCATATGTACGCCAAAGCTGCGAGAGCCAGCGAGGCTTTGGCGGTGCTTGATCAGTTGTCCGAGTTGTCGACCCGGCGTTACGTCTCGCCTTACGACATGGCGTTGATACATGCGGCTCTGGGCCAAATAGATCAGGCGTTTCGTTGGCTTGAAACCGCGCATGATCAGTGCGTCGAGTGGATGATTTACACAAACGTTGACCCGCGCCTGGATCCGCTGCGCAAAGCCCCCCGATTCAGCGCGCTGCTCAGTCGTTTGGGATTTGCCTCGGCGATCTGAACTCAGTCACCCGACGCCGTGTTGGTTCGAGCCTTCTCCGCCGCGGGCTCTGCCGGTTCGCCCTTCCAGATTTTCACCGGCGTCAGCATCGATACCTGCTTGCGGTAGTTCTCATACTTGTCGCCGAAGTTTCTTATCATGTCTCGCTCCTCTAATTGGATCGCGACAAGTATGTAAGCGGTCGTCATCCCCGCGAAGAACAGATGCCCCATCGACATTCGCGGAGTGCTCCAAAACGCGATGATGAACCCGAGATAAATCGGGTGACGCACGCCGCGATAGAATCCGGGTGCTTTGAAAGTCTGCGGCGGACACTCGGTTCCTTTGAGGTAGTAAATGACTTGCTTCAGTCCGAACAGCTCGAAGTGGTCGATCAGAAACGTCGAGATCAGGACCGTGAGCCATCCGATCCAGAACAAACCTTGAAGTACGAGCTGGCCGGTGTGGTTTTGGACGTCCCACGCAATGCGAAGCAGACCAATCGGACGCCACTGCCAGAACATCAAGAGCAAAGCAGAACTGGCGATCAACACGTAAGTGCTTCGCTCGAGCGGAGGCGTGACGATCTTAGTCCACCCGCGCTTAAACCACGCGCGCGCCATCACGCTGTGCTGGACGGCGAAGAGGCTCAGCAACAGAGCATCGATGATTAACCTCTGAGCGAACGGCTCGCCCGCCCCTGCGCTCGAGAGATCGATCGATTTGGGCACGATCAAGGATCTTCCTGCGCCGTACAAATTCCCGCCGCCGACAAAGCCGATGGCGTACAGAAAAGTTCCAAAGAAGGTCAGGTAACAAATCACCCCATACACGAATCCTATTATTCTTTTGAACATTTTTGTTTCTCCTTATTGTCTTGAGCCCCCGTTTCACAGCTTGAGCGCTTCGATATGCGCGGCATTATATCCGTGCCTGAATCATTGTCAAACAGTCGTCAGGATGAAGGATCAAAAGGCCAACAGGATGGCGCCGGGCGCCGATGAATGCGGCGATTGAGATGCCCGCCGGCTCAGTGTTAGGATCGCTCTAAACATTTTCAATCCAAGAGGCCGCAAATGAAAAGACTCCTCCTCCTTCTCGCCGCGTTGTTACTTGCTTCGCCGCTCGTCACTGCTTCGCGGGCTTCGAGAAACCAAGCGAAAAACATCCTCGTCATCACTCACGCAAACCTGATCGACGGCATCTCAAACGCGCCGATAAGAAACGCGACCGTGATCGTTCGCGATGATCGGATCGAGAGAGTGGCGACCGGCAACGTCGACGTTCCAGCCGGCGCGACGGTACTGGATCTAAAGGGACGCTGGCTGTTGCCCGGCTTCGTTGACGCGCACGCGCATCTGGCGGATCTCAGTGCGGCGCGGAGGGCGCTCGCTTCGGGAGCGACGACCGTTCGCTGTCTCGGCGTGAATCACTTCGTGGACATCGGCTTTCGCGAGCTTAACCACGCCGGCGCTACGGACATTCCCGATGTCGTCGCGGCTGGCTATCACGTTCGCCCTCGCCCCGCCGAAGAATTCTTCGTCGACATTCCGAAGATGAAAGACTTGATGAGCGGAGTCGCCGGCGCGGAGAACGTTCGTAGACTCGTGCGCGCGATGATCGATCGCGGCGCTAATGTAATAAAGATCATGGCAACCGAGCGCGCGGGCTTGCCCGACACCGATCCGCGCAAGCGGGTGTTCACCGATGAGGAGCTCGCTGCCGCCGTTGATGAAGCTCGCAAGTCGGGCGTCTTCGTAGCCGCTCACGCGCATGGCGATGAAGGAGCCGCGGCGGCGGTGCGCGCCGGTGTGCGCTCGATCGAGCACGGAACTTATTTGAGCGATCAGACTCTTGCGATGATGAAGGAGCGAGGCGCTTACCTTGTGCCCACGATTGCGACGGTGATGGACCTTATCGATCCGGGCGGCGACTACGATAACCCGGTGCTCTCGATTCGAGGGCGCGCGATGTTGCCGAGGATTCGCGAGACCACCGCTCACGCGTTGAAGATGGGAGTAAAGATTGTCGCGGGCACCGATACCGGCTACGGCCCTGCTAGTGGCCGCAGGATTCCGCACGAGATCGTCGAGCTGGTGAACATCGGTATGACGCCGATGGACGCCATCAAAGCGGGGACCTCCGCGGCCGCCGCTTGCATTGGAGTCGATAAACGCACCGGCTCGATCAAAGCCGGCATGGAAGCTGACTTCATCGCAATCGAGAGAGACCCGCTTACGGAAATCTCTGCGATCCAGGACGTGATCATCGTCGTCAACAACGGTAGGATCGCGGTCAATCGTCTCGGTTGGTAAAGCGCCTTACTTTTTGTTGACCCGGTTGAAGTGGATCAGCTTGCGGTTTGCCGCGTCGCTCTCGAGTTCGAAGCTCGCATCGCCGGGCGCGTTGTGCTCAGTCAATTTGTAGATTCCTTCTTTTCCATTGGAGGCGCTCTCGGCGTCGGCGCGCGCCAGAAACGCTTCCGCGGCGGCCTTATCAAGGGCGATATCTGTGGTCTTCGCGGAGCTGACCGCTTGAAGCGCGTATGACTTCAGCAGCTTTGGCCAGTACGCCTGGAACAACGGAGAGTTCGCGAATACGTCGGCGGACACGATCTCGCCGCCAATCGCAACAACCGCGCCGACTATGTTGTTTCCAATCAACTTTGTATTCAGTTCCTTGTCGAACGCTTCCAGCTTCGCGAGCACCTGCTTGTCTTCGAACACGCGGTTCAGCGTGCCCGTCGAAGAGCTGACGCCGTTTGCGACTTCGGCCTTCGATACTTCCGCCCAGACTCCGCTCTGGTCTTTCTTCGCCTGTGCTTTTTCGCGAACCTTTGGTGTGGCCATCACGGAACGAGCGCTGCCAAAACCGGCATTCACGCCGCCGCCACCTCCGCCGCCTCGGCTATGGCCGAAGGATGCTCCCTCGTGCCATCTGCCGTGCTCGACGCAGAAGACATCGAGCGGCACCGGCTTGGCCGAAGAAGTCACCAGGCAGTCGTGGCCTACTATTCGATCTTGTTTGCCGCCTATTACAATTTCACCGGCTATCAGCACCAGAGTCTTGCCTGAATTGTTGGTCACCATCAGGCGATTCACTTCCGCGTTATCGCCGCTTTGTTGATGCGGATTGATTGCCCGCGCGCGGCCGTCCGCGCCCATTTCGGTGACAGTAACCTTGCCGCTTCGAAGACCCTCATCAAGAGTGATGAACTCCTCAGTTGAGGCCGCCTGGTCCGACAGCACAGGAAACACCGTGAGGTTGCCGTGCGTGACGGGCGCGCCAAGCCGCCACTCGGGCCTCGCGGACCGAGCGCCACTTGTGATAATAGCTCTGGGTGTCTTGCTGTTTTGGCGGGAGTCGGATCTCGCCTCGGCTATGCGGCCGGCGTAAGAACAGCCCAACGCGAACGCGCAAACTGCAGCGCCTATCAAAACTCTCAGAGGAGCTTTCATAGTGATCTCCTTGTTGTACTCGTAACGTCG